>Ga0213832_1000042_pt1 | contig 318239 bp, 278 predicted proteins | sample SWATP13_FD_161660 | JGI IMG/M metagenome (GOLD analysis project Ga0213832, IMG submission 161660) | Coastal seawater microbial communities from Marineland, Florida, United States - SWA TP1 #3 | ecosystem: Environmental > Aquatic > Marine > Coastal | place: USA: Florida | collected 2016-08-06 | reverse complement strand
GGAAAACACGCTCAGAGTTGACTGATGGTGAACACTTAGCGTAAAAATGGGCTTCGCCCAATGCGGGAAATCTTAGGTGTTCACGATGCACCAGAATAAGCGTTCACGTTCAGCAGAATACGCAGCTCCGGGGTAACGAATTTTATGCGGCTGTGGCGATGTTCTTTCGAGTAGCTTTTTCGCGTTTTCATATTTACTCCAGTTGAGATAATTATCTCTCAACTGGGTTTATGAATCTATTGGAACACGTCATCGGGAGATTGGTGCTAATTCAGGGGAAAGGTCAAGTGTCGCATGACGTACTCCTTTTGAAAAGGACACCATGCCGTAGCTGTTTCATTATTTGAATGTGGGGATCACCGTACGCTTACGCATCACTGGTGAAACGGCGTATTGGATTTAGTATTCAACGACTGATGGGCGTCGATATATCGAGCTTCATGGTAGCGAAAAATACGCAGAGCTGGTTTTATCCATTAATGGAATCGATACTCCATGACGCTTACTCTGAATTAATACAAACGTGGAATTGGGCAGTAAATTATCTATCAAGATATGCCAAACGGGCACACCCTGACAGAGATAGGATAACCGGACGCTTGAAGTATGGATTGGTCTCGGATAATCCTTAATGTCCAACCTATGAGAATTTATTAACCAAATTCTTTTTAAGCCCTAAAAATACACTCCTTAACTGAGAAGCCCCTTGCGAATGCAAATGTATAATAGGTTGATTAATAATTTCGCAAGCTTTAGGTAATAAAAAATAAACCATAGAAACTTCAAATATTAACATACCTAAAGCAGCGCCAATCATGCCATAGAAATAAGTTAATACCCAAGAAACAATTAAGCAAAAGCACGATGAGAAAATTCCAGCGACAGCCATAGTTTTCGGTTCATTAGTTCCTTTATAAATGGCATCGGTAATAAACCATTGCGAACTGAACAAAATTCCTATAACCATAACCCACCAAACAGGTAGTGTTACTTCTAATTGCCCTCGAGTCCATAAGTCGTAAAAGAATAAACCAAATGCACCTAAACATATGACACAGAACAAAGACGAAACTGTGATAAGAGCAAATGCTCCAATAAATATTCTTCTGACACCTTTTATATTACCACTCGCATATTCAAACTGAATTTCAGGGAATATGGATGCGTTAATAGTACTAAATAACTGATTAATTGAACGGGTCAAGGTTCTTATAGTGTTAAATATCGCTACAGCTTCATTGCCCAGCAGAATCCTTACAACTATAGTAGTTCCTTGGAAATATAAAGCTTGCCAAACAGGGGTAAGCATATACGTCAGCCCTTTTTTAAACAGGGCTATTGAAACAGAACTTATATTGCCAACTTTATAATTTTTAAGTTCATTACAATAATCAATACTGAAATATAATTGACATAAAAGTGAGATTACTACTACAACTAGATTACTAATAGCAATATCGACCATACTTCCATCATTTAAAAGAATAGCCAGGGATATTAAAATCTGAAGGAGCATACTAAAACTAGTTAACATCATAGTTTGTGATGCTCTACGCCTAGCTAAATATCGCGCTTCTAGTAAAGGATGATAAAAATTTAATAACTGCGCTGACATTAAAAAAAGCAATATCTCCAACGATACTGATTTTTCTATCTCAAGTTTATCAAATATACCAAAACTGTTTAAAATACCTATTGCTGCAATTCCTAGTATAAACGAGACTACAATGACGGTTGTCACTAGATACCATCCAACATAGTAAATTTCTTTAGCTTCTTTTAAGTCTCTACTAATGAACTTTAGTACGAAAGAGTTAGCACTTGCTGTTCCAATACCCACATTACATAACTTGAGGATTGTAGGAAAAGCCGATAATGTTAGCCACTCCCCGTATTCACTTACTCCCCAGGCACTTAAGAAAAACGGAACTAACAATAACTGGTCAGCCATCCTTAGAAACTTTTGTAACAAAGATGCGCTAGCGTTTTTAAAAATATTTACTTTATTCGACATTTCTATAATCAGACAGTGTAATCTAAAAGCCTGAAATCATCTTTGAACAATTCGTATACCAACTCTTTATTTCTTTTTGACATGGAAATCGTTCTCAAATTTTCATTTGACTCAAATTTAGTCAGCGAAAGCTTTTCTTCAACATCTATGTTAAGCTCCTGCTCCTTGCAAAACTTAATCAAGTCACATTTTAATGTCTCTAAATGTAAAATTCGTATATTCTCTATAATACCTTGACTGTTTTTCAAGTAATCAACTTGTTGCCTAAAATGGCTATACACACTGTGCTTTCTTTCCTTTCTCTTTTCTCCTACCTTCAATAAAAAATCATGAAACATTTTCTCCACATTAAGTTCATTTTTTTTCTCATTGATCCAATGATTAAATAAAGAGTATGCCCGATTATATGGATTTCGAACAGTTGTTAATATTTTTGCTTTTTTAATATTGTCTATGGACATAAAATTACAAATTTCGATCTCTTGTAAAGTCAGATGTTGTGCAGCAAAAGAATGATCGATAACTCCAAGTAATTGTTCAGATGCCTGATGATTAGTTGTTTTATTTAATAAGTATTTAAATACGGTATTTAAAAAACTTCGACTATTAGGTGAGCCGTTATAGCTTTGATGCATGTTCAATAATATTTCTACTGTCTTTCCACCGTTTTTTGGGATATGAATATATAGTAAATTTTTCTGCTTACAATAAGGCATATTGCTCAAGTCTCATTTATAACTCTATTAAAAACAAAAAGAATAACAGCGATACAAGTCTATAATTTAGACAAATCCAAAAGCAAACTTTTCATTTTTCTTAAGTTCGAATAACCTGAATTCACACAACGTGAAATCCCATTTTTTTTAATTCTTTCTCTCTCTTCTTCATTTTCAAGATAAAATTTACATTTATTCAAAAGTTCATGATTTGTAGAGAAATACTCAGCCTCCTCACCTTCTATGAATAAAGAGAGATGTTCATCTGTTCTTTCGGCCAACATAAATCCGCCACAAGCAGGAATCTCGATACTTCTCGATGTGTGCTGATCAAAATTTATTTTTCTAAGGAAACAAAGACATATTTTCAATGCATTTAGTACCTTCGGATACTTGTCAGAAAATACGCTCGGCTTTATTTCCAAGAGAGGTGAGTAATCTTTGTACTCGTTCCACTTTCCATCCCCATATATAGTAACTCTCATGCCGTTATCGACGAGATATAATACACTCTCACAACGCTCTCTTTCCCAAACTCCGACAAATCCAATGTCAGCAGCGAACTCGGACTTCTCTTGCTCATTTAAAACCTTAGGAGTGTGAAAGTCTTCTTGGTACATCTGGTTTGTAAAAACTACTTTTTTTGCTCCCATATCATGCAAATCATTGATTATATGGGATTTAGTTGTTATGTGGGCATCGTAGAATTGAAAGCATTCTAAGTAATTTTGACTTTGATTATGTCTAAGTGCCATATTATCTGGCGAGAAGCTTATTATCTTCGTAGATTGATTTGTTGCTTTTATATATTCAAGGGTACTTCGATTAATTGTGATGCCTTTGTCTATCCATACGAAATCATATTCATTATTTTTTACTAGACGAATGATTTCTTTATTTGCACAACAGTTATCAGGCAATCTAATGGAAAAACCAAAGTTGAAAAGTTTGTTAGCTATTCGATAATAGATTGACAAAACTGAAGTACAGTCAACCTTATCAACAGTCTCAAAACTTTCGACTAATGCTTTGTGTCTGTGGAGTGATGTATTACTTTCTTTACCAAACCAACCTACAGATAGTATTTTCATATTTTATAGCTTGTTCAAAAATAGCTTATAATTAGCCCCATAGGTATCCCAACCTCCCAAGTTTTTTACCTTCTCAAGTGCTTTTTCACTCATTTCTTGACGTAACTCAGGTCTATCCAGTATTTTCTCAAAAGAATGTAAAATTGCTGAGGAGTCTCTTATTGGCACTCGAAATCCTTCTTGTCCGTCATCAAATAAGTCTTCACTACCTGTATTTGCGGTGGCAATTATTGGGCATCCACATGCTAGTGCTTCACCTTGAACCATTGCCAAACCTTCTTCAATCGACGGAATAACAAAAACATGGTGTGAACTGTAATAATCAGCCAACAACTCGTTAGAAACTCTTCCCTTAAAATTTACGTTAGTTAAATTATAGTTTTTTAGCCGGGATTTTATATTCTCTTCGACACTTCCTATTACAGTAAATTTTTTACTTTTAAATTTTAATTTATGAAATGCATCTAAGGCATACAAGAACCCTTTCCTTATACTAACGTTTCCTACCCATAGAACTGAGAATATGTTTTTTTCTGGTTCACATACTTTTGAAAACCTATCTAAGTTGGCACCATATGGTATTTTCACTAATTTAGATTCAGGAACTCCCTTTTTTATAAAACTGTCATAAACGAATTTCGAAGGTACAGTAATAAAATCAGAAAGTTCATATTCTATACATTCTCTTTCCATTATTCTTGGATCATTTGGCCTATACTTAATACCCCATAATGAATATTCTTCTTTTAGAAGTGAGTTTTGATATTCGATATGAGAAGAGCCCCTATCACAGATCCATTTACCACCTAACTTTTGATTGAAACTGCCGGATTTCACGGCAGAACCAGATAGTGCGATCAATAGAGTTGGCTTTTTCAATCTATTTGCCACATGGTTATCAAATGTAAGTTGATCTATAAGTCGCCAAGCATCGTTAAGCTTTTCATATTTTTCTAGTTTCAACTTACTTCTGGCCATATACGGCGCATGGAACCAAGGAAAAGTTTCTATTTTATTAAGTGGAATCCCTTTTTCGTCTTTAATTTTGAATTTTGGGTATCCTGTATAAATACGTTCCAAAAGTCCAAATTTTACTAATTGTCTAGCCAAATGAAAGTGGTGAAATCTGCCGATAGTTGTTTGTGTAACTTTCATAATACAAACCGAGACGCTTCCTTTAGAATTTATATTAAATTAATTTATTATTAATAATAAAAGCCATATTCATATTTCATATATCATACCTTAGTTTATCTAAGTAGGAAACTATATATCTCCTTACACTATATTTGAACGACTGTTTCGTTATTTCATTCAATTATAACTTCCATCATTTAAATTATTAAAAACAATATCAATTTATCAAAGTGAAATTTATTTAAAATGACTGAACATGAAAAATCCCGAAACATATCCGGGATTCTTATATTAATCTTAGAACCTACACTTAATAAACATTATTACCGACAAACCCTTTAAAGAAGGTAAAAACCACAATCTTAAAATCCAGCCAGAGTGACCAGTTTTTAATGTACTCCAGATCATAATTAATTCGCATCTGCATTTTATCCAGTGTATCGGTTTCACCACGCCAGCCATTTACTTGCGCCCAGCCGGTAATGCCTGGCTTTATGCGGTGGCGCAGCATGTAATATTCTACTTTTTTACGGTACATCTCATTGTGAGCTACAGCATGTGGCCTCGGCCCTACTACAGACATTGTGCCTTGTAGCACATTGATAAATTGAGGAAGCTCATCTAATGATGTTCTGCGTAAAAATCCACCTATTGGGGTTAAACGGGAATCGTTTTTAGTAGCTTGCGTAACCGTATCGCCATCTTCAGTCACTGTCATAGAGCGAAATTTCCACACTTTGATTTTCTTACCATCCATGCCATAACGGTTTTGTTTGAAGATTACCGGGCCACGGGAAGTGAGTTTAATTGCTGCAGCAATAAACAGCATTGGGATAGCAATAACGGATAAAATCGCTGAGGCTAGGATGATGTCTTCAACCCGCTTTAAAAAGTTCATCGCGCCTTTCATGGGCGAATCGAACACACTTACCGTTTGCAGCTCACCTACGTTACAAATACGCGAATGCAGCAGGTTGTAAACGAAGAAGTTAGGTACCAGGTGAACCTGGGCTGGTGTATCGCCTAATACACGCAAGATTTGCTCTATACGGCGGTTCGCCGTCATTGGCAGGGAAATGAACACCATATCGACCTTACCGCTATTTACATCGTCATAGAGTTCATTGATCCTGCCCTGGAGTTCAAGGCCTTTTGGCACAACAATACGCTCAGGAGCCCTGTCGTCATATACTCCAAGGACGTTGTAGCCAGTTTCGGGGGTATTTAGTATCTCTTTGTTAAGCTCACCAGCTGTTTCGTTTGCCCCGATAATGGCTACTGAACGTGTATTAAAACCATTTTTGCGGATCCGGAATAAGAAATAGCGAAATGCTGCGCGCCATGTACATGAAATCACCCAACTCATACTAAACCAAAACGATATAACGAACCGGGAGAAATCATCTGAGGTTTTTGAAATGAACATCCAACCCACTACTACCGAAATCATCAATAAGTGGCTCATACTCGCCACAAACAGAATTTCCTTCATGGAGCCGGCCCGCCAGGAGCGGTACAACCACAGCATTTCTGCGCTAAACAAAAACGCCACACAGGCGATCAGCCCAATCAGGTAATAATGCATGGTAAGTGGAATGCCATAAAGCTGTGCCGCCAGTAACAAGCAAACCTGAATGATCAATAAGTCCAGAAAACGATACAGTACCGCAAACTGATTTACATTATTTCGAACGAAGCCTTTTTTACCCATCGTGCAGTTCCTTGCGATGAAAAGAGTTAAAAGCAAATTACAAAAAAATGAGGAACGGTATGTTGTTGTTAGAATCCGTTCTTAACAAACTTTATTACAGCTACAAAACTTGAACTTACTATTGTTAGGCAATATTCATACCTTGTAGCCAACTTTATTATGAATATTCTTATGCAACCAAATGAAATAGTTACATAATTTTAACAAACCAACCTATAAGTAACGTACCCTAGCGCATTCTCTAAAATTCATACTTTCTCAACAATCACACAATATTGAGTCAGTTTGATTAAAGTTCATGCTAATTCGAAGTAGTAAATAAGCTGATTTATAATACATTTTGCTTAAACCAGCCCCATATTCCTAATGAAAAATGCTCGAACAAATTGATGCCCAGCGCCGATTTAATGAGGTAGAGGATAAGTAATCCCATTAAGGTAGAAACCATTATTGCAGCAAAAATGAAAGCAGCCACAGTAGTTTTCTTTACATTTATTTCACCTCGCGACAGCTCACGTTTATCGCGGCCGGCCAGAAAAACCCAGAAGAATCGTGTAGTTGTAAAGGGAACCGACACTCTGCCCTTCACATTTACGGGCAACTTTGCTTTATTTTTGCGCAATGCCTCATCAAGGTGCAGTAGCTGCTCCTGGGTGTAACTGGCTGCAATGTCTTGAGGCATTTTATTGAGGACTCCTTGTAAATGCCCGGAATACGCGTGGTATGACGAATGGGAGGAATTGGCTTGCATAGGGTTGGTTCAAGATAATCGGTGATACCGTTTACATTAACGTGCAGGTGTCAAAATGCAATCACAAGGTGTAAAAATATCCGGCGCGCAGAATTTTTGGTAAAGCCTAACAAAGTGACGCTTATCGATGATTTTTAAACGTAAGCGTTGTTAAACAAACAAAGCCGCAATTTTTAGCGGCTTTATAATGGGATAGATTGGAGACTGGCGCGTAAACTAACGCTTTGATGCGCGGCTAAAGCGCATTGCTGCCAGCAAAAACACACTTAGTGCAAACCCGCTCGGAGCTGGCACTTCCTGCGTAATGCCAATGGCATCCACATCGGTAATAAACGCCACCCGGCCGCCAGCTTCAGCCAGCCCCAGGGTGCTGCTTATCATCATGGTGCCGTAGAGTTCATCCATGTACAAATCCGTATAACTTACCATGGCGGTAGGATTGGGTGAGTACATGCCCATCCCCGTCCCCGAGCCGTTCAGCATAATATCATTGGTATCGGTGTCGAACACAAAGCCTGCGGTAAGCGCCCGCAAAGTAAGTGACATGATGTCCAGATTGCTGTTATTCACTAATACAAACATCCCTGCCAGGATATTGTTCGCGCTATCGAGTACACCGTGGGAGTCTCCGTCTAATCGTAAGCCCCATGTACTGTTAATGTATCCTCCAGCTGTAGGCGACATAGCAAACCAGATCCCGCTATCGGTGGAGCCATCGGCAAATTCAACTTCTACCAGAACGCCCGCCATTTCTGCACCGGTTACTCCCTTAATAAAGGATGCGTGGGCATTTGAACTGACAAACAGGGTAATTAAGCACAATAAAAGGTATTTTTTCATTCGTATCTTCCTTAAAACATGTTTTACCTTGCAGGCCTCTCTCTACTTCCCCTGTAAATATGGATGGCAGGACTACGGGTGGCGCTTAGCTGCGATTAACTTATAGGTTAACACCCAACCTGTGCATTTTTTAAGCCAATCTGTTTTTTGTTTAATATTTTCAGAGTGTTAGAGTTCTAGTGAAAAGATGTTTTATAAATCTACTGACGCATTTTTAATTTTGTCGTATAGAAAACCGACAGCCATTAATTTGTAATCTAATTTTTATACTGCAACCTTTAATGAAAAAGCGTCACCAACTCAGTTTTTAATATTGTTTTATAAAACAATTTTTATAGCGTCGATATTTTAGCTGCGCATGAATTACACAGTTCTCAAATCATTTACTTGCACCTGGTAGAGGCGATTTGCTTTTAAATAGTGCAAGGTAAGCGAGTTTTTGGATGTATTGGGTATATTTTTGCGTAATTTGGATGGAATTTAAGTATAAAAATGCCCCGTCGAAACGGGGCTAAAAAGGGTTCACACAACACAGAAATGGAAGGAACACTGGTTGTTGCCTGGAGGAAACAACAACTCATCCATTGGTTAGTAACTATACAGCTTTATTTTTGATGTTGGTTATTACCAGTATTTGCCAGGTATTGTTTTTAATAAGTGGTTTGGGGGGGTTGTTAATAAGTAATTTTGAATGAGACAGGCTGTTTAGGAGATACCGGATAGATACTTCGTATCTTCCGGTATGACGGGAATAAGAATTGTCATCCCCGCATGCCACCACCTTAGTCATCCCCGCATGCTCTTGGGCGGGGATCTCCTCAAAAGGCTATTTCAGCGGAGTCAGGCTGTTTAGGAGATCCCGGCTTGTAGGCCGGGATGACTGAATAAAACCGGCCGAGATGACACTATCTAACTGGCCGGGATAACTGAATGATTTTGGCTAGGATGACGGAAAGAGAGATTAACCAGCCACCTGCAAGTTAAAGCAATTTTACTTTAGGTAGATGCCAGGTAATTAACTCTGAAAACAGTGGTGCTGCCCTGATGTCTTTACTTAAACCAGCCCCCTCACTGCTTTGTCGTTTTTCAATCAAACCAATTTGCCAGGCTAAATCAAGCCAGAACCTGAGTATGTATTCAGACGGAAGTTCTACCCCGGGTAGTTCAATCACTGGGCTTTTTACGTCGGGGAATGTCTTTTCGAATAACTGCTGATAATCCCGGCTATGCCGCCAGGTATCTCCCAGTTGATAGAGAATGTATAGTGAAAAGCCGATACTGGATTGATAAAACGCACAGTTTTCTTCGTCACCGGCGAGATACGCCAGATTGAAATCAGCGGTGAATGTTGTAAAGAGTGTTTCGTAGAGTCCTGTTGCTGCGTCATGGTCGCCTTGTTGTATCCGCTCGTACAACTGCCAGGTGGCGTTAAGTGGCTTCCAGTAACCGTCGTGCTTACGGATCAGCCCAGCAATAGAAAGAATGCAACGTGCTACATGCAAATGAATGAAGTCTTCTTCTTTATTAATGGTTGAAACTGCGATCCCCGAATCAATTTCCTGCTGGTATTTTTCGAAAATAGTGCGGCACAGATCGCGGGGTAAATTACCGGCAGCGGTGCATTTAATGCCCTGTGGGCCCAGAGCACCCAGCAGGTTTATCGCCAACCAGTAAATGGGCACAGCCATTAGCTGCGAAACGCGTTCAAAGTCGCGGGTTAGTAGTGCCGGTGTCTCAAACGGTGTAGTTAGTAGTTCCCTGGCCTGGACTGGCGATAACCCTAGCAAATCCTCGCGGGGCGACTCATTGTGGCCCTGCATAAAACTATCAACAAAGGCCTGTGCTTGTTCCAGCGATTCAAACTGTTCTTCTGACATGGCCTGCGATAAAGCCTGATTGACTTCTCGGGCCGGATTGGCTGACTCTTTTTCGCGATCACCATAAAAATCTAGCACCGTAATATCGGGCAGTGACGTTATTTCGCCTTTTTCAAGGGCCTTTAAGCGCTGCAAGTTTTTTTCGGCCAGCTCGTAATCCGGATCAATGGCCAGAGCCTGATAAAATGCCCGTTTGGCGAGTTGGTGATCCCCTAAGTACATATGGCAGATCCCCAAATTCCCGTAGCTTTGTACATGTTCTGGCTGGCTTTGGGTAACTTTAATAAAGCACCGGATAGCGTCGCTAAACGATTGGCTTTCTAGTAGCGATACGCCTTTTTCGAATTCTTTGGCATCGGCAAAATATTGCTTGAGTGTTACGTGCTCCGGAAGGGTTTCTTGTATCAACAGCAACCGCTCGCGGGCAGATCCGTATGCATCAATCTCGTCTGGGGTAGCGCATTCAAGCGCCTCGTAAAAAGCCTCCAGCGATTCTGTCATAAAACCGTTTAATTCTGCACAGAGCCCAAAATTGAAGTAAATAAACGCAGCCCCATAGCCTTTACTGATCGCTTTTTTTAAGTAGAGGTAGCCGTCGGTATGGTTGTTATCGATGTAAACAGCCGCCAGGCCCTGCATGGCAAAACTGAGACCGTGTCGAGGGTATTTTTTTACAGCTTTTTTAACTATGAAGCGGGCCAATTTGGTATCGCCAACGTCGATTGCATCTAAAAATTCATCCAACCGTACGGCTAGTTTGGCGGTGTCTTTATCCATTTTTGTCACAAGAAACTCGTTGTAAAAACTTACTCTTCAGTCACTTTAGCATATGGCTCCCAGGCTAAAAACCAATGCATCAATGTGCAGTTAACCCTAATCACTGCTTGCCGGAAACAGATGTTTCGACAAGGTCAGCATTACAGTGCCTAATTGAACAACCGTAGCACCAATCAGGGCCATCACCACGGTTTGATCGATAATTCTATCTTTTAATGTGGAATCAGTTACCCAAGCCAGAATAGCCCAGTCGGCAATCAACATTACGCCAACAACAGCGATAACGGTAAGGTTCAGTAATTTAAACAGGCCAATAATTTTGCGTATCGCGTCGCGACGAGTTTCGCCCGTTGCAGCCGTTTCAAGCATATCTGCGGTATGGGCTAACCGATCGATGTCGGCACCGTCAACATCGATCGAATCTATAAGGATAGTAGTTGGACTTCTCTGGTCATCCCCTGACATAGGTTGTCCTTTAGCTATTGAGTATTAATCGCTCTTTCTGATGATTTCGGGCATTTTCCACTACCACCCCGTGATCTTTATCTGCTGCATTAACCATGTAATACGCCAGTTTAAGTGCCTTTTTATAAACCGCTGCATTGGTTGATACACCGAAGCCTTTTTGCAGTTCCGCGAGCAGCCTCAATGTATCTTCGTCTAAATCAATAGACGTTTTTTTACTTACTTTTTTCTCTGGTTTCGACATCTGTATCTCCGCTTAACACAAACAACGTTACATAAAAAATATATATTTAATATGTAAAAAATCAAGTTTACTGTGAGAGAAATAACATACTCATCCCGGTGTTTTACCCTTCTTTTCATCCCGGAAGTTTCGCATTCCTTTATTATCTCCTCATATCACCACCTACGTATTCCCCGCACGCTCTTGGGCGGGGATCTCCTCAAAAGGCTATTCCAGCGGAGCCAGCCTGTTTAAGGGATACCGGATAGATACTTCCTATCTTCCGGTATGACGGAATTAAAAATTGTCATGCACGCATATCACCACCTTCGTCATCCCCGCATGCCATAACCTTCGTCATCCCCGCATGCTCTTGAGCGGGGATCCCCTCAAAAGGCTGTTCAAGCGGAGCCAGCCTGTTTAGGGGATACCGGATAGATACTTTGTATCTTCCGGTATGACGGGAAGACAGAAAGGCCGAGATGACGATTTTTATTGGCCGGGATGACAAAGCTTTAATGACCAAAAGGATAATAAATTTAAAGATGCATTTTCTCTTTTTATCTATATAATAGATTAAAAATACAAATAACAATCGAGTGTTTTCATGAAATGGCCTAATTTAAAGCATCTTCATTACTTTGTTACCTTGCATCAGGAGCAGCATTTTCATCGAGCTGCGCAGCGTTGTAATGTGAGTCAGTCTACTTTGAGTACGGCTATCCAGAATCTGGAAGAGCACTTTGGCAGCCAGCTACTGGAGCGGGAACATAAAACCTTTGTGTTTACCTCACTGGGGCTGGATGTAGTGGAGCGTGCCAAGGTTATTCTGCAGGAAGCCGGTGAACTGGTGGAATATGCCCAGAATGCCGGTAACTGGCAGCGCGGTAAATTAAAGCTAGGCGTTATTCCTACTATCGCGCCATTTTTATTTGAGAGCATGCTGGGTGCTTTTAATGCCTTTTTACCGGAGATCCAACTGGAGCTCCAGGAAGATACTACCGCCAATCTGTTACAACAGCTCACCGATGGTAGTCTGGACCTACTGGTACTGGCACTGCCCATGGAAACCCCGGGCTGTAAACAGATGGTGCTGGGTCACGATCCCTTTCATTTAATAGCCCATAAAGAGCTGGCCAGTCAGTTGCCTAAGCCGCTGGATATTACCAGCCTGCCGAAAAAGAGTATTTTTCTGTTACAGCAGGAACACTGCATGACAGGCCATGCGGTAAGCGCCTGTAATTTGCAGCACAGCGATCAGATAAGCTCGCTGGCTGCCAGTTCCTTGTATACGTTGGTGCAACTGGCTAATAGCAAACTGGGTTATACCTTTTTACCCGAGCTGGCGCTTAATCAGGATCTGCTGAAAAACACCAATCTGGTGTCATTCCCTTCCGAAGATGAGGCGTTTCGCGAAATTGGCCTGGTATGGCGCTCCGGCACTACGCGTATGCGGCTGTTCCGCCGGGTGGGCGAAATTCTTTCTCCCTTATTACCGGTTCCTACGCTAAATTAATTTAAATCAGGGCAAACTTTTTTGCCCTGCCCCCCGACTATACCCACAACACAATCATAAAAATGGGAATATCCGGTGTTTGAAAAGCGTGACGAACAACTTATTGAACAGGCCTTGAAAGGCAATAAAAAGGCCTGGTTCGCGCTCATCAAACGCTATGAAACCGGTATTTACCAGTACGGTATTCGCATGACAGGTACCCCGCACGACGCGGCCGACTTAATGCAGGATATTTTTATTGCGGTGTTTAAAAGCCTGTCGAACTTTCGTGGTGATGGCAGCTTTAAAGCCTGGTTGTATCGCATTGCACATTTTCGCTGTATTGAGTTTTACCGGCGCAAACGCCCGGATACGCCACTGGAAGACAGCGAAGAGTTAAGCTGCGAACGCCCCACGCCCGAGCATTCGTTAATGAGCGACATTACCAGTCAGTCATTAACCCATGCCATGCAGCGTTTACCGCTTGCCCAACGCGCTGTGATTGAACTGAAATTTTTTGGCCAGTTTACGTTTGAGGAAATCGCCGAACAGCTGGGTCTCTCCAGCAACACGGTGAAGTCGCGCCTGTACAGCGCCCTGTCAAAGTTAAAACTGGATTTGGAGGTAGAACATGGTTAATCAATCCCCTGAATATCTGTTTGGTCAGTGGCTCGATAATGCCCTGACAGAAGACGAACGCAGTGCTTTTGAGGCCTTGTGCGTAAGCGATGAAGACTTTGCAGCCCGGGTGGCCACGGCCACCCAATTGAATGTGGCGGCCGAGCAGTTCAGCGCCCCGCCCATGCCCGCCTGGGATAAAAACGCCACCTTTATTGCCCCGGATAAACCTAAATGGTGGCAATGGCAAGGCTTACCCGCCGTGTCGATGGCGATGTCAGCGGCGGCCATGGTAATGGTAATGAGCGGCTTTAGCATGCAGGTAGAAGACGGCCGGGTCACCATGGGCTTTGGGCAGAGTGTGCCTAAAGGCCCAACTGAGGCCGAGGTGGCTGCATTGGTTGCCGATCGTATTAACCATTACCAGCAGGCCAATCAGGCTATGTTTACCCAGTATGTGAACGCGCTGCAGCAACAGCAGCAGGAAAGCAGTACTCAACTGGCTCAGTATTTGTTGAAGTCGAGCCGTCAGGAGCGCCGCGAAGACTTTGCTGAACTGGTGCAGTTTATCAATCAGCAGCGCGACGACGATCAGCGCTACTATGCGCGCCAGCTTACCCATTTGCAGCGCGAAATTAATGCCATGGACGACGGTTATACCGCCGTTACCGAATAATCAACCTATTGGACACCATTATGAAAGCAACTACTCTTGCCACGCTACTGGGCACTTTAATCGGTAGCGCAACCTTAAGCTCTGTGGCCCTGGCCCAGGATTTACCCGAACTAGACCGTCAGCTCACCATTATGTCAGGCGTCATTGAAACGGCCCTCAAACAGGATACCCGTAAAGACAAAGTGCGTTTTCGCAGTATTGAGTCGACCTACCTGGCCAAACAGGGCGTGGTATTTACCATTCGTACTGGCGGCATAGGGCGGGTATTCGACTTCAACTTTGGTGAGTTTTTAAGCAACATACCCGGTGCGCCTGCAGCGCCGCCAGCACCTGCTGTAACCGTAACTGCCGATGGTGTACACGTAGAAACCGACGGTGATTATGAAGTGATTTTTGAAAGTGCCGACTGGGAAGACACCGCCCATCAGGTTATTCGCAGAGTAGAGCATATCATGCGGGAAACCGACGACCGCCTACGCGAATACCGCAGCGACCACCGCGAAGTGGAATGGGAAATGCGCGAGTTAGAACGCCGCAACCGCGACCTGGAATTTGAGCTTCGAACCGCCGACAAAGAGCGTCAGAAAGAAGTGCAAAAAGAAATGAAGGAAATGCAAAAGGAGCTTGAGGTCCTTAAGCAAAAAGAACTGGCGATTGCTAAAGAATCCAAGGAACTGGCCGCCGAGAAAAAAGCCGAGCTGGCAAAACAAAAACAAGCTCAGGAAGAGTCTTATAAAACCTTCCTGGCTAACTTTGAGGCCAGTATCGGCGATACCCTGTGTAGCTTTGGAGCAGGCTTGCGGGAACTACCAGATAGCGAGCACATTACCTTTGTGCTGGATGACTTTGCCCGCAGCGAAGAAGGTAAAAGCGCCGACCGCGTGTACATCTTTAGCAAGAAAGACATTAAACGTTGTGTTACCGAAGATATCTCAGCCAGCGATATGTTGGCAAAAGCCGAAGTGTATACCTTTTAAATTGAGCTTTTTATAACATTCCGGAAGGTTGCTCGCACTATTGCCAGTCTCGCATGCTTGGTACGTCATCCCAGCATGCGCCTTTCGTCATCACCGTATGCGCCACCTCCGTCATCCCCGCATGCACCACCTCCGTCATCCCCGCATGCACCACCTCCGTCATCCCCGCTTGCTCTTGAGCGGGGATCTCCCGAAAAGGTTATTTGAGCTGAGTCAGGCTTACCGGAAGATCCCGGCTCGGAGGCCGGGATGACTGTATTTTATTGGCCCGGATGACAGAGATAAAAATATTCATTCCCGCATGCCATTCCTTCATCGTCCCCGAATGTACCCCCTCAGTCATCCCCCAATGCTCGACCTCCGTCATCCCCCAATGCTCGACCTCCGTCATCCCCGCATGCTCTTGAGCGGGGATCTCCCGAAAAGGTTATTTGAGCTGAGTCAGGCTTACCGGAAGATCCCGGCTCGCAGGCCGGGATGACTGTACTTTATTGGTCGGGATGACAGAGATAAAAATAGACATTCCCGCATGCCATTCCTTCATCGTCCCCGAATGTACCACCTCCGTCATCCCCGCATGCACCACCTCCGTCATCCCCGCATGTTTTTGAGCGGGGATCTCCCGAAAAGGTTATTTGAGCTGAGTCAGGCTTACCGGAAGATCCCGGCTCGCAGGCCGGGATGACTGTACTTTATTGGTCGGGATGACAGAGATAAAAATAGACATTCCCGCATGCCATTCCTTCATCGTCCCCGAATGTACCACCTCCGTCATTCGCGCATGCACCCCCTCCGTCATCCCCGCATGCACCACCTCCGTCATCCCCGCATGTTTTTGAGCGGGGATCTCCCGAAAAGGATATTTGAGCTGAGTCAGGCTTACCGGAAGATCCCGGCTCGGAGGCCGGGATGACTGTATTTTATTGGCCCGGATGACAGAAATAAAAAACGTCATCCTTGTATCAACGGGTATAAATCATTCCAGTGAGGGTTTTGCTTTTCTATTAACTTTATTTTCCATTCTCTGCGCCAGCGTTTAAGGCGTTTTTCGCGTACTATGGCCGCTTCGATGTCTTCGTGCATTTCAAAATACACCAGTAGTTTTAAACCATATTTTTTGCTGAAACCATCGGCGAGGTACATTTTGTGTTGGTATATCCGTTGTAACAGGTTGGTCGTTACGCCGGTGTAAAACACGGTTTTGTAGGAATTGGTGAGTATATAAACTGCCGGATATTTTTCGATCATGAGTGGCCTCCTGAGAGGCTATTTCACGCGAAATGATACCGCGCAGACAACTGCACTGTGGGTTAGTTATCTTCCTGGGGTACTATAGATTCAAAGCCCTCTGGCTTAAGGGCCAGTACCGCGCAGTCAAGATTATTCAGCACATCTTCGGCAGTATTGCCCATCAACAGGCCCGGCACGCCTACCCGAGCTACGGTCCCCATTACCACCACGTCGGCCGGCAGCGACTCAGCCATGCGGCACAGCCCTTCTGCCGGGTGGCCATCGGCAAGATGCACCTCGGGCTGCAAATAACCTAAACTTTGTTGATCGAATTTCTGCTCCAGACTGGCTACTAACCTGGCCAGCTCTTCACTTCGCTCTTTTTTAAGTTCCGCCAGGGCATTGTCCATTTGTTGCTGATGGCTGCGCATCAAGCCATCGCGCAGCATATGCCTGGGCGCAGTATCGTATACGTGCACTATGTGTAAGCGGGCATTTTCCAGTAGAGCTATCTCTGCCGCACTGACCATTACCGCCTCATTTAACTGTCTGCGGGTTTGGTTTTCTGCGCGGGTATAGTGGTAGTTCACATCGACTGCCGCCATCACTGTTTTGTAGTTACGCGCTGTTTCCCGGTGGATCAGCCATACCGGGCACGGGCACTTGCGCAGCAGATGCATAGCATCGGCACCAAATAAAAAACCCGACATACCGCTTCTGGCCTGGCTAATCACCAAATCGTGTTTGGCATGCATAACCTGCTGAATAACGTCATAATACGGTTTCCCTACCGTTACTAACGTAGCGGGTCGCTCGGTCGCGTTGAGCTTATCAGCCATGGCTTGCAGTCTTTGTCCGGCTTCTTCTTTAAGCGACTGCTGTGAATCAATGTAAGCAAATGAAGCCATCACCAGACTGGCATTAGGCGGCAGGCTCTCTAACGCCAGATGAAGGGTAAGTGAAGCCTGGTGGCTGTCGGCCACATGTAAAGCCTGCTCCACCAGCGCCTGTTGTTCGCTGATACTGGTGATAACGCAAAGAATGTTGTTGTAATGCCCCATCATGGCGGCTGCCCTACCGTTATTTTAGCCAGCAATGAATACTATAGATTAAATATGATACTTCTATGAAGGCTTTTCCAGCCATAACGGCCACTTATTTTAATTATTTTTTTAATCACTAGCGTAAAAAATTAATCGATATTAATCATTAACTTAATATGTAATTAAGGAAAAGCTGGCTGGTGTAGGCCATAATCATTCGCAAAATCCACTTGATCACAAAACTGTAATAATGTAATTTTAAAGAGTGAAAAACCAAATGAAATAAGGGGGGCTTATCATGCTAAAGGCATTCACAAAATTTTTTAAACGCAAGCACCCGTACGCGATTGCAGCATACCTGGGCCGTAAAAATACCCAGCGTATTCTGGATTGCAAAATCGAAAAGAAGTCTAAACTTCTGGCACACGACTAGTAACAATATTTAGCCGCTTACCCGGCAACTTGTTTTACTTCGTAGGCAACAGGTGCGTTACCTAAGTGCATACCGCATAAAGAAAATCCGATGGCAAAACCATCGGATTTTTTTGTATCTGAATATTGTGGCTAACCGATGTTGCCGGGCTGCAATTACACCCCGAACACCGCTTTTAGGGTAAAGAAGCAGGCAATGGATAAAAGCGCGCCAGCAGGTAACGTTACAATCCACGAAATGACAATATTACGAATTATGCCCAGGTTTAGCGCCGACACGCCTCGTGCCAGGCCCACGCCCAATACCGCACCAACCAGAGTTTGCGTGGTCGAAATGGGTAAACCGGTACCCGAGGCAATTACCACGGTACAGGCTGCCGCCATCTCGGCCGCAAACCCGCGGCTAGGCGTTAAATGGGTAATGCCTTCACCAATAGTCGCGATAACCCGGTGACCAAACAGGGCAAGGCCGGCCACAATGCCTAACCCACCCAAAGGCAGGATCCATGGGGCCAGTGTACTGCTGGCGGTAATTTCGCCGGTAGACACCACACTCACCACCGCCGCCAATGGCCCAATGGCATTCGCCACATCGTTTGAGCCGTGGGCAAACGCCATACAACAGGCGGTTACTACCATTAACAGGGCAAATACTTTTTCTACATTAGCGCGTTGTAAATCGGCATCGTCAGAATGGCTGTATGTCTGACGGCTTATCAGCCACTTACCAATAAAAGCAATCACAATCGAAAGGCCAATAGCCAGCAGATAACCTGAGGTGTCAGACATATTCAGGCCAACGTGCTTAAGGCCTTTTTTGATGGTCACCAGAGCCATTACAAAGCCAGCGAACGCCATGTAGAAAGGCACATATTTTTGTGCGTTTTCAAACGGCTTGTCGGTTTGGAAAATCAGTTTGCTGGCGCTTTGATAAATAAGGTAAGCAATAATGCCCGAGATAGCCGGGGTAACAACCCAGCTGCCCACAATGCCCCCCACTTTGCTCCAGGCAACGGCATCCACGCTCACGCCAACAGCGGTAAATCCAATAATGGCACCAATTATAGAATGGGTAGTAGACACCGGCCAACCCAGATAAGACGCTACCCCCAGCCAGATACCGGCAGCAAACAGCGCAGAAATCATTCCCAGTACCAGGTATTCCGGAATATCAATAAAGTAAGCGGTATCGATAATACCTTTACGGATGGTTGAGGTAACCTCGCCACCAGCCAGATAGGCGCCGGCAAATTCGAAGATCATCGCTATAATGATGGCTTGCTTGATTGTTAGCGCTTTAGAACCTACTGAGGTTCCCATGGCATTCGCCACGTCGTTAGCACCAATGCCCCACGCCATTACAAAACCAACAACGGCAGCGAGGATAATCAGGATCATGCCATAACTTTGTAGGATTTCCACAGACAGTCGCTCCGGTTGTGCCTAGCTGTATGCCACGAAAAGTGCAGGAAACTGAGTTTCTGTAGTCTGAGTAAATTCTGTCGGTTTACTCAGCGCTGGCAATAAAAAAACTTTAAGCATCTTGGTTTGGTTGAATTTTTATACAATTACCTTAATGGTTGCGGCGCATTCTAGCGCAAAGTGCCGTCGAGCCATAGGCCATTTTTAATAATTCATCACAATAAATCAGACAATCACCACCGTTAGGCGATTATTAAATCAATTATGTCATTTATATTACAGATTTAAGACAGCCATCCGCGCTATTAACTGTCGCTGAGGTTATCCAGAGTTTGTTGCAAATTCTCCAGCGGCGTATGGCGAACATCGCGCCCGCTGGTAAGCGACACCACATATTCACAAATATTCTTGCAGCGATCGCCTATCCGTTCTAATGAACGCAGGGCCCAGAGAATTTCCAGCCAGTCTTCCATAGAATCACCGGATCGCGACATTTCATCAGCAGTATAGCTCAGCAGCTTTTTATATTCGCTGTCGATGCTGTTGTCCTGATCGTACACCTCCAGTGCGGCCTCTTCATCGAGGCGGGCAAAGGCATCAAAGGTACCACGCATCATGGCTGCAGCTTGTTGCCCGATAGACAACATACTGCTTTTAATCGCCACATCTGAAGGTAGCTTTTGTTTGGTTACCAACCTGGCGATCCGCTCTATTTCATCGCCCATACGCTCAATATCGGTGATAGCCTTGGAGATAATCATAATCAGGCGCAAGTCGCTGGCGGTGGGATGGCGCTTGGCGATAATACGTAAACACTCTTCGTCAATCTGAATTTCCATGGAGTTAATCTTCAGATCGTTGAGGATCACCGTTTCGGCCTGGGCCGGATTGTTGGTCGCAATCGCTTTTAAAGTATCGGCAAGCTGATGCTCCACTTCACCACCCATGGCCATTACCGAGTTACGTAAGTTTTCCAGCTCGATATTAAAGCGGCCGGAAATGTGAGTATTGAGTGCAACTTGTCGCATACTAAGCTCCTGTACAGACCGAAATTAACCGTAACGGCCGGTAATGTAGTCTTCGGTTTGTTTTTTCTCTGGCAGCGTAAACAGGGTATCACTGTCGCTGTATTCCACCAGTTCGCCCTGATGTAAAAAGGCGGTATAGTCGGAGACCCGTGAAGCCTGCTGCATGTTGTGGGTAACGATAACAATGGTACACCGCTTTTTCAGCTCGGCCATCAGCTCTTCGATGATCAGGGTAGTCAGTGGATCCAGCGCAGACGTAGGCTCGTCCAACAGCAAAATCGACGGCTTTAATGCCAGCGCTCTGGCAATCACTAAACGCTGTTGCTGACCGCCCGAAAGCGTGGTGGCCGACTCAAATAAGCGGTCTTTTACTTCATCCCACAGCGCCGCTTCAATCAGCGCCCGCTCTACCGCGTCATCCAGTTGGCGACGCTGTTTAATACCCTGTAAACGTAAACCGTAGCACACGTTATCATAAATGCTCATAGGGAAAGGGTTAGGCCGTTGAAACACCATACCCACCTGGGAGCGCAGTATCGACAGATTTTCTTTTTTGCGGTTAATGTTGCGCCCGTCGATGATAATTTCACCTTCCGTTACGCTGTTATCAATGAGGTCATTCATGCGGTTAAAGCAGCTGATCAGGGTAGACTTACCGCAACCCGATTGGCCAATCAGCGCGGTAATGCGATTTTTAGGAATACGCATGGTGATGTTGTGAAGCACATGCTTATCGCCAAACCGCAAACACAAATCACGCACCTCAATGGCAGTTTGCGCCTCGGGCAGTTTTGCTAAGTTGAGCTGTTCTCGTTCAAACAATTTCAGCATGGGATCACAACCTCTAATAGCCGCGTAAATAACGCTTTCTTAAGCGCCGGCGTAAAATCACGGCCAGCACATTTAATACAAAAACGACCACCAGTAACAACAGGCAGCTGGCAAACATTAATGAAGCGCTGCGCACGTCGGTCTGGCTATGAAAGGCCCCATCGTAAATCAACACGCCTAAATGCATAAACTGACGATCCAGATGAAGATACGGAAACTCGCCGTCAAAGGGCAGGTTAGGCGCAAACTTCACCGCCCCCACCAGCATTAACGGCGCGACTTCTCCGGCCGCGCGGGCGATAGCCAAAATAACGCCGGTCATAATGCCGGGGCTGGCCATGGGCAGCACGGTATGCCAGATGGTTTCAAATTTAGTGGCACCCAGCGCGTAGCTGCCTGATTTTAACCCCTCGGGCACGCGCCGCAACCCTTCTTCGGTGGCCACAATCACCACCGGTAAGGTGAGAATGGCCATGGTTAGTGAGGCCCAGAACACTCCCGGCGTGCCCATAGTAGGTGCCGGCAATGCGTCACTAAAGAATAGCTCGTCAATGTTGCCGCCTACCAGATATACAAAAAATCCAAGGCCAAACACGCCATAAACAATCGACGGTACGCCGGCCATATTACTCACGCAAATGCGGATCACCGAGGTTAAATGGTTGTCCGGGGCATATTCATGCAAGTATACCGCGGCCAGCACGCCAAACGGCGTAACCAGAATGGTCATCACGAAGATCATCAGCACGGTGCCAAATAAAGCCGGAAACACGCCGCCAGCCGTGTTGGCCTGTTTAGGCGCATCGGTAAGAAAAGCCACTACACCTGCACCAACTATTCCCAGCTTACCAAACCAGTCGAGCTGCCCCGGGTAACTGAGGCGATCGATGTCATCAAGGGGAATTAAAAACTCACTGCCATTGTTAAACCGGGTGACCAGTTGGTAATCCGCCAGTTGTGCTTCAAGGCGCAATACCTCCTGCTGCCAGCGCTCAAAATCGGCATACAGGCGTAATCGGGCCGGCGCGTCTTTCTCTACCTGGCGCAGATCCAAACTGGCCAGTTCGCGGTGAACACTGGCTAAACGTTCCTTACGTACCGTTTCGATTTGTTCCCGAATGGCTGTTACCGTGTCGCGCACCTCCTCGTACTTTGCCAGCTCGCCTGACTGCCCTTCAGGCAGCCGAATGCTTAACGGTTCACTGAATACCCGGGTACCGTTGTGTAACAAAATATCTGCAGCTTGTTGCGCCTCGCTGATGACCTCTACGGCATGGGCTTCTACCAGCAGAGAACGACCATATGGGTGCTGGCTATCGGAATAACGAAACACAAAGGCTGGCTCGCTGCCACTTTCTACCGCCGAATTAATATGGCGCTCGTTAATTTGCGCATAAACCTGTTTGGCAGTACCATCCGGCAACTCAAACTGAATGCTTTGTACTGGCCGCGGCCAGAAATAGTCAAGCCCGCGAATCGTAATGAGCATCAGCACGCAAGCCAGAGCAACCACCAGCAACCCGGCACAAAACGCGCCCAGGCTAATAACATAAGACTGCTGTTGACGGTTGCTTAAAAACTGCCGGGGCGACCACTTACCCATGACTCTTCACCCGGCGGGAACGCTGGCGTAACAATTCGGCCAGCGTATTTACAATAAAGGTGAAGCTAAACAGTACACAGGCCGTTAAGAACAATACCTGATAATGAATACTGTGTACTTCGGCTTCGGGCAGCTCAATGGCCAGGTTGGCGGTGAGCGCCCGTAACCCGGCAAACAAATCCCAGTCGGCGATCGGCGTATTACCGGTTACCATTAATACAATCATGGTTTCACCAAAGGCCCGGCCAAAGCCCAGCATCATGGCCGCCACAATGCCCGGAAAAGCCACTTTCAACACTACCCGGCGCAGCGTTTGTAAACGGGTGGCGCCCAGTGCATAAGACGCCTGGCGTAAGCTGTGGGGCACCCCGCTGATGGCATCTTCGGCCAGTGAGTAAATACTGGGGGAAATGGCCAGTCCCAATGCAATGGCTACCAAAATGGTGGTTTTGCCTACCGGCACTTCAGTGGTGTGAGCAAAAAAGGTAAAGTCGTCGGCGTCCAGCGCGGCCAGCAGCCAGTCGGGTGCCCAGGCCACACAAATATAGCCATACACTACAATTCCCAGCACCGGTAACACGGCTTCGGCGAAGTTCTGCAGTTCATTGCTAACACTTTGCGCCACACGGTGCTGCACCAGAGCAATAAACAGTAAAATCACCGGCAAAGTCACTATAAACACCGCTATGGAAAACAAGAATCGCTCCGCCAGCGGTGCCAGCCAGATAGCGGCAATAAAGCCAATCAGTACCGATGGCACGGCTTCTAGCATTTCGATGGTGGGTTTAATGCTGTCGCGCACCCGTGGACGGGCAAAATACGCAGTATACACGGCCGCGCCCAGTGCCAGCGGAATGGCAATCAGTAACGCCAGCGACGACGCCTTCAGACTACCAATCAGCAGCGGCATCAGACTCATTTTAATTTCCTGATAATCTGAGGCACTGCTGGTTTGCCAGATTTGATCGGGCGCCGGGTAGCCTTCATATAAATGAGGCATTAATAAACTGTTGGTGGTACTGAGCCCCGCCATGTTGCGCACTTCGTGGCGGATATAGGCATCCGGGCCGTAAACATACACCCGCGAATCAAACCAGCTAACGCCCGTGGGCTGCATGGGCAGTTGTGTGCGCTCAAGCACTTCACCGCTGATGCGGTTAATTAACAGTAACTGCCGCTGACTGGTAATGGCCGCAATACCATTAACACTGGCGTGGGCATACAGCGCCACCGGCACTTCGTTAGCCTGCAGTGCAATGTTATAAGCCGGCTGATAGCGCAGAATACCGGCCTGATTATACAGGCTGAGTCGCACCAGGGTGTTGTTGGCAAGCGCCACAAACACCGAGCGGTTTTTCACAATGGTGTCGGCCCAACGTACGTTTTGCGCTACCGTCAGCTGATGCAGGCGCTGATTACTGCGGTCGACAAAGGTAAGTACGTTATTGTTGATGAGCATTACCTGCCGGGTTTCCGGCAGCAGCACCATGGGTAGGTCAGGCGAGTATTGCTGACGTACGATTTGCGTGGGGTTGTTACGGTTGATCCATTGCACCAGGGTTTCATCCGGGGTGTTCACCCGCATGATTATCCACTGTTCGCCTACTGCCACCTGCCAACCGGTTTGTTGCGCCCATACCGCCTCAGGCACCGCAAATGACATCTCATTAGCCAGCGGCGTATCAATAAAATTGGATTGCTGTAATGGTTGGCTCACGGTGGGCACCGGGAGTAACCGTACCTGGCCGGCAGCGGAAATATCCTCCACATACGGCAGACCATAACTGGTAACCACATCCAGCGTATGCGAACAGGGCCGGCGCAGGGTTTGCCGGGACGATAGGATCCCCTTATTCAGTCTGGCCAGTGACACACTGCATCCTGGCCCGGCAATGACCGCCGCCTGGCCGTTAGCCGTATCGCCTACGTATACAAATTCGCCGCCTGAGAGTACCGGCGTTTCCTGACGCGGTTTTACGCCCGGTGAGGCAGCAATATTCATAGCCTGAGAAAACAGGTGCCAGATGATCATCACCATGGTCAGTAACACGATGTAGCCGAACACCGAGATCACCGACCTTGCAATCCGATCGCGACGTAAGCGTTTTTTCAGGAATGATACCTGTTGAGATGCTACATTCATGTATAGAACAACGATTTGCGTGAAATTGCACTGCCCAGCAGTGTAAGTTGTGATATTTTAAGATCAAGTGAAACTTAAAGGAAGCTGCGAATAAGCGGGATGTGTTGCCAGTAAACCGTTGCGGTTAATCATAATAAAGCTGTTCACCAGTCTGCCGCAAATATCAGGCAACAAATATAGTCATTACGCAAGGTCACAGTGATGTAATTGGGTACCGTTAATGCCTGCGCGATGCAGTTGGGTCGCGACTCAGGACGCAATAAAGGAGTAAGAGGATGAAGCCTGTCATCTTCACAATCATTGGTAAAGACAAACCCGGCCTGGTTGATGCCGTGGCCAAAAAAGTATACGAGTACGGCGGTAACTGGCAGGGCAGTAGTTTTGCCCACATGGCGGGGCAGTTCGCAGGCTTTGTGGAAGCACTGGTGCCTGGCGATAAGCATCAGGAACTCATTGCTGCACTCAACACCCTGGATGGCCTTCAGGTGCACTCGCAGTCGGTGACCGAATCTGTTCTGTCGGATGCCGATGAGCTGACCATTGAAGTTATGGGTAATGATCGCCCGGGGATCGTGCAGGAACTCACCAATGTACTCAACCGCTTTGAGCTCAACATTATTAATTTTAACTCTACCTGCGAAAGCGCTCCTAATTGGGGAAGCGAGATGTTTAAAGCTCGTGTGCGGGTAGCCATTCCGGCCGACGTCGATCGTGACGACGTGAAAGAAGCGCTGGAAGCCGTAGCCAACGATCTGGTTGTTGATATTACTACCACTGTGTAATTTTCCTGCGGCCAATTAATGCCGAATTTTCGCCGGGCCGTCAACTGCCTGTCACACTTTGCTGGCAGGCTATAGCCTATTTTTTTGATTGCAGAAATAGTGATTTATCAATATGGAATCCACTGATTTATATTACCCCAAGGAACTGAGCTGGCTGGCGTTTAACGAACGCGTGCTGCAAGAGGCTGCCGACAGAAATAACCCGGCGGTTGAACGGATCCGCTTTTTGGGGATTTACTCGAATAACCTGGATGAATTTTTTCGGGTACGGGTAGCAGACGTAAAACGTCAGATTCTGATTGCCCACAATGCCGGTAATGATGAAGAAGCAGAGCATCAGCGCCTGTTGCTGGTGCAAATCCAGCGTAAAGTGGTTGAATTATCTAAGAAGTTCGACACCATCCACAAAGAGGTGGTAAAAGCCCTCGCCCGCTACAATATTTATATTTTACCCAAAAATCAGCTCGATGAATATCAGCGCGACTGGGTGCGTAACTACTTTATTAATAAAGTGCTGCGCCACATTGCGCCAATTCTGATTGATAAGAAAACCGACCTGCTAAGCCGCTTAAACGGCACCGCGGTATACTTGTACGTGGCATTACGCCGCGAAGGCAAAAACCCGCGCTTTGCCGCGGTACAGGTACCCACCGGTGAAATCTCGCGTTTTCATTTAATACCACCGCAAAAAAGCCGTAAAAACAAACACATCATCATGCTCGACGACATGATCCAACTGTGTATGGAAGACATCTTCCGCGGCTTTGTGAAGTTTGACACGCTGGAGTCTTACTCATTTAAAATGACCCGCGACTCGGAATACTCCATCAACGATGAAATTGATGAAAGTTATGTAGAGAAAATGTCGGAGAGTATGAAGCAGCGCCTTATCGCGGAGCCAGTACGGGTGATTCACGACCAGGATATGCCTGCCGACATGGTAGAAGACCTGCAAAAGCGCTTAAAGGTAACCAAACTCGACACTCTGCATTCTGCCGGCCATTACCGTAATTTTAAGGACTTTATCGGCTTCCCAAATGTGGGCCGCGAGTATCTCGAAAACAGCAAACTTCCGGCAATCGATACCAAGGACTTTTCCGGTTTTAATACCGTATTTGATGCCATCACAACTCACGATATTCTGCTGTATTATCCGTACCATCGCTTCCTGCATTTTACCGAGTTTGTGCGCCAGGCAGCCTTCGACCCCAGTGTAAAATCGATTCGTCTGAACATTTACCGCGTAGCCAGCCATTCACGGATTGTCAGCTCATTGATAGATGCGGTAGATAATGGCAAGAAAGTCACTGTGGTAGTAGAGCTACGCGCCCGTTTTGACGAAGAGGCCAATATCGAATGGTCGAAACGCATGACTGATGCCGGTATTCGAGTGGTGCTAGGGATCCCGTCGCTTAAAATTCACTCTAAACTGTGTATTGTCTCGCGTGAGGAACGCGGTAAATTAATGCACTATGCGCATTTTGGTACCGGTAACTTTAACGAGAAAACCGCCAAAATTTATACCGATTACAGTCTGTTTACCAAGAATCAGGAAATGGCCGAAGAGGCCAACTCCGTTTTTGAACTGATTTCTTACCCGTATCGCCGGTTTAAATTTCAGCATTTACAAATATCACCACTCAATGCACGTACTAAAATCCAGTCGCTGATCCGGCAGGAAATTCAATTTTTAAAGGAAGGCCACGACGCACAAATTACGTTTAAGATTAATAACCTGGTAGACAAAGAGCTGATTGACGACCTGTACCGTGCCAGCCAGGCAGGCGTTAAGATCCGCGGTATTGTGCGCGGCATGTGTGGTTTACGACCGGGCATTAAAGGGCTCAGTGAAAACATTGAGCTGATTTCCATTGTCGATCGCTTTCTGGAGCATCCCAGGGTGATGATCTTTAACGGCGGCGGTAACCGCAAAGTATATATTTCGTCGGCCGACTGGATGACCCGTAACATGGACAATCGCATTGAGGTGGGTGCCCCCATCTACGATGAAGTCTTGCAACAGCGGATTGTGGATATCATGGAAATTCAGTTCAGAGACACGCTGAAGGCACGTCAGATCGACAAAGACCAGTTGAACCAGTATGTTAAACGGGGTAATCGCAAGAAATTGCGTTCACAGGAAGAAATCTACACTTATTTAAAACAGCTTGAGCAAAAATAAATGACGCCTACTCCCGCCTCTTTCGACAGCGTAGACAGTCGCAATGCCAGCAAGGTTGCCGCGCTGGATATCGGTTCTAACAGCTTTCACCTGGTAGTTGCCCGCATTGTGGCAGGCTCGGTGCAAATTCTGCATCGGGTAAAACAAAAGGTGCGTTTAGCCGAAGGGCTCGATAGCAATAACGTGCTGTCTGAAGAGGCGATGGAGCGAGGTCTGGCTACGCTCAGAGTAATAGCCGATAGTCTTAAAGGATTTGAACCAGACTCTGTAAAGATAGTGGCCACTTACACACTAAGAAAAGCGGTAAACGCCAACGTGTTTATAAAACGGGCTCTGGAGATCCTTCCCTACCCCATTGAAGTGATTTCCGGACCGGAAGAAGCCCGTTTAATCTACTCAGGTGTAGCCCATACCAATCACGACAACGGTAAGCGTCTGGTGGTGGATATTGGTGGTGGCTCAACCGAATTTATTATTGGCGAAGGGTTAACCCCCAAACTGTGCCGCAGCCTGCAAATGGGCTGCGTGAGTTTTACCCAGCGCTTTTTTGCCAACGGCGAATTAAAAGCCAAACAGTTTGAGCGGGCTATCACCGCTGCCGAGCAGGAAATGGAGCCCATTGAGGAGCGGTATCGCCGCATGGGTTGGCAACGTTGTATCGGTACCTCCGGCACCATAAAAACGTTGTGCAATCTGGTAGTTCACCAGGGGCAGAAAGAACCCACCGATGAAGCAGAAGTAACGCTCAAAGGCCTTAAGCAAATCATGAAGCAGTTCATCGAGGCTGGCCATATTGATAAACTTGTCGATCCTGCCATCAGCGAGGACCGTCGCGCGGTGATCCCGGCCGGTTTATGTGTGCTGATTGGCCTGTTTAAGGCGCTGAAAATAGAATCACTGCATTATTCTCCGGCGGCTCTGCGCGAAGGCGTGTTGTATCAGATGGAAGATGAACTGCATAACACGGATATTCGTGGCCGTACCGCCTCTAGTCTTGCCACCCGCTATGATGTAGATACCAATCAGGCCAACATGGTATTAACCACCACAAAAACCCTGTATGACGCCTGCCAGAAAAACTGGAAACTGCGCCACAGTGATTACCGTGCAATCGTGAGCTGGGCGGCGCTGCTGCACGAAGTGGGCTTACAAATTAATACTCGCGGCGTACAACGTCACTCTGCCTATATTTTACAGAATGTGGATATGCCCGGCTTTAATCAGGCCCAGCAGGAATTACTGGCTTCCCTGGTGCGTTTTCACCGTAAAAAAATCCGCGTGCAGGACATACCCGCCTTTACTCAGTACAGTAAGGAAGATATCTACAAACTCATCGCTCTGCTGCGCCTTGCGGTTTTGCTGAATATTAAACGACAGGAAGGTTTTTTACCTGAGTTTGATGTGGTCGCCGAAAAGCACAGCATAACCCTGACCTTTCCGGCAGGCTGGTTAAACTCTAAGCCCATTATGACAGCCGATCTGGAACGGGAAATAAACTACCTGCAGGCGGTGGATATTAAGCTGGCAGTCAGCTAACCCGCTCTCTACACCATAATAACTTTATTACGGCCATTGGCTTTAGCGTCGAAGAGTGCCTGGTCGGCACTTTTTACTGTGGTAAACAGGTCGGCTCCCGGTGGCATCTGCATAACCCCAAAGGATGCCGTAAGCGAAATATTAACCCCCCGTGCTGAGATAGTGCTCTCTGCAATGGTTTTACGTAACCGCTCGGCCATTTGACGGGCCTTATCGCCGTCATACTGCGGGGAAAGAATTAAAAACTCCTCACCACCCATGCGGATCAGGGTATCTTCCTGACGCAGTTGTGACTGGATAATTTGGCAAAAACGTTTAAGCGCTATGTCGCCGATGACGTGACCATACTCATCATTAATCTTTTTGAAGTAATCGATATCACAGGCCACCAGAGAAAGTGTTTCCTGATTACGTTTAGCATGAGCACTTAACTTAGGGGCAATTTCATAAAAAAAGTGCCGGTTTTTAGCACCGGTAAGAGGGTCGGTATGTACCTGAGAGCGCAACTTAAGCAATAACGACTGCAGAATATTCACCGCAAAGGCCAACATAAAGATAAGCATAATCACCAGCATAAAGGCCGATGTGGCGGCAAGATGATAGTGGGTGTCTGCGGGCGCAATTGTCAGGTAGGCGGGAACACCAAACAACACCAGTGCAATGACCAGTGCCAACACACCAAATAGTAAATGACTGCCTATACTTTCTGCACTGAAGTGCTGTTTTACGCAACGTAGTGCTTGCCACACAGGAAACGCCACACTGCTAAGTGCCAGACTATGCGCGATCCAACCTGGAGCTTTGCTCACAACCAGCACCGAGGTGATTGTGAAGATCCCGATAATGTGGATGACGGCGGCCATTTTTTTGCGCTGTGACACTTGTGTACCATAGCGCTTAAGCACAGACATTAATAACATATAGGCGCCGGTTATAGCTGACGCATAGACGCCCGGCAGGCCAATCTGATGATAACCAATATGTGCAATAGCCTGGCAAAATACCACCAGCCAGGATGCCACTAAAAACCAACGGGCATAACTGGCTGATTTCGCTTTGAGTTCATGGCGCGGTTTTGGAAGAGCAAAAGTAAAGCTAATCCCTATCATTGCCACGATAGCGAGAACGCCTACCTGAATATACATATGCGCGTCCTGCATCAGGCTAAATATCCTTGTTTAATTGGACCATACACGGTTATCAACATTGATAGTGATGTAAAAATTAAGTTACAAAATATAGACTAATATCTGTACGATAGCCATAGCTTATTTAGATATGCTTACTATAACCTTATACTTTGGTGTAATGAATTAGGTACATAAACAGATTCGTCATACCGGCCGCCAAGCCGGTATTTTCTTAACCACCTGGCTACCTGTAAATGTCCTTTTGGATGAGCAAGACTGTTCAGGAGGTCCCGGATAGCTGCTAACACAGCTTCCGATGACAGGGAGGTTGGGTGCTGTCGGCACCCCCGACAAATTGCAAAGAATACCGATGTTGCCAATATACCCCGTCATACCGGCCTCCGAGCCGGTATCTTCCGATAAGACTGACTACCAAAACACTTCTATTGAATGAGTAAAACTGTTCAGGAGGTCCCGGATATTTTCTCCGAAAATTCCGGGATGGCAGTGGTTTTGGTATGAAGGAAAAAGAAATCCCGGATAGTTTCTACGAAACGTCCGGGATATCAGAGGTCTTTGGAAAGACGGATTTTAGCTGGAATAGCGACTAGGTCAGAGACGCCTGGTAGATGCCTTCGATTGCGGCATCCAGAGTAGCTTCGAACTCTTCGTCACTTTGCTGTGCCGACACGCCTTCGGTGAGGGCGCGCGAGAAGCTGGCAATCATGCCCTGGTTTTCGGCCAGTTTAGCGTTGGCGTCATCGCGAGAGTAACCACCAGACAGCGCAACGACTTTGATCACTTTAGGGTGATCAACCAGCTCTTTGTAAAAGTTTGCTTCGGTTGGAAGAGTCAGCTTAAGCATAACCTTTTCATCGCCCAGCAGGTTCAGCTGAGTAAGAATTTCCAGCTTCAGTAGTGCTTCAGCTTCGGCTTTTTCCGGGCTGTTAATGTCTACTTCAGGCTCGATAATAGGCACCAGACCGGCGTCCAGAATTTGTTTACCAACCGCGAACTGCTGCTCAACAATAGCCTTGATACCTTCGTGGTTGGCCAGTTTAACTACCGAACGCATTTTGGTGCCAAACACATCCTTGGCGTTAGCTTTTGCCAGCAGCTCGTCGAGTTGTGGCATTGGCTTCATCAGTTGCACACCGTTAGCTTCGGCTTCCAGACCTTTATCGACTTTCAAAAACGGCACAACGCGTTTTTTCTGCCACAGGTAATGAGAAGAGGCTAACCCTTCGATTTCGCGATCAAGTGTGTTTTCAAACAGGATTGCGCCGAGGACACGCTCACCTGAAAAGGCGTTACAGGTTACGATACGGGTACGCATTGCATGCACCATGTCGAACATTTCCTCATCATTTGAGTACTCTGATTCTTCAATACCGTAAAGTTTAAGTGCTTTTGGGGTACTTCCACCGCTTTGGTCAAGGGCGGCTATAAAGCCCTTTTGGGTGATGATTTTATCCAGCATAGCTTGCTGAGCCTGTGATGCCATGTGCAACACTCCTTATTTTCTTATCCGTTTTTTATAAACGGTTGTAGGGTTAAGAGAAATCATTTATTAGGCATGGGAAAGCTCGCTTTATCAGAGCCTTAGCAGTTTTTACTACGCTCTGTTAAACGGTCTTTCAGCCTGCGTATCCTTATGCAGGTGTCGCCGGAATACTGCTATTCCGGCGCCGGGACATTACTTTACTGTTAGCGGTTTTTTTCTTCTAATATCGCTACTGCAGGTAAAGTTTTGCCCTCAAGAAATTCCAGGAACGCACCGCCACCGGTTGAGATGTACGATACTTTATCTGCAATTTCATATTTATCTACTGCTGCTAGCGTATCACCACCGCCGGCAATTGAAAATGCATCACTGGCGGCAATCGCTTCAGACAGTGCTTTTGTTCCACTTGCGAACTGATCAAATTCGAACACGCCTACCGGGCCATTCCACACAATGGTACCGGCATTTTTAAGGATATCTTCCAGCGCCGCTGAGCTGTCCGGGCCGATATCAAAAATCATATCGTCATCGGATACGTCACTAACAGACTTCAGCTCGGCCGGCGTGTCTTCGGCAAAGGCTTTACCAGTTACCACGTCGGTGGGGACCGGAATATCACCGCCATTGGCCTGCGCCTGGTCAATCAAACGCTTGGCTTCATCAACTAAGTCCATTTCCACCAGCGATTTGCCTACGTTGTGGCCTTGCGCCGCGATAAAGGTGTTAGCAATACCGCCACCTACAATCAACTGATCTACTTTATCGGCCAGTGATTTAAGCACGGTTAGCTTGGTCGACACCTTTGAGCCCCCCACAATAGCTACCATCGGGCGAGCCGGGTTATCCAGTGCTTTCGATAGCGCAGCCAGTTCGCCTGCCAGCAATGGACCCGCCACAGCTTGTGGGGCAAACTTTGCCACGCCGTGGGTTGAAGCCTGGGCACGGTGAGCAGTACCAAACGCATCCATTACGAATACGTCGCATAACGCAGCGTACTGCTTCGACAGCGCCTCGTCGTCTTTTTTCTCACCCTTATTAAATCGCACATTTTCCAGAATTGTGCATTGACCCGGCTCAATGTCTACGCCATCCAGGTAATCTTTTACCAGTTTAACTTCGACATCCAGTACGTCGTTGAGGTAGTTCACCACGGGTTGCAGTGAAAACTCTTCCGCGGGCTCGCCTTCGGTTGGGCGGCCAAGGTGAGACATCACCATCACCGCAGCACCGGCTTCCAGGGCCGCTTTAATGGTAGGTAAAGACGCTTTGATACGCGCGTCTGATGTCACTTTACCGTCTTTTACCGGTACGTTGAGATCCTGACGGATCAGTACACGCTTACCTGACAACTCAATGTCTGACATGCTTGGGATTGACATAAGGTTTCCTTCTCATCCTGTTGAATTCAAATTAAATTATTCATTGCCCGTTTGATACATCGCCAACGCGGTATCCAGCATTCGATGGGCAAAACCCCATTCGTTGTCACACCACACGAGGGTTTTAACTAACTGGCGGTGACTCACCCGAGTTTGTGTACCATCTACAATACACGAATGGGGATCGTGATTAAAATCCACCGATACCAGCGGCTCTTCGGTGTAATCCAGAATGCCTGAGAGGCGTCCGGTACGGGCTACGCTAAGCGCCTGATTCACTTTATCAATGGTCACTTCAGTAGCCAGCGTCACACTCAAATCCATGGCACTTACGTTAATAGTGGGCACACGCACCGCAATCGCTTCGAACTTGCCAGCAAACTTAGGCAGTATTCGCTCTATGCCGCGGGCCAGACGGGTATCCACCGGAATTATCGACTGGCTGGCGGCACGGGTACGGCGCAGATCGGGATGATAAGCATCAATTACCTGCTGATCGTGCATGGAAGAGTGAATAGTGGTGATGGTGCCGCTTTCCACCCCGAAAGCTTCGTCGAGCACCTGGATCACCGGCACTATACAGTTGGTGGTACAGGAGCCGTTCGATACCACTTTGTGTTCGGGTAACAGCGTGTCTTCGTTACAACCGTAAATGATGGTGTTGTCCATATCCGGCGCACCCGGCTGGGAAAACAGCACTTTTTTAGCGCCAGCTTCAATGTGTGCCAGACCACTGGCCTTATCGGTATACTGGCCGGTACATTCCAGCACAATATCCACGCCCAGTTCGGCCCAGGGCAGGCCGGTGATTTCGGTTTGATGACACAGACGAATAACGTCACCGGCCACGGTGAGCTGTTCGCCTTTACGCTCCACATGGCAGGCAAACCGGCCATGGGACGTATCATATTTGAGCAGATGTGCCATGCCGTCGGGATCAGCGATTTCGTTGATAGCGACGACCTGGATAAACTGATTGCGGCCACTCTCATAGAGTGCCCGCAGTACGTTTCGGCCAATGCGGCCAAAGCCATTAATGGCGAGTCTTACCATATTTTTATGCAGCCTAAAGGCCGGGGCAAATTAAAGCCCCAGTGCAGCTTCTACCACGGCATCAACAGTAATGTTGAAGTGCTTGAACAGCTCGCCGGCCGGGGCAGACTCACCAAAGGTGTCCATGCCCACAATCGCGCCGTTAAAACCAACATACTTATACCAGCTCTCTTTAGACAGCGCTTCAACCGCAACGCGTTTCACCACGCTCGATGGCAGTACTGACTCGCGGTATGCCGCACCCTGACGATCGAATACGTCAGTGGATGGCATAGACACCACGCGCACAGCTTTGCCCTGCTCGCTGAGTTTTGCTGCAGCATCTACGGCCAGCTGTACTTCAGAGCCGGTGGCAATGAGAATAAGCTCCGGCGTGCCATCGCAATCTACCAGTACGTAACCGCCTTTGGCTACGTCTGCCACCTGCGCTTCGGTACGTGGCTGTTGCGCCAGTCCCTGACGGCTGAAGATTAACGAGGTAGGACCGTCAGTACGCAGGATTGCTTCTTTCCAGGCCACCGCAGATTCTACCTGGTCGCACGGGCGCCAGTTGTCGAGATTTGGCGTTGCACGCATCGCTACCACCTGCTCTACCGGCTGGTGCGTTGGGCCATCTTCGCCCAGACCAATTGAATCGTGGGTATAGACGAAAATTACTGGCTGCTTCATTAGTGCTGCCATACGTACCGCGTTTCGGGCATATTCCATAAACATCAGGAAGGTCGCGCCGTAGGCTTTAAAACCGCCGTGCAGGGCAATACCATTCATCATGGCAGACATACCGAACTCGCGTACGCCGTAGTAAACATAGTTACCACTGGCATCGTCTTTTTCTACGCCTTTACAACCGTTCCAGATGGTCAGGTTAGAGCCGGCCAGGTCGGCCGAGCCGCCTAATAATTCAGGCAGTAGCGGACCAAAAGCATTCAGTGCATTTTGTGAGGCTTTACGGCTGGCGATAGTATCCGGGTTGGCCTGCAGCTTAGCAATATACTCGTCGGCTTTAGCCACAAAGTCTGCCGGTACGTCACCGCTTAAACGGCGCTTCAGTTCAGCGGCCAGTTCCGGGTAAGCTTCGGCATATTTTGCAAACAGTTCATTCCAGGCTTGTTGCGCTTCACCGCCTTTGGTTTTGCCATCCCAGCCGGCATAAATATCAGCCGGCACTTCAAACGGCGCATGGCTCCAGCCCAGCGCTTCACGGGTAAGGGTAATTTCATCATCACCTAATGGCGCACCGTGGCAGTCTTCTTTACCCTGCTTGTTTGGTGAGCCAAAACCAATCACGGTTTTACAGCAAATCAGCGTAGGTTTGCCGGTTTGTGCTTTAGCCGCTGCAATGGCGCTGTTAATCGCTTCTGGATCGTGACCGTCGATATCGGTGATCACATGCCAGCCATAAGACTCGAAACGTTTTGGCGTATCGTCGGTAAACCAGCCTTCTACTTCACCATCGATAGAAATACCGTTGTCGTCCCAGAACGCAATCAACTTATTCAGGCCCAGTGTACCGGCCAGTGAACTCGCTTCGTGGGAAATACCTTCCATCAGGCAGCCATCGCCCAGGAAAGCATAGGTGTAGTGGTCGACTACCGCAAAGTTATCGCGGTTAAATTGCGCGGCCAGCACTTTTTCGGCCAGCGCCATACCTACTGCATTGGTAATGCCCTGCCCCAGCGGACCAGTAGTGGTTTCAACGCCTGGAGCATAACCATACTCAGGGTGACCAGGGGTTTTAGAATGTAACTGACGGAATTGCTTGAGTTCGTCGATTGGCAGTTCGTAGCCGGTAAGGTGCAGTAGTGAATACAGCAGCATCGAGCCATGACCATTCGACAGCACAAAACGGTCGCGATTTGCCCAGGCTGGATCGGCCGGGTTGTGTTGCAGATGATCGCACCACAGCACCTGGGCGATGTCTGCCATGCCCATTGGCGCACCAGGGTGACCTGATTTGGCTTTCTGAACAGCATCCATACTTAATGCTCTTACAGCATTGGCAAGTTCTCGACGAGACGGCATGTTGACTCCTGAATTGTAGTTGAGTGCCAGTTGAGGTGGCAATTTACTGTATTTATTGACACATCAGCGAAGTACTAATGTATTTGTGTTTGCTTAGACTGAGCGCCATTTATTCACGGCAAATTCAGCAAACAGCAATACACTCTCACTCAGTGTCCCATATTGTTACCCACCGGCCGGTGCAGTTCAATGTGTTTCGTTCTCATCAGTCCATTTTCTGGCGTCACAGAAACAGCTGCTCATCATCGCTAAGCCGGGGGACTGTCAAGTTAACGTAACAAATAGACTTTTAGACGTCCAGAAGTAAAGACTGGTATTTATACGCATGCTTGCTACAATAGTCGCATGTGTATTGATCTACAATGAGCACGATTACCGTAAAACAGCGCCAGAACGGTTAGTTTACTGTTTCTAGTAGTGTTCAGGTAAGCAATACGCCCCGAATATACATTTAAATAAACACGGAGCATGTAATGGCAGCCCATTTATTTACGTCCGAGTCAGTCTCTGAAGGCCATCCGGACAAGATTGCCGATCAAATATCCGATGCGGTACTGGATGCAATCCTGCAACAGGATCCCAAGGCGCGTGTCGCCTGCGAAACTTATGTCAAAACCGGTATGGTGCTGGTTGGTGGTGAAATCACTACTTCTGCTTGGGTAGATATTGAAGAACTGACGCGTCAGACCGTGCGCGAAATTGGCTACACCCATTCAGATATGGGTTTTGATGCAGATTCCTGCGCGGTACTCAATGCCATTGGTAAGCAGTCACCGGACATCAATCAGGGTGTTGATCGCTCTCGCCCGGAAGAACAAGGTGCTGGTGACCAGGGCCTGATGTTTGGCTATGCCAGCGACGAAACCGAAGTGTTAATGCCTGCACCTATCACCTATTCACACCGGTTGGTGCAGCGTCAGGCAGAAATGCGTAAGTCGGGCAAACTCAACTGGCTGCGCCCGGATGCGAAAAGCCAGGTAACCTTTATATACGAAGATAACGTGCCGGTAGGCATTGATGCAGTGGTACTGTCTACCCAGCATTGCGATTCGGTCTCTACCGAAACCGTACGTGAAGCGGTAATGGAAGAAGTGATTAAACCGGTACTACCGGCCGAGTGGATTACCGCCAATACGAAATTTCATATTAACCCTACCGGACGCTTCGTTATCGGCGGCCCTATGGGTGACTGTGGCCTGACGGGTCGTAAGATCATTGTAGATACCTACGGTGGTATGGCGCGCCACGGCGGCGGCGCCTTCTCGGGTAAAGACCCGTCAAAAGTAGACCGTTCGGCAGCCTACGCCGGGCGTTATGTAGCGAAGAACATTGTGGCGGCGGGCCTGGCCAAGCGTTGTGAAATTCAGGTCTCTTACGCCATTGGTGTAGCAGAACCAACGTCTATCAGCATCGATACCTTTGGTACCAGCCAGTATGACGAAGCCACCCTGGTCGCACTGGTTAAAGAGCACTTTGATTTGCGTCCTTATGGCCTTATCAAAATGCTCGACCTGGAACGCCCTATCTACCAGCCCACGGCTGCTTATGGCCACTTTGGCCGTGACAGCTTCCCATGGGAAGCAACCGATAAAGCAGAGGCACTGCGCGCTTCGGTTTAAGCCCCGCGCTTTTTGCCTACAACGCCAGACTCAGGTCTGGCGTTTTTGTTGGTACTAATAAGCATTGGCCATTGCTAAGGCGTCCGGTAAGCCCGTTCTGGCCAGGTGAACGTTTTGATATTCGCGCCGGTGGGTCACTTCCAGTTCGGCAAAATCCGGCGGCAGAAATTGCCGACTGTGGACCTCATTGTCAAACGCCACCTCGACAAGAATTAGCGGGTCCAAATGACCGGTAAACACATCTAATAACAGCTTATGGCCGAAAAAACCGATACGATAACGTTTTTTCTCAACCCGCATATGCTGCGTTAGCGGCCATAGATTATTAAATTGTTCTGCACTAATGGAAATTTCCGTGTCCAGACGCTTTAGGCCAACTCCTTGCTCGACTGTCATTGTATAGTTGCCGTCTTCGTCAGTAATTCTTATGTGCCGGTCTCCCAGCGCTACAATATAACCTTGTCTGATCACTACTGGCTTCCGCGTTTCGAGTAATCCTTCAGGTAAGTAAGTAACAACAAATTTTCGTTCAATTTCCCAGTCTGCTCGCATTATTTGATCCTCAGTGGGCAACGTCCGTGGCCGCCATATCAGTGGTTCCGTATTGATTGAATCCCGAAAGCAACAATGTTCATTAATAACGATATTAACTCTCTGTTTTATATAAAATTACAACTTAAGCTTTATGAAAAAACGTGGCTTTAAGGGCGTTGTTTTTTAAATTTATTGGTACGTTTAAAGCTAGCTGAGGAGTGTCTGTTTCGCCAGCCAAATCGACGAAATTCGATGATAAAAAAAGTGCATTTCTCACTTGGTATCAGCTCTGATTAGGTCTATATTGAAAGTACGCTGCCGAAAAAGTCTGCGGTGATTATTGTCAGGCGATAGGTTTTCTGGTACTCACAATAATTAGCGAAAAACGTTATGTAAAACACCGCATAAATCATCGTTATGCAGGCATGGTAAGGCAAGCGGTTATAACAATACTGAAAAAACACTGCGTAGTGTAATAGTACGCTTTATTAGCACTCTCACACGGGAAGACCTCACAATGAACAAGCCCCTTGTTCGCTTGTTTTTGTTTGGTTTGGTTGCGATGTTTAGTTGTCCGCTACTGGCCAATCAAGTTGCCATGTTGCCAGATTCTTCACTGGTTACTCAGCCCGTGGGTAACACCCAGTATTTCATAGCCTATCAAAGCAAACGCCTGCCCAAGTGGAATTTCAGTGTTGAAATAAACCGCTCTTATGCGGCCCGGTTTGCCAGCGACGCGCGCACCGCTCCCTTGTCGATGGTTGATCTGGAGGCGGTCAGTTTATCCGCTCGCCGGGCACTGCCGGTAAATTCGGCCCAATGGATTTATGCCACCATTCGGTCTACCCAGTACTCACTTACACCGCAGGCCGGTGCCATGCCAATGGTGAGCGACAGCGACAGAGCGGCCAGTGTAGGCTGGCAGTTTGGTGAATTACGCGGCTTCGGTGTGGCGGTGGGCTATGAATATCGCGATGCCGGCCAGATTGATATCAATTCGCTGGTTATGGGCGTGCACTACTATTTTTAAGGTTAGGGGCTGGCTACTCGCTTAGAATAAAATCTGCCACACTGTCGGCATGCAACAGCGCCGTATCCAGCACTGGCAAAGCACTGTCTTCGGCCGTGACCAGCAGGCCTATTTCAGTACAACCGAGAATAATCGCTTCTGCGCCTGCCGCTTTGAGGTTGTCGATAACCTGCAGATAGCGGATACGTGATTCCTTGCGGATAATCCCCTGACAGAGCTCTTCATAGATCACGCGATGTACGTCATGCCGCTCTGCGGCTTCCGGCACCATCACCGACAATCCGCCCGCGGTAAGATGGTCACGCAAAAATCCCTGCTCCATGGTAAAAGCGGTACCGAGCAATCCCAGACGACTGTATCCACGGGACCGGCTTTCGGCGATCAACGCGTCACCAATATGCAACAGCGGAATGCGCACCACATTTGCTATCTGGGGCGCCACTTTATGCATCGTATTGGTGCAAATCGCCAGGGCGTCAGCGCCTGCTTTTTCGAGACTTTTGCCAACGTCTGCAAGATAATCCGCCAGTTGCTGCCAGTCATTATTATGCTGCAGTGTGGCGATATGTGCAAAGTCCACACTATAGAGGATCAGCGGTGCACTGTGCAGCCCCCCCTTGCGCTGTTTAATCTGCTGATTAATACGCTGGTAATAAGTTAGCGACGACTCCCAGCTCATCCCGCCGATTAGACCTACCGTTTTCATTTTGTATTTTTGCCTGAATAAAATGTTTGCTACAGGTCAGCAGAGTACCCATCTCGAACCGGTTTAGCCATTAATAACGGCGCGGGCGAGATGATCGGTATCCTGTTGTGGGAGTGTGCGAATAAAAGTTTGCTGGATGATTTCTGCATCGGTACTGGCACGATGACGACAGCCATTGAAATGTGACACCACCTGATTTTTGGTACGCATCCACAAATCCATTTGCTGTTCGCTGAGCACATACTCCAGTGCTCTGACACTAAACGACATATCCACGCCGGCTGCGGCGTACAGCTTAATGAGCCAGGGATGATCCACCACCCAACCATCGGTATAGGCGGTGCCAGTAGCCAGAAACTGGTTAAGCGCCAGGCACACATCGCGGCCATCATTGCCCCACTTTTGCAGATGGTCGCGGCTTAATCCATGGAGCGCCTCAGCTTTTTTATCCCAGTGAGACCACTGGGGGTAAGGACGAATCAATCGACAAAAGCGCGCACCATCACTCCTGATCACACCTACCTCTATGGGGTAACTGTGAGAGCTAAAACCGCTGGCTTCCACGTCGATGATTGTTGGTATTTGCATGCCACTTTTTCCTGTCTGTACCTTAAAGCTAGTTTGTTATTTGTCAGATGCAAATTTAAACCGTGATGTTGCCAGTGTATTTACGGCAAGCGATGAACGGCTACTCGCGGTCCAGCACAAAATACAACTGCCGAACCTGCAACGTTCAATTACTGTGCCATGTGTAATTAACGTGCCAGCCAATTTAAGGATCATATTTTTATTTTTGCTATAGTTAGCTTATATTTTGAGAGTCGTAATTTACGGCCGGATAATTACAAAGCCATTACCGGAGCCCTATTCATGTTGTTATTGGTGCGAATTATATTGTTGTCTGTTGTACTGGTATTTGGCAGAGGCTTTGCCAAAGCTACAGAGCAACAGCCAGTGATTCTTGGCCTGGATGCCGACATGAGCGCAGTCGCCGTAGAAGGGGGCAAAGCGATTAAACAAGGGGCATTGCTGGCCATTGCGGAGATTAACGAACGCGGCGGTGTACTGGGCCGCCCTTTAGAGCTTAAAATATTGGATCACCGGGGCAACCCGGCACGCGGGATTAGTAATATTAAAGCACTGGCAGAACAGCCCAACCTACTGGCTATTCTGGGCGGCGTTCATACGCCCGTGGCCCTGGCAGAACTCCCTACTATTCATGAGCGCGAGGTAATTTACCTGGGCCCCTGGGCCGCAGGCACCGCCATCGTCGACAACGGCTATGCGCCAAACTATGTTTACCGGCTATCGGTGCGCGATGAAGAAGCCGCCAAGGTGATGTTAAAGCATGCGTCGCAGCGTGGATTTAAAACTGTTGGTCTGGTGCTGGAACGAACCGGCTGGGGGCGTTCAAATTTAGCCTCACTACAACAGTACAGCCAGGATTATGGTATAACCATATCCCATGTCAGCTGGGTAAATTGGCGACAAAAAACATTCCACCAGGAAATCCAGACACAAATCCGGAACACCCCGGATGCACTGATTACTGTGGTTAATGCGCCTGAGGGGGTGGTAATTGCTGAAGCGGTGTTACAGGAGCAGCTAAATATTCCAATTATCTCGCACTGGGGCCTTGCCGGAGGCAACTTTGCCAGCGTACTTGGCAGTGAAAAGTTGCAGCAACTTGATTTAACTATTTTGCAAACCTTCAGTTTTCACCAGAAACGCCAGCCAGAAGTAGCCGCCAGGGTGTTGCAAGCTTATCGTGATAAATTTGATAGTCAGGCCAATCCTGATTCTATACGCGCCGTTGTGGGGCTGGCTCATGCGTATGATTTGGTGCATTTAATTGCGCTGGCCGCTAATCAGGCCGATAGTCTGTCTGCGCCAGCCGTAGCCAGAGCTCTTGAAAACATTTCAGATTATTCCGGGCTCATTAAACGCTATCAGCAACCTTTCACCTCTAAACGTCACGACGCCCTGTACGCCGAAGACTATTTTATGGCCGTCTATAATCAGCAGGGCGGGCTAACCCCGGTTGCTCCGACCACTCCGGCAGCCGGGAAAGGCCAATGAGCCAGTTGCCATCACTGCGCCGTAAAATACTGCAGGCCATCCTGCCACAGATAGTCTTGCTGAGCATATTAGCTTTAGTGATTATTGGTACTGCCATCTTTCTTGTTGCCCGCAATCATCTCAGTAACTTGCATGAGAATTACACTGACAGTGTCACGGTAAATCTCGAAAGAAACCTGGATATGACAGCCCGGCAGTTACACAACATTGCCAGTAACGATCTGATCATTAATGGCTTAATCGACACCCAGTATCGCGATTACTATCTGCCACTGTTTATCCAGTCACTACAAATTACCCAGGCGCCGGACATTCCCCTGGCATTATATAACTACGCCGGAACCCCTCTGATTGAAAAAAACTGGCAGGTAGTACCCAGCGATTTTCACGATGTGTGGCAAAACGACGTGTTGCAGGAACTCTCGCTTCACACCAGGATCAGCGAAAATGGCATCCTCATAGCAGCACCAATAGAACTGGCCGGCGCAGCAGAAGGCGCGCTGGTTATGTATCTGAACAGTTTAAAATGGCTGTTAAATGCCCCCCTGAATCCTGCAACGCAACTGGTGGTGAATAAAAAAGGAACAATCTTGCTCAGTTCGCGTCCAGCGCTTTACCCTGAAGGCAGTTACTTTGATAGCGCAGCACAAAACGGGCAGTTTCTGTATCAGAAGCCCTGGCGTAATTACCAGATGATTAGCGTGCAGCCCCTAACCTCGGCGTACCGCAATGTATTATGGCTCATTCCCGTATTAGTAGTATCCATTGCTCTGGTGCTGGTCGGTGCATTGTACAGCGCACGCCTTGCTGCCAATATGTCATCTGCATCATTACGCCGCCTGCACGACACTTTACAGCAGGCTGCCCGCAGCTCCGAAGAGTCACCTCGCCCCCCCGAAAAAGTCCGGGAACTGGAGCAAATACATCAGGCATTTACTCAACTAATCCGGGAAGTCAGCCTGTTGTCCCTCTCGAACAATCAATTCTCGGATGTTATTCATTCTATGCAGGAAATACTGCTGGTGGTGGATAACGATTACCAGTTGTTACTGACAAACCAGCGCGGTGAACATTTTTTGCAGAAGTACCGCTTGTCGCCTGCACAACTCCTCCAAAGCGTAATACAGGCGAATACTGAGTGCAGCGCCGGGTACACAGCTAAATATCACCACGAAAATAAAAAGGTGCTTCACATTAACTGGCACCTGACTCCCTTACAAAACAAACAGGGGGAATTTATTGGCCATGTTCTGGTGGGTGAAGATATTACCGAGCGGTTGCAGCTCGAATACGATATACAGGTGAGAAACCGGGCCATTGAATACGCATCGGTAGGGATAACCATTGTCAGAACCAATTCCCCCTCTTACCCGCTGGAGTATGTTAACGAAGCATTTGAATTAATGACCGGCTACCGAAAAGCCGAGCTGATTGGCAAAAACACTTACCAGCTGTTAAGCGAACAAACCACATCGCAATACGCTGACAAAATTTTAGCCAAGGTGCTGGCAGGAAAAAAATGCGAGTTGACACTGCAAATGCGGCATAAGGATGGCCGCCCTTACCATAATCGCCTGAGTTTAACGCCACTGGTTGACCAGGATAATGTCATTACTCATTACCTGGGCATTCAACAGGATGTTACTGCCCAGTATGAAGCGGCCAGGCATCTGGAAGAAGCACGTTTGCGAGCAGAAGAGTCAACACAGCTAAAATCCCAGTTTCTGGCCAGTATGAGCCATGAAATTCGCACCCCCATCAATGGTATTTACGGCATGCTTGAAGCACTCAGAGAATCCAGGCTTGATGATAAACAAGCCCGGTATGTATCGTTGGCAACAGACAGTACCCGCAACCTTCTGCATATAATTAACGATATTCTCGACTTTTCGAAAATTGAGGCCGGCAAACTAACCATAGAGCAACACGACTTTAACCTTGGCCTAATGCTGCAGAAAATTGTCGCGCATTACCAGGTGGAAAGTCGTACTAAAAACGTCGATATTGTGTTGCAGGAAGACAACTGTCAGCAATTAGTGTGTGGCGATTCGGTGCGTATTCGACAGATTATCAGTAACCTGTTGAGCAATGCCGTAAAATTTACTGAGCAAGGACAAATCACGGTTATCGCGAAGTTAACGGCCAAAGCAGATGGCTACCAGTTGTCCTTGGCTGTTTCGGATACCGGCATTGGCATATCAAGCCAAAAACTGCAGTCGGTCTTTTCGATGTTTAGTCAGGCGGATATTTCCACAACCCGTAGATTTGGCGGAACCGGTCTGGGCTTATCTATTAGCCAGCAATTGGTGGAATTGATGGGCGGCACCATTGGGGTAGAAAGTACGCCGGGAAAAGGCAGCACTTTTCGTATAGAGATTGTCCTGCGCGAGCCGAAGAATCCACACTTGACACACTCCGACACACCAGCCAGGCCAACATCTTCACATGATAATTCACGCCGCGAGATGAAAATCCTGTTGGTGGAGGATAATGAAATTAACCGCATTGTGGCCATTGAGCTGTTACAAGGCTACGATATTACCATAGCCGAAGACGGTGAACAGGCGATATCGCAACTGACACACGGGCAGGAGCAATTCGATCTGATATTAATGGATTGTCATATGCCGGTTATGGATGGCATTGAGGCAACACAACATATCAGGGCTGGCCAGGCTGGTAGTCATTATCAACAAATCCCCATAATCGCCATGACCGCAAATGCCATGAGCGGCGATAGAGAACAATGCTTACAACAGGGCATGAGTGATTACATTAGTAAACCATTCAGTACTCAGGAAATTACCGGTATCATTAGTAAATGGCAGCAGAAAATCAGCGCCACCAGCAGTATTTAAGGCTGACGAATTGAGCCTATATTGCATAGTAACCGGTGACTGTGCCAAACTGGACTGCCATATCACTATCCCGACTTATTGTTATGTCATCGTCATTAAACAAAGTCACTGATACCTCCACCCGCCATTTTCGTTTTTTTGATTTTATGCTGGCGGCCACCTGCATCTTGATTGTGTGCTCGAATATCATTGGCGCCAGTAAAGTAGCTGAAATTGCCGGATTTACCTTTGGTGCTGGGGTCATCTTTTTTCCGCTGTCTTACGTGCTGGGGGATGTACTCACCGAAGTATATGGCTATCAACGGGCCCGCCGAGCAATTTGGGCAGGCTTCTTTGCGGCCGCTTTTGCGGCTTTTATGGCCTGGTTTATTACCGAAATGCCACCCGCGCCAGGCTGGAATGAAAATCTGGGCGGCGGGCTCAGCCGCCAGGATAGTTTTGCCATGAATTTTGGCCAGGCACCGCGCATTGTGCTGGCTTCGGTACTGGCCATCTGGTTAGGCGAGTTCGCCAATGCTTTTGTTATGGCAAAGATGAAAGTACTCAGCAAAGGTAAAGCGCTTTATCAGCGTACGATTGGCTCTACCATTGTAGGTCAGGCGGTAGACTCAGCCGTGTTTTATCCGGTGGCTTTCTGGGGGATCTGGAGTACCGAACTTATCCTTACCGTAATGGCTACCAATTATGCGCTAAAAGTGTTGTGGGAAGTGCTGTTAACACCGGTTACCTATAAAGTTATAGCGGTGTTGAAACGCGCTGAAGGCGTTGATGTGTATGATGAACACACCAACTTTACCCCCTTCTCGATTAAATAATAAGCCAGGCATTTACAGCTTAAAGCGACTGACCTGGCGCTGCAAATCGGTAGCTAACTGACTGAGCTGTTCGCTGTTGGCAGCCACCATCTCAGAGGCACTGCTGGTTTGGTCACTCACCTCAGTAATTTTGCCCAGATGCTGCTGGATCTCTTTTACCACTACACTCTGTTCTTCGGTGGCCTCAGCGCCATCGAGGGCTTGTTCACGAACGCTCTCTACATGACCAAGGATGTGTTCCAGGCTCGCGTTTGCATGGCTGGTAAGCTGCATGCTGTCGAGCGCATTTTGCTCACTTTGCTCCATGCTCGATACCGACTGTGCCACACTTCGGCGTAAGCGCTCTATAACGCCACGCACTTCTTCGGTTGAATTGCGGGTACGCATAGCCAACTGGCGAACTTCATCGGCCACTACTGCAAAACCACGTCCTGAATCCCCTGCCCTGGCGGCTTCAATGGCGGCGTTTAAGGCCAACAGGTTAGTTTGTTCAGAAATACTTTCGATTTCCACCAGCACGTTGGCTATTTCTACCGTATCCGCTTCCAGTGACCGTAACTGGCCGGCGGTAGCGGCAACCACTTCAGACATACTTTTAATGGTAGCTTCAGAATCTGCTACCTCGGCGGAGCTGCTTTTAACGCCCTTTTCAACTAACTCGCTGACCTGCGCCGTTTGATTTGCTCGCTGATTAATGGTGTCGATGGTCACACTCAGACTTTCCACCGCATGGTATAACTGCTGAGTGCTACGCATTTCAGCCTGAACGCTCTGATTGGTTTGTACGGCCGCCGAAGCCAATTGTTCGGCACTGCCTTCTACCTGAGTTGACGACGCCACAAGCTGGGCAATAAGCGACTGAAACACTTCCAGCGTTTTATCAATATTGGCGGCCATTTCGCCTAACTCGTCTGCCGACTGATAATTAAGCCGCACGGATAAGTTGGCATTCGCCACCTGCTCCATAGCTCGATTTACCTGTCGCATTGGCCGTAGGATAGACCGGCTAAGGCGCAGACCACCAATCACCATCAATCCACCAATAACCAGCAATTCCGTGGAGTTCACCAGGATATCATGCAGGATCTGCGCATTGATATCATCAATAAACACCCCGGTACCTACCGCCCATCCCCAGGGCCTGAAAGTCGCCACATAGCTCACTTTGGGTTCGGCCGTTTTGCTGCCGTTTTTCTTCCATTGATATTCAAAAAAGTCGGCCGGTTTAGCACTGTTGTTTATCAGCGCGGCCATTTGGTTGAATACCGGTTCACCGGCTTCAGTAAGCACCTGGCTGAAGTCTTTACCCCTGACATCCACCCGGTCACCGTGACCAATCATTGTGGCCCGCTCGTCCAGTACAAAGAAATACTCACTGCTCTGATAACGCTGTTGATTGAGCTGAGTAAGCGCCCGCTCCTGCGCCTGGCTTTCAGTCAGTTCACCACTGAGTACCAACTGATGGTAGGTATTCAACTGACTCACCGCTGATTGCACCAGACTCTGGACTTCACGCTTTCGAGCATTTACAGCGTCGTTATACGCATTCAATAAGCTGAAGACTTCCAGTGCCAGTATTGCCAGCAGCATCGCTGCGATACTCGAATAGAGCCGACCACTGATAGTGGTAAATAGTCCTTTAAACATAGCGAACGAGGGATTAAAACAGGTTAGATTAAGTACTATTAAACGATATAAAAAACCCCTAAACCACCATTAATTAACATAAGAAAAAGCTGATATAGAGCACAATAAATACACACCACCCCCACATAAATCAACATCATGGATTTATGTTAATAAAGCATTAAAAACAGCACTTTAGTCTAGGGGCTGTTGATCTTTGCTGTACGATTTTTGGTCTATATGAGAGCATTTTAATCGCGGAGCAGTCCTGAAGGCATAGTTGTTCTACGTCAAAGGGCTGTGACAATGAGTAAAATGCTTTCATGACGACCCCTTCGGGCAGCGCCTGTGTATCATTTATACTGTGTTGACTGTTTTTGATTTAGCCCACTAGACCTGCAAACAGTCGCCTTGTCTAAATGATACACAGACTGCTGCAAAAGTGTACAGCAAAGATCAACAGCCCCTAATTATTTTGGTTTTTCGCTGACAATTTATGCACGCCTTTCGGTCCCTGGTAAGACCAGACAAAACGATTAAAATTGTGCATTTTTTAGCCGTGTAGAACTTTAAAAGCCGTTGGCTAAACGCATCCTCACCTGTTGCACTTCCTTTATAAAAAACGCCGGTATATAACCGGCGTCAGATGCGTATCTTCAACGGGGCGCATTAAGCGCCCTCGTTACAACGTGCGATTAAAAACTCGCTTTTAAGTTCAGGGCTGCTGTACGTGGTGCGCCAATCCAGGCACCACCATTAACCACTGTACCCAGATAGCTGCTGTCGAACAGGTTGTTGATGGTTAAACGGACATCAATATTGCTGATCCCCTGCACCGGTGAGTCAACCACCGCGCCAAGATAGAAGTCGGCAACTGTGTAGGAGTCTACCTCGAATGAGCCAGCAGAACGTTCACCCACATACTTAGTAGAAAGACCCATATTGTACACATCAGCAGTGTAGTCCAGACTTACTACAAACATGTCTTCGGCCGAACCAACCACACGCTGACCATCCACAAAGCCAGTAGAAGCAGCCGGGTCTTTGTACTGGGAATTATTGTGGGTGTAGGAGAAGTACAGGCCAAGCTTGTCGGTAATGGTGTAATCCATCGCCACTTCAATACCGTCTGACTGCACACCACCCACGTTTACGTAGGTTCCGTCGAGCTCACCTAGATAGTCTACACCACCGGCTTCTTCAGCACTCTGGTAAGTAATGCGGTTGTCAAAGTCGATGCTGTAGTAAGTTAAGCTGGCACTGATATCAGCGGCCACATAGCGCACCCCTAAATCGATGTTGTCGGCGGTTTCCGGCTCAACCGACGAAATATCTACTGAGCTACTTTCCAGCACGCCGTCTTTGATTGCGGCATAGTTCTGCGCGAAACCAGCAAACACTTCAACGCCATCCATCACCGGTGCTACCACACCAGCCGAGAACAGCACATCTGAGTCAGACTCAACCGACAAACTGTTAGCCGGAACGAACAGGTCTTTTTTCTCGATATCAACGTTGAATTTCTTGGCTCCAACGCGCAGGGTGGCAACACCGAGATCAATTTCATCTTCCACATAGTACATTAGCGTTTCAACCGGGAATTCGCTGCTATACTGCACCCAGTACGGGGTTTCATCAAACTGATAACCTACCCGTGAATCGATGATTTTCTGCCAGCTACGGTTTTCCTTGCGCTCGTAATCTTCATACCACAAGCCCGCACGCAGGGTGTTTTCCATATCGCCAATTTGGGCAATCCATACGGCATCGATATTGATACCGGTACGTTGCTTGTTGTAGTTGGTGTGACGATAAGAGCCAACCGGAATAGCATTAGCCGGATAACAGGCCGGATCGTACACCGCACCGCCGCCACCGTAAGGGAAGGTCAGCGAGCTTTCACAATCTGCCATGGGTGATAACGAGTTGCCGTTGGCATCCACAAAGTAGATTTGCCCTAACGGCGCGCCGCCTTCATAAGTATTGCCGTGTACTAACTCTGAATGACCGTTGCTGCCATCGTCATTAACGTCAACAATATAAGGTGGTACCCAGTCGCCCCGGCCTTCGTTTTTATGCCAGTAGGCATTCGCTTTCACATCTACACCACCAAAGCTCATGTTGGCTTCTAAGTAAGCAAACAGGTTTTCGCGCAGGGTAGACCAACCGCGGCGATACGACTGATCGATGTAAGGCACTCCGGTCCAGTTGCCGGTTAATTCGTCCCAGGCGGGGCTTTGAGCAAACTGCTCAAGGCTGTAAATTCGCTGGTAGTTATCTTCGTGGGTATCGTCGTAAGAAATGTAACCGGTAATATCCATATTGCTCATGTAGCTGACAAACTTGGCAGCCATATGATCGCGGGTATTCTCGGCGGTTTGCGTCATCCAGTCGCTGTTTTCCTGAGTCGACATACTGATCCAGGCATAGGTGTCGGCGGCAATTTCACCGGTTTCATAACGCATGAATAATTTTTGCGCGTCGAACTCACCAAAAGTCGAGCTCACCGTAAGTAACTCTTCCATGCCCGGGTTAATAGTAGTGAAATTAATCGTACCGCCCAGGGCTTCATGTGAACGGGAGGCGATATCAGCAGTACCCTGAGATACTTCTACTGCGCGCAGGTTTTCGGTATCGATATAGCGGTTGGCTTTGGCACCACCACCGTAGTTAGAGTTACCGTTGGCAATGCCGTCTACCGTCATACCAATTTGTTGCTGGTCTAGATCCACAGAGAAACCACGAATTGAAATACTGGTAGACCAATCATCGGAGCCAAAGGTATCACCCTCGTTGATCAGCACGCCCGGCAGATTGTCAATGGTTGCCAGCACGCTGGTCATGCTGCTTTGCTGTTTGATCATCGACTCTTCTGTGGCGTTGTTGGCGTAAGATACGCTGCGTCCTACTACGGTGACTTCTTCAATTTCATCAGGCTGGGCTGCTGGCGCATTCATTGCTTCGGCCATTACGGGTGTACCAGCCATAGCGGCCAGTACCGACAAAGCCAGCAGCGAGCGCTGCTTTAACTTAGTTGGGTTCATGGTTGTGTTTCCTGTGTGATTTTATAAGGATATTTGGCGCGCCAGCTTAGACTCGCTCAATGACAATTCCATGACCATTCCCTGACAGTTAGATGAATCAAAAATATTATAAAATTCATCTATTTGTAATAATCACACAGGATAAAAAACTTACGATATAGAGTTATTTTGGATGCCTGTTTCAGGCCAGATTGACAAGTGCGTCAACCAGCGCATCAATTTCTTTTAAAGTAGTAAATACCTGCGGGGTAACCCGAATACAGCTACCGCTGGCTAAATCGTGACGACCAACTGTAAACACTCCAAACTCGGTTTCCAGGCGTTTCTGCAATTGATTTATCTGTTTGCGGCTGGCTTGTCCGGCAAGGCGAAAGCTCCCCATCCCACTGGCACTGGCATCATCGGTAGCACCGAGTACTTCAATGTGCTCCATGATACGGGCTTTACTCACCCAGCGTTCTCTGAGGTATTTTAAGCGAGCCATTTTCGCCGCCGGGCCAACTTTGTTATGAAAGCGGATAGCATCTGGTACCGCAAGAAAGGCGGCAAAGTTAGACGTAGCCATATGCACCCGTTTGTGCACCTGGGTATTATCGGGATCGGATTCACCAGGATAGGGTGCAACTTTGTCCAACGTCCCCTTACGCATATACAAAGCGCCAACGCCCACCGGTGACCCAATCCATTTGTGCAGGTTAAACACCGCCCAGTCGACATTCAGCTCTGGCAGAGTAAAGTCGATTAAACCCCATGACTGAGCGCAGTCGCAGATCACATCAACCCCGTGCTGTTTGGCAAAAGCCACGATTTCAGCCACTGGTAATATTAACCCGTGTTGATTGGAAGCATGGGTCAGGATCATTAGTTTCAGGTTGGCTGTGCTGCGGATCTTGTCCTGGTACACCTCAAGCAATTGCTGTTTGGAGGCTTGCGCAGGCAAGGTAATTTCTACACCTGTGGCGCCGCGTTGTTCTGCCAGTGCCGCCATGGTGCGCTGAAAGGCAGGATAGTCGATATCAGCCCACATCAGACGATCGCCGGGTTGTATGCCTTTATACTGGAATAACAGATTATGCATGGCTTCAGTGGCATTTCGGGTTAGTGCGATTTCTTCTGTCGGAACGGCCAATGCCTCCGCTACAGCACTTACTGAGGCTTTTGCATCGCCGTACCAGTCTTTACGTGCGTAGTATGACAACTGATGATTCACCATTTTGGTCAGTTCGATATAAGAGTGCTCCACGGGCAACGCCATCTTGCCCCAGTAGCCATGTTCTAAATTAACAATGCCATCGGTCTTTTTATAAAATGCGCTTACCGAGCGCCAGTAGGCTTCATCACCAGCCAGCTCAGCACCAGACAAATCGGATTGCGGCAGGGCTGGCCAGCTATCGGCGAGGGCATGTGTGGCCGCCAGAGAACCTGACAGAAGCAAAGAGTGCTGTAAAAGTTTACGCCGGGATATTAAAGGGGATGACATGCAAGAGACTCCAGAATGATGTGAATTTGTATTTTTTATACGATTACACTATTACGTTTTTTAAAACAATCTCTTGTAAGGGCATTAAGATAGAACCACGAAATTTGTGGATATGTTACAACATCACAGAACCAACAACTGTGCGGTTAGAATGGAGGGAGTCGTTGTGGTGGTCATTTTTATACTCTACTTTTTGTGAATTCAGCCATGAACGTATTTCTTACTCCGTTTGCTTTGTGGTTCAATAGCCTTCCCAATACTGATACAAGTAACGGGATTGAGTCTGCTTTTTAATTAGGATGAATTACTTTTGATCTTTGAATCGCTCACTGGGTTTGACATAGCGCTGGTGCTGGTTATTGGCTTCATGGTTGGCCTTTCCAAGGCCGGGATCCAGGGCCTGACGCTGCTATCGGTACCACTACTTGCATTGCTGTTTGGCGGTAAGCACTCCTCGGGTGTTATGCTGCCTATGCTGGTAATGGCCGACATTTTTGCTGTACATCACTATCACCGCCACGCTAACTGGCAGTTTCTTATCAAGCTCTTCCCGTCGGCTGTAGTGGGCGTTTTATTTGGCACCTGGCTGGGCGACCACATCAACGACGCGCTGTTTATGCAAATTATGGCGGTGATTATTTTTGCCTGTGTAGGACTGATGTTGTGGCTCGAGCATCATAAGTCCGCAGTACCGGCTTATACCTGGTTTGCCATACTGGCGGGAGTGCTCGGCGGTTTCACCACTATGGTGGGTAACCTGGCCGGGCCGGTAATGGCCGTTTACCTGCTGAGTATGCGCCTGCCTAAAAACGAATTCATTGGTACTGCGGCCTGGTTCTTCCTAGTAATCAATATCTTTAAAGTACCCTTTCATGTATTTGTATGGGAAACCATTAACTGGCAGAGCTTTACCTTAAACCTGATTGCCTTACCGCTGATTATTGCCGGTGTGTATATAGGGATCTGGCTGGTAAAGCGGATCAACGAAAAGCAATATCGATGGCTGGTGATTAGCATGACATTAGTGGCTGCTGCCGCATTATTGCCGCGCTAGTTATTCTTGTACAGGAGATGAACTCGCCTGACCGGCATTGACCATTGAATACGTATGTATGTGTTGTTACGCTAAAGCAACGGCTATGCTTGGGAAAAGCCAATTAAGAGAGCCTAGCCCATGCCACATTGTTTGCCAACCCAGGCCAGAACCGGCCTATTATTGAGCGTGCTGGCTGCGTTATTGTTAGGGTGCAATCCATCCCCCACCACTAACGAGGACAGCATGTCTGCCAACCATAAACTACCACAAACCCAAGCCGCTCCACCTGCCGGTAAGCCTGTGGTATATCAGGTATTCACCCGCTTATTCGGCAATAAAAATACCACTAATAAGCCGTGGGGTACGCTGGCAGAAAATGGCGTGGGTAAATTTGCAGACTTCACCGATGATGCTCTACAGGGCATTAAGGAACTGGGCACCACCCATATCTGGTACACCGGCGTACCACACCATGCGGTGATTAATGATTACAGCGCCTATGGCATCAGTCACGACGATCCGGATGTGGTAAAAGGCCGCGCGGGTTCACCCTATGCGGTAAAAGACTATTACAATGTAAACCCCGATTTGGCTGTTGACCCGGCCAACCGCCTGGCAGAATTTGAGGCGCTTATTGCGCGAACCCATGCCCATGGCATGAAAGTGATCATTGATATTGTGCCTAATCACGTGGCACGCAACTACGAGTCTTTATCGCGCCCTGCCGGGGTGAATGACTTTGGCGCTCACGATAATACTGCGGTAACTTATGCCCGGGACAATAACTTCTATTACGTGGTAGGCGAGTCATTCAAAGTACCCGCCGCCAATAACGGCTTACGACCACTTGGAGGTCAGCCCCACCCATTAGCGGATGGTAAGTTTGAAGAAAATCCGGCTAAGTGGACGGGTAACGGAGCGCGGGCAGCTCAGCCCGATGCCAATGACTGGTACGAAACCGTTAAGGTAAATTACGGCATTAAACCCGACGGCAGTGAAGACTTCCCGGCATTACCAGCAGGATTTGAGCAACAGTCGGTTACCGCACACGCTGCCTTCTGGCAGGACAAAGACGTGCCTGATTCCTGGCGCAAATTTCGTGATATCACCCATTACTGGCTCGACAAGGGCGTAGATGGCTTTCGCTACGACATGGCCGAGATGGTACCGGTAGCGTTCTGGTCTTATTTAAATTCGTCGATTAAGGCACGTAACCCAGACGCATTCTTACTGGCTGAAGTTTATCAGCCTCACCTTTACCGTGATTATCTTCGGTTAGGAAAAATGGACTATCTCTACGACAAAGTGGCGTTTTATGACTCGTTAAAAGCCATTATGCAGGGCCATGGCGATACCGCAGATCTGGTTTCTATTCAGGCGGACATGCAGGATATCGAAAGTCATATGCTGCATTTTCTGGAAAATCATGATGAGCAACGTATTGCTGCCCCTGAATTTGCCGGAGATGCCGACAAAGGCAAACCAGCTATGGTGGTATCAGCCTTAATCAGCCGTTCGCCCACCATGCTTTATTTTGGTCAGGAAGTGGGCGAAGACGGCAGTGAAGATATGGGCTTTGGCGATCCGTCCCGCACCACTATTTTTGATTACGCCGGCGTGCCCGCCCACCAGCGCTGGATGAATAACGGTGCGTTTGATGGCGGACAACTATCAGAAAGAGAACGAGCACTGCGAGACTTTTACCGCCGGGTTCTTACTATTTCGGCAGACTATCCGGCCATGAGAGGCAATTATTACAGTCTGCATGCAGCGAGTCTGGCCAATGACAGTGACTACTCCTCATCCCAACTGGCTTTTGCCCGCTGGACACACACCCAACACATGATTGTTGCGGCCAACTTTAGCGCCAGCACACCAGCCGCTATTGAGCTTACTGTGCCAAAGGATTTGCTGTTAAAGTGGCAATTACCGCAGGGTGAAGTGGCCCTCACAGAACACCTGAATCGACCTCAAACAACAAACAAGATGATTGTTGATGGCGAAACCGGCAGGATAAACCTCACCTTACCGCCACTGGGCTCGGTGGTGTACACCATAGATCACTAACCAAAATTAAAGGGGTCAGAAATTAAAGGGGTCAGAGTACATTGAATTAAAGGGGTCAGAGTACATTAATTTTCTTGAATTCATATCAATAAACGATAAAGTGCACGCACATGGATTGGTTGTGCAAGCAGTCTTGAAAATTAACATTGAATAAACTCAGTCAGACAGTTTTATCGATGTTGCATAATTTTAGTAGTAGATGAAACAAGGAAGTAGAATGAAGAAGATTTCCCTTATAATTTTGCTGTTAGCGGTCGTTGCTGGCCTGGTAGGCCCACATTTTGCGGGAAATTCGTTCAATCAGCAATTAGACGAATTTGCAGCAAAAATCAGTGAGCAGCCCTTTTATGAGGCCAGCATTGAAAGCCGCGAACAAAGCTGGTTTTCAACCACCGCATCTTTAGTTATCAGTCTGGATGGCGCAGCATTTGGCCCGCAGGCCGATGACGTTGAACAGCCAAAGCTTTCCCTTACCATTCCGATTGAAGCCCAGCACGGCCCGTTGCTAACCCAGTCGGGATTAGGCCTGGGCTGGATAGACTGGCAGGTAAATATAGCCATTGACGATCCTGAAGCCCGCTTCGCGCTGCCCGAGGGCGAAGAGTATATCTACTCTGCCACGGGGATTGTGAACCTGTTTGGTACCGTTTCCTACCAGGATGTAATGCCGGCGTTTACTTACACCCATCCTGAATTGGCTTTAACCGTAGCGATCAGCGGTTGGCAGGGCAATGCGAGTTTAACCTCTGACTCGATAGATTCGGCAACCGAAGAGGCGATGTCTGTGGCGTTATCTTTTCAAAGTACCCAGATCGCTACCATCGAAAACATCTCTATTGTTACCGATCTGGAGGCTGGCTTAATGCAGGCCTGGAAGAATTCTCTGTATGACGGTGTCGCTTCTTTTACTATCGATGGAATGACCATAGCAAACCCAACCACCGGCGAAGAGACCAAACTGAAAAATATCGTGATGGACTCCGTAACCAGTGTCGATCAAACCGCCGGTCTGGGTGATGTACTGGTCTCAACTAAAGTTGCCAGCTTCGTTAACAGCACCCTTACGATGCAGGACATCCAGTTTGATCTTGAGATGGCAAACCTGCAGGGCAGCTTTTTGAAAGCCTATTCAAAAATGACCGAAGACATTATGAATTCGCCTGATGAGGCCGATGGTGTAATGCAGGCGTTTTTAAAAGACGCCGGTCTTGCCCAGTTACAGGTTGACCCTGAATTCAATCTACCGGTACTTAAAGGCGTGATTAACGAGTCGAAGTTTGACGGCTATGCAAACACCAAAGTTGTTGGCATACAGGCACTGCCAGACACCATGGAAGATGCTAGGTTTTGGGCTGAGCATGCCGTGGTAGACGCTAAGTTATCCATCGAGGATAGTGCAGCGGTATTCATCACAGAGCTTATCCTGAGAAGCCAGCTGGCGGCCAATCCTCAGTTTGCTGTCATGACTGATGAAGAGCAAAAAGCTTTAATTGAACAACAAACCCAGGGAACCATTAATGCGTTTGTGCAGCAAGGTATCCTGAGCGAGACTGAAGAAGGTTATGAAATCACCTTTACTATGGAAAACGCTGAAGCCCTGCTAAACGGCCAGCCTATGGGATTGCCTTTCTAGCCGCATCCCGCTTTCATAGGAAATAAGGGATAAAGGCAATCAAGGGGTCAGAGTACATGAATCAGTTGATTCATGTACTCTGACCCCTTGATTGACCCCTTGATTATAGGAGGTGGAGTTGGGCCATAAGCCGGGTTCTGTTCTCTTGCGAGTGGCAATCATTCCTCTAGGCCAGCAATCGCTCACTGGCTCAAGCAACCTACCCGCCTCCCGTGCGGGCCGCACGTATAGGAGGCCTATTTGGTCTTGCTCCGGGTGGAGTTTACCGTGCCACAAACTGTTGCCAGTTGCGCGGTGCGCTCTTACCGCACCCTTTCACCCTTACCGGCGCCGAAGCGCTTAGGCGGTTTACTCTCTGCTGCACTGGTCGTCGGCTCGCGCCGCCCAGACGTTATCTGGCACCCTGCCCTGTGGAGCCCGGACTTTCCTCCCCTTTCTTACGAAAGCGGCGACTGCCTGGCCAACTCCGGCGCGCATTGTAGCTAAGTTAGCCACCATGCGCCACGGCTTATTTTGCCGGCAGATCAAAATAGAGGATATGCAAATCGGTAGTCTGACTCACCTCAACCGCTTCGTCGGGAGCAAAAGCAACTCCATCACCGGCTGAAACGGTTTCGCCATTGACTACCGCACTGCCTTCTACCACTTGTAACCAGCCAATCCGGTTTTGGTTTCCCGCATACTGCCAGTTGCTATCATTAACCAGTTTACCGGCCAGCACGCTGACATCCTGATAGATCCGCAGTGATTCTCCTTCGCCATGTTGTGAGAATATTAGCGTTGGCGTTTCAGCCGGCTCAAGCAACCCGGCAAAATGTTTTTGTACATAGCCTGGTGCCACGTTAACCTGGTTGGGCACTACCCAGATTTGCAAAAACTTTACCAGCGACTGGTTACTGTGGTTAAACTCGCTGTGGCGAATGCCAGTACCGGCTGTCATTTTTTGCACATCACCGGGACGAATAACCGATTCATTACCTTCACTGTCTTTATGCGCCAGCTCACCGCTCAACACATAAGAAATAATTTCCATGTTGGCGTGGCCATGCTCTCCAAAGCCACCGCCAGGTTGCACTACATCCTGATTAATCACTCGCAACGGGCCATGGCCCAAAAAGCGTTCATCGTAGTAGTGCCCAAACGAGAATGAATGCTGTGACTGCAGCCAACCTAAATTTACCTGGCCCCTTTCGGCCGCTTTACGAATTTTCATAACAGTCTCCTTAATGTTGATATAACCATCTTACCAACGCCATAAATAAGGACAATAGTCATAAATAGAGATATACTGTCGCATAAAACACAACAGTAAAGAGTGAAATAATGGATAAGCTTGGTGCTATGCGTGCCTTTATAAATGTTGCTCGTCAGGGCAGCTTTGCCGGTGCTGCCCGGCAATTGGGCCTGTCCCGGTCTCAAATAAACCGTCAGGTGGTGTGGCTGGAAGATAGTCTGGGGGTGAGTTTATTTAATCGCACCACCCGCAAAGTGGATTTGACCCATGCCGGGCAAGCCTATCTGGCCAATATCCTGCCAGTGCTGGAAAATCTCGATGACGCCGAATTACAACTGCGGGACAATCAGCAATCCCTTTCCGGTACCATTAAAATAAATGCGCCGATGTCGTTTGGCCTCACCCACCTCACTCCGGTGGTGCTGGATTTTATGCAGACGTATCCGCAAATTCAGGTACAACTGGACCTTTCGGATGAAAAGCGCGATCCGCTATCTAACCAGTTTGATATGACACTACGTATCGGTCCGCCTGAAAACAATCCCGCGCTGATTGAGCATGATATTACCTATACCTCTCGTTGCCTCTGTGCAGCGCCGGCATTTCTGCAACGCTACGGTACACCCGGCTCTCCGGATGAACTTAAAGAACTGCCATGCCTGCAATATGGCAATCTGGTGCATGGTAATTACTGGGATCTGCTGTATCAGAACAAATCGCAAAGGGTACGCATTAACGGAGTGCTGAGTTCCAATAACGGCGATGTGTTAAGGCAGGCTGCAATAAAAGGCATGGGAGTGGCGCTGCTACCAACCTTTATTGTTGGTGAGGCCATTGCTACAGGGCAGTTGGTGCCAGTACTTCAGGCGTGGCAACCTGCGCCGTTATTAGTTTCGTTACTGTATGCACCTAATCGTCATATGGCCATGCGATTAAGCGTGTTTGTAAAGTACATTCAGACTGCTTTTGAAAACGCTGAATTTTTACTCCAAGGTTAGGTGCTGCAGTCAGTTAGCGTATAGAAGCTGACAATAAAAAAGCACACAACCGGCATTCACCAGCGTGTGCTTTTATAGCCTGAGCGGGCTGACCGCCCGCAGGCAAATTAATTAGGGGTAATCGCGTTATGATAAACGTCTTGTACGTCGTCACAGTCGTTAAGCATTTCCATGAACTTCTCGAACATGGGCATGTCATCTTCGCTGATTTCGACTTCGGTTTGTGGAATAAAGCTGATTTCTTCGGCTTCAAATTCCAGATCGGGCTTGGCGTCGGTTAGCGCAGTTTTTACTTTATAAAATTCAGTGTGTGGCGCGTATACCGAGATTTTTCCGTCTTCGCACTCTACATCGGTAACGTCTACATCGGCTTCCATCAGGATTTCGAGGATTTCGTCTTCGTCGTCACCGGCAAAAATGAAAATCGCCTGATGCTCAAACATGTGCGCTACGGCACCCTGGGCACCAATTTTAGCGCCGGTTTTGGTAAAGCAGTTACGTACATCAGTAATGGTACGGTTGTTGTTGTCGGTAAGGCAATCCACAATTACCATGCAGTTACCCGGGCCAAAGCCTTCATAACGGGCCGGCACAAAATCTTCACCTGCGCCACCAGCGGCTTTATCAATAGCTTTTTCAATAACGTGGCTGGGTACCTGGTCTTTTTTGGCTTTCTCCATCAGGCGTTTCAGCGACAGGTTGGTATCCGGGTCCGGGCCGCCGTTTTTGGCACACACGTAAATTTCTTTACCGTATTTAGAATAGACTTTGGTTTTGGCGCCAGCCGTTTTGGCCATGGCGTTTTTTCTTACTTCGAATGCTCTTCCCATCTTAGGTATCTCTTGTTGTTTCCAGCTTGGTCGTTACGCACTGCGACCAGGCTGGCGAATGCATTTATACAGGGCTAAAGCCCCGATTTTAACGACTTTTATAATTTAAGGTAAGTGTTCTCTGCCCAAATATTCATGGGACTGCATTTCCTGCAAGCGGCTCAGGCACCGTTTAAACTCAAAATTGAGCATACCTTCGGTGTAGAGGGCGTCCAGGGCAACTTCTGCCGACATGATAAGCTTAACATGCCGCTCGTAAAACTCATCCACCATGGCAATAAAACGCCGGGCAACGTCATCACTCCCCTGCCCCATTTGCTTTACGTTAGCCAGCAATACGGTATGGTAACAACGGCTCAGTTCAATGTAATCAGACTGGCTGCGCGGGCCTTCACACAGCACTTTAAAATCGATCATTAATACGCTGTCGGAATCCCGCAGGGTTTGCAGAGTACGATGGTTCACCTCAATGGTGGCGTCTTTGTCGCCTTCACCGTGGGCGAGTTGAACAAAGTAGTTGTTGAGGTTAACCAGGGCCTGTTCATCCAAAGGATAATGATAGATCTCAGCCTGTTTAAGGGTACGTAACCGGTAATCCACGCCGCTATCAACATTCACCACATTACAGTGTTTGTTGATCAGCGCTATGGCCGGTAAGAAACGTGCACGCTGTAATCCGTTGCGATATAACTCATCGGGCACAATGTTAGAAGTCGCCACCAGCACAATCCCCTGGGCGAATAATGCTTCCATCAGGGTACCCAGGATCATCGCATCGGTAATGTCTGAGACAAAAAATTCATCAAAGCAGATGATCCGCGTTTCGCTGGCCAGCTTGGCGGCAATACTATCCAGCGGATCCTGTTTACCGCCGAGCAGCTTGAGTTCTTCATGCACGCGGTGCATAAAGCGGTGAAAATGCACCCGCATTTTGTTTTCAAAGGGCAGGCACTGAAAAAAGGTATCCACGAGGTAAGTTTTTCCGCGGCCAACGCCACCGTAAAAATAAATCCCCTGTACCGGCTTTGCAGCCGGTTTACCACCAAATAGTGATTTTATCTTGCTGGCAAAGCCACCTGGTGAAGCCGGCTGACTGAGCAAATCTTCGTACAAGCGCTGTAGCTCACGCACGGCGTTTTCCTGGGCCGGATCGTGTTTAAAGTCGTCGCGGGTCAGGTCTTGCTGATATTTTTCCCAAGGCGTCATCGCCTGCTGTTCTCCTGTAGAGACTGATTTGTATACATAAGGCCCGGTAGCAGACCATCAACACTGCACTGACAGGAATAAACACATGAATGATGTTAACTTGCCAGCACAACTCAGTGTTTTGTCACACTGACTGGTTGGGCGTCTCAGCCCTGAATGGAGTGCTATTATGCCTTAAATTTGCACTAACACCAACGCGACACCGTATAAAGGAGCCCATAGTACGATAGATGGAACTCACAAGGCCTGGTCAGTGGCTCCAAAAAGGCCTTTTACGACACATTTTGCCACAATAAGTCAGCGCAAAATGCGTTAGCTCTTGCTATAGTCTCAGTTATGCATAGTATGCAGCATACTAAGCAATTACTGTCGAAGTTTGGCAGCGGGAAAAACCCTGAAGCCCTGTGGTTTGTTCCCGGTAAACAGTTACATTGGAGAAAATAATGGAAGTGGTTATCCCCTTAGCAATGCTGGCAATTGGCTTAATAATTGGTTTTTTTGTTGCCCGGTTTATGTACACCAAAGAAGGGGCCGTTAAAGCCAACGAGGCCGCCGAAAAGGCGATTAAAGAATTGCTCGCCCAGCAGTCTCAGCACCATATTTTTCAGGTAAAACAATCTATCGAGGCTATTGAAAAACAATGTAATGGCCTTAAACAGAGTTTATCTGAATACGAAGACCTGCTTGAAACCACGGATTCAGACGCTGCACCGGCCGTACCGTTTTTCGGCGAACATACTACCGCCTATCTACGGAACAATATAAAAGGTGCAGAAAAGAATAAACAGAACGCGAACAGCGATACCCAACCTCTGGATTTTGCTAACCACAGTTCTGGGTTATTTGTCGGCAATACTGTGCCACCTGCCGCAGAGAAAAAATAACCCGCGGAACTTTTAAGGCAAACATATAGTCTGTGGGTAAGTAATTGCGATTCGCAATGAGACTAGGAGTGTATGTGTCTATGAATAAGTCTTTTCGAAAGCTTGTGTTGGTATCAGCCGTTGTTACCAGTACTCTGGGGATGTCTGTATCCACGCAAGCTGCTCTTCCCTTTTTTAGTGACAGCAAGAAAGAAGTGCCTACGCTGGCTCCCATGCTGGAGGAAGCGATGCCGGCGGTGGTTAGTATTGCGGTGGAAGGTACGCAAACTTCTCGCCAGCAAGTGCCTGAAATGTTCCGTTACTTCTTTGGCGGGCCTTCAGAGCAAGCCCAGGAACGCCCTTTTCGCGGCTTAGGGTCTGGTGTAATCATTGATGCCGATAAAGGCTACATCGTTACTAACGCCCACGTGGTAGCTAATGCGGATGAAATCACCGTTAAGCTCACCGACGGCCGTGAGTTTACCGCTAAAAAACTGGGCGCCGACGAACAAAGTGACGTGGCGCTGTTAAAAATTGAACCTGAGGATCTTACCGCTCTGCCTCTGGCCGATTCAGACAAAGCCCGTGTAGGGGATTTTGTTGTAGCCATTGGTAACCCGTTTGGCCTGTCGCAAACAGTAACTTCGGGTATCGTCAGTGCGCTGGGACGTTCCGGCCTTAACATCGGTGGTTATGAAGACTTCATTCAAACCGATGCCGCTATCAACCGCGGTAACTCGGGTGGTGCTCTGGTTAACCTGCACGGTGAGCTGGTCGGAATTAATACCGCAATTTTTGGTCCCAATGGCGGCAACGTTGGTATCGGCTTTGCCATCCCCGCCAATATGATGAAGAGCCTGGTGGATCAAATCGCCGAATTCGGTGAAGTTCGCCGAGGCTTGTTAGGTATTCTGGGTAGCAATGTCGACCAGGGCCTGGCCGAAGCTATGAACTCCGAAGTGAATAAGGGTGCTTTTGTCAGCGAGGTTCAACCTGATTCAGCGGCCGATAAAGGCGGTATTAAAGCGGGTGACATTATCATTGCAGTCAACGACAAAGAGCTTCGTAGCTTTGCCGAACTGCGCGCTAAAATCGCCAGTATGGGCGCTGGTGCCGAAGTCGAACTTACGGTTGTGCGTAAAGGCGAGAAACTGACGCTGGATGTTATTTTGGACGACGCAACGCAAAACGAAGTGGTTGCTGAGCAAATCCACCCGGCACTGCAAGGCGCAACACTGATTAACGGTGAAGATGCCGACGGCAATGCAGGGGTACTGGTGAGCGAAATTGCTGAAGGTTCACCGGCACTGCGTATTGGCCTGCGTGAAGAAGACGTGGTGCTGGCAGTTGGCCGTCAGCGAGTAACGAACGTAATGGAATTCCGTGACGCCATCGAAAACACCAAAGGTGTTATCGCCATGAACGTGCGTCGTGGTAATGCCTCACTGTACGTGGTTATTCGTCAGTAATTCACATCTAGCATTGATGAAAGGCGGCCTCGGCGCCGCCTTTGAGCATTACCCCACACCGGCCGACAAAATACCGTCATACCGGCCTCAAAAAATACCGTCATACCGGCCGCCGAGCCGGTATCTTCTAATAAGACTGACTTAGTTAATACATCCCTATGAAATCCTCAGGCAGTCTCCACGTTTTTGTCGGGTCGCCGACAAAATGCAGAGATAACTCTTTTCCGTCATACCAGCCTCTGCTAATAAAATGCTGAGTGCCCAAAGCAGTTCTATAAAATGGGTAAAACTGTAGGGAGATACCGGATATTTTCTTCGAAAATTCCGGGATGACAGGGTCATAGGAGATGCCGAAAGTAACGAATAGTGAGTTAACAGTAACACTAGCCCCGATTAAAGCAGTTGTTTGGCAAAACTACTTATAACCTTCCTGACGAAAATGTTATGCTTATTGTTATTATTAATCCTACTGGGTTGTGGCAGGCCCAACGTCAAGCAGAATAAGAATTAACGTGGCGAGCAGACAACTCTTTTCATACATTTTTCGTGCAGTCTTTTTAGGGCTGGTAGTAGCTTTACTTATCCTGTTTCTGGTGCCGGATTTACGCCAGGGTACCGGCTTTGGCACCAGTTGGTTAGCGCAAACGCCACAAAGTGCCAAACGGGAAACGTATTACCCTGCTCTGAGTCGGGCAGCCCCCGCGGTAGTTAATATCTACAGTGTGAGTATCGAGAACAACCCCAATTATTATAACCAGGCACGCCAGCGCACCAGTTTGGGCTCCGGTGTCATTATGACTGAATCGGGGTACATCCTTACCTGCCATCACGTAATAAAGGATGCCAGTAGTATCTTTGTTGCTCTGCAGGATAACCGCGTTGCCGAAGCACAAATCATCGGGTCCGACCAACTCACCGATTTAGCGGTGTTAAAAGTAAATGAAAACAACCTGCATGTTATCCCTCAGTTAGAAGAGCCGGATTTACGCGTGGGTGATGTGGTAATGGCCATTGGTAACCCTTATAACCTTGGTCAAACCATCACGCAGGGTATCGTAAGCCGGGCAGGAAGAACCGGTTTGTCAAACAGCTATGTTGATTTTATCCAGACTGATGCAGTACTCAACCAGGGTAATTCCGGCGGCGCGCTGGTCGACAGTAACGGTTATCTCGTTGGTATTACCAACGCCAACTTCCAGGTCCGTGATGAGCGTCGGGGCACTTACATCGTCGACGGAATTAACTTTGCGGTGCCTTACGAGCTGGCTGTGCGGGTGATGGAATCGATTATTACCAATGGCAAAGTCACCCGTGGTCAGTTAGGGTTTATCGGCGAAGAATTACGCGGAGGTCCCGGCATCGAAGTAAAAGCGGTAGCACCTGGTTCACCCGCTGCACAGGCAGGTTTACGACCGGGAGATATCATTATGTCGATTGATGGTATTCGCCTTGAGAGCGCCTCTAAAGCGCTGGATATGATAGCCGAGACTCAACCCGGCACCGTATTGGAACTTGAAGTCAGCCGCAATGCCAGCCTGTTTACCATGCAGGTCACCGTGGCAGAACTTCAACTTCAGTAGTATTTTGCTAAAAAACCCGCGCTGTTTTTGTATTAGTCATCTACTATTGAGGTAATGGATCTGCAGTTCAGGAGCATTTTTTATGGTAGATGTGATTACCAGAGTCGACTCCAGCCCAAGCCTTAAATACGGGAGTTACTCAATACATATCAACGGTAATCTGTTGTTATTGTTTTTTCGTGGCACCTGGTCAGAAAAATGTGCGGCGGATTATATTCGCGACGTATCCCGATTCCGCCACGAGCGAGGTCTTAACCACTTTGCATCCATAGCCATTATAAGCGAATGGCAGTTGGGCACCCCCGAAGCGATCAATATGGTCTCTAATGTGATCCGCCGCGGCGCACAAATGGGTATGGTGGCGCAATTTCTCCTTGCTGAAGGCAACAACCAACTGTCGCTGCATATTGCCCGGCAAAATGTTGAGAAGGCTTTTCCCGGTGCAATAACCGGTGCTTCACTGGATGAGTTTCTACCCGCTCTCAACAACCATAGCATTCATTTTGATGAGCAGCGGGTACGAAATATTCTGGCCGCCAATGGCCGGTGTGACTAACGAATAGCGCAGATTATTCGCTAACCCGCGATACCACAGCGCCTAAACCGCCTAACTTGTGCTCGATGGCTTCATAGCCACGATCCAGGTGATAAATGCGGCTAATATGGGTTTCGCCCTCGGCAACCAGGCCAGCAATAATCAGACTGGCCGAAGCCCGTAGATCGGTGGCCATTACTGGCGCGCCTTTCAACGAAGACTCACCTTTACTTACCGCACTGTTGGTCTCAAGCGCTATTTCCGCGCCCATGCGCTGTAATTCAGGCACGTGCATGAAACGGTTTTCAAAAATGGTTTCGGTAATCACCCCGGTGCCCTTTGCAACCGCATTAAGTGCCACAAACTGGGCTTGCATATCGGTGGGGAAGCCCGGGTGAGGAGCGGTTTTTACTTTCACCGCAGTTAATGGCGTGTTGCGGCGGTCAAGCTCAATCCAGTCTTTACCGGTTGTAATGACTGCCCCGGCCTGTTGCAGTTTAGACAATACGGCATCAAGAGTTTCTGGTGCTGCATTTAAGCATTTAATATGGCCACCGGTTACCGCTGCGGCTACCAGGTAAGTGCCGGTTTCAATGCGATCCGGTAACACCGCGTAATCGCAGCCATTGAGAGCTTCAACACCATGAATACGAATTTTATCCGTGCCGGCGCCGGAAATACGTGCGCCCATGCTGTTCAGGCAGTTCGCCAGGTCGACAATTTCCGGCTCCCGGGCGGCATTCTCGATAACCGTTTCGCCATCGGCCAGTGCCGCGGCCATCATCAGGTTTTCAGTAGCCCCCACACTCACGATATCCATGAAGATCCGCGCGCCTTTCAGGCGGCCATCAACACTTGCTCGCACATAGCCTTCATCCACATTGATAACCGCGCCCATTTTTTCCAGGCCTTCCAGGTGCAGGTTAACCGGTCTGGCACCAATGGCACAGCCACCGGGTAAAGACACATTAGCCGTACCTAATCTGGCCAACAATGGGCCAAGCACCAGAATGGATGCGCGCATGGTGCGAACCAGTTCATAAGAAGCGGTATCACTGGATAGTTCCGCAGCGTGAAGCAGTACTTGATTGGTGTCCTGTTGCTCTACGCCAACGCCTAAGTCTTTCAACAGCGCCAGCGTAGTGCTGATATCTTTAAGTTGAGGGACGTTGCTGTAACGGCAGGGCTGTGCCGTTAGCAGGCTGGTCATCAATAATGGCAAGGCAGCGTTTTTAGCGCCAGAAATAACCACTTCGCCATTCAACGGCGGACTTTTTTTAATAATGAGTTTATCCACTGGTGAATCCTGCGTGGGTTATTGCGGCATATTAAACTGACGCTCGCGCTGCCAGTCTTTTTCAGTAAAGGTTTTAATGGATACAGCATGCATTGAACCATCGGCAATGAATGCATTTAAAGGAGCATACACCGCTTGCTGGCGTTTCACCCGGCTCATTTGGGCAAAGGCATCGCTTACTGCTATCACGGTAAAGTGTGAGCCATCACCTTTTACATAAACTTCGGCTAAGTCGAGTTTTTCTTTCAGTAAGCTTTCTATTTCTTTAGTGTCCATGACTCTCCGGCAGTATGGTTTTTACCCGACCGGCAATACGTCGTCGAGTTCGCTGATTTTTGCCAATTTAAGCATTTTTTCCGGCAGGTTGCACAAGGTAATTTTAACCCCTTGTGCATTTCCCTCACGAATGGCGTTGAGTGTCCATGCAAGGCCAGCACTGTCGACGCGCTGCACATCCTGAAAGTCTAGTTCGCAATGTTTCGCGGCGCGCAGGCGCTGTTGTTCACTGTTGGCCAACGCAGACCACCATTCCTGACTCAGGGTCTGACGGTCCAGAGCGCCGTTGAGCTTGATGGTGTGTTTATCGGTCACTATTCACCAGCCTCACGGGTACTGCCATCCAGTGACTTGAGCTGGATAGGCTTAGCAATGCGCTCGCGCATAATTTCGATGACTTTTTCAATGCCTTCGGTGCGCATTACCGGCTCATACTGCTTGATTTCGTTTTGCAGCATGCTGATACCTTCGGCAACCATATCGTAAGCTTTCCACTCATCGCCTTTACCGCTTTTACGCACTTTAAAAGCCACTTTGATGTCCGGACGGTCACCATCACGGATAAGCGCCCGAACAGTGACATTTTTATCACCCTCGAACTCTTCCGCCGGGGCAAATACTACTTCCTGATCGTCGTAATAGCTAAGTGCATCGGCATAGCTGGTTACCAGATACTGACGAAATACGCGAATGTACTCAATAAGCGTTTCGCGATCGGTTTTTTTCATGTCCAGGTGTTTACCGAGCACTTTAAAAGCACTGTACTGGTAATCAATATAGGGCAGCAGTTCCTGTTCCATAATGTCACGCAAAATTTCCGGGTTAGCGGCAATATCGTTTTGCGCCATTTTAATCCGTTCAAATGTGCGGTTACCTACCTGTTCGACCATTTTATAGGGGTCCTGGCTATTGACCTCTGGTAACGAATCCTGAGCACTGACTGGCACAACCACCATAAGCACCAAGGTAAAAAATGCGGCTAATTTTGCTTTCAACTTCTCTCTCCTAACCTGACAAGGCAACGCGGTTCTTATTAGAAAGGACCAGTTTGTTGTCACTATTCTTCACTATTGCGGCTGAACAGGAACTGACCGATCAGCTCTTCCAGCACTAACGCTGAACTGGTGTCTTCGATATAGTCACCCTCAGCCAGGTTCTCAACCCCATCAATGGTAAAACCGGGTTCAAAACCTATATATTGTTCACCGAGTAAACCCGAAGTCAGAATTGACGCCGAACTGGTTTCCGGAAACTCGTTGTATTCACTCTGGATAGTTAGCTCAACTACCGGGCTGTAGTCGTCTTTATCCAGCTTGATAGCATTTACACGACCAATGGTGACACCGCCAACCTTTACCGGCGAACGCACTTTCAACCCACCAATGTTTTCAAACTTGGCATACAGGGTGTAGGTATCACCATCGGTTACCACCGTCTGATTAGCGACCTTTAACGCCAGCAGTAACAAGGCAGCAATAGTCATTAAGACAAACACACCTACCATTAATTCCGTTTTATAACGATTCATCGTACCCAGCCCCCTTATTCAATACCAAACATCAGGGCGGTGAGCACGAAGTCCAACCCTAATACTGCCAATGACGAAAACACCACGGTTTGTGTGGTTGCCTGACTGATACCTTCTGAGGTTGGTATCGAATCATATCCTTTAAATATGGCAATCCAGGTCACAACCAGGGCAAATACGAGGCTTTTTATCACCCCATTTATGACATCTTTGTCCCAATCGACGGTTGCCTGCATAATTGACCAGTAACTGCCGGCATCAACGCCCAGCCAGTCAACGCCAACCAAATGGCCGCCAAGAATGCCTACTGCAGAAAAGATGAGTGCCAGCATAGGCATGGCAATCATACCGGCCCAAAAACGGGGCGCGACTACGCGGCGTAGCGGATCCACTGCCATCATTTCCAGACTGCTTAATTGTTCAGTGGCCTTCATTAAGCCAATTTCGGCAGTGAGCGCAGAGCCAGCGCGGCCAGCAAATAAAAGGGCGGTCACCACCGGCCCTAACTCACGCAGCAGCGACAACGCCACCATGGGGCCCAGACTGCCTTCGGCACCGTAGTCGGTGAGAATGGTGTAGCCCTGCAAAGCCATAACCATGCCGATAAACAGGCCTGACACAATAATAATCGCCAGTGACTGCACACCTACCACATAGAGCTGGCGAATGGTCAGCGGTATGTTCTTCGGGCTGGGCGCAGCAAACAGTGCGCCAAACAGCATTAAGCCGGCCCGACCAGAGGCAGCTACCCGTTCCAGAGTATGGCGACCGGTTTGTTGTATCCAGTTCAATCGCTTTCTCCCAAAAATGCTGCGCGTAAATCATCCGCCGGATAATGAAAGGGTACCGGACCATCTGCCTTGCCCTGCAAAAACTGTTGTACCAGTTCTGAATCACTACCTTTGATTTGCTCGGCGGTGCCTTCTCCGATAACCCGCTGGTCGGCCAGAATATAAATATAATCGGCGATAGTCAGCACCTCGGTAACATCGTGGGTCACCACAATACTGGTCAGGTTAAGGGCATCATTCAGCTCGCGGATCAGTTTTACCAGCACCCCCATGGAAATCGGATCCTGGCCGGCAAAGGGCTCGTCGTACATAATTAAATCCGGATCCAGAGCAATGGCTCTGGCCAGCGCAGCCCGTCGGGCCATACCGCCGGACAGCTCACTGGGCATCATCTGCGCTGCACCACGCAAGCCTACAGCCTGAAGCTTAAGCGCAACGATGGTGGCGATGATCGATTCTGACAATTTTGTGTGTTCGCGCAGCGGAAAAGCGACGTTATCAAACACTGTCATGTCGGTGAACAACGCGCCACTCTGGAACAGCATGCTCATGCGACGACGATTATGATAAAGCGCTTTGCGACTCATGGCCGGGATAGACTCACCGTCAAAGGTAATATCACCACCATCAGGGATGAGTTGACCGCCTATCAGCTTGAGCAATGTGGTTTTACCTATGCCGCTCGGCCCCATCACAGCGGTGATTTTGCCTTTGGGTACACGCAAGGAGATGCCGTCATAAATAACGCGCTCCCCGCGGGAAAAGGTCATATTTTTTACGTCGACTAAATAGTCCATGTTACTTTGCATTTCCTGTGCAGGCCTTCGCCCTGGAAGTCTGGTTACACTACCCGACTTCGGTTTATCTCTTCCGCGTTCATTGTATGACGGTTTGCTTATTCTGCCTAAACCGAAAAAGTTACAATTTATATCACGAACGCCACTGCAGGATATAGCCTGCCAGCGAAGTATATTAGATTTTCATTATCCGGTTATTCGCCCGGAACTTCCGTTTTAATTAACGAATAACATTGTTCTATGCTGTAGAATAGATGCTGAATCTTTGCTGAAGCTGCTATTCCTTACTGTGCCGGGGATTCTACCATAGTATAAGTCGATTACATACATTCATGTAGGTATATTTAATAACCAATTACGCATCGCGTTTAATTCAACCGCTAATCAATTACTTGCCAACTGCTGTTAAATATCACCAACGCTAACTCTGTGACACTCTACACAAGCATACGTTCCATGACGATACGACTTGAGCATAGAAAAACGCCCTCTTTAACCATTAAAACGCCTCGCAAGGTTATAAAGTTCACATGTAAAACTGCACTTCCACCTGTAATAAGACCGTGTTTATACGTTTTTCTGTCGGGCTAAACATAGGAATAAGCGCATTTTTTTGCGAGAATACAACTTTCGATGGAAGCAGGTTTTGTTGTGATACTTCAGGTAGCAATTTTTCTGGCCGGACTCGCGGTACTAAGCTGGAGTGCCGACAAGTTTGTTTATGGCGCTTCGGCCCTGGCCAGAAACATTGGCATATCCCCGATGATGATTGGCCTGACGATTGTGGCCATGGGTTCTTCGGCACCGGAAATCGTGGTTTCAGCGGTGGCGTCTATCAACGGTAATCCAAATACTGCCGTCGGTAATGCACTGGGCTCGAATATCACCAACATTGGCCTGGTACTTGGCATCACTGCGCTGATAAAGCCCTTGCTGGTGTCGTCGACAACCCTGAAACGGGAGTTCCCGTTATTACTGGTAATCAACCTGATTGCCGTTTACTTCCTGTATGACGGCGAATTGTCTTCGCAGGAAGGCATCATTCTTATTCTGCTGTTTATTTTTGTATTAGCCGGCATGGCCTGGATTTCTCTGCTGGTCGACAAAGGCGATCCGCTGATGAATGAAACCAGCGATGAAATTCCTAATGCTGTGGAAACCTCCCATGCCGTGCTATGGATAGGTCTTGGATTAGTACTATTGCCGGTGAGTGCCCAGTTTATGGTGGACTCTGCCGTGCATATCGCCCGCTACTTCGGTATGAGTGATTTGCTGATCGGCTTAACCATTATTGCCCTGGGTACCAGTTTGCCAGAATTAGCGGCCAGCGTGGCCGGAGTGCTTAAAGGCGAAGACGACCTCGCCCTGGGGAACGTCATCGGCTCGAATATCTTTAATTTGCTGGCAGTACTCGGTATGCCGGGGCTGATTGCGCCGGGTATACTCGATGAAAACGCCGCACACAGGGACGCACTGGTGATGCTGGGGCTGACCCTGCTATTATTAGTGTTTAGTTTTAATTTCCGTGGGACACGACGAATAAACCGTGTCGAGGCGGCCCTGCTAGCAGGCTGCTACCTGGGTTATCAGTATTGGTTATTTGCCTAATGACATCACAACAACAATCTTCCTTTATTGAATCGGCCAAACGCGTTGTCGCAATCGAACAAGCCGCCATCGCCGCGCTGGGCGAACGCTTTGATGAGCGTTTTGTGAAAGCCTGTGAGCTACTTAAAAACTGTGAGGGCAAGGTGGTGGTTAGCGGTATGGGTAAATCAGGTCATGTGGGTAACAAAATTGCCGCCACGCTGGCCAGCACCGGTACGCCGGCATTTTTTATGCACCCGGGCGAAGCCAATCACGGCGATCTGGGCATGCTGGGTTCTAACGATGTGCTGTTAGCCATTTCCAACTCCGGCGAGACCGGTGAACTACTCAACCTGCTGCCGGTAGTTAAACGTCTGAATGTACCGGTGATAGCCATGACCAACCGCGCCGACAGTACCCTGGGCAAACATGCCGACGTCGTACTCGATATCGGCGTAGAGCAGGAAGCCTGTACGCTGGGCCTGGCGCCAACTACCAGCACCACCGTGACGCTGGTCATGGGCGATGCCCTGGCGGTTGCCCTGCTGGACGCCAACGGCTTTACCTCAGATGACTTCGCGCTCTCGCACCCGGGAGGCAGCCTGGGCCGCAAATTACTGCTCACCGTTGCAGATATTATGCTTACCGGTGACGAAATTCCGCTGGTCCCTGAGCAGGCAACAGTGTCTGAAGCGTTGCTGGAGATATCCCGCAAAGGTCTGGGACTAACCGGCATCACCGATACAAAGCGCAATTTACTGGGGGTGTTTACCGATGGCGATTTACGCCGCCTGCTGGATGCCCGGGTGGATATTCACTCTACCCGTGTAGAAGAGGTGATGACCCGCGGCTGCAAAACCTCTAATGGTGAAGACCTTGCCGTTGAGGCCCTCAATTTAATGGAACAATATAAAATCAGCGCCCTGTTAGTGGTTGATGAAAACAACCAGCCAGTGGGTGCGTTTAACATGCACATGCTGTTAAAAGCAGGAGTACTGTAATGAGCATGGTAAAAACCCTGTATACTGAACTTCCCCATGCATTTTACCAGCAACTACAACAGATTAAGCTGCTGGTTTGCGATGTGGATGGTGTATTCTCAGATGGCCGCATTTATCTGGGCAATCAGGGAGAAGAATTAAAGGCCTTCCATACCCGCGATGGTTATGGCGTTAAGGCACTGGTGAATGCCGGCATTGAAGTGGCGGTTATTACCGGCCGGCGTTCAGCTATCGTTAAGGAGCGTATGACATCATTAAAGGTGTCGCATATTATTCAGGGTGAAGAAAACAAAGCCGATGCGCTGGCTGAGTTAATCGCCTCACTGGGACTTAACCGCGAACAGGTGGCCGCTATTGGTGATGATATGCCGGATACCGGCATGTATACCCACAGCGCAGTGAACATTGCGGTGAAGGATGCCCACCCACAGGTGATAGCGCAGGCAAACTGGGTAACCACCCTGCCGGGCGGCTTTGGTGCGGTAAGGGAAGTGTGTGACACCTTGCTGCAGGCCAATGATAAGTTACGGGGTATTTTAGGAGCCAGCGTATGAGTAAAGTAGGGCTGAGCATTGCCTGCCTGTTTATTCTGGCCACGCTGCTTTACCTGCCGGGATTTCTGGCCGAAGAACCGGTGATCACCCCGGATCAGGATGTGCTGGCAATTACCCCGAGTTATAAAGCCCGCAACCTTACCACCACGCTCTATAACGAACAGGGTCAGCGCGTGCACGAAGTGTTTTCATCCACCATGGAAAACTATGAGCAGTTGGGGTTTGTGCTGTTTTTAGCGCCGCAGTACACCATTTACCAGGAGCTTGGCGAGCCGCCCTGGCAGGTAGTCGCCGACGAAGGGACGTTGTATGATAACAATATGATACAACTGGAGAATAACGTAGTGATTGTGAGTAAAAACCAGGCTGACTTTGTGCAGCGGGTAACCACAGACTACCTTGAGATAGACTTGGACCAACAAACCATGGTGTCCGACGCCAGGGTGGAAATTTCGGGGCCTGATTTCCTGATCTTTAGTAACGGACTTCGCGCCAACCTATTGAATAAAACTTATGAGTTGAATCAACATGTGCAAACGACTTATTCCCCTGCTAACTAGCCTGTCGCTGGCGCTGTCGCCGGCTGTGGCCATGGCAGCCAAGTCTGATTTCAAAAAAGACATCGAGGTGTTTTCCGAGTCACAATTCCTCGATGGTAAAAATAAAAAATCTATCCTGATTGATAATGTACAGGTTACTCAGGGCTCGCTAAGCATTAAGGCCGACCGGGTTGAAGTAGAAGCGGGCGGTGGCAAGGGCAAAGAAATATTTATCGCTACCGGGAAACCTGCGGTCTACAGTCAGACGCTGGACGATGGCCGGGTTGTGGAAGCGCGCGCCTTTGAGATCCGTTATGAAGTGGCTAATCGCACCATTTCTCTGGCCGGCGATGCCGAGTTAAATCAGAATACCAGCGTAGTAAAAGGTGAAACCATCGTTTACGACATGGAAAAAGAACAACTTAAAGCCACCGGTGATGGCAGCGGCAGTGAAGATGGCCGGGTGCGTACCGTATTTAGTCTGGAAGACATTGAAGCCGCGCGGGACGACAGCAAGGCCAGTGACAGCACCGACGACCAACAGGATAATGAAGACCAATGACCACCCTGACCGCCACCCACTTAGCTAAGTCGTATAAATCCCGGCAGGTAGTTAGGGATGTTAGCGTTGAGGTGTCTGCCGGCCAGATTGTAGGCCTGCTTGGCCCTAATGGCGCAGGGAAAACCACTACTTTTTACATGATTGTGGGCCTGGTGGCGCTGGATAAAGGCGATATCCGCATCGACGAGATGGATCTAACCCGTCAACCCATGCACGAGCGTGCCCGCAACGGGATCGGCTATTTACCCCAGGAAGCCTCTATTTTCAGAAAGTTAACGGTTTTTGACAATATCATGGCAATATTGCAAACACGCAAAGACCTGTCATCTGCCGAACAGCAAAATGAAGCCGATGCCCTACTTGATGAATTCAATATCAACCATATACGTAATAGTACAGGAATGAGTTTGTCAGGCGGAGAGCGGCGGCGGGTAGAAATTGCCCGCGCACTGGCGGCGAATCCAAAATTTATTTTGCTCGATGAACCCTTTGCAGGAGTTGACCCGATTTCGGTTAATGATATAAAGAAGATCATACAACATCTTCGAGACCGTGGAATTGGCATTCTGATTACCGACCACAACGTCCGGGAAACCCTCGACGTCTGTGAGAAAGCCTATATTGTGAGTCAGGGTGAATTAATCGCTCAGGGCACCGCCGAACAGGTTTTGAGTAATCAAAAGGTCAAGGATGTATACCTGGGTGAGCAATTCAGGCTATAGTTAGATACATAAAGACAACACATTTTGTCCCTATCAATAACAAGCAAGGCGTTAAGAACAGAAGTAGATGAAACCATCTTTACAGCTCAAATTTAGTCAACAACTTACTATGACGCCACAATTGCAGCAGGCGATTAAACTGCTGCAACTATCCACCCTGGATTTACAACAGGAAATCCAGGAAGCGCTCGATTCAAATCCGTTACTGGAAGTTGATGACAACAGCGATAGCGATACCGTTGAGAAAAGTAATCTGGATGCTGAGGCAGACGCAGCGGCAACCGCCAGCACCGAAACCAGCATGGACACCAACGAGGCCCTCGAGAAAAACGAGCTGCCCGACGAGTTACCCATCGACAGCACCTGGGATGAATATTACTCCGCCTCTTCAGCACCGGCGCCCGGCCCGGCTTCTAACGATGATGAACAGGTTTTTCAGGGTGAAACCACCGACAACATTCAGGACCACCTGCTCTGGCAAATGCGTCTCACCCCTTTCAGCGATGTAGACCGTGCCATTGCCATTGCCATTATTGATTCGATTGACGAATCAGGATATTTAACTGTAACAGTTGAAGATATCCTGCAGAGCGTCAATACTGAAGATATGGAAGAACCAGTTGAAGTCGACGAAATTGAATGCGTGCTTAAACGGATCCAAATGTTCGACCCGATTGGTTCAGGCTCAAGAACCCCGCAGGAGTGTCTACTGGTCCAGTTAAAACAATTTGCTCCCGACACGCCATGGCTCAAGGAAGCAAAAATCCTTATTGAAGACTACGCCGATCTGCTGGGCAGCAAGGACTATCGCACCTTAATGCGTAAGTCACGCCTGAAGGAAGATGATTTGCGTGAAGCAATGCGTTTACTGCAAACCCTTAATCCGCGCCCGGGCAGTGCATTAATTACGCAGGAACCCGAGTACGTTATTCCCGACGTATCGGTCACCAAGAAAAAAGGCCGTTGGGTGGTTGAACTCAACCCCGACAGTTTGCCAAAACTGAGCGTAAATCAGCAATATGCTGCCATGAGCCGTCAGGCACGTAACAGTTCAGATTCCCAGTTTATTCGTTCGCATATGCAGGAAGCCAAATGGTTTATTAAGAGCCTGGAGTCGCGTAACGAAACCTTGCTCAAGGTTGCAAACTGCATTGTGCAGCAGCAAATGGGCTTTTTCGAACACGGCCCGGAAATGATGAAGCCGATGGTCCTCAATGACGTAGCCGAGATGGTTGATATGCATGAATCCACCATTTCGCGGGTTACCACCCAAAAATACATGCACACCCCCCGCGGTATTTTTGAGTTGAAGTACTTCTTCTCCAGCCACGTTGCCACGGAGTCAGGCGGAGAATGTTCATCTACTGCCATCCGCGCTCTGATTAAAAAACTGGTTGCCGCCGAGAAGCCCAGTAAACCACTAAGCGACAGCAAAATTGCTCAATTGTTGGCCGAACAAGGTATTAAAGTTGCCCGGCGGACAATAGCAAAATACCGGGAATCCTTGTCGATTCCACCGTCTAACCAACGCAAGAGCCTTATTTAGGCCGAAATATAAGGAAGACGAACTATGCAAATAAATCTTACAGGTCATCACATCGAGATAACCGATTCTTTGCGTAATTATGTTGATACCAAGTTTAGTAAACTGGAGCGCCACTTTGATCACATATCCAATGTTCATGTGATCCTCAACGTGGAAAAGCTTGCTCAAAAAGCCGAAGCCACGATGCATTTAAGTGGCGCGGAAGTATTTGCCTCGTCAGAAAATCAAGATATGTATGCCGCGATAGACAGTATGGTTGACAAGCTGGATCGCCAGGTAATCAAGCATAAGGAAAAGCTTAAAAAGCACTAGGCCCTAATTAACCTTATGAATATTCAAGCCTTAGTTAGCCTGGACCGCACAGAATGTGCGGTCCAGTGCAACAGTAAAAAACGTATTTTAGAAATCATCAGCGATATTGCTGCCGAAACCAACGCCGAAATTCAAAAAGAAGACGCGCTTAATGCGCTGCTTAGTCGTGAGAAAATGGGCAGCACCGGCATTGGTAACGGCATAGCATTACCCCATGGCAGACTGGCTAGTCTTTCCAAAGTAACCGCCGTGGTAGTAACGACTACCCCTGCTATTGCCTTTGACGCCATTGATGATAAACCGGTTGATATTTTTTTTGCCATTCTGGTACCAGAAAACCAGACTGAAGGGCATCTGCAGACACTTGCAACTATCGCCGGTAAATTAAGCCAGAAAAGTATTGTAAAAACTATCCGCAACGCCGAGTCGAAGGAACAGGTGATCGCCGCACTGTGCGACGAGGCTGCACAATAGTCCGGCAGGGAGTCTGACAAAAGCATGAAACTCATTATTATCAGCGGGCGCTCCGGCTCCGGCAAATCCGTTGCGCTAAGGGCCCTTGAAGATTTGGGGTATTATTGCGTTGATAACATTCCGGTAAACCTGCTCCCCACCCTCACCCATACCGTGGTCGACGAATACGATCAGGTAGCAGTAAGCATCGACGTACGTAACCTGCCAAAGGATCCCGATGAGTTAGTAGAGATCCTCGACTACCTGCCCTCGTCCTGGTCAATGACCATCGTATACCTTGATGCCAGCGATGACATGCTGGTGAAACGATTCAGCGAAACCCGCCGCCTGCATCCACTGGCAAAATTGAATAAGTCGCTGGCCGATGCCATTCTGGCAGAAAAAGAGTTATTAGCGCCGATTGTGGAGCGCGCTGATTTGTATATCGACACCGACCATCTGTCGATTCATCAGCTGGCCGAGCTTATCCGTGAGCGTATTCTGGGTAAGAAGAGCTCCAGGCTGGTACTGGTGTTTGAATCATTTGGTTTTAAGCACGGAATACCCAAAGATGCCGACTACGTATTCGATGTCCGCTTTTTACCTAACCCGCACTGGGAACCTGATTTAAAACATTTAACCGGTCTGGACTCACCGGTAGAGGCCTTTCTGGGCTCACAACCCATCGTGACCAAGTTTATCTGGCAAATCCAAAACCTGCTCGACACCTGGATGCCTCACCTGGAGCGCAATAACCGCAGCTACGTAACCATTGCGATAGGCTGTACCGGCGGCCAACACCGATCAGTATTTGTGGCACAGTCACTGGCCAAAATATACGGTGATAAGCATCCGGATGTACAAATTCGCCACCGGGAGCTAAACCGATAATGCGCGTAGAAAAAACCCTTACCATCGTTAATAAGCTTGGCCTGCATGCCAGAGCTGCCACACAGTTAGTGCAACTGGCTAACCAGTTTGATGCTGAGATCACCCTTAAGAAAGGGGATAAAGAAGCTAATGCCAACAGCGTGCTGGGATTAATGCTGATGGAAAGTCACCAAGGCGAACAGGTTGATGTGATCAGCGAAGGCCCGGATGCCGAAGCCGCCATGGCGGCGGTAGAAAACTTGATTGTTGGCCGCTTTAACGAAGACGAATAGTCTCTGCGATCATAGTAGCTAACCACTGATTGACTGCCAAACAATAATCACAAACAAAATAGCGCTGATTAGCTGCCACACCAGTACCGGATTGTGTTCGATTAGCGGTTTTGTTGCCTCTCCAGCGATAATTTCAGCGGGATTACACAACGCGGTTTCGAAATCCGAAAAGGCCTCAAAGCGTTTACTTTCTTCAGGGTGAGTTATTTTCTTCAGGCAAATATCCAGCCATGCAGGTAAATCTGCTCTAGTCTTTCGAACACTCTGATACCTATATTCATCTGCACTTGCAGGAATATAATCTTTATAACCAAACGGCGCATAGGGTAATTTACCGGTGAACATTTCGTAAACGATCACCCCAAGAGAAAACATGTCCGCTTTAAAGCTACTCCGGTTGTGAATCAGAAACTCTGGAGCAATGTAGTGCACTGAGCCTACCGGGTACTTTTCTTGTTGTTGCTCGCCGGTTTCCAGTAATGACGACACCTGAACCGTACCAAAATCGATAAGCTTCACCTCGCCGTGTTCCGTTATCATAATGTTTTCAGGTTTCAGATCCCTGTGCACCATGTCATTACGCTGAAATGCCCTTAACGCCTTTACCACTTGTAAAACAATACGGCGTACCTGATCCAGTGATGGTGCTGGATGATCTATCATCCATTGCCTTAATGATTGCCCTTCAATGTATTCACAGACATGAAAGATAAAATGGGTATTGGCTGGTCTTGGTAAGATTTTCATGACGTAGGGGCTGTCCATATTTCGCCCTACCCATTCCTCACGCAAAAAGCCCTGCATGAAATCGGCATCTTCACCATGCTTTACCGTTGGCGCTTTAAGCCCGTATATCTGCCCACTGGTTTCGTCTACTACTTTATATAAACAGGAACGTGTTCCATTAAATACCTGTTCAATTACCCGAAAACCTTCCAGTTTATGACCTACCTCCAATGGTGGCGGGATAACCATTTCACTGGCGATTACGCCCAGTTCGTTAAGGTTAGCTTCAGGGAGTGCTTCTACCATTGCAATAAAACAAGTGACGTTATCATTGCTCCCGGCATCCAGCGCAGCATCAACAATGTCTCGTGCAGCCTGTTCCGGGTTGTTCATATCCTTGAGCTTTTTAGCAAGCGTTTTGGCGCCCAGAAAATCATGTACCCCATCGGTCGTGAGTAAATAAACTTCGCCCTGCCGTAAAGCGAAAGAAGCAAAGTCAACATCAAGCTTAGCATCCAGTCCTATCGCTCTGGTTAAAATATTTTTACTGCGTTGTTTTATGACATGATCGGTGGATAACTGCTCAAGTAAACCCTCCTGATACCGATAAATCCGACTATCCCCAACATGCATAAGGAAGCCAGTGGTTGATTTGAATATAAGGCAACTCAGCGTGGTTAACATTTGGCTGCCTCCGCCCTGAGCATAATCAAATTGCCCGTAACACCAGCGATTTAGACTGGTTAGAATCTTCCCTACCGAACGTTTAACCGACCAGCTTGACGGTGCCTGAATATAATCATAGATAAAGGTGTTTACCGCTGTGTGCGAGGCATCTCTAGCTTTAGTACAAGCCGATACGCCATCGGCAATAGCGATTACAGCCCCTTTATCTTTGAGTTGAGTCCCCTCACCGTGCCAGGCCGCAAACGCATCCTGGTTTTCAAATTTAATACCCTGTGAGGTATAACCACCATAGTGAATTTTTAGTGCTGACATGCTCATCTCACAAATATAAAAGCACCTGCCTTAAGGAGAAAGCAGGTGCCCAAACCACTTACGCTGGTAAGCTGGAAACGCTATCCGACCTGAATAAGCTCAACAGTGCCATCTTCATTTACCTCGGTAATTGCACCACTGGGTTCCTTCATCAGCAATAATGCAATAAAACCGAACGCTGCCGTACCACTAATCACCAGAAAAAAGGTACTGGCATCCACAAATGAGTACACTGTCAGATAAGTTACTGCGCCGACGTTTCCGTAGGCTCCGGTCATACCGGCAATTTGCCCGGTAAGACGACGTTTAATTAATGGTACTACTGCAAACACAGCACCTTCTCCGGACTGAACGAAAAATGAGCACGCCATAACCGCCAGTACAGCCAGCCAAATTGGCCAGTTTGCGTCAATGAAGCTTAAAGTAAAGTAACCACCAGCTAAACCGGCGGTTAAGATCAGCAGTGTTTTCTTACGACCAAACTTATCTGAGATAATGCCCCCTCCAGGCCGGGACATCAGATTCATAAAAGCGTACATGCCCGCCAGTAAACCGGCTGTAGCCATTGATAATTCGAAGGTTTCAGCAAAAAAAGCCGGTAACATCGACACTACCGCCAGTTCAGAACCAAAAGTTGCAAAATAAAGAATGTTAAGCACCGCGACTTGCTTAAACTGGTATTGATGTTCAGTAGGCACCGGTTTGGTAAATAGCGAACGATTCACCTTAAAATTCGAATAGGCGTCGAAGCAGTAAATTCCGAACAGCGCCAGGTAAATCATAGTACAAACGTTAGCGCTAAGCATATCAACGCCACTGGGAGACAGTTTCCAGTTAAGTAGCGCCAGCGCCAGGTACATAGGTGTTTTCATTACCAGCAGGAAGTAAAAGTCGCCCTTGCTGGTGACTTCCATTCCGCCTAGATTCTTTGGCTTAAAATAAGTTGAGCCTTTGGGTGTATCCCTGACGTTGGTGTAATAAATAACACTAAAAATTAAACATAGCACGCCGGTAAGAGCGACGGCGTAACGCCATCCGTCATCACCGCCGAATAGCACCGCCAGGGTGGGCAATGTAAATGCCGCTGCGGCAGAGCCAAAATTTCCCCAACCACCATAAACGCCTTCTGCAGTACCCAGTTCTTTTGGGGGGAACCACTCACTGACCATTCGAATACCAATGACAAACCCAGCCCCGATAAAGCCCAGCGCAAACCGGGCAATAGCTAACTGGATAAAGTCGCTGGCAAAAGCAAACATAAAACAAGGTATTGCACAAATGGCCAGTAATGAAGAGTAAACTAAACGTGGGCCATATTTATCAGTTAAGGCACCAATAATAACCCGGGCTGGAATAGTCAGTGCCACATTAAGGATCAGCAAGGTTTTCCATTCTTCTATACTCAGCCCCATGTCATTCATAATGACCTGTTTCAGCGGCGCCATATTAAACCACACCATAAAAGTAACGAAGAAAACCATCCAGGAAAGATGAAGAATTTTCATTTTCCCGCTAAAGGAAAATATATTGAATTTATCTGCGCTCATGAAATTGTGTCCTAAAAAAACAAAAAGCCCGCGCTCTGTAAACAGAGTGCGGGCTTCATTACCAAATCAATTTCCCAAAACTAGTGCAAAAAATACGCCATATAAAAACAACCATAAAATCATAGAGGTAAATTATAAACATGCGTAACCCCAGCTCTTTTATGCACCATAAAAGAGCGAAGTAACCAATTGCGTGCAACGCCTTGAATAATAATACCCCTGCTTATACAGGGCTAAAAAGCCAATACTTCTCTTTTCCTCACGCCCTGTTACGCATTCTACGACAAAATATTCGCCCCCTGCTCTGGTGCTCTGGCTTGTTCTGCCTGGCGGCGGATATCGTCATTTTCACTGGAGACATCGTCATGGGCGACCGAGCGCATCTCTGCGGATGTCGCGGGTTTGCTGACGGGGATTTGTTTAACCGGTTCTTTTTGCTCGCTAACCTGCTCCTGGCTATTCACCATCGTCACCGGCACGCCCTGCGGGAAAATCACTTCACGTGCGTCATCCGGCATACTGATACCCTGAGCGGTAAACAGCTCTACCAGGTCGCGCATTAATACTGATGCCATTTTAATTACGCTGGTACTTTCTACGTCGATCCAGAAATACACTTTGAGATTTATCGTCGCCGAGCCAAGCTCATCAACCAGCACTAACGGCTCAGGATCTTTAAGTACGTTAGGGTGCTCACCAATAAGCTGTAATGCCAACCGCTGAGCCTGCTGACAATCCGCATCGTAACCTATGCCTAAGGTAAACTGGCCGCGCATTTTAGGGTTTGCGGTGAGATTTTTAATGGTCCCTTTGTAAATCACGGCATTGGGGATCTGAATGTGATTGCCATCAAAATCCACCAGCGTGGTAGCCCGCGTGGTGACTTTCTGAACCACCCCGGTATAACTATTTATTTGCACCACGTCATCAATGCGGAACGGGCGCTGCACTGTTAATAGCAAACTAGCTATCATGTTTTCCGCGATATCCCGAAAGGCAAATCCCAGAATGAGCCCCAGCACACCAGTACCGCTCATTATCGCCACGGCAAACTCGGTAAGACCGGAAAGCTTTAAAAACACATAGAGTGCAAACAGGATGAAAATCAGGCTTAGTGCGCGCTGACTTACCGAGCGCAAAAGCGGACTGGAAGAAAGGTAACCAATGGGCCTTATCAGTGCAGCTGACAGCCGTCCGGCCAGCCACAAGGTCACCATTAATACTAACAACCCTAATGCAATAGCCGGCAGTTTCACGATAAAAGCCTGCCAGTATGCCTCTAACGAGCTAACCAGTTCACCGGTGGAGGATTCCATTAACTTATTCCCTTGCGTTGTTCCTGCTTGTTAATAATCGCATTTCCCGTGAATAGATCAGAATTGCCAGGGCTCCCCCCTGGCATCACACAGTTCATTGCGTGTTTACTCCGATATTTTATCGTTTGAAGAGCCGTCCCCCGAGCTTCGTCACTACAACCACAGCTCCACCGGTAAGCGCCCCTATCCATGCTGCGTGGATAGGTACAAAAATTAGTGCCAACGCAGAAGTTGAGGAGGTGTGGGCCGTGGTATAAAGTGAATGCTGCATACCCCAATAGCCCCAAAAGTGAATTGCCGCAATGGCTAATAGGGCCAACCAAAGAGCGAGCTTACCTGGCACGGAACGTTTCAGACTGGTCGTTAGCCCCACCAGCAGCAAAGCGCCGTAGGGAATGGCTCTGAATGCTGCGGCAAATAACACACTATCGAGCGTCCACAACCGCGTAACCTTGGTAAAACCTTCTGCCACGCCGTAATCGCCAACGAATATTGCGAGTAGCCAGTCCACCAGGGTTTCATTGATAACAACGAAGGCGGTAATTAACACTATCCAGAAACTTTTACCCATCACTGAATCCTTGTTTGGTTTGTTGCTTGAATATCGATAGTAAGTAAGTAGCCAGCAAGGCGACTTACTCAGCGTCCGGAACGAAAGTGGTTGCCTGGCTCGTGGTTGACTGAATAGTGGCAGTCCCGGATTTAGCCTCAGCACAATCCCTCACGTTCTTTTGCACGGTAATAGCCGCAAACATACTCAATACAAAGGCCATCCCGAAAAAGCCCTTTTCACTGAGTGCCAGTTGCGCGTTGTACAACCCTACAATCAACAGAGCGATAGCGGCCACAGTGGCTACGCCACAAGCGATAAAGTAGGCACGGGTTACTTCGATTCCGGCCATTTTATCGCGGATAGTTTTTTGTAAAGATACCACTGCGAAAAGTCCCAGTAGCATTACGGTCAGGTAATAGCCTTTTTCATTAAGCTGCATATAAGCGTTAAATAAGCCAATCAGGTAACTGGCAACCCCAATAATAAGCGCCGCTACTGCAGCAATCCGAAAAGCCTTGGTGGGTGTATTTGTCATCGTCTGAGCTGAGTATTCCATGGTGATATCCTTGATTAAATAGCTTGAGTGCGGCCGTTGGCATAGAGCACTACGGCATGTTGAGACAAGTTAAACTGCGCTAAATAGTGGCCAATGGTGGTAAAGGTAGCCGTGTGAACCCGCCCTTTGTGATCAGAAGTGGTTAAGCCGTCTGTCACCATACTGCCTACCGCCAGCTTTAGCGGGCTGATATGGACTCGCTGAGGCTTAAAATAGGCGACGTTATTGGCTTTAATTCGCTGTATTTCCTCGGTTTGGTACATGGCCGCCTGCAGCATATCCAGGGTGAATTCAGTACAATTCTGCCTTTCACTATTAAAAGGATTCGCGACCACCGAATAACGGGGATTGTGCAAACTAAGGTGCTTCTGTTCACTGATTAGCGCAATGAGCCGTTGCTGCACCGCCGGTGCAGGTATAACAATTCCCGCTTTAAGCGTTTGTGCGCCCCAGAAAAAATCCACCGGGTAATCAACAATGATGTCGCTGCGCCCCGGATCATCGGCGCGCTGATAGAGATTGTGAATGGCGTAACCGTATTCGGTAGTTCCATCATCCAGGCTGATAGCGGAGTAGACCGCTACCGCTGTATGGGTAAATTGAATGCCTTTTGGCAGATCATTCTGCGGACGGCCAACCCGGCCGATAATAAAGGCATGAGCCTGATGTGCTGCCGCATAGCGCTCTACCTGCTTGGCAAAGTCAATGATCTGCTCAGGTTGAAACACCGATTTTGACGGGGCCTGACTGCCGGCCTGGGCGCCGGCAGTTATTAACATCATTAGTACTGCCACAATGACTCGCATAATCTGCTCCTTGTCGAATTAACGCTTAGTGTTTTACCGTTTGTTCTACCACAACTTCTGAAGGCGGTGGGTCGCGCGTAATAACGCGGGTAGTAATAGTCAGAGGCCGGGTATTTTGCTGATGTTTGGCATGCAGGGCTTTAACAGACTGATGAGTTGAATCGGCGACTGCCACCACGCTCATACCGGTAATAATCACCGGTGCGGCAACTACAGCACTGGCCACCGACACCGTTGAAGCAGCTCCTTCCACACTGGCCAGTACACTGTGCTTACTGGCCTGACCGCTATGATCAACGGAGTCGGCTGCCATAGCTCCCTGGCTAACAACAATACTGGTAAGCAACGCAATAACTAATTTATTCATGGTCATATTCCTTCATTGGTTGGTTCTCCTTAAAGCTAATCCTCGGTAGAAAATAAGTAAACTCAATTAAAATTTGTAGTATATTCCAACACCAAAGGTATCGGATTTTAATACTATGAGTCAGATTAAGCAGGTTACACAGCGTTTAAAGCAATTACTCAAGGAACAGGGAATGACCTATAAATCCCTGTCTGAACAATTACAGTTGAGTGAAGCGAGTATAAAACGATGCTTTTCACAGCAGAGCTTTACCCTGGAGCGACTGGAGCAGGTTTGTGAGGCATTAGGACTCACCCTGAGCGATGTGTTTATTCAGGTTGCCCAAACCCAGCCACGGGTCTCACAGCTATCTCAGGCGCAGGAGCGCGAACTGCTGGAGAATCCGCGCTTGCTGCTGGCCGCGGTGTGCGTGCGCGACGGCTGGCAATTTAACGAGATCATTGATTACTACGATATCAGCGAGCCTGAAGCCGTGCGGCTGATGGTAAAACTGGATCGTCTGAAATTGATAGAGTTTCTGCCCGGTAATCGCTATCGCCTGTTGATAGCCCAGGACTTTCGCTGGATCCCCGGCGGCCCTCTGGAGCGGTTTATGGAGCAGGAAGTCATGGTTAAGTTTATGGCCCCGAAGAAAAACGAGCCCTGGGCTTTTCGTTTTTACCTGCGCGGGCGCTATTCGGCCAGCTCGGTAGAAATAATCCAGCGCCGGCTCAATCAGCTAACCCGGGAAGCGGCTGAGCTTAATGAAGAAGATGCCCGTTTGCCAATTAGTGAACGTACGCATATGGGCTTGCTCATGGCAATGCGCCCCTGGGAGCCGTCCCTATTTGAGGCGATGCGCCGGATATGAGCAAAATATAACGGTATCTTCAGGTGTCGATACTGTTTTGTTCAACCATCAGCGCCAGAATATCATTGCTGTAGCCATCCGAGGTCTTATATTCCCGGTAACCTTTGGATATAGCAAAGCCAACCACATACTGCTGCCCGTCGAGAGGATAAATACCCGCTCCCTGTTCCCCGCAGCGATGACTAACAATATCCGCTGGGAGTGTGATTTGTTCGCCAGCCTGCCAGGGCGCGTTGCTGCTGGCGGCGATCACCTTACCGCTGCGCTCAACAAAAAAGCCCATTCGTTTTGCATCGCCGTTATGCAGCACTTCATCAAGCATTTGCCGGAACTCAGGTTCACTGTCGAACACTAAACCAATGCCTCCCACCACGCGGTTATCACTGTGAATTGCAGCATTGTAGATGTACGTAGGTCGGTGCTGGTAATAGTCACACGGATGAAATGCCGATACAGAATACTGTTGCGTATCTGTCAGTGACATGATGCTTTGCCAAAGGCTCTGCTCTGTCGCCTGGGTCCCCTGCCATTGTTTTAAACCTGGATTCGATACGGCGATAATCCGACCGCTCTTATCATACAAGTAGATGCCCTGATACACCGTATACAAGTCGTTGATATAAGCCAGAATATCACTCATTAATTGAGTAGCCTGGGGCGAGACTTCGGGTGCAGAGAGTACCTGAGTAAAGGTTTCCGTTAGTGCCCACCAGCGACAATCATTGGCACGCTCGTATAAATTGCGATCCATTATATCAATGGCTAATGCTGCCTGTGCGCTGAGTGCATTGTAGTGAGTGGTTAATGCGGTAGACATCAACTGACTGACAGAGCGACTGAAAATGCCCTGCATCTGGCGGCCAATCTGGCGAATTTCTTCCAGTATCGGAATAAACTCATCGGCATCTTTACGAGCCGCAGCTATTCGGCCGTTCAGTACTACCAGATCGAGATCATCCGTTACATCCTTAGCACGGCGCTGAATATTACTGAGCGTGGCAGAAAAACCCTGCCAACGGGCGACGTCCTGTTCAAACGGTGCTGTATCTGCCTGCTCATGTTGCTCTGCGGGTTGGGTAAAGGGCATTAACACGCATCCCTGCCAGGATAGACCCATGTACCCCTGATAGCCCCGGGTTGGTACCACGGTGCAAAAATACTGCTGGTTGTTAAGCGAAATTAATGAGCCCTGACCGTTTGTTGCTACCATCTCTCCACGTGCCAGTAACGACTGATCACTGGCCACCAGGACCTTGCCTCGGGCATCCAGTAAGGCCATCACCAAAGCGCTGCCATCATCCAAATCAGCAAATAGCGAAGTCATTTCATCTTCAAGCTTAAAGCTTAAACACAGTACACCAAGCAGCTCATTGCTGTGCGGCTCCCTGACCGGCGCGAGAAACAAAGAGGCAATCTGTTTATGCGGACAGAGTGCAGAATACCGGCATACCTCCACGTAGTCTTTGCCACTGCTTATCAGCTCCTGAATGACCGGATCTGTGCCTAGTTGCCCGGCTACCGCGTTATTCATTCTGGCTCTGACACGGCCCTGGGGGTCGAACAATATCACATCATCGTACACAGAATATTTTGCCGCATATTCCAGCATATGCTGGACGATTATTTGAGTGTTTGCGGCGTTATGTGGCGCTTTTAAAAAATCAACAAACCGGGCATCGGTGGCAAGAAAGCCCACATCTGCGGTACGTTCAAATAAGTTGCGGTTGGGAATATCAATCAAAGTCTGGGCAATGGAGCGATGTTTGCGACCCACCTGTTGTAACTGCTCAGCCACTAGGTTTTCAATCAGCAATTTCTGCAGGTCAGCAAATTCCCCCTTAGTATCCAGCATATTGGATAACAGACTCTGCGGCACATTAAGACTGTTAATTTTGCCAACCAGGGCCACTTTATCCCACCAGCGATTGAGGTTTGTCAGGTTAACTTGATGTTTAGTGACAGAAGGGAAGACCTCCGCCAGCGCATTACTATCTCGGGTTTTCAGGATTTCCACAACTCACGGCCTTAGACTTTAGTATAAACCTTTGTTTTTACTGCATTATTGCCGTTCTATTTATAACAGACCGCGCAAATTAAATACCGTATACTTTATGTTAATTTCAATAACCTTTAGCTATAGATATCATGCTAAAGGCGGTCTGAGAGAATAAAAAATCGCCAGTTAATGTTTTAATCCATGACAGAAATCTGCCTCTGAGTTACCCTTATACCCATAGCGATATTCTTAAGGATTACGGGTGGCAGAAGCGATTGAAGCGAATTATGCGCGTGGGCAGTTACGTGCCATCAATCAGGCGCTGTCTGAGGGTCGCTTTGTTTCTGTGCGTAAACAATTGCACGAGATGCCCCCCAGCGACGTCGCGCTGATTCTTGAGTCCAGCCCCACCAAAACCCGTGATGATCTGTGGGAATTGCTCGACAGTGATTTTCATGGCGATGTTATCGAAGAACTTTCCGAAGAAGTGCGTAACGGCATTATTGCCAAAATGATGCCCGCCAAGGTAGTCGATGCCCTCGAAGACATGGACACCGACGATCTCGCTGAAACCCTGTCGAGTCTGCCGGAAGAAGTGTTGCAGGATGTATTGCAGTCCATGGATGCCCAGGATCGCCATCGCGCAGAACAAGCCATGTCCTACGGTGAAGAAACCGCTGGTTTCATTATGAACACTGATACCATAACGCTGCGCCCGGAAGTCTCCATTGATGTAGTGCTGCGGTATTTACGCCTGAAAGGTGAACTACCGGAAAATACCGATACCTTCTACGTGGTCAGCCGCACCGATAACCTGGTAGGCATTGTCCCGGTAGCGAGGTTATTAACCACCGACCCGGAAGCCAGGGTGACTGATGTTATGGACGAAGAACCGGAAGCAATCCCGGTGAATATGCCCGATGACGAAGTGGCCAGCATGTTTGAACGCTATAACTGGCTTTCAGCTCCGGTAGTCGACGACAAGCACCGCCTGGTAGGCCGGATCACCATTGATGACGTGGTAGATATTATTCGTGAAGACGCCGAACACTCCATGATGAGTATGGCCGGTCTGGATGATGAAGAAGATACCTTTGCCCCGGTGTGGCAAAGTACGCGGCGACGCTCGGTGTGGCTTGGCGTTAACCTGCTTACCGCTCTGATGGCGGCCGCAGTGAGCGATTTATTTGAAGCGACCCTGAGCCAACTGGCGGTACTGGCCATTCTTAATACCATTGTGCCAAGTATGGGGGGCGTAGCAGGTAACCAAACGCTCACCTTAGTGATCCGCGGTATGGCTCTGGGCCACGTAAACCCCTCTAACTCGCGCTGGCTGATCACCAAAGAATTTGCCATCGGTTTGCTCAATGGTGTGATCTGGGCAGTCCTGATAGCCACCGTGATTGCCGCATGGAAACAAGACCTTACACTCGGTATTATCATTGCTTTTGCAATGCTTATGAACATGATTGCCGCAGCGCTATCAGGCGCTACACTACCTATTGTGATGAAAAAGTTGCGCATCGATCCTGCCCTGGCAGGCAGTGTTATTCTGACCACCATCACTGACGTTGTGGGTATCTTTGCATTTTTAGGCACCGCAACCCTGTTTCTGGTGTAGCGGTATCGTGCCGCCTGCACAAACTGTGTAACAACCAATAATTAAAATAGTGTGCCGATATCATCCGCCGCTGAGCGATGTGCGGCGCATCTGTCAAAGGAGAGAATACATGGAACTGATCCGCTCTTTGAGCATTGCCATGGCCACCGCACTCGCGCTGAGTGGCTGCATGAAGCCGAACAACACTACTACAGAGAAAGCCGTAAGTGCTGTCACTCCTGCCGCCTCCATCACCAACGAAGATCCTTATCTGTGGCTGGAAGAAGTGGAAGGCGACAGGGCTCTCAATTGGGTTAAGCAACAAAACCAGCGTACCCTCGCCGATCTCCAGGCTAATCCAATTTATTCAGAGCTGAATGAGAAAGCTCTGGAAGTGGTTAACTCTTCTGAGCGTATTCCTTACGGTACCATCCGCAATGGCTATGTTTACAACTTCTGGCAGGATGCAACAAATATAAGGGGCCTGTGGCGCCGCGCCACACTCGCAAGCTATGCCACCGAAGCCCCCCAGTGGGAAACTATCCTCGACTTCGACCAACTGGCCGAAAACGAAGGTAAGAACTGGGTGTATAAAGGCGCTAACTGTTACACGGCCAAGGCAAAAGCCGATTACAAATGCCTGATTAGCTTATCCAATGGTGGCAAAGACGCTGTGGTGATCCGTGAGTTTGACCTTGCCAGTAAAAGCTTTGTGGATGACGGCTTTACCCTGCCCGAAGCCAAATCCGGTGTAACCTGGGTTGATTACAACACACTTCTGGTGGCGACTGACTGGGGCGGCGATGGCAGTACGTTAACGGATTCCCGCTACCCGTTTGTGGTTAAACGCTGGCAACGAGGCACATCACTTAGTGATGCCACAACGCTGTTTACGGGCAATAAATCCGATGTTGGCGTGTGGCCTTTCACTCAGGAGCGGGATGACGGTACCCGCCTGGAAGGGGTGGTAGTTGCTCCCACTTTTTTTACCAGCGAATATTATATTTTTCCGTCAGGTGATGAAAACATACGTCTACCGCTGCCAGAAAAAGCCGATATCGTAGGTTTGTTTGAAGGGCAACTGATATTTACCATCAAACAAGACTGGACAGTAGAAATCGGTAACAATGCCACGCATTATTCAACCGGCAGCTTGCTGGCGATGCCATTCACTGAAGCAGGCGAAATTACCCAGAGCACGATGCCCGAAGCGATCTTTGAACCCAACGATCGCCAGGCTATCGAAAGTGTTTCGATAACCCAGGGGCAACTGTTGATGACCTTAAGCGACAATGTGGTAGGCAAAGTGTTTGCCATCACTAAAGCCGGTAAGGAATGGCAACAGGAGCAACTTGACTTGCCTGCCAATGGCACCCTGTCGGTCTCGTTTGCCGATAAGGATGAAGCAACGGTACTGATCAATTACGAAGGGTTCCTGACGCCCGATTCATTAATGAGTTACACACCACAAAGCGGCGAAGTTAAAACCTTAAAGAGCCTGCCAAGCTGGTTTAACGCTGACGACCTGGTAGTAGAGCAAAAAGAAGCGAAATCGAAAGACGGCACCATGGTGCCATTTTTCGTGATCCACAAAAAGGGCATTAAGCACGATGGCAAAACGCCTACCCTGCTGTATGGCTATGGCGGCTTTCAAATCTCTATGCGACCCAGCTACAGTGGCTTAAGGGGCAAGCTGTGGTTAGAACGAGGCGGTGCTTTTGTACTGGCAAATATCCGTGGCGGTGGTGAATTTGGGCCTAAGTGGCATCAGGCTGGTTTGAAAACCAACCGTCAGGTGGTGTATGACGACTTTATCGCAGTGGGCGAATGGCTGATTGATCACAAGCTGACCTCACCTGAACACCTGGGGATCCAGGGCGGCTCTAATGGTGGTCTGCTAATGGGTGTCATGCTCACCCAGCGCCCCGATTTGTGGAATGCAGTGATTGTGCAGGTGCCGTTGCTCGATATGCTGCGTTTCCACCTGCTGCTGGCCGGCGCCAGCTGGGTGGGTGAATACGGCTCACCAGAAGTGCCCGAAGAGCGCGAATGGCTGGAAAAAATGTCGCCCTACCACAACTTCGATGCCGATGCAGATTACCCGGAACCTTTCTTTGTGACTTCCACCAAGGATGACAGGGTACATCCCGGCCACGCCCGTAAGATGGCTAAATTGTTCGAAGCCGCGGGCAAACCGTTTTTATATTACGAGAACATCGATGGTGGTCATTCAGCAGCAGCTAATCAGCAGGAAACCGCTAAGCGTGTAGCACTTGAGTTTACCTACCTGACAGAGAAACTGATGACTGAAAGCGCAAAGTAAGACTGCTGATCCTCACAATAAAGCCCGTTACGATAACGGGCTTTTTTCATTTCAATGTCTGAGCAACCATCTTCTAAGCGGATTGGGATAACTGTAAACAGTCACTGTTAAATTTATAGCCTACGCCCCACACTGTCTCTACCAGATGAGCGCCGGCTTTGGTTTTGCCCAGCTTGGCCCGCAGACGATTCACATGACTGGCCACCGTATGTTCAAAGCCACCATAATGGTATCCCCAGACCGACGTTAACAACTGCTCTCTGGAAAATACCTGATCCGGGTGACTGGCTAAAAAATGTAGCAATGAAAACTCTTTTGCGGTGAGAGGTAGCGCCTGACCATCGAGCTCGGCGCGATGATAGCTGTTATCCATATAAAAACGACCGATACGAACCGGATGCTCACCGCTTTTATCCTCCACGGCACGACCGGCCGCACGACGCAACTGCACTCTTATCCGGGCCTGCACTTCAGCGGGATTAAATGGATACTCAATGTAGTCCTGGGCGCCGAGTTCAAGACTGACAATACGCTCTGAGTCACAGCCCTGATGGGCCATCACGATGATTGCGCTGTCGGGTAACTTGGTCTGAAGCTGGGCGATCAGTTCAAAGTGTTCTGCAAGCTTACTGTAGCTGTCGATAATGATTACCGGGTAGCGTTTTTGCAGGCAACGCTGAATGACCCCGGAAGAAGTGCATACCAGTTCACAGTTTTCGCTGATCCGCTCAACGCAAGTAAGTAGCGGCCGACAATGATGACGATTATCGCTGACAATTAGAATCATTCCCTCTCCCGGTCTGTTGCCTGACTGCAGGCGCAGTTAGCATACCTGTTATTAATCAACAGACCGGGAGACAGGAAACTTTATTCCACTTTTTTTTTGCCGGCGTTATTCCACCCGGGTAATGGAGAGTTTTACTGCCGGGTTATCAAAACGATGAGCGGAAGTCAGAGCCGACATCATCAGGCCATCATCTGCCGAGACTACGCCAGGATGAAAGCTCACCAAATCCGCATCGTCTCGTTCCGCATTGTAGCCCTCGCCACCGTCAGCCGGCCCGGGAATAGTGCCTGCAGCTTCACTGTTCGCTTCTGTACCGGCGTCGAGCACAGGCAATATCATTGTCATGCTCTGGTTCACTTCGAGCTCGCCTAACCCATGACCGGTAACGCCGGCAAACGCATCGTTGGTGTTCACCAGCATGGTGGCAACGCTAATGAACGTATCAGGTTCATTTATCACCGTAACGGTTATGGTTTCACTACTACCCGGTGCAATTGGCCCCGCACCTGTTGCAGAAGCCATTACGCCTTCAGCGCCAGTGAAATCGCTGTTATCACCACCCTCGGCGAGTACTTCCAATGCTTGTGAAGCAGACGTCCCTACTTCCCACATCATCCCATCGCCATGCAGTGCCACGCCCACCGGGGACAACGGTTGGCCCTGCGTCATGTTGTATACAGTGACCTCATAGGAATACGAGACATCTGCCGGTGGCATAGGTGCTGGCTCGTCATCATCATTAAAATCGCAGGCGGTAAGTGCAAGGCAGCTAATTGCCACAAATGATAGTCCGAATCGTTGTTGTATCGCCATGGGACCTCCTACTCTGACACTGTAACGGTGACCATGGCAACAGGATTTAACCAGCGCTGGACAGTATTGGAAATATCAGACATACCCGCCTCGGCATCATTGTCACCAAGGTTGCCCGGGTGAATATGAACCGTGGCATTGGTAATTTCGCTGGTGACACCACTGCCACCGTTGCCCACCAGATCCTCAAGTGGCGGTGGAACAGGTAAGCCTGGTGCACCAGGTGCGCCACCACCACGGATTTCGTCGTTGGCCTCAGTGCCCGCATCATAAGCATTAAGATACATTGTATAAGTACCCGGCTCTTCAGGGATCATCCAGCTATTGAGGCCAATGAAGCCGTCATTGGTCGGCAGCATCATAGCAACTATGGATAATGCAGTGTTGCCGTCCGAGGTAGATAACATGGTTGTGGTTGCTGCTGTGGGCATTAATAAACCTTCTGCAGGGTTGGCCACGGTGTCGGCACTTAATGCATCGACGGCCATTTCAAGTCCGCCAATATCGCCGCCTTCGGCCATCGCTTGTAGCTCGGTGCTGGCCGCTTCACCCACATTGAAAAGCTGCTGATCCGGGCTATGGGCCGTAATTAAAATAGGCGTAAAGTAAATGCCACGAGTGAGGTTTTGTACGGTAATCTCAAGCTCGGCGGCCTGCAAAAATCCGCTCATTGCAGTCAGGCCGGTGGCGACCATTAAAGGTGTCAGTTGCTTTAGTTTCATAAAGGTTCCTTTTGCGCTTTGTCATTGTTTGGCTTCGTTCTCAGTTTCGATCTTTTGTTGGTTACTGCAGACACACCGTGAGATATCGAAGTACATACTGTTAACGTGACTGAAAACCGGCGACTCGTTTGCACGAGCTATCAACCGTTCTTCATGGCACTTAGCATGGCCGACAAAGTTCGCAAAAGTTTCACAGAAAAATCACAAATTTCAGGCATAAAAAAACCGGCGATTAAACCGGTTTTTACTGATTAACTGTTCACGCCAGATTATTTAATGACCTTCAGATTAGGTTTGCCACGAGGTTTTGGTGGCGTCTGAGGTGGCACCTCAGCATCTGTTTTGGCTTCTTCCAGAACCGGGGCCGAGTCTGATTCGGCCTCGTCAGCCGGCATGCCCTCAGGGGCAAATACCGTACCGGCGCCATTTTCGCGCGCATAGATCGCCAGCACCGCCTCACATGGCATGCTAAGGCTACGCGGCTGACCACTGAATCGGGCCTGAAATGACACACCATCTTTATCCAGGTAGAAATTAACACAGGCTGACGGCGAGATATTCAGTACAATCTGACCGTCTTTAACAAATTCCTGCGGCACATCAACCAGATTATTTGTGGCGTCTACAACAATGTACGGCGTGAGATCGTTATCAACAATCCAGTCGTAAAACGCTCTTAACAAATACGGTTGGTTGGAGGTCATTTGACTCATAACGGGTTATGAATTTCGCGTTCTTGATCGGTCAGCGACGCTTTAAACGAACTTCTTGAGAAGATACGGTTCATGTACGCATGAATGTCTTTAGCACCACCACCGTTAAGCTCAATGCCAAGCGCAGGTAAACGCCATAACAGTGGCGCCAGGTAGCAATCTACCAGACTGAATTCTTCGCTCATAAAGTAAGGCATTTCGGCAAACACCGGCGCCAGGCTTAGCAGCGCTTCGCGTAAATCATTGCGGGCAGTTTCCACATCACCTTCGCCACGGAAGATTTGCGCTGCCAGGCTGTACCAGTCCTGCTCGATGCGGTGCATCATCAGGCGGCTCTGACCACGGGATACCGGATAAACCGGCATCAGTGGCGGATGAGGAAAACGCTCATCAAGGTATTCCATGATGATGTGAGACTTATACAGCACTAATTCACGATCAACCAAAGTGGGCACTGTTCCATAGGGGTTCAGCTCCATAAGGTCTTCCGGCAGTTTAGTGGGATCAGTGTAACTGATCTCAACGCCAACGCCTTTTTCGGCCAATACAATACGAACCTGATGACTATAGATGTCAATCGTGTCTGAGAACAACGTCATGATTGAACGCTTATTCGCGGCTACGGCCATTCATTCTCCTCCGAGATACATTAAATCGAGCATGGTTGAACGCTAATTTGCGGCCAACATAAACTAAAAAAAGGGGGCGAGAGGCCCCCTGTCATTTATTATACTATAAAACCCTGACGATTAGTGAACGTCTCGCCAGAATTCTTTCTTGAGCATGAACACAAATATAAACAGTACCAGAATGAAAACCAGCACCCATTTACCAATGGATTCTGACTCCAGACGGAACGGTTCGCCGGTGTATTCCAGGTAGTTAACCAGATCCAGAATTGCCTGGTCGTACTCTGCGGTGGTCAGTGCACCGTCACCATCGGTTTTAATACCGGCATGACGCATCACTGTTTCACCATCTACCAGTGCTTCTTCTTCAACCATGCGCGGTGTGCCTTGCAGTGGTTGCAGCACGTGTGGCATACCGACTTCAGGGAATACGGTGTTGTTTACACCAAACGGACGCGACTCATCCACATAGAAAGAACGCAGGTAAGTGTATATCCAGTCAGCACCACGAACACGGGCTACCAGAGTCAGATCCGGCGGTGCCGCACCAAACCACTGAGCTGCAGATTCTGCTGGCATAGAGCGTTCAATATAATCTGAGATTTTTTCACCGGTGAACTGCAGGTTTTCTTCTGCCAGTTCTTCAGGAATGCCCAGGTCGTTGAACGTGCGCTGGTAGCGCTGATACTGCTGACCGTGACAGCCAAGACAGTAGTTCATGAATAATTTCGCGCCACGCTGTAACGACGCTTTGTCGCTTAAATCGTAGTTAGCTTTGTCGAGGTGGACGTTGCCGCCAGCGGCCAGAGCCATCCCAGGCAACAGCAACGCCAGTACACAAATTAGTTTTCTCATTTAGGGATCCTCGCTGGTACAGGCTTAGTTGTTTCATTTTTACTGTAGATAAACAGCAGGATGAAGAAACCGAAATACATCACTGTTAAGATTTGCGACGCAGTAATTTTCCAGTTTTCCTGAGGCGTACCGCCTAAGTAACCTAAGAAAATAAACACACCAGCAAACACCAGCAGGTTCAGCTTATGCAGACCACTACGATAGCGCCATGACTTAACCGTACCGCGGTCGAACCAAGGTAACAGGAACAGGAAGATAATCGCACCAAACATCGCGATAACCCCAAACAGCTTATCCGGAACCGCTTTCAGAATTGCGTAGAACGGCGTGAAGTACCAAACCGGGAAGATATGCTCAGGCGTTTTCAGCGGGTTAGCAATTTCAAAGTTTGGATGCTCAAGGAATTTACCGCCCATTTCCGGCGCAAAGAACATGATGTAAGTAAACGCTGCCAGGAAGATACAGAACGCGACCAGGTCTTTTAGCACGATGTGCGGGAAGAACGGCACTATGTCATCTGCGATGTCGTACTTGCTGGTGTAGTACTCGTGAATTTCAAACTTGGTTTTTTCGTCTTCAGACAGGCTGCCTTTCTTGTGCTTGATAGCCACGCCGTCTGGATTGTTAGAACCCACTTCGTGCAGTGCAATGATGTGCAGGAACACTAGGATAACAATAACCAATGGTAGTGCGATAACGTGTAACGCAAAGAAACGGTTAAGCGTAGCACCAGAGATAACGTAGTCACCCTGGATCCACTGTACTAAATCCGGACCAATCACCGGAATAGCACTAAACAGCGATACGATTACCTGTGCCCCCCAGTAAGACATCTGACCCCATGGCAATACATAACCCATGAAGGCTTCGGCCATCAGGGCCAGGTAAATCAGCATACCGAAGATCCACAGCAGCTCGCGGGGTTTCTGGTACGAACCGTAAATCATACCGCGGAACATGTGCATGTATACCACGATAAAGAACGCTGACGCGCCGGTGCTGTGCATGTAACGGATGATCCATCCGTAGTCGATTTCACGCATGATATATTCAACCGATGCGAAGGCGCCTTCAGCAGTTGGGTTGAAGTTCATGGTTAACCAGATACCGGTTACGATTTGGTTGACTAATACAATGGTGGCCAGAAAACCGAACACGTACCAGAAGTTCATGTTACGCGGTGCCGGATACTGGATAGCGTGCATGTTGGCCACACGCATCATTGGGATACGTGCTTCAATCCAGGCTAGAAATGCTTGCATGTTACGCAACCTCCGCTTCTGAACCAATGATCACTGTTGTGTCGTCAACAAACTGATACGGTGGAACAACCAGATTTAATGGCGCAGGTACGTTTTGGAAAACGCGGCCGGCCATATCGAATTTAGAACCGTGGCACGGGCAGAAGAAACCTTCTGGCACGCCTTCGACGTATTCTTCAAACGCACCGTCTTTCATGTGTTGTGGAGAGCAACCAAGATGCGTACAAATACCTACCAGGATGAGGTATTCCTCTTTCATTGAGCGGTACTGGTTCTGCGCAAATGCAGGTTGTTGCTCATTTTCAGAGTTAGGGTCACGTAACTGATCTTCGTGTTGACCAAGTTCTGCCAGGATTTCAGGCGTACGGCGTACGATCCATACCGGCTTGCTTCGCCACATAACACGAATCAGCTGGCCAGGTTCGATTGCACTGATATCGACTTCCACATCAGCACCGGCCGCTTTCGCTTTTGCACTCGGATTCCAGGACGCAACGAAAGGTACAGCTGCACCTACTACACCCACACCACCAACAACCGATGTCGCAACGGTTAAAAACCGACGACGCGGGTTATCTTGCGGTTTGTTATCACTCAGCGCAGACTCTTTTGCATCTACAGATACATTGCTCATCCACTTTTCTCCAGGTTTTGGATAATATGAAAGCCCGTAAACCACCGCCCGGGGCGGGTTTTACAGGCTTTCATTAAACTTGTCGTGTCCGTATCGCCAGAGCGTTTCAGCAAAGTGGCGATTTAGCACGAAAGATTGTCATAATTTTCGACCGAAAATGATAAAAGAAAACCCCCTCAAAACACAAGGAATTACTGGAATTAACTGGATAAATATTTGCGCCAAATCAGGCCGGGAAAACTGCCTGAGACGAAAGTCGTAGTCAGATTTACGGCTCTACACAATATTTTTACATTTAATTATCACAATTGTGCAACGGGTGCTTCGCGGTCTGCCCGACAACGTAATAACCCCTGTACATCAAGCATAAAAAAACCCGGCACAAGCCGGGTTTTTGCATTCTGTAAAAACGTATTAACGTTTTGAGAATTGTGGTTTCTTACGTGCTTTATGAAGACCCACTTTCTTACGTTCAACGCGACGAGCGTCACGAGTAACGAAGCCTGCTTTACGCAGAGCCGGACGAAGTGCTTCGTCATATTCCATCAGTGCACGGGTAATACCGTGACGGATTGCACCAGCCTGACCGTTTGAACCACCACCTTTAACAGTGATGTACAGGTCAAACTTTTCAGTCATTTCTACCAGTTCCAGTGGCTGACGAACAACCATGCACTCGGTTTCACGACCAAAGTACTCGTCAAGAGCACGTGAGTTTACTGTGATGTTTCCTGTACCTGGACGCAGGAATACACGAGCAGTAGAACTTTTGCGACGGCCAGTGCCGTAATATTGAGTATCTGCCATGTGATAAGCTCCTTAAATGTCCAATACTTGAGGCTGTTGAGCAGTGTGCTTATGTTCAGCACCTGCGTAAACTTTAAGCTTACGGAACATTGCGCGGCCCAGAGGACCTTTTGGCAACATACCTTTAACTGCTTTTTCCAGAACCATTTCTGGCTTGTGAGCAAGCAGCTTCTCAAAGTTAGTCTCTTTAAGACCACCAGGATAACCAGTGTGAGCGTAGTACATTTTGCCCTTCGCTTTGTTACCAGTTACAGTAATTTTCTCAGCGTTGATAACTACAATGTAGTCACCAGTGTCAACGTGAGGAGTATACTCAGGCTTATGCTTACCACGTAAACGCAGTGCGATTTCAGAAGCCAAGCGACCCAGAGTTTTGTCTGTGGCGTCTACCACATACCAGTCACGGGCTACCGTTTCTGGCTTTGCAACAAAAGTTTTCATTTTAAAATTCACCGAAATAATTCGTCGTTACTTTGGTTATGACCCGCTATTGTTTGATTAATAACGTTTCAAACCTACCTAAAATCAACTATCTGACCCCTTCGAGTCGATTGATTCTTCCACCTTCCCACAGGTGGGTGTAACTGGGCAGGGCGCGAATTATACAGCATTTGCACAAAAAGCATACCCCTAATAAAGCAAAAAATTAAATTGGCGCAAGCTTTATTCGTCGACTAATCTTGATAGCGAAATCAATCATATATTGCAGTTTATGAAACCCTTTTCATTTTTATCCCTGCTCGCCCTGCTATTCAGCCCGGCAGGCTTTGCTAACGACGCTCAAGAAAAAGTGGTTTTCACGCGCGCCTTTGCCGATGAAGCATACGGGTATTATCACGCGCAGATCCTACAGCGGATACTGGAGTTAACCCCCGAGTTTGGCGCCGCAGTGGCAGAACCACACCCTCAGCCCATGCCTCAGGCAAGACAGATCATTAAGCTTCAGAGTGGCGAAGCGCAGGTCATGTGGAGTGCGACATCAGCGGAGCGTGAAAAACAGTTACTCACGGTCCGTTTTCCATTGCTGCAGGGTCTCGCCGGATACCGGGTGTTGGTGATCCACAAATTTAAACAAGGTAATTATCCAGTGGACGTGACTGAATCAACGCTGCAGTCATATCTTGGCGTACAGGGCGCCGACTGGCCCGATTTAACCGTCCTCAAACACAATGGTTACAAGGTTGAAGGGCTGCCATGGAGCCTGTGGTTTGCCAATATGTTTATTGCCGTAGAAAAAGGCCTGGTTGATTATTTCCCGCGCAATGTTATTGAAGTGTCCAATGATTTGGAACGCCACGCCGACAAGTCAGTCAAACTCGAGGATAACCTGCTGCTGCGCTATGCCAGTTACGAGTACTTTTTTGTTTCCCCAAAACACCCTGAACTGGTAAAACGGCTGTATACCGGGCTGCTAAGAATGCTGGATAACGGTGAGCTTAAAAGCTATTTCGATAAGCACTATAACCATCGCCGGGCAATGGAACTGGCTACTCAGGACACCCGCACCATCTTCGAATTGGCAAATCCGGGGATCACTCAGACGTTTAAAAATCCGCTCTGGAGCGTGAGTCCGGCCCCCATGCGCGCTTACCTTGAAGCTCGCCTTGCAGAATAAACAATAAGTAAGAAAAAACGCTGTCAGGCACCGGTTTCTTTTCGCTTTACCCTTTGCCACAGTTGCTCAAGTTCATCCAGCGAGTGCGCTTCAAGCCCGCCCTTTTCAGCTTTTGCCATCACTTCGACCGCAGCAAATCGACTGGCAAATTTATGACTGGCCCTGCGCAGCGCCGCATCGGCATCCACATTACAATGACGTGCCAGGTTTACCATGGCAAAAAGTGCATCACCAATTTCCGCTTCGAGGGCCTGCTGATCGCGCTTAGGCGCATCCAGCTCCGCCTGTATTTCCGCCACTTCCTCGCGCACTTTATCAGCCACCGGGGCTACCTCCGGCCAGTCAAAACCCACCCGCGCACACTTTTTTTGAATTTTCTGGGCATACATCAATGCCGGTAGGCCGGTGGGAACACTGTCCAGTAAGGCTGGCGGTGCGTGTTTGCGCTCCTGCGCTTTAATGGCTTCCCATTGCTCCGCTAAGCCGGTGTTATCGGTGGTGGCGTCGCCAAATACATGGGGATGGCGGCGCACCATTTTATCGCTGATCGCATTGGCGATATCGGTAAAGTCGAATTGCCGTGCTTCATTGCCAATTTGCGCATAAAAAACGATTTGAAATAGCAGATCGCCAAGCTCGTCTTTAATCTCATCCGGTGCGCCCCGCTCTATGGCATCAACTGCCTCATAAGCTTCCTCGATGGTATAACGGGTAAGCGACTGCATGGTTTGCTGCACATCCCACGGACACCCTGATTGCGGGTCGCGCAGGCGCGCCATGATATCGAGTAAGCGGGCTAGCGCCGCCCCCGGCTCAGTTGGTTTTTCGTCTGACATCAATGATGTCCTTCAGTTGTCGCAAGCGATTCGTCAGGCGGCTCAGGGCTTCCACATCAGAGACTTCGACAGAGACTGAAATCAGTGCCGTATGGCTGTTTTTATCACTCAGGCTGTTTACGCCCAGCAGGGCTACGCCTTCGTTAGCCAGCACCGTGGTGATATCGCGTAACAAACCAGTACGGTCGTTACATTCGATATCCAGATTCGCTTCGTAGCCTACGTTTAAGTCTTCTGACCAGCTTACCTCAATTTGCCGTTCCGGATGCTGATTGAGCAGGTTCTGTAGTTGCTCACAGCTGTCTTTGTGCACGCTTACGCCGCGCCCCTGAGTGATATAACCCAAAATATGATCGCCGGGCACCGGCTGACAGCAGTTGGCCAACTGGCTCATCAGGTTACCAACGCCCTGTACCACCACGCTATCGGGTTTATTTTTGCCTCGCGCCGCTTTGCGGGTTTTAACCTTGGGACTGAGTTCTTCCACTTCTGGTGGCGGCGCCACTAACTGTTGCAGATGATGCACCACAGACATTACCCGTACATCGCCGGCGCCTATGGCAGCAAACAATTCGTCTGTACTTGGCACATTAAACCGATCGCAGGCATCAGCCGCCATTTTGACCGGCAGACCAGCGCGTTGCAGTTCGCGCTCCAGCAATTCTTTACCGGCCTGCTGGTTTTTCTCTTTATCCTGTTTCTTAAAGAAGCTGTGAATCGTTGCGCGGGCTCGTGATGAATGAACATAGCCTAAACCGGGATGTAACCAGTCTCGCGACGGATTAGGCTCTTTACCGGTCAGGATCCCCACCTGATCGCCGCTTTGCAACTGATAGGTAAACGGCACAATACGGCCGTTGATCTTAGCGCCGATACAGCGATGACCAACGTTACTGTGGATGTAATAGGCAAAATCCACTGGCGTGGAACCCTGTGGTAAATCAATGACATCGCCGCGCGGCGTAAAGACATATACCCGATCGTCAAACACCTGGCTGCGCAGTTCCTCAACCAGATCGCCCGACTCGGCCACCTCTTCCTGCCATTGCAGAATTTTACGTAACCAGTTAATCCGCTCATCGTAGCCAGAAACCTTACCAGCACTGCCCTCTTTGTATTTCCAGTGCGCCGCCACACCCAGTTCTGCATCCTGGTGCATTTTCTGAGTGCGGATCTGGATCTCTACCGGTTTCCCTTCAGGGCCCACAATCACCGTATGAATCGACTGATAACCATTGGGCTTTGGCGTGGCAATATAGTCGTCAAACTCTTTGGGAATATGCTTGAAGTGCGCATGCACAGTACCCAGCGCTGCATAGCAGTCCTGCAACCGTTCGGCGATGATCCGCACCGCCCGGATATCAAACAGCTGCTCAAAAGTCAGGCGCTTTTTCTGCATCTTTTTCCAGATGCTGTAGATGTGTTTTGGCCGCCCGTACACCTCGGCCTTGATGTGTTCGTTATTGAGGAGGTCCTGCAGCGAACCCACCACATTGTCGATATATTCTGCGCGTTCCCGCCGTTTACCATCGAGCTGTTTGGCTATCTGCTTATACGTAGTTGGGTGCAAATAGCGAAAGGCTAAATCTTCCAGCTCCCATTTTAACTGACCAATACCAAGGCGGTTCGCCAGCGGAGCGTAAATGGTGGCACACTCCCGGGCAACCATCACCCGGGTTTCTTCGTCGGCTTTCTTTACCTGTTGCAGCGCGCAAATCCGCTCGGCCATTTTGATCACCACCGCGCGTACATCTTCCACCATGGCCAGCAACATGCGACGGATACTGTCGATGTGTTGCTCATCGGGTGCAGAGAGCTTACTCTCGGATTGCTTGCGATTATGCAGCATCCGAATCGCTTCCATCCGACGAACACCCACAACCAGTTGTTCTATCTCTGTACCAAAGTTTTCTGCTACCTCGCCATCGGATAACTCATGTTGCTGACAATAGGGATATACCAACGCGGCCTGCAGGGTTGCATCGTCCATATTAAGCTGGTGAAGGATCTCTACCATCTCCTGCCCGACCAGCAGTTTATCGGGCATGTGCGATATATCGCGCAGCTTCTGGGCGGTACTTTCAGACAGATTAAGACTGGCCAGCCATTCTTCAAAAGGCGGGCGGTGTTCTTCATGCACTGTGCGGGTTGAAACCATATTTACCTCTTACCCTTTGGCCACGCGTTCGAGTAACGCCATCGACTCAATATGCTGGGTATACGGGAACATTTCCATTATGCCGAGTTTCACAATCCGGTACCCTGCTTGCAGCAGCGGTGCCAAATCGCGATTAAAGGTTGCCGGATTGCAAGATACGTACACGACTGACTCAACCCTGGCTTTAGCAATTTGCTGGCAAGCCTGTATAGCCCCTTCCCGGGACGGGTCCAGCAACACTTTATGGTATTTTTTTAGCGTCAGGGCGTTAAGTTCTGCCTCATTACTTAAATCGGCAGTGCGCCACTGAATATTAGTAATGCCTTGTTGTCGGGCAATTTTCTCACCTCTTTGCACCATTGTGGAAACGCCTTCCACTGCGGTGACGCTGGCGCACCGCATTGCCAGAGGCAATGAAAAGTTACCTAATCCGCTAAACAGATCGAGCACGTTGTGCTGCGCCTCGGGCGCCAGCCACTCCAGCGCCTGCTCAACCATGGCCAGATTTACCTCGGCATTCACCTGAATAAAATCTTCAGTGGTGACCGCCAGTGATAAATCATTCGCCGTCGCGCACAGCAATTCATCCACCGATGCATGCAGCGTCTCGCTGTGCTCGCCTGAATCGACACGCAGCAGCAGTTTGTGCGTTTCGGCAAATGACACTAACAACGACCGGTCATTAGCCGACAAAGCTTTGGTACAACGAAGCGTTACGCCAATGCCGTTATGCGCTTTTAGCAGGCTGATATGGCCAATAGCAGCGCGCCCGGAAAGCTGTTCAAGCAACTCATGTAGCAGCGGTAACAGGTTATTCAGTTCAGGTTCCAGCACCGGGCAATGCCTGACATTGACCACTTTATCGCTTTTTGGCGCTCTGAATCCCAGCGCCAGAGGTTTTCCTTTGCGGGCATCAATGGCCAGGCGTGTTTTACGCCGGTACTGCTCGCGAGGACTGCGTAAAGGTGCTACCCAGGGCAATTCGTCTAATGCGTGAGTGAGCCGGATTTGCTCATCCAGCGCCTGTTGCCGCCAGGCTAACGCGGCGTCGCGCTCAACATGTTGCAACTGGCAGCCACCACATTGCTCGTACACCGGGCAGAAAGGCGTTTGTCGCGCCGGGGCAGACTCAAGCACTTTGGTTACGTAACCTTCGCAGACTTGTTTTTTACTGCGCGTAATGGCTACCTGACAGGTTTCACCGGGCAGTGCGCCGTCTACAAACAGCACTGGCTGATGGGTACGGCAAATACCGCGCCCCCGGGGATCCCACTTTTCCAGCGTCACGGTTGCAGAAGATACCTGAGCGGGCCCTTTTCGTTTTCCACCCTTGCGCCGCTTACCGCCGCTCTGATAAATGCTAACCATTACCTTGCCTCACGGTGTTTCCAGGATCACCGTAGCGACGGCGTAATGTTGTTCATCAGATAAACTTAAGTGAGCACCCACTACACCTTTAAGCTTACATTGCTCGGCGAATTCACCGCTGTAATGCAGTGTTGGCGCACCCGCCTCGTCATTGCTGACACGCAGTTGTTGCCAACTGATGCCCCGGCCAATCCCGGTTCCCAGCGCTTTCACCGCCGCTTCTTTAGCGGCAAACCGTTTAGCCAGATACCTGACCGGCTGATTGTGCGAGGTATAAATGTCCCATTCATCCGGCGTCAACACCCGTCGCGCGAGGCGATCCCGGGAGCCATCCTCCATTTCAAAACGGGCGATTTCAACGATATCAGTTCCCAAGCCTGCAATGGCCATGGTCAGCTCCGGTGGTGATTAGCCTATGTGTGCCTGTAAGCGCGCTTCCTGCATCAGGCTGCGCATATCTGCCACGGCTTTGTGCAAACCGTCAAACACGGCACGCGCGATGATGGCATGTCCGATATTGAGCTCAATAAGCTGTGGGATAGCCGCAATGGGCTTTACATTGTGGTAGTGCAACCCATGACCGGCGTTAACCTGCAGTCCCAGATTATCAGCATACTCCACACCACGGCGGATTTGCGCAAGGTGCTCCAGTTGCTCTGCTTCACTGGTTGCATCCGCGTAATGACCGGTATGTATCTCGATATACGGTGCTCCGGTTGCTTTCGCTGCATCAAGCTGACGTTCATCACCATCGATGAACAGGGAAACCAGAATATTTGCTTCGGCGAGACGCTGACAGGCATCAGTCATGCGACTCAGATTACCGGCTACATCCAGTCCGCCTTCGGTGGTTAACTCTTCTCGCTTTTCTGGTACCAGGCAACAAAATGTGGGTTTAACCTGTTCGGCAATACCGAGCATTTCTTCGGTGACGGCCATTTCCAGATTGAGGCGGGTATTGATGGTTTGTGCCAACAGGGTGACGTCGCGGTCTTTAATGTGGCGGCGATCTTCCCGCAAATGCACGGTTATGCCGTCTGCGCCTGCGCGTTCTGCGATATCCGCAGCATGCACCGGATCGGGGTAAGAGGTACCACGCGCATTTCGCAGCGTAGCGATATGATCAATATTAACGCCAAGCAGAATATCTTTCATTCCCAGGGTCCTGGATTACATTACAAACTGAAGTGGCGCGTATTGTAGCAGTGATTCAGCGGGAGGCCAAAAAGAGCTCACGACTTTTCAATGGCTTGTCTCCCACAAAGGGATGCAGAGCGAGCCGACATAAACGCTTTGCCGCTTTTAGCCCCGGCGGGCTGAAATCCTGTTCTGCCAGCATCAGCAGTTCGATACCGGAAAAAGTGAGTTTGTTTGCCTGTTTAACCTGACAAAACCCAAGCTCCGGTACCAGTTCGTAGTGAAAAGTGGGTTCCACGGGATCATTGGACACCGCGTCGGTGGTGAAATCAGGCATAACACCAAGCTCCTGCAACAGTGCCAGTTCGTACTGACGCAGTATGTATTCTGCGGCCCCTACTTCTTGTTGCAATGCTGCCAGGGCTGTTGCATAGGCGCCGTACAATTCTGCGGCCTCGACACCGCCGGGCAAGACCCGGTTGGTGATCTCATTAACATACAAGGCACAATAAAGGGCATTACCAGTGAGCATGCGCAAGGCGCCGTTGCCCTCCAATTGAGTGAGATTTTTTAAATCGCTTTTGCCGCTAAGCTGCACCCGCAACGCCTGAAAGGGCTGAAGCAGACTTCGGCGGTCGGATTTGGCGCTGCGCACACCACGGGCTACAGCACTAATGCGGCCAAGCTCGAGGGTGAAAAAATCAACAATAAAACTGGTTTCACGATACGGGCGACGATGCAAAACATAGGCATTCAACCAGCTATCAGCCATGATTATGCCCGCTTGATCCGCACAACTTTCATTTGTTCAAACTCCATACCAGCAACCGTTTCCACAGTGCGGTAGTAGGTCATATTCACCCGCGCTCCCTGCAGTGACTGATAGGGTTTGGTGCGTTTAAACACAAAGGGCGCATCGACATTTTCTATCATTACGGTATGACGAACCCAGTCGCCATCCTGACGCTGCACATGAGAAACCACTTTCATGTTTTCACTGTGAGTCAGTGACTGATGACGTTTTAGCAGCTTATCCACACTCATAGCAATTCATTACCTGTCAGGCCAGGGGAGCCAGTGCTTCCACCAGCAGTTGCAGCGATTCCCTGCCCCGATAATAATTCACATCCAGTTGATAGGCCAACTGTACCTGCTTAACATCAGGATTTGGCCAGATATCGGGATCAATATTAAACGCAATGGCATCAAACTCTTCACCGCTATCCGGGTGTGCCAGCACCATCTTCAGATGACGCTCGCCAACAATACGCTGCTGAATAAGCTGGAAAGTGCCGTCGAACAGGGGCGGCTGAAAGCCTTGCCCGAACGGGCCAGCCTGGCGCAATACCTGCGCGGTAGGCAAATTAAGAATATGAGGCTCCAGTTCGCCATCACTGAGGATGATATTCGGGTCGTCAATGTCAGCCAGCGCCGCTTTAACATGGCTGGTAAAAGCGGCGGTAAAGGCGGAAAGATTGGCAGCTTGAATTGATAACCCGGCGGCTGCCGCATGCCCGCCAAATTTTTCAATCAACCCCGGCTGAGCGGTACTGACGGCCTCCAGAATGTCGCGGATATGCACCCCGGTGATGGAACGCGCGGAACCTTTTATGGTTTCATCGTCCTGTTTGGCAAAAACAATGGTAGGTCGTTTATATTCATCTTTGAGCCGACCCGCCACGATGCCAATGACGCCCTGATGAAAATGCTCATCGTATAGCACGATGGCATCCGGCGGTGCACTGCTGTCGAGTTGCACCGATGCCAGGGTTTCCTGGGCTTGCTGTTTCATTTCCTGTTCAATGGTTCGCCGCTGCTGGTTGAGCCGGTCGAGTTCCGTCGCCCGCGCCCGGGCTTCCATGGTATCACTACAAAGCAGGCACTCAATTCCGGCAGCCATATCATCCAAACGTCCAGCGGCATTCAGCCGGGGGCCAATCACAAAGCCCAGATCCGTTGCGGTTAGTCGGCTGGCATGACGCTGAGCTACGTCCAGTAAGGCGGTAATTCCCGGCCGACATTGCCCGGCCCGGATCCGCTGTAAGCCCTGATGAACCAGAATACGGTTATTCTGATCAAGCGGCACCACATCTGCTACCGTACCTACTGCCACAATATCGAGTAAATTGGCTAAATTAGGTACCCGAAGCCCCTGCCGGGTAAACCAGTCACGCCCTTCCAACTCAGCCCGCAGTGCCAGCATAAGGTAAAACGCCACGCCAACGCCGGCGAGGTTCTTCGACGCAAAATGGCAGTCCGGCTGATTGGGATTAACGATGGCGGTAGCCGCGGGCAATGTTTCACCAGGTAAATGGTGATCAGTCACTATCACTTCCATGCCCAGTTCGTTCGCTCGCTGAACTCCGGCGTGACAGGAAATACCATTATCAACGGTGATAATTAATGGCGTTCCCCGCTCGGCCGCCACCTCAACAATCTGTGGCGAAAGCCCGTAACCAAAATCAAACCGGTTAGGCACCAGGTAATCCAGCCGGGTTGCCCCCATCTGCCCCAATGCCAGCATACACAGCGCGGTACTGGTAGCGCCATCGGCGTCGAAGTCGCCGATAATGGTTATCGGTTGCTGCTCAATAATGGCCTCGGCAATGCGGGCCGCGGCTTTGTCGCAGCCCAGCAAATCACGATAATGCAGCAGTGCTCTGGCACCGGTGTTTAATTGCTCAGCAGACTGAATGAATCGGCCACGGTAAACCCGCTCAAGAACCGGATGTAATGCCGTGTCAAAGGTATCGGTTAACGGCCGGCGCCTGATGTGTAAACTCATAAATTAGCTGTGATTCGTTGCTGGAACTGAAAAGAAATCTGGTTGGCGAAACCACCGGATACCTGAGAAGTATGGTATCCGGCAACTGGTAAGTAAATTAACCGGCAATCTGTTTAAGCGCCGATAGCAGCTGTTCTGGCGGTTGATAGCCGGGAATGATACTGCCATCGCTGAGCACGATGTTGGGTGTGCCATTTACGCCAATCTTGCGACCAAAACGAAATTGCTCAGCAATGTCGTTATCACAGCTGTTTGGCGTTACGCTGCTGCCTGATTTGGCACTGGTCATGGCTTTTTTCGGATCAGCAGAACACCAGACCGACACCATTTGACGATAGACCGGGCTGTTCAGGCCAGCACGAGGATACGCCAGGTATCTTACGGTAATACCTTCTTCGTTATACTGAGCAATTTGCTCGTGCAGCTTACGGCAGTATCCGCAGGTTGTGTCGGTGAACACTGTCACGACATATTGTTCGTCTTCGGCTTTAAATTCGATGTAGGAATCATCAAATTGCTTTAAACCGTCCAGACGCATTTCGGCCAGCGCAGTTTCGGTTTCGTTACGCATTTCTTCGTCGAGGTTGTAAACCCGCGCCTGGAGTAAATAGGTGCCATCTGCACTTACGTAAAAGAGGCCGTTTTCGGTACTGATTTGCAGTAAGCCATCAACCGGTGAGTCTGCGATGGCATCTACCCGCCACTTCAACGTGGTTTCGATTTTCGCTTTAACGCTCTCTTTATCCGCCGCATCGGCCAGCACATTTGCAGTTGCAGCAGCCGAAACAACACTCAGCACTGCCATTAAACTGCGAAGAAACACTTTCATTTAATCACTCCTGAAAACCACTCGGATTATGGCCTTTAAGGCCTCTGGGGTGCTGAAATTGCAGCACATTGTTTTCTTTAAGACCGGTATTTAACCGTCAAATTTGCTCTAGTGTATCAAAAAATCCCGTTCTGGCGATGATTGCCATCGATAATTACCCCGGCGCTCATCGAATCGGCCCTGCCGATAATTCGTTTTATCCCCTAGGATGATGCTCTGTGATCAGGTTTTGAAGTCTCTCTGTGGCAACATGGGTATAAATTTGTGTGGTTGACAGATCGCTGTGGCCCAATAGCATTTGCACCACACGAAGATCGGCTCCATGATTAAGCAAATGGGTCGCAAACGCATGACGCAGTGTGTGCGGAGACAATTCAGTCCGGATCCCGGCTTTTACTGCGTAGTGTTTGATGCGATGCCAGAATGTCTGACGGGTCATCTGTACCCCACGGTTACTGACAAACACCACGTCGGTCTGATGCTTTAACAATTGCGGGCGGGCACTGTGTAAATAGTCCTGGATCGCATCGAGAGCATTTTCACCCAACGGCACCAGGCGCTCTTTATTGCCTTTACCCATTACCCGCACCAGTCCTTGCTGCAAACTAACTTCAGACAGCCGTAAGCCAATCAGCTCACTGACCCGCAGGCCGGTCGCATAAAGTACTTCAAGCATACATTTGTCGCGACACTCAATGGGTTCTTCTGTCTCCGGCGCATCGAGCAAAGCCTCAACATCGGCCTCACTCAGCGTACCCGGTAACTTTTTGGCCGCTTTGGGGATAGCCAGTTGACTCACCGGGTTATCCTTACGCTGATTGTCGGTAATCAGATAGCGGTAAAACTGCCGCATAGCACTGATGTTGCGCTGAGTACTGCGCGCCGACAACCCCCGCTGCTCGCGAAACATCAGATAATCCTGCATATCGGTAAGACTGGCCTGCTTCAGACTGGTGGAGCTACTGGTTAGAAAGCCCGCCACATGACACAGATCCCGGCGATAACTCTGCTGGGTATTATCGCTTAGCCCTTTTTCGAGCCAAAGCATTTCGATAAAGGCTTCTATCAGGTCAAGATCGGCTTCGCCGGGAAGCGGCATTTTCTGACTCATTTAAAGCCGCGCCGCTCTTTTATCAGCTCGTAGGCAGCCTGAATGTCCTGGGCTTTATTTTTGGCGATTTCCATCGCCTGTTCCGGCAACCCTTTAGACGCCAGCTTATCCGGGTGATGCTCGGACATTCGCTTACGATATGCGCGCTTGATAGCCTTTTCATCATCATTGGCGGTTACCCCTAACACAGCATATGCATCTTCCAACGACGGCCCGTTTTGCTGACTGCCCTGACGTTGGTGGCTGCCGCGCCCCTGATTTCTGAAGCGCACCTCGGCTTCAAACATGGCAATAAGATAATCGAGATCGCGACGAACAAACCCCAGTGCTTTGGCGACTTTCTCCAGCACCCGGTATTCTTCGTTGGCAAGCCGGCCATCGGCAAAAGCCGCCTGAATCAGAATTTCCAGAAATACCTGCAGAATATCCCGGCGACCGTGGCAGGACTCATATAATTGTTTGAGAATATCGGCAATTGGAAAATCCCGCGATTTCCCCTCCCGGAAAGCCTGCTGCGCTTCCTGACGAGCCTGCCCCTGCAATTGCATGTCGTCCATCAGACGTGAGGCGACTTTTATTTCCGATTCCGTGACTTTACCGTCAGATTTTGCCAGGTGCCCCAGGGCTGCAAACAGACTATGAAAAAATATGGCCTGTTGCTGTAACGCATCCTGACTGGAGAAAAAGCGTCCGAATCCCCCCATACGGCCAAAATCCTGACTGTAGCCTTTGTCGAACATATAGCCAACAAAGAACCCCAGAATGGCGCCCGGTATTTTTAAAAACATCATCCCGAAAATTAAACCCAGTAATCTGCCCCAAATTGGCATGCATTCCCCCTGCAACTAAGACGCCCGGCATCTGATGAGTTGATAAACACGCTTATCAACCCTTAAAGAAGTTTCGATGTTAGGCACTATAACCAATGGTTATTCGCTTGAGAAGTCGCCTACACCTTTGCTTTACAGTGAATAAATGGGGCTAAGATATGAATTTTTCGATTTTTTTAAGGTCTGCTGTTGGTAAATGGCGGCGAAGTGCATAGAATTAGCGCCTGATTAGAACAGACATCGGCGCCCCTACCAGCCGAATAATCCTTTGAAGCACTGAGAATAATAATTTGCTGTCGAAAACTACACAACTTGCTCTGCAGCATGACCAACAAAATATCCGGGCTCTCAGACAACCCATCAGCCGCCAACGGCGTATGAATGGCGCCCTGATTTGGCTTGCTATAGCAGGTTTAAACAGTCTTGCCTGGCAGGCCAATGCCCAGACCGCCATGAATAACGATGCGCTGTGCATGGCTGTACCGGCGCCTTTTGACAGCTCGCAACTGCTACAAAAAAAACAAGTGCAGGTGACAGCCGATTCAGCAGAAATTCGCGAAGACCAGTTTGCCCTGTTTGAGGGCAATGTGGATATTGTGACCGACAGCGCCATTATTCACGCCAACACAGCCGAGGTGACCGACAATGGCCGCGCACTGTCGGCCAGTGGTGATGTAAGTTATCGCAGTCCCGAACTCACAGTAAATAGCGACTTGCTGTCGGTTGATTCGGTTGAGCAAACCTTAAAACTGGAAAATACCCAGTATCAGTTAACCGGTTTTGTAGGACATGGCGCTGCTGGTGAGATTGATATAGGCACCCAGCAAGGTATCGCCCTGCGTGATGTCAGCTTTACCACCTGCCCGCTGGACCAACAGGACTGGCGGCTTGAAGCCTCGAAAATCAGTATTGAACCGGGTGACACCCTCGGTGAGGCGCGTCATACCCGTTTTTATCTGGGCGATGTGCCGGTACTGTATTTACCCTATTTCGCTTTCCCGGTGAGTAATCAACGCCAAACCGGCCTACTGTTTCCAATGATCAGCAGTTCCAGCTCCACCGGGGTAGATTATGAGCAGCCGTTTTACTGGAATATTGCGCCAAATTACGACATGACCCTCTCGCCACGGCTGATGACGAACCGTGGTTTACAGCTAAAAACAGAATTTCGCTATCTGACCCGCGCATCCGGTGGTCAGATGCACCTCGAATATTTAAACAATGATACAAAACTGGCCAGTGATGACAGCCGCTACTTCTATCGCTTACAGCATCACGGCATGCTATCGCAAAACTGGCAATTAAATGTGGATTTCAATGGTATCAGTGACAATAACTATATCGTTGATCTCGGTTCTGACTTTTACAACCGTTCGGATACCACTATTAACCGCACGATAGGCCTGGACTATTACAGCCAGTCGCTGGATATGAGCCTGTACTTACGTGACTTTGAAACCCTGGGCGATTTTGATGCCATTTACCGCGCCTTGCCGGAAGCAAAACTTCAGTGGCGCAATAACCTGGGTAATTTACTGACCTTTAAAGTAGATTCTGAACTGGCGTACTTCGACAACGCCCGTGAGTCGAGCCCTGATGCCCTGCGCTGGCACCTTGCCCCAACAGTAGCGCTGCCCTACCAACGTTACTGGGGTGAGGTAACGGCTGAACTAACGGCCATGAATACCTATTACAAGCAAACTAATACTGCAAACACTGCACTCGAAGAAGAAGTGAATCGCACTCTTTATCAGGGGCGTTTATTCAGCACCTTGTATCTGGAAAAAAACGACCGGTTATTTGGCCACGACTTCACCATCACTTTTGAGCCCAAGGTACAGTATTTATATACCTCCTATGAGGACCAAAGTAATATCGGTTTATATGACACCACGGCACTATTAACCGATGTAAACGGTCTGTTTCGCGGTCAGGAGTTCACCGGGCTTGACCGTATCACTGATAATGACCAGATCACAGTGGGGGCAACCTCGCGAATAATTGATGACAACAACAGGGAACAATTTGTTATCAGTCTGGGTCAGATATTCTACTTGTCGGACTCTCAGGTCACCACAGCAGTGGACGATCGTAACCGTTCGGCGCTGGCCGGCGAACTGGACTGGCGGTTTGACGACAGTTGGTTTGTGCATTCAGCAGTACAGGTTGCCACCGATAATGACAAGGTTGAACGCAGCGGTATGGCGCTGGAATATCGTTTCGACGCCAAACGGCTGGTGCAATTGAGTCACCGGTTTGTGCGCGATCTGTCGGGTGAAACCATCGATCAGTTCGGCGTATCAGCAAGCTGGCCGATTGGTGAAAACTGGCAGGTTGTCGGACGTTCCTATCGCGATTTAGAGCGAGACAGAAGCATCGAAAACTATTTTGGGTTACAGTACGAGTCCTGCTGTTGGGCAGTTAGGATTGTGGCCCAGCGAAGTCTGAGTAACCGTTACGATGTAACGGGCCAGCAAAATACCAATGAGTTTGACTCGAGTATTGCTCTGCAATTTATTTTTAAAGGGATCGGTTCATCCCGGTCGAATCGGGCAATGCTCGAGGACGGCATGTTCGGCTATCGACAGCCATATGTGTTAAATTAAATGCGCCGGAGTCCCGCAACGGACACGGCAGTATTCACAACAAGCAAGAGAGTTTATGAAGTATTTTATTCGGGGTTTGTTTTTAAGTCTGGTAATAAGCTTACCAGTCATGGCCCAAACCGAGCTACTCGACAAAGTGGCGGTGATTGTTGATCAGGGTGTGGTACTGGAAAGTGAAGTACGGGCACTGGTTAATGAAGTAAAGGCAGACGCAGCGGCCAAAGATCAACGCCTGCCTTCTGACGAAGCCCTGCGCACTCAGGCCATTGAACGTCTGATCCTGAAAAATCTGCAACTGCAAATGGCGGAGCGCATGGGGATCCGGGTGAGTGATCCACAGCTCGACCAGACTATTGCCAACATCGCCGCCGGTGAAGGCGCAACGGTTGAGCAATTGCGTGATGAAATTACCCGTCAGGGCATTGCTTATAATGACTACCGTGAACAGGTTCGCGAGGAAATCATTATGGGCGAAGTACGTCGCGCTAACGTGCGTCGTCGAATCTATATAACCTCGCAGGAAATCGCTAACCTGGTGGACCTGATGGAACAACAGGGCTCTGCTCAGGCGGAGTATGAGCTCGGTCACATTCTGATTGGCTTTCCGCCGGAAACCACCGATGCCGACGTAGCCGATGCTCGAGAGCGTGCCGATAAAGTGCTAAACCTGCTGGATGAAGGTTCTGAGTTCTCCCGTCTTGCCATTGCTGCCTCGTCTGGCTCTGAAGCCCTGGACGGCGGTAACATGGGCTGGATGAACATTAATGCCATGCCTACGCTGTTTGCTGAGGCAGTACAGGGCAAGCGCAAGGGTGAAGTTATCGGCCCAATTCGTAGTGGCGCCGGTTTCCACATTCTGAAAATTCTTGATACCCGTGGTATTGAGGTTGTGGAAGTAGAAGAAGTTAATGCCCGGCACATTCTGATCCAGCCCTCGATTATTCTGAGTGAAGACCGTGCCCGCAGCATGCTCATTGAGTTTAAAGAACAGGTTCAGGCTGGTGATGCCGACTTTGCCGAGCTGGCAAAAGAGCACTCAGCCGACCCCGGTTCTGCCCTGCGTGGTGGTGAGCTGGGTTGGTCAGACCCCAGCATCTATGTACCCGAATTTAAAGAAGCACTGGCTAATTTGCAGCCCGGAGAGTACAGTGAACCTGTACGAACGCAACACGGTTGGCATTTAATTCAGTTGCTCGACCGTCGTATCGATGATGCCACAGAACAACGCAAGGAAGATAAAGCCCACCAGCTGCTGTTTAACCGTAAATTTGCGGAAGAGAGTGAGAACTGGTTACGTGAAATGCGTGACTCGGCTTATATCGAAGTCCTTAGTGATTAAAATTAAGGTCTGACTATGACACCGCTTAAAATTGCCATTACGCCAGGCGAACCCGCTGGCGTTGGCCCCGATCTGGTTATCGAACTGGCACAACAGGAATGGCCCGTACAACTGGTTATTTTTGCCGACGAAACCATGATGCAGGAACGCGCAGCGGCATTAAACATGCCGCTCAAGCTGACTCAGTACAGCCATGGCGAAACTCGAATTCAGGCACAGGGGGAACTGTTTATTCAGGCAATTCCTACTGCCGTGCCGGTTGAACCCGGAATATTAAGCAGCGATAACGGCCACTACGTGGTAGAAACCCTGCGTCAGGCTTGTCAGGCCAATATCGAAGGCGACTTCGACGCCGTGGTTACCGGGCCGGTAAACAAAGGCATTATCAACAAAGCAGGCATTTCTTTTAGCGGCCATACTGAGTATTTCGCCCATCAGTCTAATACCATTGATGTGGTGATGCTGCTGGCAACTGACGGTTTGAATGTCGCCCTGGCCACTACCCACATCCCGCTGGAGTACGTATCCCGGGCAATTACCCGCGAGCGCCTGCACAAGGTCATTCATATCATTCATACCGATTTGAAGCTCAAGTTTAATATAACCAAGCCGCACATCTATGTGTGTGGCCTGAATCCCCATGCCGGTGAAGACGGTCACATTGGCCGAGAAGAAATCGAAACCATTACCCCGGCACTGGACGAACTGCGGGCCGAAGGTATTCACCTCACCGGGCCCTTGCCTGCTGATACCATCTTCCAGCCTAAATACCTGGAAGATGCCGATGTAGTGCTGGCCATGTATCACGACCAGGGACTTCCCGTGCTAAAATATAAAGGCTTTGGTGCGGCAGTGAATATTACTTTGGGTCTGCCGTTTATTCGCACCTCAGTAGATCATGGTACTGCGCTGGATCTGGCGGCAAAAGGTCAGGCCGATAGCGGCAGTTTTACCAAAGCATTGAATAAAGCAATTGAACTGGCTCATCATCAACAATGAATAAAACCCATTTAGGCCACACTGCGCGTAAGCGGTTTGGCCAAAACTTTTTAAACGACACCTTTGTGATTGAGCAAATTGTCGATGCTATTAATCCACAAGACGGCGAGAATCTCGTTGAAATCGGCCCTGGTCTGGGCGCCCTCACCGACCCGGTGTGTGAGCGGGTTAATGCACTTACGGTCATCGAACTCGACCGGGACCTGGCCAAACGCCTGCGTCATCACCCGTTCCATGGCAGCAAACTGACCATTGTTGAACAGGACGCTCTGACTGTCGACTTTAACGACCTGGCCAGGCCGGATGCGCCTTTGCGGGTATTTGGTAATCTGCCGTATAACATTTCCACACCGATCATGTTTCACCTGTTTTCCCATGCTGACATCATTGGCGACATGCATTTTATGCTGCAAAAGGAAGTGGTTAATCGCCTGGCTGCCAGCCCGGGCAATAAAAATTACGGCCGCTTGTCGGTCATGGCACAGTACTATTGTAAGGTTCAGCCAGTACTCAATGTACCGCCTGGTGCCTTTGTACCGCCGCCAAAAGTGGAATCGGCCGTTGTCCGTCTTACCCCTCACCAAACCCCGGTGGTGACGGTTAGCGATATAAAAATGCTTGAACGAGTTTGCACGATGGCGTTTAATCAACGCAGGAAGACCATACGTAATAGTCTGAAAGACTGTATTGACGAAGCACAGTTAGAAGCGCTTGGCCTTGATCCAACCCGACGGGCTGAGACACTGTCGCTCGATGATTTTGCAACCGTTGCGAATTGGGTGAGTGAACATGACAGCACCGAAGACCGAAAATAATCCGGCCGACCTGGTTACCGTAAGAGTAATAACGCGGCATTTACCAGAACATTTACCCTCAGACAGTGATAAATATGCCTTTGCGTATCAGATTACCGTGATGAATCACAATAGCTTCGCGGTGAAGCTGACTCACCGCTACTGGTTGGTGACCGATGCAAACGGCAAACAAACCGAAGTCAGCGGTGAAGGTGTGGTAGGTAAACAACCCACTATTGCACCCGGTGACAGTTTTCAGTACACCAGTGGCTCAGTGATTGATACGGAAGTAGGCACAATGCAGGGATATTACGACATGAAGACCGCCGACGGCGATATTTTCAGGGTGCCCATAGAGCCATTTCGTCTCGCGCTGCCCAATATCATCAATTAACTTATAATCATGGCAACCTATGTAATTGGCGACATTCAGGGGTGTTACGCCGGGCTTCGTCGTTTGCTCGACAACGTGAACTTTGAGCCTGGCCGCGATAGCCTTTATGCCGTAGGCGATCTGATAGCCCGTGGCGAAGACTCTTTGAGTACCTTGCGATATCTGCGTTCACTAGGCAGCAGCTTTTACAGCGTGCTGGGTAATCATGATCTGCATTTTTTATCTGTTTCGCAGGGCATAAAAAAAGCCAAGCGCAATGATAATCTGGAGCCTTTACTTAAAGCCCCGGATATTGCTGAACTCACCGCCTGGTTACGGCAATGGCCACTGGCAATGGCTATTGATGAAAAGCTCATCATGGTACATGCTGGCTTATATCCGGATTGGTCGACCGCTCAATTACTGACATACAGCCGGGAAATTGCCGAACAACTCAAAAGCGTAAAATGGTGTCAGTTACTTGAAAACATGTATGGCGACGGTCCACCGAAGTGGAATGACAAACTTAGCGGTAAACAGCGGCAACGATTTATCATCAATGCCACCACACGAATGCGCTTTGTACGGCCTTCCCGGGCACTTAATTTGTCAGTAAAATCAGCGCCAAAAGATGCGCCTTCTTCTTTGCGTCCCTGGTTTGACATCCCCAATCAGCAGTTAAAAGCCGATGAACGCATACTGTTCGGCCACTGGGCTGCTTTGCATGGCTACACGCCTTCCAGTCAGTTTGTGGCGCTCGATACCGGTTACGTTTGGGGAAATGCCATGACCCTCTGGCATAAAGAAACTGACGAATGTGTTTCAATTTCTGCGTAACCAAAGCTCAGCGACTATAATAAGGTCAACCAGTCATTAAATCATTTAACTATTGGCAGAACTGTCCGATAAGGAAGTGAAGACTGATATAAAATCCGTTGAAAAGGCTCTAATACTTTTGTATCAGTTTTAAAAGATTGGTATAACTAATCTTACAGACGGGACTTTCATCCTGTCTCAGATTATCCGGTTTTATTGTTTGCTTTGAGGGGATGCAACGCTGCAATACTAAAGGAACCGGCTAACACCAGACTCCGAACAGGCACAGTTCATATTTGTTTGGAACACCAAAACTATAATAATGCTCTGGGAGCTACAATGAATTTAACGGTAAAAGCACGGGTTATTCTCGGCTTCTTCACGATAAGTGTGCTGCTGCTAATCATCAGCGGAGTATCTCTGGTTAATCTTCGTTCACTGCAACACGACGTGGGTGAAGTCAACACGGTCGCGGTACCCACAGTTATTGGCAGTAATACGATTAAAGCCTCATTTTTAAACATGGGCCGTTTGGTATTCGAAGCTTACGTATCTGATGAACTTTCAACAGTCAAACAAAAGCAAACACAGTTCGAAGAAGCCAGCCAGAATTTTACCGATGCGTACAAAGCTTTGGCATCAACGGTGAAAAACGATCCAAAACTGAGCGCCGCTTTGCAGAACGTCAATGGTATCTCGCAGGAATACCTGGCTACAGTTAACGGTTTATATACCAGCCACAACAGCTACTTATCCCGCCGCAACGATGTTGAAAGTCGCTTAATGGACGTCGAGGATAACGCCGACGACGCCTCTACCTATCTGCTCGATTTTAGCGATTTACGCGAAGTACAAAGCAATACGAATCTACGTCGCGCTTCAGAGCTGGGTGGCGAACTGGAAACCCGTCTGCTTACCCTTATTACGGTAACGTCTGATTACATAAAAACCCAGACACTGGTGCGTGCAGACACTTTGGGTAATGAAGTAAAATTTGCCGTGGATGCTATTCGTGAGCAGCTTGATGCCATGCTCAGCGCTGCCAATGATGAGGATTCATCCGGCACGCTGGAAGAAGTTGAGTCGCTGGTTAACGATGCTATCGATGCAGTAACGGGTAGCGATGGGGTGGTGCAATTGCACGTATCGCGGCTGGAACTGCGCAACCAAACCGAACAAGCCCTTAGCAAGTCGGAAGAAATGGCGGCCAGTGCAGTCAGTGAACTCGAGCAACTGCTAAGCCTGACCAATGCCAAAGTAAAAACACTGGAAGAACAGGTAACCAGTAATGTTAGCTTTGGTTCCACACTGGTAATAGTTATTGTGCTTGTATCACTCATTATTGCCTTCTTTACCGGTTATAAAACGGTTAATGCTATTACTATTCCGCTTAAGAAAGTCAACGACTTACTAAACATCGCTTCGTCCGGCGATCTGACTCATAACCTGGATGACTCCAGTAAGGATGAGTTTGGTCAGCTGGCGAAAAACTGTAATAAGCTGATTTTAAGCCTTAAAGAGCTTATCCGTGGCATTAACGTACGCGCCGAACAGCTCGCCGCGGCTTCAGAGCAAACCTCAGCAGTAACCACTCAAACCACTAAGTCTATTCAGGATCAGAAAGCACAAATAGGCCTGGTAGCCACTGCGACCACTGAAATGCATTCGACTTCTCAAATGGTTTCGCAAAATGCGGAAGATACGCTTAAGGAAATTCGTAATGCCGATCAGGAATCTATAAAGGTTCGCGATTTCTCACTGGAAAACAAAGCCACTATTGAAGTACTGGCCCGCGACGTTGAAGATGCCGCTCAGGTTATTCATAAGCTCCATCAGGACAGCGCCAGCATCGGCAGTATCCTCGATGTTATTCGCGGCATCGCCGACCAGACCAATCTGCTGGCACTGAACGCTGCGATTGAGGCAGCCCGTGCCGGTGAGCAGGGCCGGGGCTTTGCCGTGGTGGCCGACGAAGTTCGCACCCTGGCCAGCCGCACGCAGGAGTCGACGCAGGAAATTAATGCCATGATCGAAGTCCTGCAGGAAGGCGCAGAGAAAGCCGTATCGGTGATGGATCAGGGCAAACAGCAAACGGCCAAGTGTGTTGAACAAACTGAACTGGCCACCCAGGCTCTCGACATTATTTCTGAGGCCGTTAAACGGGCTCACGATGTGAGCAGCCAGATTGAGCAATCTGCCCGAGAGCAAAACCTGGTATCGCAGGACATCTCTGAGAAGCTTGAAACCATTGTTGGCATCGCAGAAGAAACCACCGTGGGTGCACAACAAACTTCAGAATCGAGCGAAGAAGTCGCCCGCCTGGCGGAAGAACTGCAAAGCTCAATCCGACAGTTTAAGGTTTAAAAAACGCTAAGGCGTTTTTTAAACCCCGGAATCGTTGAAAGCGATATCCGGGGTCTCCTTAACATTCCTGACTAACCTTAACACTAACGTGTTTTTACATCCCGGAAACGCTAAAGGCGTTATCCGGGATCTCCCATTCAAACTATCCCCGGAAGGCCCAACGGGCCTGTCCGAGGTCTCAATGTCATCCCGGAATTTTCGCAGAAAATGTCCGGGACCCCCTTCCCTGTTATCGTGGGTCTAAAACAACAAAAATAAAAAGCACGATGTTTCAGATGAGTCATACGGCTCAGAGATAGGCTCGAAGGCCGGTATGACAGATTTAAATTGAAACCTTTACTTCCCTGGTATGGCAGACTCTCTTGGTCGGGCTCTTCTTGCACCTCTGCAGCCTGTGCCTGGTTCGGGGAAAACAGGTTCAGAGTCATCACCAGGGCATGTTGCACAGCGCGTCCAAAACGCTCAGACGATCGTATACTTTACACAAAATGCGTCCCCATTGAACGTTATTCACAGTGTGCTTATCTTATTAAGCTCGTTTTTCGCCCGATAAATAGCTACCTTTACGCTGCTAATCAGTGCAGTGTCGGGCATACAAAATATAATAATGCGGTCCGTCCATAGTTGTAACCTGCCACTACGAACAGAGCTGGTCATTGGCTGCGCAGACAAAAAATAATTCACGCGCGGCCCGCCCACTGATTAAGTACCTATTGCCTTAAAACCACCGTTATTTTTTGTTGTTCTTCTTTGAAGGGAAATTAATGTCTAGTGATACCCGAAAAGGCCATAGGAGCCTTAAGGCAGTCGGTACACCGTTTAAATTATCGATACTCTCTGTCATTCTGACTACGTTGTCGGTTACCGGCACCACATTGGCACAAACCACGGCTTCGCCCACAGCAAGACCATCTGATGATGCAACCAATCAGAGTGCCAGAGAGCGCGATCGCATCTTACTCAAGCGTAACCCCATTGCTTCTGAATACCAGGGTAACGACACTCCCGGGCGCTTTTTCAGCGCGGTGACCGATGCCGAAGGCGTGGATTTTCGAGGTCAGTATCGATTATCCAAAGGTAAGGCCGAAGCCACCAGTGCGGCGCTTGAGGCCAATGTAAGTTATCAGGACGTAGCCCGGGAATATACGCCTGGCGGTAGTATTAAGCTAACTAAAAGTGTTGACCGCTGGCGCTTACAGTTTAACGCCCAGAGAAACAGCCTGGAGCGAATAGTCGATTTTTATGAGGCCCGCTGGCTGTCTATTGATGCCCCTGAGACACCGGAACAACAGGCTTTATTACTGGGTTTCCCGCGCTACAGCCAGGACCAGTTTGATACTACCAGCACCAATATGCAGTGGCGAGCTGACTACGTGCTTTCTGAACACATCTTTTTTACCTATGAAGGCATGTCGACCAATTACGACGATATCGCCACCCGTAACCGACTGGAATACCAAATTGGCGCCGGCACCATTGATAGCGTCGAACTGAGTAATGACGGTTCCACCTTAAGCGATGTCAGTGTGTCCGACTCGCGTATTCGACGTTATTTTCACAGAATGGAAACTGCCCGGGATATTCATCGCCACCGGCTCGGCGTCAATTACGAAACCGATACCAGCGCTTTAGAAGCTGGTATTTACTACAGCCGTTGGGTTAACGAGCGACTTTGGTTGCCCTGGAATTTTGTCGATCAGGGACTGAGCGCTAACTATTCAATTGATAGTCCTTATCTGCCAACTACCACCGTGACCAATGCTGACGTATTTGATACCAGTCAGTCGTGGTTTGCCAACTACCGGCCAACCCAAACCACTACAACAGATACCGATTATGCATTCGTTACCGACTGGAGTCAGCAGTTTAACTTTGCCGGACGACCCGTGTGGGTAGGAAGTGGCATTACCTGGCGCAATAAAGAGCGCGACAACGACAATTACCGCTCGGTTTATACTGCTACCGACAACCGTTTCAGCCTCACTCCGCTGCTGGGGAGTAATCAGCCGGTTGAGATTATGGAAAACCGAACCACCATCCCCGCCGGTATGGACCTGTTATTGGGTGCCCCCTATCTCGCTGCTAACCCGGAGCAATTTTACTTTAACCCGGCACAGTCTTTTTTGGAGTCTATCCAGGATATCTATACCAGCGAAGAAACGGTGAGTTCAGCCTACCTCGATGCTTACCAGCAACGGGCATCCTGGTTCTGGCGCCTTGGTCTGCGTTATGAGAAAACCGAAACCAGCACACGTGGAGCTGTGAGTGGGCCCACAGAAACCGGTATTGCAAACCTTGGCGATCAGATCACCAGCGTCGACGTCGCCGGTCTTACTATCGAAGAAACCTTCAGTCACTTTGATGCGGCATTTGTAGAAGGCAGTAACAGCTATCAGCATCTGTTGCCGTCTCTGGAATTACGCTACCAGTTATCCGCCGCCACCCGTTTAAAATTTAGCTATTTTGAACAGTTAATGCGCCCGCAGTATTTTGATACGGTACGCTACCGCCGCATTAATCCCCCCACCCGCACCATTACGGAAGGCTCACCGGATCTTGAGGCCACGACCATTGTTAACTGGTTTGCCGGACTCGAATATACTGCCCCCCGGCTAGGTAAACTCGTTGCCGGGGTGTATTACAAAGATATCGCGGACTTCTTCTACGACTCCAGGGTTACAGAAGAACTCGACGGCATTGTGTACGATGTGACCCGGGTGGAAAATGGCAAGGACGGCTTTATCCGCGGAGTGCAGACCTACTGGTCACAGCAGTTCACCGATACCGGGCTGGCACTGATTGATATTAAAGCGTCTTACACCTATTCAGATACTGAGGCTAACCTCACCGACCGTTCGATTGCCATGCCTGAGCGGGCTGAGCATCGTCTGATGCTTAACCTGCTGGTAAAGCATCATCAATGGCAATATACCACCAATCTGGCCTGGCAGAGTGAAGCGTTGGATGATGTAGGCGCCGATGCTCAGCAGGACACCATCAGAGAAAAAGTCCTTTCGTGGAACCAGTCTTTCAGTTGGCAATTCAGTGAGCATCTGAGCACCAAACTCAGCCTGAATAATATTCTTAACTACCCGGATCGTTCTTACCTGAGCGAGCAAAAGCGGGTTATTAATAATCTGTACAGCGGTACCACAGCCAGGTTGAGCTTACGCTATACCTTTTAGCTTGTTTGGGAGTATAAGCTATAGCATCACCAGCGAACTTTCTGGCGCTCTTGCTTTCGCTGACTCTTGGCCTGCTTGGCATCTTTGCGGCGGGCCTTCACTGCCCTACTGACCCGGGTGGGACGGCGTTTTTTCTGCACTTTGGTATTTTCCTTAATCCACTCCACCAACCGGGCAATGGCATCCTCGCGATTCTGCTCCTGGGTTCTGAATTGTTGCGCTTTAATAATCATTACGCCATCGGAGTTCACCCGACTGTCATTACAGTTAAGCAGCTTCTGCTTAATGGGATCCGGTAAGGATGAGTTGTGGATATCAAACCGTAAATGTATGGCACTGCTAACCTTATTAACGTTCTGCCCACCACTGCCCTGAGCGCGAATGGCCTGCAGCTCTATTTCGGTTTCGGCAACAGCCAGTGTCGACGAGATCTCAATCATATTGCTCATATATTCATCAACTGTGATAAATCCATGCCGAATAATACCGCGAGCACGTTATTTTTTATACCTCAGGGCTTTTTAGCTACCCCGCTTAAAAGTATCGATGTTACGATAGCAAGTGGTTTACGAGTCTCCAGAGAGGTAGATTTCAGGTGTTTCGCAGCTACAGCATAGTAATCGGTTTGATGTGTATTAGCTCACTATTGCTTGCCTCTGCCTGTCAGTCTAAACAGCTTACCGTGCTTTACGCCGCCGAATTACCTCTTATCAATAATCCGCCCCATGGTAGCTACGCTAATCTCGCTAGTTTGGTTAAGCAAACCAGAGACACACAACAACCCAGTTTGTTTCTTTTTGGCGGAGGCAGCCTGGCCCCCAGTATGTTGTCTTCCTTCGATCGCGGTGCCCATATAATCGATATTCTCAATACTATCGAGCCAGATGCTATGGGCATCGCTAAACGCGAGTTCAGTTACTTTGAGGATGAACTTACGTTGCGCGCTTATGAAGCGGCTTTCCCGTTAGTATTAAGCAATGTGACCGATCCACTCACCGGTCGGGAGCTTGAGGAGACCTGGCAGGATATCATTGTTGAAAGAGGGGGTGTCAGAGTTGGCATTCTCACGGTGATAGCCAGTGCTTCCTCGGAAGAGTATTTAATGCAAAGACTGCAGATTAATGCCCCCTACGACACCATTGTCAGCCGGTCCAGTGCTCTGCGCGAGCGCGGTGCAGAATTAATAGTACTAATGGTTTCAGACGAATTACCATTTATTAATAAGCTATTAAGCCAATCACAAGTCGATCTGGTGTTACGCAACGACCCTTACTATGTGAAACCGCTGGCCGTCGATGAAAAACCGCGGGCAAACTATGTTGTTGTAACCAAAGAGGCCACGGCAGCGATAGTGAACATTGAATGGCCACAAGGCAATCCTGCTGAGGCCCAGTTTACAGTGGAACAACTCCCCCTCAGCAACTACCCGAAAGATCCGGTGATTGCCGAACAGGTGGCCATCTACGACAACCGGATTACTGCATTGCTTAGTGAGCAGGTGGCCCGTCTCACCACCGAAATGGATACTACGCGAGATGCCGTACGCACGCGCGAAAATGGCTTTGGTAACCTGGTGAGCGATGCCTTAAAAGAAGCCAGCCACACCGATGTGGCAATTATCAATGGTGGTGCTATCCGCGGCGAGCGCAGCTACCGTGAAGGGCATCTGTTAACCCGCAAGGATATAACCAGCGAGTTACCATTTCGAAATCATATCCGGGTATTGAGGATAACCGGAGCAGATTTAAAATCGGCTCTGGAAAACGGGGTGAGCAGGATTGAAGCTGCCTCAGGCCGTTTCCCTCACGTTTCCGGAATGCAATTTAAGGTGCAACTCTCCGCAGCACCAGGTAATCGCGTAAAAGATCTCACGATTAACGGTGGCCCCATGGAAGCGGACCGCATCTATTCACTCGCCACTTCCGATTATCTGGCAAATGGTGGTGATGGGTACGAGAGCCTTAAACGGGGTAGCGAAGTGCCGTTCAGTCAGCAGGTAACACCGTTAATCGCTGACATTGTGATCAGTATTTTACGCCGTCAATCCGAGCTTGCTGCCACCGCTCAGGGCAGAGTGACTTTTATCAGCGGCCGGGGTAACTAGAATGACCAGCCTGCAAAAACAATCAGGTTACTTTAAGGGGTTTAAGTTCAATAGATTGTACTCTTTGTCAGGGATCATTAATTTAAGTTTAGTTACCCTGATTATCGCCGTGATGCTCCTGGCCTACACCACTTATTCAAAATTGTCTTCTTTCGAACAGTCACTTAATTCAATGATGAATAAATCGCTGCCCAGCGTTATTCTGTCGGGAAAGAGCTACTCGCAGATGAACCTGTTACTGAGCGGCACCGAACAATTATCCATGGCCAATTCAGAAGCCATGCGCAGAATTGCCACAAATACCATTACCCGTCAGTTGGAAGGCTTACAAAAGCTGTCTCAGGAGCACCAGCAAACCTACCACATCTCGTCTCAACTGAGTTCAGTTGAACGAGAGCTGGATGAACTCAATGAGTTAGTGGAGCAACGTATTGCGGTCAATAATAGAATTGAACGGTTAACTGCAAAACTCTACGATCTGCAACGCCAAATCAATACTGATCTGACTTTTAGTAGCCCAACCGGTGCCAGCACAGCCTGGTCCCTACAGTTTTCCCGTATCATGCTGCTTTCTGCTGAACTTACCAGCCTCGACCAGTTAAGCGAAATACGCCAACGGCAGAATAACCTGGAAAACCTGTTCATTTCACTCTCTGAACTTGCCGATACGCTACCTGCAGATCAACTTCAAAGTGCGCAACTGGCCATTGAGGCACTATCTGAAACCGTGTTACACCCCAACTCCGGGTTAATTGCGTTGCGCCAGCAACAATTGAAAATACTTGGCCGGGTGCAGGGCAGAAGCAACTTCGTTAGAAATTTAATTGCCGATTATGCTCGCTTAAATGAATTTGAGTCCCATCAGTTAAATCAGGCAGTTTTGAGCCGCGCGGCGAAAACCTCCAGACTGGTCGAACATCAGGTGAAACAAGCCAGCGTATTGTTTATCATCCTGCTGTTTGCCTACATTGGCTTCGCCGTTTTTATTCAGCGCGTAGTAGTTAATCGCTTAAAAAACCTCAATCAGCAGGTACAACAGCGCTCCACCGGTCAGAGTCACATCATTACCGTCACCGGCAATGACGAAATTACCGAACTGGCCAAAAGTTTTGAACGATTTGCCACCACAATCGAGCTACAAAAGAACACCCTGGAAGAAATGAGTCTGCGTGATGCCCTCACCGGCATTGCTAATCGGCGCGCCTTTGATGACTACTACTCCCAGGCACTCAATGTGGCATCCCGACAACGCTGGCCACTGAGCGTGCTACTGATTGATGTGGATTACTTTAAACAGTACAACGATAACTACGGTCACAGTCAGGGCGACATATGCTTAAAGCAGGTAGCCACCCTTATTAAACAACAGATGCCACGTAAGACCGATATTCTGGCCCGCTACGGCGGCGAAGAATTTGCGGTGTTACTACCAGACACCGACGAGCAAGGGGCGATAAAGGTTGCAGAGCATATTCTGGATACATTTAAGACTGCTCAGCTCCCTCATGACTTTAGCGGTGTGGCCGACCATGTCACCGTAAGCATTGGTATTTCTGTCGGACAGCAACAGGACGGCACCATTAAACTCCCTTCGGTGGAAGCCGCCGATAGAGCGCTATACAAAGCCAAGCGAACAGGTCGCAACCGCTGGGTGAATGATGCAGCAGAAAACGAGCAGAAATAAAGGAAATCAAGGGGTCAGAGTACATGAATCAATTGATTCATGTACTCTGACCCCTTGATTGCTCTGCCCTCTTTATTTTAGTCTTTTGGGATCTTACTCAAAGAGCTCTTTATGCAGTACTGTTACGATCTCTGTGCTGTCGGCTTCATTAACTAAAAACGAGATATTGTGCGGGTTAGCGCCAAAACAAATCATGCGTAGATTGTAGTCAGACACGGCCGCAAAAATCCGGCTCGATACGCCTTTGCTGGTTTGCATGTGATTACCCACTACGGTAACCAAATCAAAACCGTGTTCCACAGTAACGTCACAGATGGTTTCCAGCTCGGCAATGGTTTCACGATTTAACCGCTGCGCCACCGAATTAGCCGGGTTATCCAGGGTAAAAGACACCGAAATTTCCGAAGTTGTTACCAGATCAACACTCAGCTTGTGCTTGGCAATAATCGCAAACACCTGCTGCAGGAAGCCCTGAGCGTACATCATCTTGGGCGTTTTCACCGTCACCATTACCTGCTCTTTACGGCGGGTCAGGGCACGGAATGGCGGCTCATTTTCGCAGTCTTTAACAATCCAGGTACCGCCCTTTTCAGGCTCTTTACTGGAACCTACAAACACTTTGATATCTTTACGAACCGCCGGCTCCATCGTGGCCGGGTGTAATACTTTCGCTCCGAAGGTAGCCATTTCCGCAGCTTCCTCAAAGCTCAGTTCCGGTAACGGATGAGCCGCAGCGGTAATACGTGGATCGGTCGTGTAAACACCGGTCACGTCGGTCCAGATTTCGCAAACCTCAGCACCAATCGCTTCGGCCAATAAGGCTGCCGTAAAGTCTGAACCACCGCGGCCCAGTGTTGTGGTGCGGCCTTCTTCATCAGCGCCCACAAAGCCCTGAGTCACAACAATGGCGTTGTCAATCTCTGGCTTTAATAACGCCTGGGCGTTTTCGGCAATAACATCCAGTTGTGGGGCTGCTGCGCCAAACTCACTGTCGGTACGCAGAACTTTGCGCACGTCAAAGTTCATGGTAGTAACATCCTGTTCCGCCAGCACAGCGCTGAACATCAGGGATGACATACGCTCACCCATCGAGAGTAAGTTATCTTTCAGATCGTTGCGATGCAGGATTTCTTCGTGGAAAGCGAGCTTCTTAACTTCATCCAACAAGTCATCCAGCTTTGCCGCGACGCTATCTTTGGCTTTTAATTCGTTGAGAATTTTAAACTCAATATCTGTAATCGCCTGACAGACCTCTGCGATTTGTTCCTGGGTCATGGCTTTATGCGCCAGATCCACCAGATGGTTGGTTATGCCTGCTGCGGCGCTTACCACAACAATACGAGTGCCTGGGTTGCCAGCAACGATGCGGGCACAGTTTTGCATGGCAGCATAATTGGCAACACTGGTGCCGCCAAATTTTGCAATAGTTAACGGGTTACTCACGGTGTTCTCCGTTTGTACGCTGTTCTAATCAGCGTTATGGATTGACAATCAGTTGGTCGCCAACATGAATATCATGCTTAGCAAACCAGCCCTGGTTCATTTCTAGCGCGTATTTCACCACTTTTGAGGCACCAACAGACGTTAAGTCCTGTGGTTGCAGTGGTTTTATATCAGTAATCACGCCGTTTCTGTCGATAAATGCCACATCCAGTGGAATAAAGGTATTCTTCATCCACATGCTTGCTTGTTTTTCAGGATCGAACTCAAACAACATGCCGCAGCTTGCGCACAATGTTTTACGAAACATCAGGCCCTGAGCCCGTTGTTCGAAGGTTTGGGCAAACTCTACCTGCAGTGCAATGTCGTTAATTTCAATTCGCGCGGATTCAAAATCAACAGCGTTTACATTACAGGCACTCAGCAGTAAGCCAGCTATCAGGAGGCCTGACGCTATCAGTTTTGACCTTATTATAGTGCGCGATCCCATTTATATTCCTTGTTTTTACCTTAAATACAGACATAAAAAAAGCCGGGCCCTTACGGTGCCCGGCTTTCTAGTTTATATGCTAAGTCAGGCAACATTCAACGTTGGAATGATCTTAGCCTTAGCCTCTTCTTCTGCCTTCTTAAAGCTTTCCATCTTATCGAAGTTCAGATAGCGGTATACGTCAGCTGACATAGAGTCAATCTTACCGGCGTATTCCATGTACTCTTCGGCTGTTGGCAAACGACCAACGATTGCACCAACGGCTGCAAGCTCTGCAGACGTCAGGTATACGTTCGCGCCATCACCTAAACGGTTAGGGAAGTTACGGGTAGAGGTAGACAGTACTGTTGCACCGGCATCTACACGTGCCTGGTTACCCATACACAGTGAACAGCCTGGCATTTCTGTACGTACACCTACGCGACCGTAAATGTTGTAATAGCCTTCTTCCATCAGCTGTGCTTTATCCATCTTAGTAGGAGGAGAAATCCACAGACGGGTTGGCAGCGTTTTACCGTAGTTATCCAGCAGTTTACCTGCCGCACGGAAGTGACCGATGTTGGTCATACAAGAACCGATGAAGACTTCATCAACGTTGTCACCCGCTACGTCAGACAATGTTTTGGCATCATCCGGGTCGTTCGGGCAGCATACGATTGGCTCTTTGATTTCTGACAGGTCGATTTCGATAACTTCTGCATACTCTGCATCAGCATCGGCACGCATCAGTGATGGGTTAGCTAACCACTCTTCCATCTTCTGAGCGCGGCGCTCAAGAGTACGTGGGTCGCCGTAACCTTCGTTGATCATCCAGCGTAACATAGTGATGTTAGAACGCAGATACTCAGCGATGGACTCTTCAGACAGGTTAATAGTACAACCCGCAGCAGAGCGCTCTGCAGAGGCATCAGACAGTTCGAACGCTTGCTCAACCGTTAGGTCTTCCAGACCTTCAATCTCAAGGATACGACCCGAGAAGGCGTTGATCTTACCTTTCTTCTCTACGGTCAGCAGGCCTTGCTTGATACCGTACAGAGGAATCGCGTGTACCAGGTCACGCAGGGTGATACCAGGCTGACGCTCACCTTTAAAGCGAACCAGGATTGACTCAGGCATATCCAGAGGCATAACACCGGTGGCCGCAGCAAAAGCAACCAGACCAGAACCAGCCGGGAATGAAATACCCAGTGGGAAACGGGTGTGCGAGTCACCACCAGTACCTACTGTATCAGGCAGCAACATACGGTTTAACCAGCTGTGAATGATACCGTCACCAGGGCGCAGAGAAACACCACCACGGTTCATGATGAAGTCAGGCAGCGTGTGCTGAGTATCGATATCTACCGGCTTAGGATAAGCGGCAGTGTGACAGAAAGACTGCATAGTCAAATCAGCAGTAAAGCCAAGACACGCCAGGTCTTTCAGTTCGTCACGGGTCATTGGGCCAGTGGTATCCTGAGACCCCACAGTGGTCATTTTAGGCTCGCAGTAAGTGCCAGGACGGATACCGTCAACACCACAGGCTTTACCTACCATTTTCTGTGCCAGCGAGAAGCCTTTGCCAGAATCAACAGGTTGTTCAGGCTTACGGAACAGTTCAGACGGACCTAAGCCTAACGCTTCGCGGGCTTTTTCAGTCAGGCCACGACCGATGATCAGGTTGATACGGCCACCAGCGCGTACTTCGTCCAGGATTACCTTAGACTTGTAGCTGTATTCAGCCAGTACTTCGCCAGTTTCACTGTTAGTGATTTTGCCTTCCAGCGGATAGATGTCGATGACATCACCCATGTTCATTTTTTCGACGTCAGCTTCAAATACTAACGCACCGGCATCTTCCATAGTGTTGAAGAAGATTGGCGCTACTTTAGAGCCAATACAAACACCGCCGCCGCGCTTGTTAGGCACGCCTGGCAGATCTTCACCGAAGAACCACAGTACAGAGTTAGTCGCTGATTTACGTGAAGAACCAGTACCTACTACGTCACCAACGAAAGCAACCGGATGGCCTTTGGCCTTCACTTCTTCGATTTGCTTCATCGGGCCTTTAACGCCGTGCTCTTCCGGCTCAAGACCGTCACGGGTCATTTTGTAAGCCGCTAATGCGTGCAGAGGGATATCAGGGCGTGACCAGGCATCAGGTGCAGGAGATAAATCATCGGTGTTAGTTTCACCGGTTACTTTAAACACTGTGTAAGTCATTTTCTCAGCCATTTGCGGACGAGAAGTGAACCACTCACCTTCGGCCCATGACTTGATGATGTCTGTAGCGAATTCGTTGCCTGCTTTGTGTTTTTCTTCTACATCGTGGAACGCATCAAACATCAGCAGCGTGTGCTTCAGCTCTTTTGCTGCCAGTGGCGCAAGAGCTGCGTCGTCCAGTAACTCTACTAAGGTGGCAATGTTATAACCACCGTGCATGTTACCCAGTAACTCAACCGCTTTTTCTTTGCTGATCAGATCGCAGCTTACTTCGCCTTTTACAATGGCACTTAAGAAACCGGCTTTTACGTAAGCGGCTTCGTCAACACCAGGAGGTACACGCTCAGAAATCAGTTCCAGCAGAACCTCTTCCTCGCCTGCAGGTGGATTTTTCAGTAATTCTACTAATCCGGCCACTTGTTCCGCGTTTAACGGTTTGGGTGGGATTCCTTCAGCAGCACGCTCTTCTACGTGTTTGCGATATTCTTCTAACACGATGTTTTCCTCATGGTTATTCCTGCAAATTCGAACGGTCCCGGAGCAGGAAGTGACTATTTAAACGCCGGAATTATAACGGCATATATAACGAATTTGAATTTTTATGCAGTTTCGCAGACTTATAGCCGCTATTCAGCCAGACTATTGTTGTAACCACAGGTGTAACAACCTGGGTAACAACCGCATTTCTGCCAGCCTTTACGGGGGTTTAGCCTGAGTTAGCGCAAACTGTGTTCCGGCACGTTTTCGGCCCGCAGTGGGGAAAAACGCATTAACCGGCCGCGCTCGCCGTCCGTCAGTACATATACCGATCCGTCACGACCCACAATCACATCCCGTAAACGCTCATTTATAGTAGCAAAGATTTGCATGGTCGACATGGGATTTTGGTCTATTGCTACTGCATATAACGCCTGATCTTTCAAACTACTAACCAGTAAGTGGTTCGCAAGCTCAGGAAACGCCGAATCATGATAAACCACCACTGAGGATGGCGCTATAGATGGTGTCCAGTTAAACACTGGATCCACCATGCCGTCATAATGGGTGAACGGTGAAATTTTCGCGCCGGAGTAGTCCTTGCCCAGCGTTACCACCGGCCAGCCATAGTTGTTACCAGCCACCAGCAGGTTAATTTCGTCGCCGCCGTCAGGGCCATGCTCATTGAGCCAGATTGTGCCGGAAACCGGATCCTCAACCAGCCCCTGCGGATTGCGATGGCCCAGGGTAAAAAGATAGCTTTGCGGTGCATCAGGCGTGGTATAAAACGGATTATCCAGCGGCGCACTGCCGTCTTCGTTAAAGCGCAGCACTTTACCCAGCATGCTGCTTTTTTGCTGCGCCTGCTCACGGTAGTCAAAGCCATCACCGCTGGTCATCAACCAGGTGCCATCTGCCAGTTTCAGCAGCCGTCCGCCAAAGTGTACCGGCGTATCCTTGGGCGTCTTCACCTTAAATAGGGTTTTTACCTCAGGCTTGTTGCCCACCAGCCTGACCGTGCCGAAAGCCAGGTGATTTTCATTGTCATCACCCACCGCAAAGCTTAAATAAACCCGTCGGGTTTCGGTAAAGTCATCAGCCAGCACAATGTCCAGCAAGCCGCCCTGCCCAGCCACATAGAGCTGGTCGATTTGCAGGGGGATTTCAAGTCGTTGCCCGGCATGGGTATATTCAATAATGGTCCCGCCGCGCTCAGTGATCAGCCAGCCACCGAGCGGGTTTTCGGCAACCGCCCACGGCGAGGCGAGATAGCCGGCAATCTGGGTTTGATGGAAATTTCCGGTCAACGGTGGCGGATCATCGGCCTGAGTAGTAAGGGTCCAGAACAGGCTCACTATCCCCATCAGAAGGGGCATCAACTTTTGACCTCGCTGATGTAATGCTTTACACATACCGATTAGACTATCAACAACTTGTAACTGGCAGCTTAGCATGAAATTATACGATTTGTGTTGCGCTTTATTGTAAGCAGTGTTGTCATCTACGCAAGATGAGTTTAACTCAAGCCTGTGCCAGAGAGTATTCCTGTAATGTCTGCAAAAGTCGTTTACGAAGTTCAATCCGACATCAGTCCGGTCACCAAAGCCGGCGCCTTGTTAGTGAGCTGGTTGGTAGCCTACACCATTGCCAGTGTGTCTCAGTCCCAGTTTGTTCTGGCGAATCTGGAATCACTTGGCGTTAACATAACCGGTAATCAATGGCTTGAACATACTGTGCTCGACTGGTGGGGGCTGCTTCCCAAATACGGTACGGCGGTGTTTGCTGCAATGTGTATTGCTTTATTTGTGAGTGGCCGTGCCGGTCGCATGCTTAAACTACGCAGTAACTGGTTACACCCGCTGGCTGGCGGCCTGGCCATGGCGCTGACACTCATGCTGATGCAACCTTTGCTAAATGTTACCCTTATTGCCGGCACGCGCTCTTTTGAAGGCCAGATCTGGCAGGTAATCGCCGGCGTAACCGGCGGTTTAACCTATAAGTTTTTACGCCAGGACGTGGCGCGCTGGATTATTCAGCGACCGCGCCAGAATGCGCTATTGTAGCGGCATCCTGGTCAGGCTAAGGGAGCGTTCATTAGCCTTCTCGCAGCGTTGTTTTTTACGCCAGTATTTCACTGTACTCAGCGCTATTACGGCAGCGATCACGGCCAACGTGTGACCAGCGTTCAGGGTAAATGTATGCTCACCAGTTATCCACTGCGGAGCGATTCGTTGGGTTAACCACAGCGCCCCAAAAGCAGCAACAATAAGACCGGTGACCCATCGTAAAGCTGTAAAAGCACGGCTTTTACGCCAGAGGTTGATACACGGTAAAAGCATCAGGACCAATAGTACCTGGATTATTTCGATGCCCAGATTAAACCCAAACAGCACAATAAGCTGCGACGATATTTGTAACCCGTCGACACTCAGTGCACTGGCAAATGCCATACCGTGAATCAGGCCAAATAGCATCGCAAGCAGATTGTCTCGCCCGGCAAAAAGCGGAAAGAGCACGTTTACCCCACCCAGCAGCACACTTCCTGCCACCGCGGCTTCAACCCACATCAGGTAATCCGGCATTGGCAACAGAGCATTGATAGCCAACGTAACAGAATGACCAATAGCAAATGAGGTAACCAGCCTGAAGGCATCTCCTATTGTTGCCGGATGCGATTGCCAGGTCCGGCGACGAGCACGCAGCCCGGTAACCATGAGAAGTGACAGTAAAAAGGCCAGATGATCACTGCCTTCCAGAATATGATGAATGCCATGATAAATGATGCGCACAAAGCCATGCCATGGCCCGTGATTGGCGCGTGGAATATCTATTTGGTTATGCCCGTAACGCAGGATATCGATTAAAACAGGCTCTGCATCGATGTGCCCCAGGGCCATGTCATTCTGAAGAAACACCAGGGTGCGATGATTAATAACGTAATGTTGGATGATATCGTTATACAGTGTCAGTGAAGATACCGTCTCACCCGGTGGCATCGCCAGGGCTAATTGCGCGGCTACGAAAGTTTCATCGTCGAGGGTACGAAAATGGGTGTCACCCAACGTTAATTTAAGCGCCCGGCCAGCCGAAAACAATTGCAGGTGATCAGCGAGATAAAGTTCAAATTTCTCCCGCTCAAAATGCTTAAGTGTTTGCCAGGTTTTAACGTCTGGCAGGGCTTTCTCTAACTGGTCTGCAGGGAGGTGGAGTGTAACCCCCACCTGCTGCTGATCTACAGACAGATACAAGCGGCTCTGGCTGGCGGGGTGGGCCGCCGCCCGCCCCGCTACCAGCCATACGATAATGACGATAGCAAGACGCCAGTTAATCATCACAGACTATTCCCATAATCATAGGTTTTGTCTCGGAAAACCGTATGGTAGTGAGTTTGGTTACGAACAATAATGCCGTTTTGACAAACGACTTCAATCCATAACCGGGGACCATCAATTCTCATGTAGGTGCCCGAAACATCAACGTCTACACCGGTAGATTCATCGCCCGCCCAGGCAATATAGGTATCTTCAAGGGCCGCCTCAGAGGTATAGTCGGCCAACAGATGCTCAGCGACATTGGCCGGATAATCGTTTACCCAGGTTTCGATAGCTGCAATAACATAAGCCTGTTGCTCTTCAGTCAACTCCGATACCAGCACACCGGTGCGGTTACTCCCATAGGGATAGGACGACGGGTAAGTACCATTGCCGTTGTCCGGGCCAACCAATACATCCGAATAGTATTCGTCATATAAAAAAGCATTGCTTAACTCATCGGCCGTTAAGCTGTTAAACATGGCTACTAATGCATTCCCCTCATCGGCCAGAGGCGCATAGGTTGTCGAATTTATTTCAAAGCTGCCTTTGGGTTCGGCTCCTTCATGCATTGGTACCGGATAACCTACACCGGCCATATAAGTAATGTTAAATGCCATATGATGCCCGCCAAACTGCAGCATCCAGTTTTCGGTTGTAGACGGCTCACCGATAAAAGCCAGGTAGTAATGATCTGAACCATACTGATTGCTACCTGCGCCAATTTCAACCAGATAATCATCGGCCGCCAGTAAGCCCTCCAGATCCTGCATACCTTGCTCTGTCAACGCAACTTGCAACACTTCGAATGCAGCTTCTTGTTGCGATGACGTCAAATCCCCCATTGCCAGACCATTTCGACTGACCGAAGGCAAGTTAGACCAAGTGGTTTTGGCAGTACTGTCGGTGAATTCATAAACCAAACCAGCTTGTTGATCAGCAGACAGCGTGTCCATAAAGGCGTTTGCCGAACACACCAGCTCAGCCATTTCACCACTTTCTTCACAACTGGTATCTTCTGTTGAGCTATCATCATCACTTTCGTCAGCAGAAGTATCGTCGTCAGAATCGCTATCATCGTCGTCACTGTCATCATCGCTACTGTCATCACTGCTATCATCTGATGAACTTGCGGCAGTCTCATCGATTATATCGTCGCTGCTACTGCCACAGGCTGTTACTGACAGCGCGCAAACAAGTAAAAAAAATCGCAATAACACCGTTATGGTGAAAGTTCTGGAGGTTTCGTTAGTCATTCTTAAGAGCCTTTGAAGTCAGGGATAAAATCAATTGCTCATCTGACTTAACCGCTACAGAAACGTTTAAAACTTTGCAAAACTTTACATAAGCTAACAGAATCAGGCCAAACTGATTGCGCTCAAAGGCTCTCGGCTCCCCGAGTTAGAAACCGACTGTGCCACTGCCTTTTGCGAGCGCCCAACAGGGGCCTGAATGTGTGCTCCCTTGGGCGGTCGCCGGACTTAAGACGGCTCAATAGCCAGCGAAGAGCCGGCTTTGCTTATCTTATACCGGCGCAACGTTTTCGCGCTGTAGTGCTCACTGGTTATGTTAGATACGCCAATAAAACTGGCCATTGCGGTGTTCGGAGCAAGCTCAAGTTTCACATAACCGCGATGCTGACAGTCGGTCCACAGAATTTCGCGGTTGTGCTGTGCTACCCGTTGATCAAACTCCCCGGCCAGTGCCGGCCCAAAGGTTTCAAAGTCGCCCGGCGAGGTAATGCCAGCCGTCCCCAGTTCCACTCCCATGGCATCGCCATCACCGGCAAATAACTGATTTGCCCAGAACGCATGGCTATCACCGGTTAACACAATTAAATCGGTGGCGTTTGCCGACTGACAGAGCTGATAAAACTTCTCTCTGGCCACGGGGTAGCCATCCCAGGTATCCAGGTAAATAGGTAAGTCATATTTACCCAGGGCCATAAAGTAGCCAAAGTGTTGGGCAATCGCGCCATTGTCGGCAAGAGCCTTGGGCAGGGTTAAATCCCTGGCGTCCGGTACATTGGTACGGGCCATGGGGATCTGGTTGCCGATCAGTCGCCATTTGGCTCCCTTGGCAACAGACTCGGCCAGTTTTTGATTAACAAAATTCTCTATCGCTACGCTTAGCATAGAGCGTCCAGGGTTGCCCAGCACCGACTCAATAAAATGCCGCAGCGAGTGTTCTGATTTGATCTGTGGCAGATGTTGAGCGTAATCAATTTGCTCACTGCGACCAGTATGGCGGGTTTCCAGGGTTGTCAGTGTGGCCAGGCTACCAAACTCGAAATGGCGCCAGAGCTGCGCTTTTTCAGCCTGTTTAGCCGGTTCCCGCAACGGCATCCACTCGTAATAAGCCTGAATGGAGGCCGCTCTGCGATCAGCCCAGTCGCCTTCATCTACCTGATGATTCTGCGCCCCATGCATATACGGGTTATTGGCTGATTCGTGGTCGTCCCAGGTGGGAATTAACGGATGAGAAGCATGCATTAACCGCGAACCATTATCGGTTTTATACTGGCGATGTCGGGTTCGGTAATCCGATAACGATACAATTTCATTGGCGGGCTGATGCCGGCGGTTAAGCTTACGCCCTTCCTCGTCTCCCCAGCTGTCCTGCCCGTATTCATAAATATAGTCGCCAAGGTGTAACACAAAATCGACCGACTCATCGCCCGCAATGTGATGGTAGGCATTAAAATAACCAAACGGGTAGTTTGAGCAGGACGCCACGGCGATGTTCAGTGATTCAGGCTCGCCGGCGGGCAGTGTCTTGGTGCGTCCGGGTTCACTCTGGCCATTGCTGGTGATGAAGCGGTAATAATAAGTGGTTCCCGGTTCCAGACCTGTGACGTCAATTTTAAAGGTGCAATCCTGCGCGAGCGAAGTTTCCCCCTGGCCACTTTTTACCAGTTGCTTAAATGTTAGATCCCTGGCTAGCTGCCATGTCAGTGCAACCGGCTCACGGGTATGGGTCCATAGAATTACGCTGTTGTGGGTCGGATCACCGCTTGCTACGCCACAGTCAAATAAGGGATTTACCGGAGCAGCAGCTACCTGATAAGCAAAAGGCGTCAAGGCGCCTGAGGCAAGGGTGGTTTTTAAAAACTGGCGACGAGAGAAAATCATAGTAAGGTCCGCACAACAAAATGGAGCCTGACTATGCAGAAGCTCTGTGACACTCCGATGAAGTGTCGATGAAGATTTTACTAAGGCATTGAAACTACTTTACTAAGTACACTTCCAACCAACTCCGCCACCAGCTGATTAGCCGCGGGATCGCATTTCTTCGACATTCCTCAGTCTGGTTAATACCTGTTCGCGTATAACTGGCGACTGTCGGGATAAAAACTCTTCGGCTTTAGCCTGGCTGTAGCGGCCGTAACTTTTGTAAATATTCGACGTAAGTTGGGTAAGTTTATCCTGGTTGGTGATCCTATGCAGATTCTGGTCTGCAAACTGCGGATTACGATAGGCCGACCGCGTAATTAACTCAGCAGTCAGTGGTTGGGTATCAATGTCGGTTTGCCTGTTTAGCCAGCTTAGCGCCTGTTCGGGCTGGTTAAAACTCATTGACTCAACCACCACTTTCGCCCGGGATTGGCGTTGTTCCGGCGCTGCCCGTTGCATAAACCGTTCAGCCGCTTCTTCCGGATCCCTTACCAGCCAGTTGCGAAACGCACGCTCTTCAATGTCTTGCTTTTGTTCAGGGTTACTAATCAGGTCAAGTCTGGCCAGTGCTTCATCCGGATCGTTGGTTAACCATTGAGAAAACACCGCCTGTAATGCACTGTCGTTATCCATGGCCTGCACCCGTTCGAGTAAATACTCAAACTCTGCGGTATTTTGCAGATGCCTGGCGGTGCTGCTTACGGCATGTTCGATCGCTTCAAAGTCACTGGCATCTAAATCCGTTTCAATGCTGCTGATGGCAGCATCCAAATCCTGTTTGGCGAGGCTTGAATACAAGCCTCTCAGAGTAAATCTGCCCATTGCCTGCTGGCGGGTATCCTCAGGCTGACTCAAATACCACTGCAGCGCAGCATGGGGATCAGAATTTGCCCAGGTAGCAATAACAGACGACATAATACCGTCTTTTTGCATGCTGCCGGTTACATTCAGGTTCACATAATCCACAGCCTGCAGTGGCGACAATTCTGCCAGGCGGTTGATAAACATTATAGTCATTTGCAGACCTTCCGGCGAGTCACTGTATTCCAGTTGATTAAGCGCCGCCAGGGTTTGTTCTGCATTTAGTTGCGACACAATACCGTAGGCTTTGGCAATACTTGCCATGGTGGGCGACCACCCCATTTCACTTAACAGCGCCCGGGTTTGTAGTATAGCGTCACCAACCGTTATCGGCCTGTCGGCACTTTCGGCGTTAGTAACAGGTTCCGTGCCGGTCGCCTGTTCATCAGCCCGCCCCCCTGTGCTGCCAGCAATATTTTGCCCGTCTGATTCTGCTGCATCCATTGCGGTATTTACGGCAACAGTAACGGCGGGCTGGTGAGGTTTAACTTGAGAGGCGCCATACCAATAGGCACAGAGTACGGTCACAATCCAGAGCGAACCAATCAGTAGTTTCATATCCAATCCTTTGAAAACGAGAATGTGTCGGTCTTACCTTTGTAAGGCTATAGATCACCGACCAATACAACAAAAGTCTAACCTTTAATGGCAGGCATCGCCAAACTAATTACTTAGCAGGTCACAGAGGTTATAACGAGGACCTCCTGGCCAGAAATCCGAGCGCAGAGCGAGTGCCATGCAGGCGGATTTGTTGCCCTGGACGAAGTTGCTCCCATTGCGACCTTGGCGTTACCTGGCACACATAATCAAAAAACTGAGATTGGTACTCCGCCAGATAAATTTTACCGTTACAGTGCTTTTTACGAAAGCGGTGAGGTAACTTAGCGATCGTCACCTGCTCAGTTGCCGTTCTGGCGTCCAGTACATACAGGTGCAGCGCCACCGGCGCGCCGCGGTAAACAGCTAAAGCAGTAAACAAAGCAATCAGCAAGGCAGCACCAAACGCACCATAGAAACGGCGCGGTGAGTCAACGGTTATGGGCTGCTTGCCTTTCGCCAACCGCTCGGCATTCATTTTACGCAGGTGGTTGGTGTGTAAAAATTGTTTGCAAGTTATCACAAATACCACCAGGCCCGCCGTTAAGGCTGCCCATTTAAAGGGGGTAACCATATCGTTATTCAGTAAGAAAGAGTGAAAATAAACCGGTAATAACATGGCGCCGAGAATTAATCCGCTAAAAATTAGCGCTAATGTGCCAAGCAGTTTGCGCTGCATTTGCTCAGGTGTTTCGGGTTCTGGCAGCAGTATGTCCTGCTCTGGCACGGGTGAATCGTCTTTGTTGGCATCAAGTGCGTCCAGCGCCTGATGAATTTTTTTCACCCGCTCAGGAAACCGCGCCTTATCGATGGTGCTGAGCGCTTGTTCAAGTTCGGCTTTCGAGTATCGAGTATAATCTGGTGTCACTGATCCATTGACCTTGCTGACTTTCCTGGTGGACACGATACACCACCAGTTAAGAAAAAACTAATCAATCCAAATCAATGGGTTAAGTCGTACTAAACTGGTATTTTACAGGAAAGCTCACTGCTTATTAGGAAAACGGATGAATTTACGGCTGCTCACCACCCGCCTCAGCGTGCTATGGGAATCATTGTCTACCAGCTACTGGTTTATCCCACTGCTGATGATGAGCATAAGTGTGGCGCTGTGTTATGCCTGTTTATCTGTTATCGAACGGGCTTTTCTGCCGGATGTTTTACGACCGCTCATTCCTCTGGTTACGCAACAGAGCGTTCAGCAACTGCTGTCTACCGTCGCCGGCGCCATGATAACCGTAACCAGTATTGCTTTCTCTATGACCCTGGTATCGCTAACTTTGGCTTCAAATCAGTTTGGGCCACGCTTAATTCGTAATTTTATGCAGGATCGCAATACCCAGATGGTACTGGGCATTCTGGTTTCCACCTTCCTGTTCTGCCTGATTTCCCTGCATCATCTGTCGTCGATAAACAGTAACCAGGATGCAGTTTCCATGTTAGCCGGTACCACTGTGTTCCTGGCTCTCATCGATTGTGTCACCATCATTTATTTTATCCACCACGTGTCCCGTTCAATTCAGGCCGATCAGGTGATTGCCAATTGTGTACAACATTTCGAAAGCAACATTAATTCTTTGTTGCCGGTCCCTGAGTCCAATTCATCTTTCCGCGCTATTGCTGAGCAGTGGGCAGCGCCACAAGGTGACTTTCGGGTAAGCGTGAAAGCGGTTCAGAACGGTTATGTTCAAACCATCAATTACTCGAGCTTTCTGAATCAGAATGCTACCGAGGTGGCAGGGTGCGAGTTACATGTTCGCAGCGGCGACCATGTTTTATGCGGCGAAGCATTATTTACCGTTCACTGCCGCCAGCCCGCCAGCGAAGCTGATTTTACCACTTTACGGCAAGCGGTAGTGCTGGGCGCCAACCGAACCCCCATTCAGGATCCTGAGTTTGCAATCAGTCAGCTGGTTGAAATTGCGCTACGCGCCTTATCGCCAGGGATTAATGACCCTCATACGGCCATTACCTGCGTGGATAAGCTAACCGCCATCTGTGTGCAGGTAGCCTCCCGCGAATTTCCGGCACAAAACCTCATTCATACTTCGTCAGAAGTGTGGCTGAAACGGCGCACATTCACCTTTGCCGGCGTGGTAGATAAAGCGTATAGCCAGGTCAGGCAGTCAGCTAACGACCAGATTGCGGTGCTTATCCACTTACTCAAAAGCCTGGCAAAATTACAACAATGTTGCGTTGCCAGTGAACAGAAGACAATTACTCATCACGCCCAGAGCATTGCAGAAGTAGTCGGCGCACTGACTATAAGCGTTTGTGACCAACAGGCAATAGAAGAGGCAATGCTGCCATTTGAATAAAAATCCTGGGATGTGAGATAGGTTGTCTCTCAACATTCACGAAAGACAACCCTTTACTCAATAATGTTATCTTGCTTTCGACTGATTGCGAAGACGTGCTTCTTCGGCCTTAACGTAATCGGTTGAGGCATGATTAAAGCGGTAATCATAGCCAGCAAAATTTGAATCGAAGTCCACTGACACTGTCATGCCTTCGGTCTCCACTGCTTTTCCATCAACAAACCTTGGCATGTAGCGCCATTGTCTAACCGCTTCCATAGCAGAGCCCTGAAAAAATTTACTACCGGCACTGTCATCACTAACCCGGACGTTTTCAACATTACCTGCAGCACTGATGTCAAAGGTCACTTCTACAGAAGTGTCACCGGTTAGATCTGTAGCCACCTGAGGATAACGTGGTATTTTGTGCAATAAGAGCACTGGATCGAGGTGCGACTGCCAGGGCTTCATTCGGGCTATTTGCTGACTATGTTCTTTCGCTTTCTCTGGTTGTGATAAATGCCCGTAAGCTTCGTGCATCAGTGCACGCGCCTGTAAACTGAGCGGATGGGTATAATTCAGATGCTGGTCGAGCGTGGCGGTTAAAGGCTCTAAGATTGCAACCACCTGATTAAAATCAGCTGCTGCATAGCTCAGACGGCCAAGCAAATAGCGTTGCTCCAAAGTACGCATATCCTGTTCACCCCAGGATTTACTCGCCAACTTTAGCCCTTTATCGACCGTATCGGCTAAACGCTGCAGAGAAAACTGCGCACTACCGTATTGCAGCAATGTATTTGCAACCATGTAATACATGTTGGCGGCATCAGCAGGATAGGCAGTGGCGGCTTGTTCAAGCTCATTAACAATATCTCTCATTAGCAGCGCAGCGCCACTCACTTTTAATTTAACTTTTCGTGTTTGCTCTTTTTGCAGAAGCGCCTTATACCAATCCAATCTGGTTGCCAACGTTTTGACAGCTAACGTTCCGAATTGCTGCGCCGCAAGATCGGCAAGTGTTTCAAACTGATCAACCGCAATGTCATACTTACCGACTTGTCCGGCTGCTACAGCGTAATTATACTGAAGAGCGAACAGGTTATCAGATTCAGCAGCATATTCCTGCTTACCCGCATTAAGCGCCTGCAAGGCATATTTAAAGGCCTGTGTGGTATTACCGGTACTGACTGCCTGCTGATACTGTTGATAAGCACTGGTCATTTCGCTGGCGTGAGTCTGAGCAGACATCCCCAGACTGAAGGCAACGGCAGTCGCCAGTGAGAGATAACGTTTTAGCATAACTTTCTCCATGTCAGTTAATCACGTTTAGTCCTGAACCACTTACATCCTGTTCAACTTAAGTATAAAGTTAAGATACTAAAACAAAAAAAGCCAGCTTATAGCTGGCTTTTTATTCAATTATGCGATGAACAACTTATGAGCCCAGCTCTGCCTGGATCTGCTCGCTGCTGCTCTTTTCTGACTCAACAAATTTCGACCACTGCTGCGCCATGCCTTTGCTTGAGCTGAACTTTTCAGCTTCGGCCAGGGTATCCAACGCGGCGGCATACTGTTTTTTGTTGTACAGCGCCATGCCTTTTATCAGGTACGGGATGCCCGGATTACGCAGTTCGCCTTTGTTAAGGGCGTTGTCTGCCGATTCGATGGCGTTGTCCCAACTTTCCATGTTCAGATAAATCTGCGCCAATTGAGCATCCAGCTCACCGTCATCGGATAAATCGGCGGCCTGAGCCATTACCGGTACCGCTTTTTCCTGCTCTTTAGCCAGCGTCCAGCTTTGGCCAAGGAACTTAAGGTTACGCAGATTCTTTTCCAGCACCCCATCATTTAACGCCTGTTCCATCAAACGGGCACCCTTGTATGGTGCTTTATGATAGTAGTAAAGCTGTGCCAGATTAAAGATATCACCGCCATTGGTCACGTAGCCCTGCTGATAAGCCGCTTCCATGATTGCCAGCTGGGTTTTCTCTTCACCCAGCTCACCGTACATACCCGCCAGTTGGATCCAGTACTTCGGCTCGTTAAACAACTTCACCATTTTTACCAGCACGTCTTTAACCTTTTCAGGCTGTTTAAGCTCGTAAAAAATAGCCCGTTGTAGAATCAGCCAGCCTTCGTCGGGGATCATGCCTTCATCTTCATGACCTTTAATGGCCTGATTGATGAATTCAGATGCCTCGGCGTACTGCTTATTCTGATAATAGGCCTGAGCCTTAATCACCAGATTCTTTGGCGGGATTTTGCCGGTATTCAATGCTTCCCAGCGCTCAAGATACTCAATACTCTGGCTATAGTTACCCTGCATCAGGTGCAGCTGGGCCAGACTGAACAGGGTACTCATCTCGAAGCTTTCCGGGATCGGCTGTTGCTCCACCACTTTGGCAAAGCTTTCCAGCGCTTTGTCGTACTGCTCGTCGTTGTAGTAAATAAAGCCGTAAAAGTTATACATCATGGCCAGCTCATAGCTGTTCATGGAGCTGGCTTTATCCTGAACCACGTCCAGGATTTCTACGGCTTCGGCAATATCACCCGCATCAGCCTGTTCCTGGGCACGGGCTAACTGCTCGTAAACCTTCGAACGTAACGCCGGTGTGCGACGGGTGGGTCGCTCACTGGCTTTTTGTTCTTCCTGGGCAACCGCAGGTGATGCCACCAGCGAACTCGCGCCAGTGAACAATAAACCTGCCACCGCCAGTGACAACAGGGATTTAGAAAGTGTCTGTTTCATACTCACCTTACCCGTCTATCTGGAACGTAATACGGTTCTGCACACCGGAAACTTCCGCTGGCTCACCATTTACAACCCGAGGCTTATACTTAAACTTCTTCGCTGCGTCCATCGCGGCCTGTTCAAAAATGCCTTCCGGATTCGCTTCAATAACGAATACGTCTTTCACAGCACCTTGTTTAGTTACGGTGAACTCAACAATCACAAAACCTTCGATACCACGTTGCAGTGCACGGCGGGGATAAACCGGCGAAACCTTCACAATAGGCAGGTACTCACCATCACCGCCTTCCAGCGCTAAACCGCCTCCATCAAGGGCCATATTATCGCCCACATCTGCAGCAAATGACATCCCGCTGCTATCAGCATCCGGACTCGGTGAGTCCATTTGCGGAGAATCCATTGGCGGTGGTGGTTCTTCCGGCTTAGGTGGCTTACGTGGTTTACGCTCTTTCTGCTGCACCTGCTCGTCAGGCTTAATACGCACAAAGTCCAGCACGCTGCCTTTAGGCGGCTCAGTGAGTGCACTGCCGCCCATTTTGATCAGCGACTGCATCAGAAAGAACAATCCCAACGTAATCGCCAGTGATACAACAAATGCGATTAAAAATCGTGACATGGTCTATGCTCGCTTATGGCTCTTGCGCGGCGATTGACACATCGTAAACACCAGCGGCCCGGGATGCATCCATCACTTTAATTAGCGTATCCGTAGTGGCTTTCTTATCGGCCTGAATAACTACGGTGCCCTGCGGGTTTTCCGCGTGTAAACGCTCAATATTAGCCTGTACAGCACGAACATCGATACGTCGCTTGTTAATCCAGATTTCGCCTTTATCCGTGATGGCAATCAGGATGTTAGCGCGGTCTTTCTTAACCGCCGTGGCGGCTTCCGGACGGTTAACGTCGATACCTGCTTCTTTTACAAAAGAGGCCGTTACGATGAAGAAGATCAACATGATAAATACAACGTCCAGCATGGGCGTCATATCAATGGTGGCTTCTTCTTCATCCACCAGGTTTTGAAAATGCTGTTTCATAATTCTTTCTTACCTTTCTAGTGGGCGACTCGCAACGAGTCCCCCTCTCGGAATACCTTGTTAGCGCTTGACGAGTGCTTCTTCTAAGTGAGCACGTTCGGTTTTCACTTTGCGGTTCAACCAGGTTGACGCAAAGACACCAGACAGTGCTCCAACCATTCCGGCCATAGTCGGAATAGTGGCTTTCGAAACACCAGACGCCATCGAACGGGCATTACCTGAACCTGAGATGGCCATAACATCAAAAACTTCGATCATTCCGGTTACCGTTCCCATCAGACCCAGCAGCGGACAAAGTGCTACCAGCGCCTGAATAATCGGGATGCTGCCATTTAAACGAATGGTCAGCGACGAAATGACTTTTGAGCGAACCTGCTCAGCGTACCAGGAAGAACGATCTTCGCGGGATTTCCACTGAGCGATTGCTTCTTTGCTTAAGCTTTTGTGCCAAATCAGCAGGTACAGAGCACGTTCGAGGATCAAGAGCCACATGACGAATATCAGCAACCCGATGACCAGGAGTACCTGGCCTCCGGTTTCTGTAAAATCACGAATTGCTTCCAGAAACTCAATCATGATGATTAGCCTTTCTCAGCGCGCTCAGCGATTACTCCGGCAGCTTGTTCCTGCAGAATGTAAACAATGTTCTTACTACGCGTATTCAGCATCGCGTACAGTAAGGTAGTCGGGATTGCTACTACCAGACCCAGTACGGTAGTTACCAGGGCAGTAGAGATACCACCAGCCATCAGTTTCGGGTCACCGGTACCAAACAGGGTAATCGCCTGGAAGGTGTTGATCATACCGGTAACGGTACCTAACAGACCCATCAGCGGTGCCACAACCGAGATAATCTTAATGATCGTCAGGTTACGGCCCAGCTTGGGTACTTCCGCCAGAATGGCTTCCGTTAAGTGTAGTTCCAGTGCTTCGGTATCCGCATTAGGATGCTCATCACGCACTTTCAGTACACGGCCCAATGGGTTGTTAGCTTTCACTTCTTTCGACTTAAGCTGGCTATTCACTTTGGTACGAATGATAGTCAGCGTAAACAGACGCTCAATTGACAGTAACAGACCAAAGGCACCTACGATAAGAATGATATAACCAACCACACCACCCTGCTCTACACGTTCCTGCAGATTAGGCGCTTGTACCAGCAGGCCAAGAATTGAACCACCGGTTGGGTCGATACCAAACTTAACCAGTTCGCCGCTAGAAGCCTGCAGCTCGGCAGCTGACTCACCGTAACGGCCGGCAGGTTGACGGATAAGCTCGGCAACAGTACCGGTAACGCCGTTGTAATCGAGGTACTTGCCATCGGATACCAGTGCAAACGGACCAACACGAACCACTTCTTTAGACACTTTCGCGCCACCCGCTTCAACAACGTCGGTTGTGAACTTGGTGACTTTGCCTGACTGGGTCATTTCGCGCTGAATTTCATACCAGACCTGTTCGATTTCATCGATAGAGGCCAGTTTTGAGCTTGAACCCATGTCCTGTGCAAGCTGGTCTAAGAACGCAGCACGGCCCGGGATTTCAGCAGAGACCACTGAGTTATAAAATTTGTTTTTAGTGTCGCCGGCAACCTGTTGCAGCACACCAAATAACTCTTTTAATGAACCTAAACGGTTGGTCAGTGCTTCATTTAAGTCTGCCAGTTTAAATTCGTTTTGTTCAAAGGCGGTTTCAAGTTGCTCTGAAGTAGCCAGTGTGCGATCACGCAACTGTGCCGTTTCGCGCAGAATGCGGTCCTGCTCTGCTCGCTGAGCCATAAACTCTTGCTCACGCTGTTTGTTTTGCTCAGTCTGCGCGAACTTACCTTCTTCCAGTTGCTTTAATAAAGCATCTAAATCTAATGCACGGTCATCCTGTGCGATAGCGTTTACGCTGATGCTCGCAGCAACCAGACCAAATACGATAGTTTTAAACGATTTCAACATCATCTTCGTCCTCTTAGTCTGTAATCGCGACAGGCAGCATTAACAGATCAGGCGCAAGTTGCTTCTTGGCCATGCGTAATGCTTTGGTTACCTGGGTACGGTAAGAGCTGTCTAACTCTTCCCACTGACGGGTTTGCTTGTTCCACACGCCCTGGGTTCCGGCATCACGGGTTTGATAAATCAGCGCAGTACGACCTAAGCGTAAAAACTCAACGTCACGCTCCTGACCGTTGATTTCATGGATACCAGTGTAGGCTTCCATAGTGCGGCCGTAATCCATCTCAACCTGATAGGCTTCCATCACACGACGAAATTTTTCAGACGCTGCCACATCGGCGCGGTCCATCATGCTTTTCAGGCTGGCGATACGCTCAGCACGCTCTTGCGCAAGAAACGGCACATCCAGTTCGATAAACTGTTCCAGACCATCAATCATACGGATCATCAGTGGCGTGATTTGGCGCTCGATAACAGACACTTCATCGATCGCCGCATTCAGGTCAGCCATTTCCTGTTCCTGGTTGGCGATCTGTTTACGCAGCTGGTTGTTATACACTTCCAGGCCTTCGATCTCTTTGTTCAGCGTTTTAAACTGTTGCAGCTTGCTGTCAATCTGATCGGTAATGCCATCAATTTTTTGCTGCGATTTGGCAGCTGACTCGTTGATTTCCTTGGCAGTGTCAATGGCAGGCTTTAAGTCCTGCTCCTGAGCAAAGGCTGATGCCGACAATAAAGCCGTGCTCATCAGCAAGGTGTTAAAAAGCTTCATAGATTCAAACCTTTTGTTTTCAAGAAATCGGATGTACCGACCACTAAATTAGCTGCGGGTAGGATAGGGGGTTTCTGTGACAGTTTTATTACATATCTGTCATATAAATATGGCAGTAAAAAGGGGCCCTTACGGCCCCTTTGCTGATGCTGCTTAGAACTGATAGCTGTAGCTTAAACCAAACTCTACGCCATCTTCCTGTAACAACAGGTTTAGGCCTTCCTGTTGAATTTGCTTGGATTGATCCAGCAGGTTTTTGATGCTGAATTTAATCCGCGTGTTGAAGTCAGGATAGTAGGTGTAATTCATATCCAGTGAGTGGTAGGTCTGCTCTTCGGCATCCTCGTTACCACGCGTACCAGGCACGATAATCCGTGGTCCAAAAGCGTTGTAAACTAAGGTGGCAGAGTGCTCACCGTTATCAGAATCGTAACCTACCTGCAGGTTAGCTACCCATTCAGAGTGGCCCACCAGGCGGCGTTTGTTGTTGGTCACCGTAATCGATGCAGAAGTCGCATTCAGGGCATCGAGCAACTGAGTTTCAAACAAACTGGTCACGTCATCTTCTACCGCACCCAGCGTCACTTCAGAGTCAGAAATGGTCAGGTTACCGGTCACGAAGAAGTTGCTTAAGTTACTGCTGATAATGCTCAGGTCCTGCAGGAACTCTACTTCCAGGCCATACAACTTACCTGATTCACCGTTGGCGGTTAACAGGTTAGGTGCTGCACCACCCACGGTGTTCAGCTCAATCAGTTCGATTGGCTTTTCGATGTCCTTATAGAACACCGCTACCGACAGGTTATTGCCCGCTTCACGATACCATTCCCAGCGGAAATCGACGTTGTCCAGCTTAGAGCTTTGCAGCAGTGGCGTACCACGTACCAGGAACTCGGTCAGCGGGTCGATAAAGAACGTAACACTTACGTCACGCAGGTCCGGGCGGATGGTCGTCTGACTCATGTTCAAACGGAACTGCATGTCGTTATCCATCATGTAGGTTAACGCCAGTGACGGGAAGAAGTCGTCTTCCTCAAAGAATAACTGCTCGATTTCTTCCGGGCTCACAGAAAACTGGTTCGAGTGTGCCTCAAAAGGTACCGAGACCTGACGGAAGTCTTCGTAGCGCACACCACCACTTACCCGCCAGGTGTTATTGATAAACGCATCCATCATCAGGTAGTAAGCGTCGATCTTGGTACCGGCAGCAAATTCATCGCCATCAGCCATACCTGACTCTAAGATATTGGCGCCGGTTGCGCTGCGGTAGAAATCATCATTATTGATGTTTTCATCTGAGAAAATCTCATCAATGCGGTTACCAAACAGGAAATCGCTGGAGATTGCCCGGTGGGTCACATTAATTGGAATGTTCTCGGCCTTACGCGCTTTTTCGAAGAAGTCGGCTCCGGCTTTAATTTCCAGCTCCAGGCCTTCGGCCATAATCGGATAGCCTGCGTTCCAGCCCCAGGTTTCCACTACGTCGCGCAGGTCCTGATAACCTCTGTTAACGCTGGTAGCGGCAATAGGCTGCAATTGCTGATCGACAAACGCACCATCAGCAAAGTTTTGCTGGTAGGTCACATCCAGACTGCCTGGTGCCGAACGACGCGCCCGGCTGGTGCCGGCGTACCAGTCAAGGTACAGGAAGTTAAGCTCAGGGAAGTTATGGGTACCCTTAATCTGATTTGAGTTCATGCGGCGCTCTTCAAAGAGCATGTCCACACGTTGCAATTCAGTTTCGCCAAATACCGTTTCATTAATATCGATAAATTCACGTACCCGCACCCGGTCACTCATGTCGTGCAGGATCAGGTTAGTCATATCGATGCGGTGGTTGCTGTTGATTTCCCAACCGAGGTTAAGCATGCCGCTCCAGCGTACCTGCTGTTCGGTATCTACGCCTTCAAAGAACTGCGCGAAACATTTGCCGTCTTTAGAATAGCGGTCCGGCAAGTCAGAACACCCCACGGTGCCCAGGTTATTACCCTGGCTACCCTGATTGATGTTCCATTCATTTTCGTAAGACACTGCCGACAGGAAACCGAATACGCCGTAATCGGTATCGTAGTTATCCCCTAAGGTCATGCCCAGGTTGAAGTCCGGATCTACGCTCTTTGGATCAGGGCCGATATCCCAGAACATCGAGCTCAGCATGGCTTTGCGATCTTCCAGGGTTAAACGATAGCTGTTAGAGCCCTGAATACCAGCGTCAGATTGCGCCCGGTCGAGGCTGTCTGAAATGACCGATGACAGTTCTCGCGTGCCGTCGTCGCGGCCGGTCCAGTCGTCACCGCCGCCAGAATAGAAGAAGCCATCATCAGAGTTATTAGTGTTGTACCCTAACCCGCCACTTACGCGGAAAATAAAGTCAGTCGGGATGGTTTTGGTACGAATGTTTACGTTACCACCACCGAAGTGCGAAGGCATATTCGGCGAGAAGGATTTCTGAACATTCAGACTTTCGATGATGTCAGACGGGAATAAGTCTAACGGTACGACCGAGCGGGTTGGATCCGGGCTCGGTACGCCCATCCCGTTTAACTGGGTACTGGAATAACGTTCACCCAAACCACGAACGTAGATAAATTTACCGTCTACCAGGGTCAGACCGGTTACCCGGCGCAGGGCGGATGCAGCATCGCCGTCACCAGTACGTGAAATCTGTTCTGCGCCCATGATATCGGCAACGAACGCCTGATTCTGACGCTCCTGCAGTACTGCTGCTGCCGTACCTTTTAAACGTGTACCCGTCGCAACAACTTCTTCGATAGCCTGCGCTTCTTCCTGTTCACTCTGCTGCGCAATCGCGGCGCTGAAAGGATGTAGTGAACTTGCACAGAGCGCAAAGGCAACCGATTTATAAAGCCGTGACATCGACGGCATTGGACGGTCTGTTGAACTCATTATTTAAAACTCCACTGAAACTCAAATTTTGCTGGATTTTCAACAGGTCAGGCGCCATGCGGCGCCCTTCCTTTTATATGACTTTACGTAAGCGCGGTGCAGATTAATCCAGACCGACAGTTACCCATCCTTGCGTCCAGTCATTGCTGGCGTCCATGGCACCGATAAAGTCAGTGTCTTCCAGCAGGTCGTTACCGGTGAAGGTTAACGAAGAATCTAACAGTACCGAACCGGCAGCTGGCATATAACCATTGTCAGCCAGACCCAGCTGGTCAGCGGTGGAGACCATGTTTGAGGCATCCGCCAGGAACCAGTCTTCGGCAAACTGGTCACCAAAGTTGCTGCCCGCTTCACACGCTACGATTGAGTCAGCAATTGACAGGTCACCCGCAGTAGCCAGAGCCTGAGACTCAGTACCGTTTACACGCAGACAGTTGCTATAGCCTGCCGGGCCAGTGATTACAAAGCCATGCAGTGAGCCAGCGGTACCGGCACGCAGACGTACACCGTTGGTTTGATCAGCACCCACTATAGTCACGTTAGCAATTGTTGGGTTAGTCAGTGGCGTAGCCGACGCATCAAATTCACTGTTGTCTGATTCGAATGCGTTGTCGCCACCCGCTGAATCCTGCTTAATCAGTACATACTGTGCAGTACCTGTCCAACCGAATGACCAGTCGAAGGAATCATCACCGTTAGCAGTCAGTACCACGTGCTTCACGCTTACTGAGCCACCGAAGAACTCGATGCCGTCGTCCAGGTTTTGGTGAACCTGAATGTAGTCAACCGACGTACCAGAACCCACACCAGCGAAGCTGATACCGTTCAGTTCGTCACCGTTGCCTAAGGTACGGCCCGCGTATTTAACCACAACGTACTGGATAGTGCCTGAATTATCTTCAGGTTGGTTACCACCGAACTGACCTGCGTCACCTTCGGCAGCTACACCACAGTTAGCCAGTTCAGATTCCGTAGCATCACCGTTGGTGTCACCACAAGAGTTAGCTGGTGCATTACCCAGTAATACCAGACCACCCCATTGGCCAATGCCTGTTTCCTGCCCCGTTACATCCTGGACAGAGGTCATCACAATTGGTGCATCAGCAGTACCCATGGCACGGATTTTTGAACCGCGACGAACTACCAGGAAGTCTTCACCCTGCTGACCGATTAGCGTAGTGCCTGCATCGATATAAAGGGTTGCAGAGTTCTGGTTATCACCACCTACCGCAGTACGACCGGTTAATACCCAGTGCGCATCGTTAGACAGCGCAACGTCAGCGTTAAATTCAACGTCGGCGTCCAGTTGATAAACCGGCTTGTCAGTGATTTCAGGGAAGCTTGAAGACACATCTGTAGCCAGGCCTTGTTCAAACGCGTTGCTAACCAGAGTTTGGTCCATACCGTAGGCCCAGCCTTCGGTCCAGTCGTTTTCACCGTCAAATGCACCGATGTAATCGGTTGAGGCAAACCAGCTGTCGTCTTCCACATCAGCTACGTCGGCACCGGCACCTAACAGCGCAGAACCTGCACCTGGCATACGGCCCAGTGTACCTAAATTCAGTTCGGCAGAAGTCAGTACCTGGTTGTTATTACCGGCAGTAAACCATGATTCAGCGAAAGCATCACCAAAGTTGCTGGCTGCAGCACAGGCCACTACTGAGTTAGCAATTGACAGTTCGCCTGCTGTGGCCAGCGCCTGAGACTCCGTACCGTTTACACGCAGACAGTTGCTGTAACCTTCAGGACCAGTAATTGCGAAGTTATACAGTGCACCTGCAGTACCAGCACGCAAACGTACGCCGTTTGTCATTGCTGCACCCTGGATAGTGACGTTAGCTACCGTTGGGTTAGTCAGCGGTGTGGCAGAAGCGTCGAATTCGCTGTTGTCTGATTCAAAGGCGTTATCACCACCTTCAGAGTCCTGACGGATATAAACGAACTGTGCCTTACCTGTCCAGCCGAATGACCAGTCGAAAGAGTCATCGCCGTTGTCGGTCAGTACAACGTAACGAACGTTAACAGTACCACCGAAGAATTCGATACCATCGTCCAGGTTCTGGTGAACCTGAATGTGGTGAACGTTAGTTTGTGAACCCACACCCGCAAAGCTGATACCATTCAGCTCATCACCGTTACCTAAGGTACGGCCAGCGTGCTTAACCACTACGTACTGGATAGTACCTGAGTTATCTTCCGGGTTGTTACCGCCGAACTGACCTGCGTCACCTTCAGCCGCGACACCACAGTTAGCCAGTTCGTCGTCAGTCGCGTCACCGTTGGTGTCGCCGCAAGAGTTAGCCGGTGCATTACCCAGTAATACCAGCCCGCCCCATTGACCAATGCCTGTTTCTTCACCCGTAACATCCTGAACAGAGGTCATAGTGATAGGTGAACCAGGCAGACCCAGCGCTTCAATCTTAGAACCACGACGAACGACCAGGAAGTCTTCGCCCTGCTGACCGATAATAGTGGTGCCATTTTCGATGTATAAAGTAGCAGAGTCTTCGTTATCGCCACCGACTGCGGTACGACCTGTTAATACCCAGTGCGCATCGTTAGTCAGGGTAACGTCGGCAGTAAATACTACGTCTTCGTCGATTTGATAAACAGGCTTGTCAGTTAGTGCCGGGAAGTTAGCAGAAACGTCCTGAGCTAAACCTTGCTCAAAAGCGTTATCCACATCCGCAGGGAAACCACCGTTAACGCCCGAGGTCCAGCCAGACATCCAGTTAGTTGCGCCGTCAAACGCACCTACGTAGTTAGCGGCGTCAAAGCTGCTGTGCAGTGCGGTAGGATCAGAACCTGAAGTCAGTAGTACAGAACCTTGAGCAGGTGTATAGCCGTCATCGCTCAGGCCCAGCTCAGCAGGTGTCAGCACCTGGTTGCCTGACTGCGACGCAAACCACTCAGCGGTGGTCATGGTACCGATAGAGTCGCTACCAAAGTTGTTGCTGGCATCTTCACAGGCAACAATAGAGTTGGTGATAGCCAGTTCACCGTCAGCGGCCAGTTCCTGAGACTCAGTACCGTTTACGCGCAGACAGTTTTGATAACCTGTAGGACCAGTTACTAACACGTTAGTCAGGAAGCCGGCAGTCCCCGCACGTAAGCGCACACCATTGGTTTGCGCATCACCAACGATAGTCACGTTAGCAATATTAGGCTGAGTTAATGGCGTAGCAGCTGCGTCGAATTCGCTGTTGTCTGCTTCGATGGCGTTATCGCCGTTTTCGCTGTTTTGCTGGATATAAACGAACTGGGCAGAACCAGTCCAGCCAAATGACCAGTCTAAGCTGTCGTCACCGTTATCAGTCAGTACAACGTGTTTAACGTTTACGGTACCACCAAAGAACTCAACACCATCGTCGAGGTTCTGGTGAACCTGAATGTAATCGACTTCGGTGCCTGAACCCACACCCGCAAAGCTGATGCCGTTCAGTTCGTCGCCGTTACCTAAAGTACGGCCTGCGTGCTTAACCACGATGTAGCGCAGTACACCTGAGTTATCAGTTGGGTTGTTTCCGCCAAACTGGCCCGCGTCACCCTCGGCAGAAACACCACAGTTATTCAGTTCGTCCTGAGTAGCGTTACCTTCGGTATCACCACAAGAGTTAGCCGGCGCTTTACCCAGCAGTACCAGGCCGCCCCATTGACCGATATCAGTTTCCTGACCGGTAACGTCTTGTACAGAGGTAAAGATGATTGGCTCAGCAGCGGTACCTTCGGCCATGATTTGTGAACCACGACGGACGACTAAGAAGTCTTCGCCTTCTTCACCAAAAATAGTGGTGCCGGCTTCAATGTTCAGCACAGTAGAGTTTTCATCATCGCCACCCACAGCAACACGACCGTCCAGCACCCAGTGTGCATTAGCAGTCAGCGTGGTTTCTTCGTTAAACTCTACGTTTTCGTTGAGGCGATAAACCGGCTTGTCGGTGATTTCAGGGAACTCTGAAGACACATCAGTGGCCAGGCCCTGATCTAACGGGTTTTCTGCACCCGTTGGAGTCGGTGTAGGTGTTGGGGTTGGTGTAGGGGTTGGCGTAGGTGTTGGTGCCGGATTCGTTACCACATCACCTTCGTTGATATTAATATCCCCACCACAACCTGCCAGAATGAGTGCAGTTGCAATGGCTGATGCTCTGAATGTGTGCTTTATAGCCATTAAAATTCTCCAAAACCACTTTATGTCATTATTTCAATGGCTGAGAAGACTACCGGACTTGAATGACACTTTTGTTACACTATCTGGCTGTAACAAAAGTTTCTTATTTTTTGGTATATGGTTGTTTTTCAAACACTAGCTCAAACCCGCCAAGCTCCTATGGCAAGGGCTGCGGCAGGATTTTAGTGGCTTTGCAGAGTAATTATGACAGTTTTTAGACAGCTTCTCTGAACCACTTGGTGATAACCACTTTTTCGCCTTTTATGACAGGATGGGCATGATGCAGGGTATTAGCATTAGGTCGCCCGTCAGGCAATAAGTTGTTCCAGATCACCGCCGTACCAGGTTGAGGGGTAAACGACTTACCCAGTTTTACAAACTCGGTTTCGCCGCCCTTCTCAACATCATTCAGATACACCATGCATGTCCAGGTACGTTGCCCCAGCTGACTGGCAAACTGGCGGTATTCACTGGTACCTGGTTCAAAATAATCTGTATGGGCTTTAAATTGCTGGCCAGGCGCGTAGTGCTGAGCCTGGATTGGCTCGCTATTGCCTTTGGCAAAACCAAAATAATCAATAATGCGCGCAGAGACCTGATGGGCGATATCACTGTCGAGGCTAACCAAGTCACAGGTGCTCGATGTTCTGAAGGCGGTATCTGCCTCGGTGCTGGCAGTGGTGATGGTGGATGGCCTGAGATGCTGCTTACTCAGTGCCACGATGTTTTCACAGGTCGGCAACGCCAGAAAATCCTTCACCACATACAGCTGTACCTGCTCGGTTTCTACTATTTGTATATTGTCGGGCAGCCCCTTTGCCAAAAATTTTGGCTGGGGATAACGGGCAGCGTATTGCCGGGCCAATGTCTGTTGCTGTGCGGGAGCTAGGTTATTGCCCAGCAGCGCCACAATTTCAGCGTGGGCAAACCCCTCGCCAAGCATTGTAGAATAAATCTGCATTACGGGTACATTGCGTAACAGATTGGTGAGTACCCACTGCTTCCACTGCGTTTGCATTAGTAGCCCTCCGCATCACCAATAACCCGCATCTGGCGATTCAGCATATCTTCACGAATGGGGAAGTAGCCATCTCGTGCCACCTGCTGCTGGCCGCGCTGCGACAGCACGTAACGCAAAAATTCACTCTCCAGTTTGGGCAGTGGCTCGCCGGGGGCTTTATTGACCACCAGATACAAAAACCGGCTGAAAGGGTAGGTTTCATTTTGCACGGTTTCGCTGGTCAGCGGCACCAGGTTATCTGCGCTATGCCCTAGCGGCAGTGCTTTCACTCCAGCAGTTTTATACCCATACGCGGCGTACCCCATGCCGCCTTTGCTGGACGCCACCGATAACACAACCGAGGCAGAGCCCGGCTGCTCATTCACTGATTTGGTAAAATCACCATCGCATAACGCCATTATCTTAAACAGGCCGTAGGTACCCGACACCGAGTTACGGCTAAATAGCCTAATAGGTGCCGAATCACCATAATCATGGATGCCCAGTTGCGACCATTTGGTGATGCGCTGCTCTGCACCACAATAACGGGTAACGGAAAATATCGCATCGACCTGCTGCAAGGTTAATCCTTCAAGCGGGTTGCGGTGCTCAACAAAAATGGCAATGGCATCGATGGCCACCTTGATAACCGTTGGCGGGTAACCATGAGCCTGGATAAACGCACGCCGCTCACTGGGCTTTAAATCCCGGCTCATTGGCCCAATGGTTGCGGTCCCTTCGGTAAGTGCCGGCGGTGCAGTAGAAGAACCTGAGGCCTGGATCTGGAAGGTAACATCCGGATAGAGGATTTTAAATTCCTGGGACCACAGAGTCATTAAGTTAGCCAGGGTGTCGGAGCCCACAGAGGTAATATTGCCGGCCACACCGGGTTTGCGCTCGTAGCCGGTGTCACTGGCTGCGGCACTTATGGTGACTCCGATAAGCAATATCAGAAAAACAAACTTGTGCATATTACTCCTGGCTGGCAATCATCTCGGCATCAAATTCAAAAAAGAACTCGCTGCCTTCTCCTACCCGGCTGGTGATCTGAAGTTTTGAATTATGATGATTCAGCACGTGTTTTACAATGGATAAGCCCAGTCCCGAGCCCCCGGTTTTTCGGGAACGCGCTTTATCCACCCGGTAAAAACGTTCGGTCAGGCGCGACAGGTGGCGCTGCTCTATGCCATCACCGTTATCTTTCACGGCAAATCGCACACCGGCTTTAGTTACCGACCAGTACACATCGATTTTACCGCCCTCAGGGGTATAGTTGATAGCATTAAAAATCAGGTTGGAACAGGCGCTACGCAGTTCCGTTTCAATACCGTAGATTCGCACCCCTGAGGTTAAGTGAAACTCAATACTGTGGTGCTTGTCTTTGTTAAGCGCATCGGCTTCAATTTTCACCTGATTGAGCATCGCCGCCATATCCACCGTGTTTTCATACACGCGCTCGGAACTTGCTTCAATTCTCGATAGCACCAGCAGGTCCTCTATCAGACTCTGCATTCGCTGGGTCTGGGTGCTCATTTCAAGATAGGCTTTTTTCACAAACGGATTAAGCTGCTCATCGGCATCCGGCAGTATTTCCAGATAGCCGTTAATCACCGTGAGTGGCGTTCGTAATTCATGGGATACGTTGGCGACAAAGTCTTTGCGCATTTCTTCCAACTGGCTCAGACGCGTAACATCCCGGGCAATCAGCAACAAGTGCTCCTCACCATAAGGCATGATCCGGTATTCGAATGATTTTAGCGGATTAAGCGGTGACGGCACTTCGATAGGAAAATGATATTTGCCCGCGTGAAAGTATTCAATAAAATCAGGATGACGAATGAGGTTGTCCAGACGCCTTCCGGCGTCTGACGGCCAGCGCAATCCGAGCTCCAGGCGGGCCAGGCGGTTACACCAGATAATACAGGCTTTAGAATCCACCACCACGGCGGCATCGGGCAGGGCTTCTGACCCTTCGCGGAAACGCTTAACCAGCGCCCCCAACTCCTTGCGTTTGTTACGGTTACGCCGCTGCAGGTAATAAATACCTTCGTAGATATGTTCCCATAGTCCACTGACCGACGGTGGCGACATTTTACGGCTGTGCCACAACCAGCGGTTTAATTTGAATAACTGCCAGTAGTTAACCAGCAACAGCCCGGTGGCGCCCATGGCCACGGCCAGGAGCATGTCTTCCACATACCAGCCGATAATCGCAAAGAAGATAAGAAACAGGACGAGTCGCGCTACTGACTTTATCCACGAAAAGGGGTAATACATCCCGGTTGTTCCTTTCTTGCGCGCTGACGATGGGGCAGACTATACCTACCCCAAAGATGAAATCAAATTAAAGCTTAGTCGAAAAACGGTAACCTGCGCCCCTGACCGTTTGGATCATGGCGTCGTGTCCCTGACCACCAATGGCTTTACGTAAGCGGCGGATATGCACATCCACGGTGCGATCTTCCACGTAGACATTGGTACCCCAAACATTGTCGAGCAATTGTTCACGGCTATACACCCGCTCCGGATGCGTCATGAAAAAGTGCAATAACTTGTATTCAGTTGGCCCCATATCCAGCGCTTCATCATTGGCCATAACCCGATGTGAAATAGGCTCTAATTTAAGACCGTTGAATTCAATGGGTTGTTCATTTGAGGTGGGTGTAACGCGGCGCATTACAGCTTTAATACGAGCCACCAGCTCCTTGGGCGAAAACGGTTTGGTAATGTAATCGTCTGCACCGGCATCCAGGCCACGGATTTTATCGTCTTCCTCACCGCGAGCAGTTAGCATGATTACCGGAATATCGCGGGTAAACTCATGTTGCTTCAGGCTCTTGGCCAGTTGAACGCCGCTACCACCAGGTAGCATCCAGTCCAGCAAAATTAAATCAGGATAAGGTTCTACCAGCTTTTGTTGCGCAATATCGTAATCTTCGGCTTCGATAGTCTCAAATCCCGACTGTTCCAGCACAAAAGATAGCATGTCGCGAATAGGCGCTTCATCCTCTACCAACAAGACTCTTCTTGACATAGATTTTTTCCAGCTCATAACAAAACGCCGCTATTATTATCAGGGTGTGTGACAATTTTATTAAACGATTACATTTATATGTCAAGTTTGTGACTGCGATTACCTGATTTATTGGGATGATTGCGTAAATAAATATGCCCGTTGGCTTACCGGGGCCAATAAATGCTAGCGTAAACGTAAAGAAGATTTGAATATAAAAAAGCTTGGCGTACTATGGAGGTTGTTAAGTCATTGCGCTAATCATCAAGAACTCAAGCTAAGAACTTGTCTATTCAGCAATTAACACATATTCTTGAAAGAGTTCAAAAACTCATCAGTATTATTAGATAGGTATCAGATGGCGTCGGTTCAGACAGGATTGTCGAGAAAGCTACTAACACGCGTGTTGTCGGTATACTTCTTTCTGACTTTCATTGTGACCGTTGGCCAGATCTTTACCGAGTACCTCAGTACCAAAAGCCACATTGAATCTGAACTTCAAACCCTGAAAAACACCTTTTCCACCAGTCTTACCCGAGCCATATGGGAAGTCAACATTCCTCAGGCACAGTCAATTGCCGAAGGGCTTATGGAATTACCCATTGTCACTGGCGTACAAATTCGCGATGAAAACGGTGATTACATTGCGGATTTAGGCGTGACCATTGCGCAAATTCGCGCCCCCTTCACCAGCGGCGAACTTGAGGATCATGACGGCGGCCTGTTCAGTTACAGCTTTCCATTGATTTTTGAATTCTCCAACCGTGCCTCCACAGTGGGCGATGTGACCCTGTATTCCAATTTCGATATTATTTTTGGTCGAATCGAAGTGGGGATTTTCTTTTTAATCGGCAACGCGATTGTTAAAACCGCTTTCCTGGTATTTCTGTTTATGACCGCTTTCCGCCGTATGCTGTCGGATCCATTAATGGAAGTCACGCAAAAAATGAGTGCGTTTAATCCGGACAACCCGGAGCAGTCGAAAATTTTCTTAACCCTCGACGACGAGAATGAACTGCGACTGCTGCAATATTCCTACAATCAGGTGATTGATGACCTGATTGTCTCCCAGCAACAACTGAAAAATACGCAAAGTGAATTGCAGCGAGTGAATAAAAAACTCGACGACCAGAACCTCTTACTGGAACAGGAAGTGGCCAAGAAGACCGCATCACTGAGTCAGATCATGCTGGATCTGGAACGTCAGAAAGACGAACTCATTGCAAATCAACGTGAGCTTCGCCAGGAAAATGAAAACCGGCAGTACATCGAAAACGTGTTACGGGATAAAAACAAGGAACTGGCCCAGTCTATGGAGAACCTCAAACTGGCGCAGGATCAGTTGCTGGAGTCTGAACGAATGGCTTCACTTGGTGGTCTGGTTGCCGGTATTGCTCACGATGTGAATACGCCCCTTGGCGTAGGCGTTACCGCCGCAAGTTTTCTCAATGAGCGCCTGGCTGAAGTACGCAGCAATTATGAAAATAAATCGCTTAGCAATAAAACCATGGCGTCTTTTTTAGATGAGGCTGAACAGACCACTAACTTGCTTCTGACTAACCTGAACCGTGCATCTGACCTTATCACCAGCTTTAAGCAGGTCGCCGTTGACCAAACCAGTGAAGCAGAACGGGTGTTTAACTTAAATAATTACCTGCATGAGATTTTACAATCTCTTGGGCCTTCATTTAAACATACCCAGCACCAGGTAAATGTACAGTGCCCGGACGGCCTGTACATTCGCTCAGCCCCAGGCATCATTGCCCAGGTGATCACTAATATGATCATGAACTCCATAATCCATGGCTTTGAGAACAAGCCTGACGGCCATATTGATATTGTCGTGAAACAGGATGGTGAGGACGTCCTGCTCACCTATCAGGACGATGGTTGCGGTATCCCTGCCGACCAGCTCAGCCGCCTTTTTGATGCGTTTTTTACCACTAAACGTGGTGAGGGCGGCAGCGGCCTGGGAACTCACATTATGTATAACCTGGTGACTCAGGCACTCGATGGCAATATTGAAGCCCGCAGTGAACCTGGTAAAGGGTTACGTTACGAGCTCCGTTTCCCGGCAAGAACCTGATAGTCACTTTCTTTAACCGGTGAAATCACCTGCAGCAGTTGCGCAGTTCCCAGTGCGCTGCTAACCTTTCGGCCTTTTCAAAATGACAGATCTTGTTTATGTGGTTTAAGAATATAAAAGCCTACCGGCTCACCCAGCCGCTGGCCCTGAATGATGATGAATTGCAAACGGCGTTAAATGAACTCGCCTTTCGCCCCTGCGGCAGCCAGGAAAGTGCCACCATGGGCTTTGTCTCGCCATTACACGACGCTGGCCAGAACACCCTGCTGTTCCACCAGACTCAGTTGCGTTACTGGATAACGCTGAAAAAGCAGGAACGACTGTTACCATCTTCAGTGGTCAATTCTGAGCTGGCCGACAAAGTCGCCCAAATTGAAGCAGAAACCGGCTCACCAGTGGGTAAAAAAGCGCAGTCAGACCTGAAACAGGAAATTATTACCCGTTTATTACCCCAGGCTTTTGTGAAAAACTCTTATACCAATGGTTTTATCTCTATTGCTGACAACCTGGTCATTGTAGATGCCAGTGCCGATGGCAAAGCAGAAGCCTTCCTGGCCATGGTCCGTAAGGCCCTGGGCTCATTGCCGGTGGTTCCCCTGGTTCGCCACAGCCTGCAAAGTGAACTCACTCACTGGTTAACCGACAAGCCGCCTGCCAAAATTGAATTATTGGAAGAAGCCGAATTTAAATCCACAGATGAAGTCGGCAGCGTTATTCGTTGTAAAAACCAACCACTGGATAGCGAGGAGATTCAACTTCACCTGGATGCTGGCAAGCTGGTACAAAAAGTGGCGTTTGAATTCGACGAAACGCTGGAAGCGGTCATTCAGGAAGACGGTTCGGTAAAACGCATTAAGTTTACCGACCGGATCAAAGAAGAAACCCAGGATATTCCTAAGGATCAGGTTGCCGCCCGCTTAGATGCGGAATTCAGCCTGATGTCTGCCGAGATGTGTGCCTTTGTGAATTTCCTGAGCGAAGCACTGGACCTCGATAAAGACAGTTAAACAGCCTGCGTGGCCCTACGCTGCAGCACCGGTTGCCAGCGGCGTTGGGTCAGATTTCGCCATACTCGCTCCATAGGCCCGCTGTTAAAGCGCTTAAGCCACCAGCGTGAGAAACCCAGTTGCACAACCCATATAGCAATTACGATCAGGGTAAGTAAACTACGCTGCAATTCACCAAACAACCCCATCCCCCAGCCATAAAAAATGAAACAACAAAGCACCGTTTGCAGCAGATAATTAGTTAACGCCATCTGCCCTACCGGAGCTAAATAATTGACTACCGCCCCTTGCCAGTTATTACCCGCCACTTTTACCAGCCACATCACCAGACACAAATATCCCCAGGCTAAAACCAGTGCGCCGCAGTAATTGGGAAAACGGTAGATGCTCATAAAGTCTGGAAATACCACGCCAGTTTGTTTAATTAACGCCGCTCCCGCCCCACATATCAGGGTACCGATAAATGCGCCCAACAACCCGTTTATCCAGTAAAATTTAAGCGATCGACTCGCGGTCAGAATGCCCAGTTTATACAGCGCCATGCCTATCAGCATCAAGCCGCACATCCGAAATTCAACCGCAATCAGAGCATTAACATGAAAATCCAGTGTGGTGTCGACGCGCATTGCCGCTCTTTGCCACCAGTTACCCTGATAGGCAGCAATTTCTTGCTGGAGTTGCGCCAGTGGTGGGCTGATACTCTCGATGATCTCCAGTTGTTCACCATCAGACATACCAGCCCAGGAGTAATACACCAGCAATAGCAACAGTATAAGAATGCTCTGCAGGAATAAGCCATAGCCGAGTAACTTTTTCACCGACCATTTTCTGCACTTAAAGATCAGCATACCGCCAATAGCGTAAGTGACCAGTATATCGCCCCACCACAAACCGTAGGCATGCAATAAGCCAATCAGAAGCAACCAGAACATACGGCGATAGTGCACCTGTTTAGCCTTGACAGGATCCGGCTGCCGCTCTGCCATCATGGCAATGCCTGCGCCGAATAAGGCAGCAAACAAAGCGTAAAATTTTTCTGCAAATAACACTTCGGCCAGGAACCACTGCCACGCGTTTACGGCGGATAGCGGCCCCAGCGCGAAAGGATTATCATAAAGCGCCCGCGGATACGCAAAAGCAATAATGTTCATCATCAAAATACCCAGCAAGGCGACGCCCCGTAACGCATCAAGGCTTAAAATGCGGTTGGCGGGTGATAACGGCTGGTTCATTGCTTGTCCTTAAGCATTGGCAGTTTCCTTTCAGTTTGATTGGATAGTTAGCACACAGATGTTGCCTGTGGCGACAGTATACATCAATCAATCACAGTACACCCTGCCCTTACGAATAGAAACGGCTTTTGTTATGCCCCTCACAATAGCAATTAATGACCACCTGCCAATTGTACGCTATAGCGCACAATGTTATATTCACCACAAAATGTACGTTATAACGCACAAAGCAAATTTTTACACAGGTAAATATGGCTATGAAACACAACCACTCACTTCAGCTTAGTCACCTGGCTGCGGGTTTAACTTCCGTCATTGTGGGTTACAGTAGTTCGGTGGTCATTGTCATTGAGGCGGCCAGGCAGGCCGGTGTCAGCGAATCTCAACTGATAAGCTGGTTGCTGGTATTAGGCCTGGCAATGGGGCTAAGCACCCTGTATTTTTCCTGGCGCTTTAAGATGCCGGTCATTACCGCCTGGTCGACGCCCGGAGCGGTTTTTTTAATTTCTACCGCTGGTGATTTTTCGCTGGCTGAGATTACCGGTGCTTTTTTATTTGCCGGGATCCTGAGCCTTTTAGCTGCACGTAGTCGTATGCTGATGCGCGGCATTGAACGTATTCCCCCGGCGCTGTCCGCTGCTATGCTGGCCGGTATTTTATTGCCCTACTGTCTGGGTATTTTTACCAGCGTTCAGGACTATCCGTTGCTGAGCACCCAGTTTATTCTGATTTACCTGCTTGGCAGCCGCTGGTTTCCCCGTTATCTGATGCTGGTTTTACTGGTAATTGCCGCACTGGCCGCCCTGATGATTACCGGTACCAGCAGCAAACCTATCCGCTTTGCCCTGCCGGCGCTCGAGTGGGTTATGCCGGTATTTAACAGTGCAGCTGTAATCAGCATCGGCTTGCCGCTTTTTCTCATTACTACCTTGTCGCAAAACCTGCCGGGCATCAGTATTCAACACAGCCATGGCTATAAGCCTGACAACCGTTTTGTTTTAACAGGGATCGCCCTGGTGCAGCTTTTTAGTGCTCCATTTGGCGGTTTTATGATTAACCTGGCAGCGATAACCGCAGCCATTTGTATGGCTGACAACGTGGATGAGAATCCGGCCAGGCGCTATCTGGCTGGCGTAGTGGCCGGAGTTGGTTACTGCCTGGCAGGCCTGTTTGCTGTAACCATCGCTTTAATTTTTACTCAAATGCCACTGGTGGTAACCAGTCTGTTAGCGGGCCTCGCGCTGCTATCAACCCTGCAATCGAGCTTGTTGCGAAGTCTGCATGATGCGCCATATCGGCAGGGTGCTATGCTTACCTTGCTGTGCAGTGCGTCAGGATTAAGCCTGGTCGGGATTAGTGCGCCGGTATGGGGGCTACTGGTTGGAATGGTAACACTGTGGCTGCATCCCCAATGGAAACAGCCGGTAAAGTCCTGATAATGTAGAGGGGCCGTTGAACTGGCCCCAGGCGATCAGGCAAAAATCTGCTTAGCGCCAGCGCGCATTTCGGCAAAGTCATCAGACAGTAATGAGTTAATGTCTTCAACCACACCACGTTGGATTGCCAAATTGAGCACGGCATCTTTTTTATTGTTGATTTGCCCGGCTAAAGCTGCCCCCACTCTAACGAAATCAATATAACCGAGTTTCTCTGGTATGTAGGCCAGATCATGCCAGCGTTCTGCCACCACGACAAAGTCCTCACCAAACTCCCAGCTACGCATAATACTGCCGCCCACTTTAGGGGCCAGCTTGTCAATGGCATCGTCGAGGAAGCTGGGGCTTGCAAAGACCTCAGTATGACGCTCTGCCTCGGTTAAAATAGGCAGTACACCAATACTGTGAATTAACGACATCAACGTCATGGTATCTATACTGAGGTCGCGCTTTTTCGTGCGAGCTGTATACATTTGCAGGGCAGCCATAGCATTAGCCACTACATCCACCGTGTTCGACCATTCTTTTTTCATATATTCGCCGACCAGCTCGTTTTTCGACACAAACAGCTGTTCCATCGCCAGCGCTGTGGCAATATTCTTAATCTGCCTCAGGCCGATACGAGTTACTGCCTGGGAGATAGAGGTGACTTTTACGGCCCGCCCGAGGTAGGCACTGTTGGCAATTTTGATCATTCTTGCACTCAGCGACGGATCCTGGCCAATCACCTCCCCCATATCCTGTAAATTGATATCCGGGTCATCTGCGGCTTTACGCACTTTTAGCGCGACGGCCGGTAATGTTGGCAGAACCAGGGTATCGTTCTTAATCTTTTCAACCAGAATGGTGAGTAGCGCATTTTGTGTAGACATATTCCTACCTTTGTCGATGGTCAGTGTATTCTCGCATCCGTTGCGGTTAACAATAACGGAGCGCGCTGCCTGTTATATTGTTGAAAATCAAAAAATCTTGCTGTTGTATAAGCATAACATAGCTCAAATTTCTATCATGCGACCAGTCAAGATAAAGAAAAAGTGATTTTCTGCGATTTTTTTTCGAATCGGCAAAAGAAATTTTGTTGCGTATCTCAGTATAGCATCTGCTTTACGGCTTGGTTATGCTAGGGGGAGTTTTTGTTTTGTTATCGACAGGTAGCCATTCAACATGCCCCAAGAGGTCGAAAATGGTAATGAAAAACAAGCTCACAAACAAAAAGACAGAACAATAACAATAACTTTTATTAAACGATGGACGAATTAACATGCGCAAAGCACTGCAAAAAACATTTGCCCTCACCGCCCTGGCAAGTTCTCTTCTTTTCGCTGGCTGCTCAGAGCCACAATCGCCGCAATCTACAACCCAGGAAACGGCGCCTGAATTGCTGGTTGATAACAGTCGTCTGGGGATCTATCACCAGGTCCCGCTAACGGCCGACTTGTCGCATTTGAGTAAGAATCAAAAACATATGCTCAGCAAGCTGATAGACGCCTCTGAAATTATGGACGACCTGTTCTGGAAACAAGCCTTTTTTGGCGATAAAAAAGCATTTCTGCAGCAGTTTAGCAATGAGGAACTCAAAGCTTTTGCGGCCATTAACTATGGCCCCTGGGATCGCTTAAACGGCGATGCGCCATACCTGAGTGGCTTCGGAGAAAAAGCCGCTGGTGCCGAATTTTACCCTCAGGACATGACCAAAGCAGAGTTCGCCACCGCCGATTTTGCGGATAAAGATGGCCTGTATTCAGTGGTCGAGCGCACCAAAAGTGGCAATTTAACTGCCACGCCCTATTCCGAGAAATATCAGGCAGAACTGACTAACGCCGCAGCGCTGCTGAATGAAGCGTCTGAACTGGCTGATAATGAGGCTTTCGCAAACTACCTGAAACTGCGTGCAGAAGCCTTACTGAGCGATGATTATTACGCATCAGACATGGCCTGGATGGATATGAAGACCAACCCCATTGAGCTGGTGATTGGCCCCATCGAAACCTATGAAGACCAACTCTATGGTTATCGCGCCGCATTTGAATCATATGTGCTAATCAAAGACATGGCCTGGAGTGAGCGGTTAGCAAAATATGCTCAGTTCCTGCCTGAGCTGCAAGAAGGATTGCCAGTCGATGAAGCCTACAAACAAGAAACTCCCGGCTCAGATGCAGACCTTAATGCTTATGACGTGATCTATTATGCCGGGCACTCAAATGCCGGTAGCAAAACCATCGCCATAAACCTGCCTAACGATGAGCGGGTGCAACTGGCTAAAGGCACCCGCCGGTTGCAGCTTAAAAATGCGATGCAGGCAAAGTTTGATCATATTCTTAAGCCCATTTCAGAGGTGTTAATTGCCCCTGAACAACGCGAACACATTACCTTTAACGCCTTTTTTGCTAACACCATGTTCCACGAAGTGGCCCATGGTCTGGGGATCAAAAATACCATTACTGATAAAGGCACCGTGCGGGCTGCACTTAAAGAGCACGCCTCAGCACTGGAAGAAGGTAAAGCCGATATTTTGGGCCTTTACATGGTGCAAAGCCTGTTGGAAAAAGGTGAAATAACCGAGGGCACGCTGGAAGATTATTACGTTACCTTTATGGCGGGGATCTTCCGTTCGGTGCGCTTTGGTGCGTCCAGTGCCCACGGTAAGGCCAATATGATCCGGTTTAACTATTTCGCCACCATGGGCGCCTTTGACCGTAATGAAGACGGCCTGTACAGCGTGAATATGGAAAAAATGTCGGAAGCGGTTTCTTCCTTATCAGAGCTTATCCTTACCCTGCAAGGTAATGGTGATTACAATGGCGTAGCTGAGCTGGTTGCAGATAAAGGTATTATTAAGCCTCAACTGGAAGCCGATTTAGCCCGTTTAAAAGCGGCCAGTATTCCGGTTGATATTGTGTTTAAGCAAGGTAAATCACAACTCGGTTTATAAGATAACGCCAGGTATTTTCAGGCATCCCGGTAGCAGTGAGCCTACCGGGTTTATTTATCGCCCGGCACGCAGGCAGATAAGGAACACAATCTGCAGTGTAATAATTGGCCTGCCTATTCAGGCCGTTTTCATCTGACAAGGAGTCCTGTATGAAACAAATCGTTGCGCTATTTCTACTCGCAATGTCGCTTTATTATATCTATTTAGGCTGGCGGGTGCTTTCCACCAAACGGCCTTTTATTGTCTCCAGCGCTCTGCTGATGAGCTTTGCCCTGCTGATCTATTTAGTGCAAGTTGTCCGGGAGGCCGTTCGGGTTTTGCAAACCGGTAGCCTGGAAGGCAAAGAAATTATTCTGCTGGCGGTAACCATTTATTTAGGTGTTAAATGCTGGCGACAAAGGCGGTCGTACCAGGTTATCGGTATGGCTGATGACTTTACACCGGCACTTAAAAGTGCATTAACGCATAACCATCTGAATTATTGCGAACAACCCGGAATCATCAAAGTGCCAGCACTGCCCGGAGCCATTGGTTATCAATCCAAGGACTCTAAAAAAGAAACTCTGTTTAATTTTAAGGGCAGTTTTTCAACTACGACAATCATTAACGTTATTCAACAGCTCGAACAGTACTTCACCACACATCCCTTCGTCATTGATAAAAAAGCAGCATATGAAATTTGCGGATTGGGCATGATATCACTGACTATTTCACTTACTTTGCTGTTCTACTAACTATAAACCTGCTTAAAACACTACCGTCATACCGGAGTTTCCACAGGAAATATCCGGGATCTCCTAAACAGTATTCCTCTTCTAACAAGACTGTTCAGCCGTGAGATAAAGTATAGGAGATACCGGCTCAAGACCGACGGGTAGATATTAGTGGAGTAAGTGTCTCATTGACGCTTCAATGACAGAGCTGGTGCACTTTTACACTCTACAATTGCACCATGGAGATCCCGGATAAGTACTACGTACTTTCCGGGATGACAGGAAATTTTATAATTCTAATAAATCATCGTCATCCCGGAATTTCCGCAGGAAATATCCGGGATCTCCTGAACAGTATTCCTCTTCTAACAAGACTATTCAGCCGTGAGATAAAGTATAGAAGATACCGGCTCAAGGCTGGTATGACGGTAAGAGATAAATTCTATTATCAGATTAAAACAATCTGCTTTTTATGTGGTTCTGTTGTGGCGAATTACTGACTGACAAAAAGATCTGGGAAAGCGTAGGCTCGTCACGGACGACGGGCCAGGGCAGCGCGGGCAGGACGCCCGCTCTGCCTCGTTAGGTTTCCCCTTTTTGTCTGTCAGTTAGCTGTTTCGCTACATAGAACTTAGCGAAGCTGTTATAGATAGCTAAAGGGGTGGCCTCACTGCCACCCCTGGGTGCTGTCGGCACCCCGACAAAATGTGGAGAAATGGGGAATGATTAGCCCCCTAACTCAGGCCGAATTGCCCTCGCTACTGCCTCAATCCGTCATCCCCGCACGCTTCTAGCGGGGATTGAATGACTGAGCAATAAGCCATAGTGAGTTAGTTGATTTATCCGGTGATGTCTAAAACAACCTGCTTTTTATTTGGTTCTTTGTATTGCGAAATACTGAGGCCGGGCAGATTAAGTAAAAGCGTAGAGGCGTCATGGATGACGGCTCCGGCCAGTGCGGGCAGGACGCCCGCTCTGGCCGATAGGTTTTACCTGCCCGGTCTCAGTATGCTACTTCGCGATTAAAGAACTGGGGGTGTCCAGAGGGGAGCCACCTCCCCTCTGGGTGCAGTCGGCACCCAGACAAAATGTGGAGAAATGAATGGTGGTGGAAGTGCCTACATTCTATAGATACGCAAAGAATGGTATTTTTTAGTCCACAATATCAGTCAAGGAGATCCCGGATAAGCACTGCGTCCTTTCCGGGATGACAAGATATAAAGCGGATAGCGCCTATGGCGCTTCGAGGATAACAAACGCGATACTGTTTAGATTAGTCAGCCTTCTCAGGGGATCCCGGATAGCGCCGGTGGCGCTTCCGGGATAACAAAAAGCTTTAGCTTTTTGTTACTCTAAATGCTTGGGTTTGTCTGTGTACGGTGGCCAGCCCATCATTTTCCCGGCCAGAACATGCAAATGGATGTGATAAACAGTTTGGCCACCAAACTTATTACAGTTCATTACAGCGCGGTAGCCTTCTTCAGCAAAGCCCATATCATGAGCCAGTTTGGCGGCGACAGTATATAAATGACCGACCACGGCTTCATCTGCTTCGCTGATGTCATTAATGGTGGCAATCTGCTTTTTAGGGATGACTAAAAAATGAATCGGTGCCTGCGGATTAATATCTTTAAAGGCTAACGCCTTGTCGTCTTCGTACAGAATATCTGCCGGGATAGACTTATCAATTATCTTATCAAAAATAGTTTCAGCCATTTGTTATCTCCATCAAATCGATACAGGGCTTACCAGAATATAAAGGCAATCAGCACGGCGCCAAGCAGTAAGCGGTATATCACAAACGGTAACATACCGATGCGGCTTATCCAGCTCAGGAATAAAAAGATACACAGATAAGCACTAACAAAGGAAAAGCCTGCGCCGTAAATTAGTGCCGACCAATCCACAGCTTCATTGGCTTCGAGCAGATCTTTTACTGCTAATAAACCGGCACCGAGGATCACCGGAATAGACAGTAGAAACGAAAAGCGTGCCGAACTTTCGCGATTTAATCCCAGCATCAAACCTGCTGTCATCGTGATACCAGAACGGGATGTACCCGGAATTAATGCCAGCATTTGGGCCAGACCAATAATAATAGTCTGACGCAGGGTCAGTTGTTCCAGCTTCTGCACATGTTTCGCTTTTACATCGGCATACCAAAGCAGCAAGCCAAACAGAATTGTCGTGGTAGCAATTACAGCAGCGCTGCGCGCATGGGTTTCGATCAGGTCTTTGAGTAAAAAACCGGCTATTACCGCCGGAATAGTACCGATTACCACAAACCAGGCAAGCTTACTGTCGGTGGTTTGTTGTTGACTGAACCCATGTTTAAAAAAGGCCCCCGTCATTTGCAGTATGTCATTGCGGAAGTAAATCATTACCGCCAGTAAACTGCCTACATGTACCGCCACGTCAAATGCCAGCCCCTGATTACGCCAGCCGAGTACTTCGGCAGGTAAAATCAAATGGGCAGAACTACTGATAGGCAAAAACTCGGTAAGGCCCTGGATAATGGCCAGAACAATAATTTCGAAAAGCGTCATCCCTGGGGTGAACTCCATTTAAAATCGATAGGTGTAGTTGGCTGCTTGCTATGATCAAAGGCCTGCCAGAGTTGCGAGAAAGTTTTTCCCACTACCGGGTGGCGCATATCAGGGGCAATATCAGCCAGCGGCCGCAATACAAAAGCGCGCTGTAGAATTTCCGCTCTGGGCAGCGTCACCGGTGCATCGCACACCATTTGATCGAAGCACAATAAATCTAAATCCATTGTGCGTGAACAGTGCCTTTTATACCAGTCTTTTCGCCCGTACTCGGCTTCTAATTGTTTGAATAACTGATAAATAGCCTGCAGCGATAAGCTGGTATCCACTCGTGCTACCCAGTTGTAAAATCCCGGTCCATCGAAGCCCTGGGCCGGACAATCATAAACTGGCGAAACCACTACTTCATCAAAATACTGTTGCAGCACCCGGTAAGCTTCGCGGGTATGAAACTCACGTTCTATGTTCGAGCCAATACCTATATAAACCCGATGCAGGCTCACTTTATTTGCCTGCCTCGTGGGTAATGCGGATACCCACTTTTCGGGCATCCGGTAATATCCCCGGCTTTTCGATTGTCAGTACCAGTTTTTGTACGGGGAACGTGTGGCAAACAGCATTGATAATGGCATTGGCAAACGCCTCAAGTAACTCAAAAGAGGAGTCAATTCCCACTTGCTTAACGGTTTCTGCAACCGCTGCATAATCTATAGTGTGCTCCACATCATCTGACTGCATGGCCGCGCTCAAGTCGGCATCAATTAACAAATCGACGATCAGCACGGTATTTTGCGTGCGCTCCCAGTCGTATACGCCTATCAGGGTAGGCACTTCCAACCCTTCGATAAATATTTGCTGCATTATTTGCTGCACCTTAACACTCATTTTTTGCGAGTATAGCATTGGCGTTGCAGATTACGCGATCCTGGCTACCTTGACCAGCACAGCCAGCTTTCAGGACGTTCTTCACCAAGCGCTCATAGCATCACAAAGTCTGGCTTTGCGGGCGATATTCTAGTAGTGTGTGCACACTTTTCATACATAGTTGGAGCATTGGCTTGATTGCACTCAGTCTGTTAATGATTGGCATTGCCTACCTGATAGGCTCTGTTAGCAGTGCAGTATTGGTTAGCCGTGCTTTTCGATTACCCGATCCGCGCCGCCATGGCTCGGGCAATCCCGGTGCCACCAATGTATATCGGCTCGGTGGTCGGGTGCCGGCTTTACTGGTGCTAATTGTCGACGTGTTGAAAGGCACCATTCCGGTGTATTCAGCCTATTTTATGGGGCTTCCCCCGGTTGCCCTGGGCTTTATTGCTATTGCTGCCTGTCTGGGTCATATCTTCCCGCTGTATTTTAATTTTGCTGGCGGCAAAGGGGTCGCTACAGCATTTGGCGCCATGTTGCCAATTGGCCCGGCGCTGGCAGGTTCGCTGATTGCCACCTGGGCGGTGGTAGTATTCATTTGGGGATATTCTTCACTGGGCGCTATTGTTACCGTACTGCTGGCGCCGGTTTTTACCTGGTTAATCAAGCCTATGTACACTATCCCGGTGGCCATGCTGTCGGTACTGATCATTTTCAGACACAAAGAAAACATTCAGCGGTTGCTCAAAGGCGAAGAGAGTAAAGTCTGGGATAAAGGCAAAGCCAACGAGTAGGCTTTACGCTTCTGGCACGTTTTGCGTAAGCTGTTGCAGTGCGTAATCAAGGCTTGCCGACGAGACACCGCCTACATGGCGATACAGCAACTTACCTTGTGGAGAGTAAAATAGCGTGGTGGGCAATACAGCCACGCCGAAAGCTTCACTCACTGCTCCGCTGGTATCAAGCAGGACATTTTCGAGTTTAAGGCCCTGGCTATTGAGAAAGTCATTAACTTCGGCAGCCGACTCTCCCTGATTTAAAAAAATGAAATGCAGGTTGGGGTAGTTTTGCTGGGCCTGCTCAAGCACTGGCATTTCGCGGCGACATGGCGGGCACCAGGTAGCCCACACATTCAGTACAATAGGCTTATCCGTATAAGCAGCAAAGTCCACCGTTTGAAGAGCATTATTCTGCACCACGGGTAAAGGCATGGTCGAACTGCGATTTACCCAGTTAACGCCAATATATAAGGGCAATGTACAGGCGGCAGTGAGCAGAACCACTTTCACTGAGGTATTTCGGGTAAGAGGCCGTTTGTGTATGCGCCATATCAGTACCAGCATACCGGCTATCAGCCCGGCCTGGGGTAAAAAGCCGCCATCACGAATATCCAACATGGCCAACCAGTCAGATTGGTACTGTGGCCACATACACCAGATAAATCCCGCTCTGGCGCCAAGGAGTGCCGCCACAAAAACAGCGAACAAGGAGTTCTCTACCTGCGCGCGCAGTGGCTTTTCTTTTTCTACCAGACGAAGCCAGATAAGCGCCAGAAACAAAGCTCCCCACACCAGCACATAATCAATGGCCAGGCCCACCGGCCCTATCGACAGGCTATGCAAGCCAGCTTAACCGACAAGAGTAATTAAGCGCTGGCTTCACTGAACTGTTCATAAGCCAGCATGGCATCGGCGGCATACATCAGTGATGGACCACCGCCCATGTAAACCGCCATACCCAGCGTTTCTTCGATTTCCTGCTTGGTTGCGCCAAGCTCTACCAGGGCTTTAACGTGAAAGCCAATGCAGCCGTCACAACGGGTAGATACGCCGATTGCCAGGGCGATGAGTTCTTTGGTTTTCTTGTCCAGCACGCCGTCTTTGGTTGCGGCTTGCGCCATTGCAGAGAATCCCTGCATGGTATCGCTGATGTCGCTGCGCAAAGCTTTTAAATTGCTGGCAATACGTTGGGTAATTTCAGGGTAAGACTTACTCATTATCAAGACCTCTCGGTTATTGTTCCGCCAGCGCCTGATTGAGCACATCCAGTTTGCCGTCGATGGGACGGAGCAACTCAAGCCCCAGTACTTTAGCCAGTGCCGGGTATACTTCCAGATTGCTGAAGCGCGGCAGTCGTACTCCCTGCTTGAAAGCAGGACCGGTTGCAACAAAAGTGGCGCCCATATCCGGATGTTCAGGCAAATAGCCATGACCGCCGGGGCCGATACGACTGTCTTTATTTTTGGCAAAACGTGCCGGCGCATCAATGGTAATGATAATATCACCGGTACGCGGATTTTGCGGCATGTGATAATGCTTTCGTTGATGCTCATCAAATACTTTAACACCGGGTAACGCCAAAGCTCGCAACGCCTCTTCCTGCGCTTTAACGGCCGCCTCGCTGACGCCGTCTTTGGCGTACAACAGTATTTGCTCACCTTCGTTGAGTACCAGAAAGTCATCGCTGATATTCAGCTCATCCTGATAAATTATCCGGCTGGTATCTACCGCGTTCATGCCGTGATCAGACACCAGGATCAGGTTGACCTTTATTGGCAAAGCCTGAATACGCTCATACAACTGGCCAACCAGAGCATCGATTTTTTGCACGGCAGCAAAAGTCTGCGGTGCGTCCGGGCCATAATCGTGCCCAACGGTATCGACTAAAGAGAAATAGCCGGCAATAAACACCGGGCGGGTCGCATCCGGGTAGGTCAGCCATTCAATGATCTGATCAATACGCTGCTGATAATCTGAATATTTGGAATAGTGAAAGTGATAAGAAGGTAATTGCCCGCCAATCCGTGCGTCTGACTCCGGCCAGAAGTAGGTAGCTGCCGGGTAACCATGGGTTTCCACCAGGTTCCAGAACGGCATCGCCGTGATCCAGGTACTGTCTTTATAAGCTTCACCCATGGAATAGTACGCATGGCGGCTTTTATCGTAAAAACGGTTGTTCACAATGCCGTGATTAACCGGCAACAGGCCGGTCAGCAGCGAAATGTGATTGGGAAAAGTATTGGCCGGATACACCGGTTGCATGCTTTCGGCGCGTACACCGCGAGCGGCAATATTGGCCATCGCCCGGGCCTGATGCTTTTCGATATAGTCGTGCCGAAAGCCATCGATTGAAATTAATACCACATGCTGTTCCGGGCGTTCAGCATGCACATTCAGGCTAACAAGAATCAGGCAGCCTAGTAGGCTACGCCAGCTAAAAAATGTCATAAGAGGCTTGATATCAAATAAAAAGCTTAAGATAACACCCTTTTTATGACACTGGTGTTAATGAATCAAGTGGCCAGCGAGGAACTACCGATTCTGCCAGAGGAGTGGTTTCACCGGCTTTGAGTCGCTGCAAGCCGGCATACGCTATCATTGCACCGTTATCGGTACAAAAACTTAAACCCGGGTAATACACTTCGCCATTAATGTCCTGCATTAATTTTGTCATAGCAGCGCGCAGTGACGTATTGGCACTCACGCCGCCGGCTATCACCAAGCGTTTCAAGCCGGTTTGTTTAAGCGCCCTTTTACACTTGATGATTAAGGTATCAATTACTGCTTCCTGAAAAGCAAAAGCAATATTGGCCTTAGTTTGATCGCTGCCGTCGGCGTCGCGAATGGTATTCGCAGCGAACGTCTTAAGACCGCTGAAGCTAAAGTCCAGGCCCGGGCGGTCGGTCATTGGGCGCGGAAAGCTGTAATGGCCGCCTTCGCCCTGATCGGCCAGCTTCGCCAGAAGCGGACCGCCAGGATAATCCAACCCCAGCAGCTTGGCGGTTTTATCAAAGGCTTCACCGGCGGCGTCATCGATAGACTCACCGAGTAATTCATAACTGCCAATACCATCTACCCGCACCAGCATGGAATGACCACCAGACACCAGCAGCGCAACAAAAGGGAACGGCGGCGGATTATCTTCCAGCATAGGGGCTAACAAATGCCCCTCCATATGATGCACGCCAATGGTCGGTACATCCCAGGCATAGGCTAACGAGCGCCCTACTGAGGCGCCCACCAATAATGCCCCAACCAGGCCGGGTCCGCGGGTATAGGCAATACCATCGATATCGTCAGAAGAGGACCCCGCATCGCTCAACGCTTTTTGAATCAGCGGGACGATTTTGCGCACATGGTCACGCGATGCCAGCTCTGGAACTACGCCACCATAATCGGCGTGCAACTTAACCTGACTATATAAGGTATGCGACAGAAGCCCCTGTTCGTCGTCATAAACAGCAATACCGGTTTCATCACAGGATGTCTCAATACCTAATACGCGCATAGTGTTTTGTTTGCCTTTAGTTGATCAGATTTAGCCGGGGTGACGGCTGCGCAGTTTAACCGAATTGGTGAATTCAGGCCACTACGGTGCATTGGGTGTATTATATGGGGCGTTTTGGCTATTTTTTTAACACTAAGACTTTACATCGTGGGCGTGAATGATTAGAATTTCGCACCATTTTTAACCCGGGTGGTTTAAAAGTACCTATTTTTAACCCGGACATCCTGTTAAGTTTTGAGGTGAATTTTTAATGCCTATCGTTAAAGTTAGAGAAAACGAGCCATTTGACGTAGCACTGCGTCGTTTTAAGCGTTCTTGTGAAAAAGCCGGTGTTCTGTCAGAAGTTCGTCGTCGTGAATTTTTCGAAAAGCCAACTTGGGAACGTAAGCGCAAGAAAGCAGCTGCTAAAAAGCGTCACCTGAAAAAGCTGGCTCGCGAAAACGCACGTCGCGTAAAACTGTACTAAGTTAGACTTTTAGGGGACACCCTTAGTTCAGTTTAGCTGCAATAACGTGCAGTAAAAAACCTGTAAGCAACTATCGACTGAGTAACTTATGGCGCTAATCGACGATTTAAAAAATGCACAAAAAGAGGCAATGCGGGCAAAAAACAAGGTCCGTCTTGGCACTATTCGCATGGCGTTAGCAGCTATTAAGCAAAAAGAAATCGATGAGCAGGTAACTTTAGGCGATTCTGATATCCTGGCAGTGTTAACCAAAATGGTTAAGCAACGCCAGGATGCTGCCGCGCAGTACGATTCGGCTGGTCGTGAAGACCTGGCGCAAACTGAGCGCACAGAGATTGTCGAACTCGAGTCTTTCTTACCCCAACCTCTCACTGAAGAGGAAATTGCCGCGCTGATCGATGAAGCTATGGCTTCAACCGGTGCCAACAGCATGCAAGATATGGGTAAGGTGATGGGTGTGTTAAAACCCCAGGTACAAGGCCGGGCCGATATGGGCGCACTGAGCGCCCAAATCAAACAGCGTTTAGGGTAAATTACTCAACCCACGCTGGCATTTATGGTAGCGGCGCAGATCGTTGCGCTTACCACATATCCTGATAAAGTATCCGCAATCCAATTCATCATGGCAGCGTAGTACAATCTATGGCAGGTAAAATCCCTCGCGAATTTATCGACGACCTGTTGGCCCGAACCGACATCGTTGAAATTGTTGATAGCCGCGTCCGGCTAAAAAAAGCGGGGAAAAACTATTCAGCCTGCTGTCCGTTTCACGACGAAAAGACGCCCTCTTTTACCGTAAGTCAGGATAAACAGTTTTATCACTGCTTTGGCTGTGGTGAGCATGGAAATGCCATATCGTTTCTGATGGACTATGACCGACTGGAGTTTGTTGAAGCCATTGAAGAGCTGGCCAAAATGCACGGTCTGGAAGTGCCAAGAGAGCAGGGTTCAGGGCGCTTTACCAGTAATAAAGACAAGCAGCAGAATGAGTCTGACTTCCAGTTAATGGAAAAGGTCACACGCTTTTTCCAGCATCAGCTTAAACACCATGCCCAGGGCAGTAAAGCGGTTGAATATCTCAAGCAGCGCGGGCTGTCCGGGGAAATTGTTAAGCAGTGGGAAATTGGCTACGCGCCGCCGGATTGGGATGCGGTACTCAAAACCTTTGGTACCGACAATGCGTTAAGAAAACAATTGCTCGATCTTAAACTGGTAAACCAAAACGACAACGGCAAACAGTATGACTTCTTTCGCGACCGGATCATGTTTCCCATTCGTGATAAGCGCGGCCGGGTGTGTGGCTTTGGTGGCCGGATTATGGAAGGCAATGGTCCGAAATACCTGAACTCGCCGGAAACCCGTATCTTTCATAAAGGATACGAGCTGTTTGGCTACTACCAAACCCGCCAGCAACGTAACTTACAGCGCATCATGGTGGTTGAGGGTTACATGGATGTGGTGGCGCTAAGTCAGTATGGCATCCAGTACGCTACCGCTGCACTTGGTACCGCAACAACTCAGGATCATATGACCATGCTGATGCGTGGTACGCAGGAAATTGTGTGTTGTTACGATGGCGACCGGGCGGGTAGAGATGCTGCCTGGCGCGCGGTGGAAAATGCCCTGCCAGCCTTAAAGGATGGCGTACAGTTAAAATTCCTGTTTCTGCCGGATGGCGAAGACCCTGATACCATGGTACGTCAGATTGGTCAGCAAGCCTTTGAGGAAATGGTCGCCAAAGCAACGCCACTATCGACCTTTTTCTTTGATGCGTTACTTAAACAGCATTCTGTTGGTACCCCGGAAGGTAAAATTGCCCTGAAGTCGGCTGCACAACCACTGATAGACCAGGTAGCCGGCGAACAACAAAAGCTGATGCTGAGTGAAGAACTCAGCAAACACGTAGGTGAGTACGACCGTTTTAAGCTCGATAGGGATATTCGCGCAGCCAACGCAAACTCTGGCCCGGCCACTCCCAGACAGCAAAATAATAACGCCGGCAATATCAATAAAACCCGCCTGTCGCCGATAAGTGTAATGATTAGATTGTTACTGGAACATCCGTCACTTGCAGCAGAGTGTAGTGATTCCGTACAGCCTGAATTCCTTAACGGTTCAGGGATTGCCGGCCTCAATGTTTTACAGGATGTGTTCAGTTTTTGTGCCAGCCATCCGCAAGCTAAAACTGCACAAGTGGTTGAAAACTTCCGCGAGCACCCCTATTCAAAGAGTCTGGGTCGGTTACTCGTGCAGGAGCACTTTATAGATGAAGCCGACGCACAAAGGGTATTTCGGGACTGCTTTGCCCGCCTGTTAGACTGGCATTTCGATAGCCGCATTGACCAATTGTTGTCAAAATCAAGAATTCAGGCGCTTAGTAGTGACGAAAAACAGGAATTAAATATGCTCATGCGGGAACGGCAAAGCAGTTAATTCATCACAGCAACAAATGCATTGGGTAGAAATATTGAAAGTTGCGGTGAAGGCTTTAAGCCTAAGCAACAACGACCCCGGAGCAGACTTCGGCATTAGTCGCAGGCAACGGGCTTGCGACCGGCAGACCAGTTAACGGCGAATTAGCACCACAATTACAGCAGAACCGGCAAGTTTTGAAAGGCTTATCAGCAAAATTAGATGCGGTAAAAGTAGCCGCCGTAGTAGTCAAAATAACCGTGTTTCTGTTATACTGTGTAATTCGCTGCCGTCGTCGCAATGGGCAGGCAATTAAACGTAAACCAACAAAAGCAGTCTACCGTAGGTAAGTTGTAACGTTATTACCTCGGTCCGTCATAGATTTACATTTGGACGGGTCATATTGCAATGGTTAATTTTTGAAAAGTGTAGGGTATATGGCGCAAAGCAAGCAGTCTCAGATTAAACTCCTGATTGCGAAAGGTAAAGAACAAGGTTATTTGACGTTTTCTGAAGTCAACGACCATCTGCCTCAAGACATTGTCGATTCGGATCAGATAGAAGATATCATCCGCATGATCAATGACATGGGTATCCAGGTAGCAGAATCAGCACCGGATTCCGATGAACTGTTAATGCAGGAAACCACCACTGACGAAGAAGTTGCAGAAGCGGCAGCACAAGCGCTGGCTACTGTTGAAAGCGAAATTGGACGTACCACCGACCCGGTCCGCATGTACATGCGTGAAATGGGTACCGTAGAACTCCTTACCCGTGAAGGCGAAATCGAAATCGCCAAACGTATCGAAGACGGTATTAATCAGGTTCAGTGTTCTGTTGCAGAATATCCTGAAGCCATTACTTACCTGCTCGATCAATGGGACCTTTACGAAGCAGAAGAAATTCGCTTAAGCGATATTATTTCTGGCTTTGTTGATCCGAATAACGAAGAAGACCTCGCCCCCACCGCCACACACGTTGGTTCAGAACTTTCTCAGGAAGAGCTGGACGACGAAGATGATGACGATGATGACGACGACGATGATGATGACGAAGATGATACCGGTGTCGATCCGGAAGAAGCTCGTCAGAAGTTTGCAGAATTACGCGATCAGTATCAGGTTGCCCGCAAGGTCATTGAAACAAAAGGTCGTACTCACGCCGATTCGCGTAAAGAAATTAACGCGCTGAGCGACATCTTTAAAGAATTCCGCCTGGTGCCAAAACAGTTCGATCGTCTGGTTCGCAATATGCGTGAGATGATGGACCGCGTACGCATCCAGGAACGTCTGGTAATGAAGTACTGCGTCATGCACGCCAAAATGCCTAAGAAAGACTTCATCAAAGCTTTCGCCGGTAACGAAACGTCTACCGCATGGCTGGATACGATTCTGTCTGGCAACGCACCTTATGCTGGCGTGTTACAGTCGTACAAAGAAGAAATTGAGCGTAGTGTTGGCAAGATTTCTCAGGTTGAGCAAGAAACCGGTTTGGTTATTGCCGACATTAAAGATATCAACCGTCGCATGTCGATTGGTGAAGCTAAAGCCCGTCGTGCCAAGAAAGAAATGGTTGAGGCAAACTTACGTCTGGTTATTTCAATTGCTAAGAAGTACACCAACCGTGGTCTGCAATTCCTCGACCTTATTCAGGAAGGTAACATTGGTCTGATGAAAGCGGTGGATAAGTTTGAATACCGCCGTGGTTACAAATTCTCAACCTATGCAACCTGGTGGATCCGTCAGGCGATTACCCGTTCGATTGCCGACCAGGCCCGGACAATTCGTATTCCGGTTCACATGATCGAAACCATTAACAAACTGAACCGTATCTCTCGTCAGATGCTACAGGAAATGGGTCGTGAACCAACACCAGAAGAATTGTCTGAGCGCATGCTGATGCCGGAAGACAAAATCCGTAAAGTACTTAAGATTGCGAAGGAGCCAATCTCGATGGAAACGCCCATCGGTGATGATGAAGATTCGCATCTGGGTGACTTTATCGAGGACAGCACCATTATTCAGCCCCTCGATTCAGCTACCGGCGGCAGCCTGAAAGACGCTACACAGGAAGTGCTGGCTGGCCTGACAGCCCGTGAAGCAAAAGTACTGCGCATGCGTTTCGGTATCGACATGAATACCGACCACACGCTGGAAGAAGTGGGTAAACAGTTTGACGTAACCCGTGAGCGTATCCGTCAGATCGAAGCCAAGGCGTTGCGTAAACTACGCCACCCCAGTCGCTCTGAACAGCTGCGCAGCTTCCTGGACGAATAAATCGTCTTGCTAATAGCCATCAAAAGCCAGTCTTAACGACTGGCTTTTTTGTTGGTCTATTCATATTTAGCTAAGCACAATAATACCAAGTACACTTCAAAACAGAATCATCAGGAACCACAACAGCTCAAACCTTCGTTATTCCCTTGCTCAAACTATTATCGAATTTATACAGCGACTTACAGCCCACACCAGTAGAGCCACAGGAAAAAAACGCAGGGCTGGAAGTTAACCGTATGTAAATGTTATTCAGCCCTGGACTATTCACCTGAATCAATAATTCAGGCTAAGATGGACAGCGGTTGAAGTCACTTGACCGCTAAAAAAACGACAGATAAGAAATACTAATAACGATAAGGGAATCACATGCAACTTCACAGGTTACGCCTGAGAGCTGCTGCACTTTGTTTTGCAGTCATCCTCTCTCCCACCGCTCCGGCTGCCACCGATTATCAGAAACCGGCAGAGGAAATTCTTCAGCTCGTCGATGTAAAACGCGCCCCCTATTTTCTGATGAATGATAGTCAGGATACCGCGTTAATGCTTTACCGCGATACCTACAAAACCATCGCCGAGTTATCTGAGGAGGAGCTACGACTGGGGGGATTACGCATTGATCCCAAAGCGAATATCGGTAGTCGTGATACCTTCTATAACGACCTTAAAATTCAACGCATAAACAGCCAGAAAACGGTAGAAATCGCCGGATTACCCGCTAGCCCACGCTTATCCAACTTTGCCTGGTCACCGGATCAACAGAAAATGGCCATGACCCATAAAACCCCGAATGGCATTGAGTTATGGGTTGTGGATTTAAAAACGGCCAAGGCCAAACGCCTTACCAAAGCCATCCTCAACGCCAACATGCGTGATGTGATCAAGTGGTTTGCTGACGGCTCGGCGCTGCTGGTGAAAGTGGTTCCTGACGACCGCCAGTCGCTGATTAACACCGAATCCGCCACGCCGACCGGTCCGACGGTATCGGTGAGTGACGGTAAAAAAGCCCAGAACCGTACCTATCAGGATCTGCTTAAAAACAAAAATGACGAATTTAACTTTGAGCAGTTAACCCGCTCCACGCTGGTGAAAGTCGGCCTTAACGGCAACACCTCCAACTGGCTGGCGCCTGCAATGTACGGCAATATTGATGTCTCACCCAATGGCCAGTATGTACTGGTTACCCGTTACGAGAAGCCGTTCAGCTATCTGGTGCAATACAACCGTTTTCCATCAGTCACCAGTGTATATACCCAGCGGGGCAAATTCGTTAATGACATTGTGTCGGTACCGCTGATTGAGGATCTGCCCAAGGGCTTTATGGCTACACGCGAAGGCCGTCGGTCTATTCAGTGGCGTGACGATAAGCCCGCAACGCTGGTCTTTGCCGAAGCTCAGGATAAAGGTGATCCGGCTGTCGAGGTTGAGTATCGCGATGCCGTGTACTCGCTGGAACCACCATTTGATGGCAGCCCGTCGCTGCTACTGAAAACCCACAACCGCTTTTCACGCATAATGTGGGGTAACAACAACCACGCGATCGCCCAGGATTACTGGTGGAATACCCGAAACACCAAAGCCTATGCGTTTAACCCGGCAGACAGCACTGTTGCGCCAACGATTATTTTTGATCGTAATTACCAGGATGCGTACAACGATCCAGGTTCTTTTGTGACTGAGCGAAATGAATTTGGCCAGAGCGTGCTGGCAATGGATGGCGCGCAGGTCTTTTTACTTGGCGATGGCTATTCAGATAAAGGACAATTTCCTTTCCTCGACAGTCTTAATCTGACAACGCTCGACAAAGAGCGCCTCTACCAGTCTGCCTATACCGATAAGCTGGAAGAGCTTTACGATTACAAAGTCGATGAACAAAAACTCACCGTGAGTATCCAGTCCAAAAGTGAATACCCGAACCGCTACTTCCGTCACTTAACCGACCAATCGCTTACGCAGTTAACAGACTTTGAAAATCCGTTTAAAGCCATTCAGAGCGTTAAAAAAGAAGTCATTACGTATAAGCGTGACGACGGGCTGGAGCTATCCGGCACGCTATATTTGCCGGTTGGCTACCAGGAAGGTACAAAATATCCAATGCTCCTGTGGGCGTACCCACGAGAGTATAAAGATCAGAACAGTGCATCGCAGAATACCAGTAACCCCAATGAGTTTACCTATCCGTTCTGGGGCTCCCCTATTTATTGGGTAAACAAAGGTTATGTGGTACTCGATGGCGCGGCCTTCCCGATTGTTGGCGAAGGTGACGAAGAGCCCAATGACAGCTTCCGCAGCCAGTTAGTGGCCAACGCTAAGGCTGCCATTGATGCCGTTGACGCCCGCGGGCTTATCGACCGGCAGCGCGTAGCAGTGGGTGGTCACAGCTATGGCGCCTTTATGGTAGCTAATCTGCTGTCCCATTCTGATTTGTTTGCTGCAGGCATAGCACGCAGCGGTGCCTATAACAGGACCCTCACGCCATTTGGCTTTCAGTCTGAAGAGCGCTCCTACTGGGAAGCCCCCCAAGTGTATTACACTATGTCGCCCTTTATGCATGCCGATAAAATGAAAACCCCGCTACTGCTTATTCATGGCGAGGCTGACAACAACAGCGGTACCTACCCTATGCAAAGTGAGCGTTACTTTAACGCGCTTAAAGGCCTTGGTGCCACAGCTCGACTGGTGATGTTACCCAAAGAGTCCCATGGCTACCGCGCCAAAGAAAGTATCCTGCATATGTTGTGGGAACAGGACCAGTGGCTGGAACAACACGTAAAGGCTAAGTAAACCCTGCATCGCACAGGCCCGAAAGGCCTGTGTGCTTCGCACCCAAACTCAACAGGAAAACAACGATGAAAACACTCATTACACTTTTGGCAGGATTACTTGTAAGCGCTTCCACCACAGTACTTGCTGGCGATAACACGCTCTCAGCCATAGAACAGCAGCAGGGCTGGGAAAGTTTGTTTGATGGCAAGTCACTTAAAGGTTGGCGTAACTATCAAAAGGACAAAGCTGGCAGCAACTGGCAGGTTACTAACGGTACCATCACACTTACCAAAGAGGGCAATGGCGACCTGATTTCAGAAAAACAGTATGCCGAGTTTGAACTGAGCCTGGACTGGAAGATTTCCGAGGCTGGAAATAGCGGTGTATTTTTTCTGGCTGATGAAAGCGAACAGTACATTTTCTTCCATGCCCCTGAAATTCAGATCATCGACAACGAAAAACATCCCGACAGCAAGCTCGACTCACACCGCTCAGGTTCACTGTACGACATGGTGGTTGCACCGCCTGCGGCCTATAAAGACGCTGGAGAATGGAACAACCTGCGTATTAAGCTGCACAATGATGTGCTCGAGGTCTGGCAAAACGGCGTAATGACCGTTCACATCGTGATGCATTCATCAACCTGGGACAAGCTCGTGGCAGCCAGTAAATTTGCCAAATGGGAAGGCTTTGGCGACCAGGCCAAAGGCCACATAGGTCTTCAGGATCACGGCGATAAAGTGTGGTTTAAAAATATAAAAATCCGGGAGTTACACTAATGACAGAATTTGCCCATCAGGTGGTTATTGTTGGCTCAGGGGCAGGCGGTGCGATGGCTGCCTATGAGCTGACCAAAGCAGGTATCAATGTACTGATGCTCGAAGCAGGCCGTGATTACGACCCCAAAACCGAAACGCCGATGTTTAAGCGCAACGCCGACGCGCCATTAATGGGCGCGGCCACATCAGACAAAAACTTTGGGTACTACGACGCCACCGTTGATGGCGGCTGGTCGGTACCCGATGAGCCCTATACCACCGATGATGACTCCGATTTTTTATGGTGGCGAGCGCGGATGCTTGGCGGTCGCACTAACCACTGGGGCCGTTACTCCCTTCGCTTCAGCGAACATGACTTTAAAGGCAAAAGCCGCGACGGCCTTGGCGCTGACTGGCCCTTTGAGTATGCCGATATTGCGCCGTGGTACGATAAAACCGAAAGTCTGGTAGGGGTTTGTGGCACCAACACCGGGCTAGATGATATGCCCGACTCCCCGCCCGGCGTGCTGCAACCACCGCCTACTCCGCGGGTCCCCGAATTACTGGTGGCCGCAGCCGCAAAAAAGCACGGTATAACTGCCGTTCCTATGCACCGCGCGGTACTTACCCGGCCTAAAGACGACCGGGCAGCCTGCTTCTATGCTACGCCTTGCGGTCATGGCTGCTCCATTGGCGCCGCATTTCAAACCACGACGTCGTTAATTCCGATGGCTCGCAAAACGGAGCACTTTAAGCTGATCACCAACGCCATGGTCAAACAGGTCAATACCAACGATGATGGCAACGTCACCGGACTAACATACATTGATAAAACCAGTAGCGAAGAGGTAACCCTGAACTCACCGGTGGTTATCCTGGCAGCCAGCGCCTGTGAATCGGCCAGAATTATGCTGAACTCAGCGTCGTCTGTTCATCCCAATGGCCTGGCTAATTCAAGCGGCCAGTTGGGCCGTAACCTGATGGACTCTACCGGTGCCGGACTGGGTGCAACCATACCGGCATTAAAAAACCGCCCGCGCTACAACGAAGATGGTCATACTGCCAACCATCTGTTCATTCCATGGTGGGGTCACAAAGAACAACATAAGCTGAATTTTCCTCGTGGCTATCACTTTGAGCTGGGTACCGGTTTCAGAGAGCCAGGCGCCTGGGTATCCGGCGATTTTTCAGGGTATGGCGAGGTATTAAAAGACGAAGCCAAAGCCAATTACGGCGCCAGTGTGTACTTCGCCCTGCGTGGCGAGATGCTGCCTAATGATAACTGCTATATGGATATTGACCCTGAGGTTACCGACAAATGGGGTATTCCGGTTGCTCGTTTTCACTGGCAATGGTCAGAACACGAGCTTAATCAGGTTGCCCACGGCCTGCAAACCGCTAAAACGCTGCTTGAAACTATGGGCGCAACCGTAGGTGAACTGCCCCCGCCAGAACAAGCCATTGCCAAAGGCGGCCAGATTATCCATGAAGTGGGCACTGCCAGAATGGGCGACTCACCCACAGACTCGGTGACCAATCAATGGGGACAAACCTGGGACTGCCCGAATCTGTTTGTGATGGACGGCGGCGTATTTGCTTCCAACCCACATAAAAACTGCACGCTCACGATTATGACGCTGGCCATGCGAAACGCTAACTGGCTGGCAGGCCAGATTCAACAGGGAGCTTTGTAACATGACAAATTCTAACCCTAACACGCCTTCTCACGGTTTAACCCGTCGTCAGTCATTAAAGCTGTTTGGCATGATGCTGGCCAGCGCGGCCGTGCCAGCCCTTAGCGGATGCGCCAGCAGCGAAAGCAAAGTCAGTGCAGTTGCCTCGGACTGGCCGACGCTAACCATAGAACCCATCAGCGTGGCCGGTTACGGGCAGGATCCCGATCTGATTATGCCCCCGCCCTCGCCGTGGCCAAAAACCCTGACCCAGGAGCAGATAGCCCTGGTATCCCGACTAACGGATATTCTGGTGCCTGCGAGCAACGGTCAGCCCGGCGCGCTACAAATAGGCGCAGTGGATGTGATTGATGAGTGGGTCAGTGCGCCCTACACTCAGCAACAACGGGATCGAGACAGTATTCTGCGTTTACTTATCTGGTTTGATGAAGAGTCGGTACGCCGGTTTAATCAGCCGTTTCTGGCGCTTAACGAAAGCCAGCAATTTGTCCTGCTCGATGACATTGCCTACGACAAAAACAATATCGAACAGCGCCTGCAACAACCGGCGGCAGTATTTAACCGCTTACGCTCACTGGTGCTGGCGGCCTATTTCTGCTCTGAAGCAGGCAGCCGCGAAATTGGGTATCAGGGGAATGTAGCTATAAGCGGAGACTACCCGGGCCCATCAGAAGAAGCCAAAGACCATCTTGATGGCATTCTTGATGAGCTTGGTTTAAGCGAATATGCCTACCAGCAATAAAAGAAGCCAGATTCAAACACTCTCTGGCTGAGTTTGCTCAGGGAGTGTTTGGCGCTTCGCCAGGCGCTCCAGCAACATGGCGGAAATAAACAGCACTAACATAGTCACAAAGCCAGCCAGCGCCAGCATTAGCGCGCCTTTCTCATCACTGCTATCGACTACAAAACCAGACACCACAGGCGCCAGTGTGCTACCTATGCTGCCGCTGAATAACATCAGCGTAACCAGCATTGGGGGCGAATCAGCAATCTGCTGGGTGCCAACTGAAATCGCAATTTTATAAATACAGGTGGTCAGTAACCCAAAGGCCAGGCCCAGCGTCAGAAAAGTTTCCACCGACTCAATGAGCAAAAAAGCCGTTGTACAGGCAATCGCAATGCCAGACACCACCAGCAACATGATTCGGGTAGGAATAAAGTTCACCAGCACTACCGACGTGAGCAAGCCGAAAATAGAAAAGCCCCAGTAATTGCCCACCACCTGCCCGGCCACTGCCGGCTGGGCGTCAAAATAGGCCATCAGGTAATTTGGCGCCCAGGTTAAAAAGGTTGTTTGGGCAATAAGATACAGGCAAACACCGATTGCAAAACACACCACCCGCGGTGTAAGGCTGCGCTTAAACTTCATCAGCGCTGTCTCGCGCTCGGGGGCAGGTTCATCGCTACTGTCTTTTTTCGAGACTGCCTGATGCGTGTCTGGAATGGCGGTGGTCGCGGCCAGGAGCAGAATAATCACGGCAAGAGAGGCAACGGCCAGGTAACTTAGCGTCCAGTCCAGATTTGTTACCAGTAACCAGCCTGCCAGGGTAGGGAAAATGAAACCGGCGGCACTAAACGCACAGTCTGTGGCAATAAAAGCAGAGGCTCTGCGCTGTGCCCGGTAGATACGGGAGATAATAACAGCTCCGCCGGATAGTCCGCAGCCACAGCACACGCCTAAGCCCAGAAATACGGCCGCCAGTGTAGTGTAGCCAGCCCCGGTCAATACCGGTAATGCCGCACCCAGCAGCAACAATACGGAATAAGTGGTTAGCAACAAGCGGCGCACACTAAACCGGGTATACAAATACATCGACAAAAGCGTACCGATGAGCGCGCCGCCGGTTAGCCAGGAGAAAATACTCACGGTGCGGGCTGCGCTCATATCAAGTTGGTCGGCAATGGCATTGAGGATCACGCCGGCCTGGGTTAACAGACCAGACATGATCATGTAGCTTAAAAACGCTATCAGGGTTAACCGAATCTGGCTGTTCAACTAATTTTTATCCTGTTGTTGGAGGGGGAGTTAGTCGGCATAGCCCGCGCCGATAGCGTTAAACGGCATATCCAGCTCCAACTCAGGCACCTGCAGTCCTATCCAGGCCGGAAAGGTATTACTGTTCGGCCCCGGAAAGACGGTGTATTCGTTAGCCCAGGGATATCTGTCGATTGCCGCCACGATATCCGGGATCAGTCGGCGAGCTTTATCACCCTGAATCGACAGCACTTTTTCTGGTCTGGCCCCGTACCAGTAGCGGTCCGGGCTGGCTGTTTTGAAGTTTCGCAGCGCCGGAAGGCCACTTCTGACACGCCAGCCAACCACTTCATAAACCTGGTATTCCTGTGCACCCTGTTCTTTAAATGCCAGCCAGGTATGCACGGCAAACCAGCCACGCCAGCTAAAGGCGTCGGCAGCGTAAACCTCGATCACCGCATCCTGAACCAGTTCAGGCGATGGCGCGATACCCGCCGGTTCACGGCTGGCGGTGCGCCAGTCACTGTTGCTACAAGACGTGGTGGCAAACAATATCAATAACACAGCGGCCAGTTGCCTGCCCATTATTTACCCCTTTTTCTATAAATTAATTCGCTACCTATCTAACCAGCAGCCATGGGGTTGTGCAAGCCAGTGCCGACCAAACTACCAGTGGTCAGGATAAACTTTAATCAGCACAACTGGAATTTGTACAGCTAAATCAGCATACTGGTTTAACAAACAACAAATCAGGGAGCGTGTTTTGGGCTGGATTGATTACACAATCGTCGCGATTTACCTTATTGGTTTACTCGCTATGGGACTGGCTTTTCGTCATCAGCATAACAGCCGGGAGTATTTTCTTGGCGGCCGGACAATTCCATGGCCAGCATTATCGCTGTCGGTTATGGCCACCCAGCTCTCTGCTATCAGCTTTATCTCTGCGCCGGCATTTGTGGGGTTACGGGAAGGCGGCGGCCTTATCTGGTTGTCTTATGAACTGGCGTTACCCATTGCCGTGCTGCTAATGCTATGGCGTTTGTTGCCCACACTACACCAAAGCGGTGTGGTGAGTGTGTACGATTTCCTGGAACGCCGCTTTGAACGCTCCACCCGCCTGCTAATTAGTTTTGTCTTCCAGCTCAGCCGCTCCTTTGCCACCGCCATTATGATTTACGCCATCTCACTCATTTTGCAGGGCACGATGGGCCTGGAGCAATGGCACAGTATTGTGGTGATTGGGGTAATTACGCTGATTTACTCAGCCATGGGCGGCATGAAGGCAGTGGTTTTTGGTGACGCGGTACAGATGATTATCATCCTCGCCGGTGCGCTCACTTGTCTGTTTGTGGCACTGGATGTGATTGGTGGTGTAGACGCTGCTATGGCGCTTGTCGACAGTGACCGTATGGAAGCGGTTAACATGGACTCACTGGGCCTGAACGGTAACGATTTCGGTCTCCTGCCCATGCTGTTTGGCGGTATCGTACTTTACGCTTCTTATTACGGCTGTGATCAGTCAGAAGCCCAGCGTTCGCTTTCGGCTAATAGCGTAACGGACCTGCGCAAGGTGATGTATACCGTCGCGCTCAGCCGTTTTCCCATCACGGTGATTTATTGCACCACCGGCCTGGTAATTGGCGCGCTGGTACTTAATACCCCATCTTTGCAGGCGCAGATACCAACAGACCAGCCCGACTGGATGATGCCCGTATTCATTGTTAACTATTTGCCTGAAGGCGTAATTGGCTTACTGGTGGTGGCGATTATGGCGGCGGCTATGTCATCGTTAAGCTCAGCCATTAATAGTCTGGCAGCGGTTACCACCGAAGATTTTTGCCGCTACAAAGGGCACGAGCCAAGTGATGACGAATACATGCGCTTCGCCCGTACCGCTGGCATTGGCTGGGGGCTCGTAACACTGGTATTAAGTTTATTTGCCGGTGACATCGCGCCCACCATTATCGAAGCCATCAATAAAATCGGCTCCGTATTTTACGGCCCGGTACTGGCTACCTTTTTACTCGGGATCCACAGTAAAAGCATTACTGCTAAGGCCGCTAATATTGGTTTATTACTCGGTGTATTCAGCAATACCTTTTTATGGCTCAGCGACAATCCAATTTTCTGGTTCTGGTGGAATGCCATTGGCTTTGCCGTTACGGTTATCAGCGGCCACATAGCGAACCGCTTAATTCCCGCCAGCAATAAAGCCACACCGCAAGCCAGTTTTGCCGGTTTGAATACCCGGATGATTGTGGTGCTGTCAGCCTGGAGCGCTGTACTACTCTACATCTGTTTCAATTTATCCGACTGGCTGGCCTGATGACAGCTAAGTTTGCAGTACCAAAAAGTACTCGTCATACCGGCCCAAAAGCCGGTATCTTCCCAAAAGGCTATTGGATTATAAACCACCTGCTTTTACTGTGGTTCTGTTGTGGCGAGTTAGTGGCTGTACACAGAGTGGCACTGTGGCTGAAACAACTGCTGCAAATGAGCGAATACACCCCACACGTCATCCCCGAATTTGCGCAGCAAATATCGGGGACCCCCAACCATGATATCGTAGAGTTTAAATAACCTTTGCTGAAAGTTATATCACACAAGCCAGACTTTTTAGGCAACCCCGGATAGGTACGTTAGACCTTCCGGAATGACAAGGAATTTTGTTGCCCCAAATCGAATTAGTCATACCGACTCGTGAGCCAGGATGAAACTATCCCTCCCCTTTCACATAAGGAATGTCTTCATCCAGCGCTTCCAGCTTATGAGTACGCTTGAGGGGTGAGCCGGTGTGTCGTGCCATCCAGTAGTAGGCAGTGGGCACTATATAAAGGGTTAAAAAGGCCGACACCAGAACCCCGGCGAAAATCACCATACCAATGGCCATACGACTCTCCGCCCCGGCGCCGCTGGCGATTACCAGCGGAACACTACTGAAGACGGTAGTAAAACCGGTCATAACAATGGGCCGTAAGCGCATTGCTGAGGCTTTACGTAAAGCTTGTTCAAACTCTTCACCTGCATCGCGCAACTGGTTAGCGAACTCAACAATAAGAATACCGTTCTTAGCGGCTAACCCAATAAGCATAACCAAACCAATCTGACTGTAGATATTGAGCGTCATACCGGCAAAATACAGCCCGATAAAAGCCCCTAGCAATGCCAGCGGTACAGTCATCATGATCACCAGAGGATGCACCCAGCTTTCAAATTGCGCAGCCAGAATAAGGTAGGTGATCGACAACGCCAGTAAGAAGACAAACACAAAAGAGTTGCCTGACTCCTGATACAACTGCGATTCGCCTTTGTAATCGATAGATACTGAGTCAGGTAGCTCAGTTTCAACAATATTTTCCAGATACGCCAGCGCTTCCCCCAGCGAATAGTCTTCCGCCAGGTTGGCTGAAATAGTCACCGAACGCATGCGATTATAGCGATTAAGCTGAGCAGACGTTGCCTGCTCCTTAAAGGAGAGCAGATTATCCAGCGGGATCAATTTGCCGGTATAACCTGAGCGTACATAGAGATTCTCAATACTGTTCGGACTTCTGAATTCCGACTCCACTCCTTCCATGATGACATCGTATTCTTCGCCACGGTCCAGGAAAGTGGAGACCCGGCGCTGGCCCAACATGGTTTCCAGGGTGCGTCCCACATCACTGATAGAAACGCCCAGGTCAGCGGCACGGTCGCGGTCTATTTCGATAAGTAGTTGCGGCGAAGTCGATTTATAATCGGAATCAATACGCACCAGTTTAGGATTCTCAGACGCTTTTTCGATAAGGATATCGCGCCACTCAGCAAGATTTTCGTAAGTATCACCTTGTAATACAAACTGCACCGGCCGACTAAACCCGCCACCACCGATACCTGCCCGCATAATCGCAAAGGCACGTACATCAGGGATAACATTAAGCCGTTCGCTGATTTCATCCATAATCTCAAACGAGCTACGCTCTCTCTGGTCCCAGGGCACAACCCCAACCACCACGATACCGGCCCGGCCACCCCAGCCCGGCGCCCTTACCAGCACCCGGTCAAGCTCACCTGCTTCGCGGTATTCCATAACGATATCTTCAATTTGTGCCAGGTTGCGGGAGTTGCTTTCAAAACTCGCACCTTCCTGCGACTGCATAATAATAAAGAAGTTACTGCGGTCTTCCTTTGGCGTAAATTCTGCGGGTATGCGTTGTTGTAACTGATAAATCAGGCCCACTGCCACCGCCAATAACAGCATCATTACGATTGGCTGGTGAATGGTTTTACCGAGGCTGTTAAAGTAGCCGCCTTCAAGTTTTTTGAAGCTATTATCCAGCCAGCTACCAAACCCGGTACGCTCGCTTTTCTTGAGCAAAATAGAGCCCAGCATGGGTGAGAGCGTCAGCGCAGTAACGCTTGAGAAAGCCACTGCGGCGGCAATGGCCAGCGCAAACTCGGTAAACAAGCGGCCTACGTTACCTTCCAGAAAAACCAGTGGCACAAACACCGATATCAATACCAGCGTAGTAGCGATAACCGCAAAGCCAACTTCCCGGGTACCACGGTATGCGGCCAGTATAGCCGGTTCGCCCATTTCGATGCGGCGATGAATGTTTTCCAGCACAACGATGGCGTCATCCACCACCAGACCAATCGCCAGAACCATGGCCAGCAAGGTCAGCAGGTTTATCGAAAAGCCCAGTGCCAGCATAACGATAAACGCAGCAATCAGTGAAACCGGCACCGTAACGGCTGGGATCAGAGTAGCACTGACATTACCTAAGAATAAGTAGATAACCACTACCACCAACAACATAGCAATGCCCAATGTGTTATAAACCTCTGAGATGGACTGCTCGATAAACACCGATGAGTCATAGCTCGGCACAATAAAAATGTTATCCGGCAGACTTTGCTCAATACGGGCTATTTGCTCGCGGGCAGCCCTGGCGACTTCCAGGGTATTGGCTTTCGACTGTTTGATAATACCCAGGCCAATCATATTCACACCGTCACCGCGAAATTCGGTTTCATCCTCCACCGCGGTAAGTTCAACTTTAGCGATATCGCCTAAACGCACCAGGTAGCCATCGGCGCCAATGGCCACAGTGAGCGCGGCAAAATCTTCCGGAGTCAGAAAGCTACGTGCCACCCGTACTTCAAAGTCGCGGTTTAACGACTCCACCTGCCCGGCCGGTAATTCCACGTTTTCTGAGCGGATCACCGACTCCACATCGGCCACAGTGACATCTCTGGCAGCCATTGCCGTTCTGTCGAGCCACACTTTCATGGCGTAAGTTCTGCCACCACCAATTCGCACCCGGGCAACGCCGTTAACAATCGACAACCGGTCGACCAGATAACGTTCGGCGTAATCGGTAAGCTCCATGGTATTAAGATTAGTGCTGCGCAGATTAAACCACATCACCGGCTGTTCATCGGAATTGGACTTCGACACCTCCGGCGGATCAGCTTGATCCGGCAGGTTATTTAACGCTCGGCTAACCCTTTCCCGCACATCATTAGACGCCGCGTCAATGTCACGTGACAATTCAAACTCAATGGTAATATCGGAGCGCCCATTGCGGCTGGTAGAGGTAATATTCTTAATGCCCTCAATGCCACTGATGCGATCTTCGAGCAACTGGGTAATCCGGGTTTCAACAATATTGGCCGACGCCCCGGGGTAATTGGTGTTGATGCTGACAATAGGCGGATCAATATCCGGATACTCCCGTAGCGACAACATAGAAAAAGACACAATGCCGAAAATAATCAGCAGCAAGTTAACCACTGATGCAAAAACCGGCCGTTTTACCGATACGTCTGATAACCACATGTATTAGCTCTCCAGCGTATCGCGATTCAGAACTCTCACCTCAGAGCCGTCGCGTACCCGCAACGTGCCTTCAACGATAATTTGCTCACCAGCGTTCAGACCTTCGACAATCTGCACCCAGCCAGGACGGCGTTCGCCAACGATAACTTCACGCTCAGAGACCAGGTTATTCTCGGCCACCACGTAAACAAACTGCTTATCAGCATTTGGGACCAGCGCCTCTTCCGGGATCACCAGGGTATCGAGCACCTGCTTTTCGATTGTAACCTGCATAAGCATTCCCGGGCGCAATTCGGCCTCAGGGTTGTTGATCACAGCGCGGGATAAAATAGAACGGGTCACCGGATCGATACGCGAATCTATGGCCGTAATTTCACCGCTAAACTCCCGGCCCGGATAGGCTACTGACTTCGCCGTTACCTTCTGGCCCAGAGCCATACTGGCCAAGTGATTTTCAGCCACATTAAAATCGACTTTAATAACACTAATATCATCAAGGGTCGTTATTTCATCGGCGGGGCGAACCAGTGAGCCAACGCTAACCCGGCGAATACCAAGACGGCCATTAAAAGGCGCTTTAATTTGCAAGTCATCCAACTGTGCGTTTGCCACTGCAATCTGCGCTTCCAGCGATTTTACCAGGGCCTGCTGCTCATCCAGCAATTGCTCTGAAGCCGCACTGGTTTTTGCCAGGTTTTTAATCCGGCTAAGTTGCCGCCTGGCCTCTTCAAGGCTGACCTGTAACTGTGCGACACGGGCCACTTCCTCTTTGCTGTTCAGTTGCACAAGCAATTGGCCGGCCTCAACCTTATCACCGTCGTCAAATAAAACGCGGCTCACCGTGTCGGCGACTTGGGCGGTTAGCGTAACAGACTCATTCGCCGTAGCCGTGCCCAGTGCTTCAATAGTAACCGGAAACAATTTTTTGCTGACTTCATACACTTTAACCGGTGTCAGTTTCGTTGCTATCGTCTGTCCGGATTGCTCCTGGGGCCAGTTTAAAAAGGCCAGTAACCCAACCAGTAGCACTAAACCAAAGAACAGCGGCGATAGCTTTTTACCCAATGCCATAATCAATCCTGCTATACTGGTCCCCAATCTTGTTGGTATCGACGGGCACCGGAATTAAATAATAAATGTTAACCAATGGCTTAATTTTACCCGATAACCTCACCAAGAGAGCGCGTTTAACAGCAATAATCTGTGTTTTAACGTTTTTCGGCTGCCAGCCCCTCCCGCCGTCGCCACCGAGCTGCAGAGTTTCTGAAAATGTCAGCCAGTTACCGGCCTCATTAAAAGCAAACGCGGCGGCTTGTCTGATCCGCATAGAGGATCATGTTTTGATGATCAGGCACCGTTTGTCTGGCAAGCTGGATTTCCCGGCTGGCGGTGTGCAAGGCGATGAAAGTCTGCGTTGTACTGCACACCGGGAAACCTGGGAAGAAACCGGGTTTAACCTTGAAGTTGGTAAGCTGCTTACCTATTCCTCTTCAGGAATGCCGGTGTTTCAATGCAAAGGCGACGCCTCCATGGCCGCACTGGCTGAAAAGGTTTCTGCGCCAGACTGGGCTAAAATAGAGGTAACGGAGCTGATTAGGGTAAGCCCCTTTGAGATAACCGATGAGGCATTAAGATTTAATGATGATCTGATCCCGCTCCGTGATGCTTTTGTACTGGCTGGAAATGCGCCTTAGTGAGTCAGGATGTTGCTGCTTTATTGCGCTGGCTCAAGTTATTGTCACACTGTAATTTTGCAATTCATACAGGCATTGTATGGTTAAACCACCAAACAATCTGACCTGATTGCATAGAGGAGAATGTTATGCCGGCATACACCCCGCCACTCGCTGATTTTACCTTTCTGGTGAAAGACTGGCTAAAGATTGACGCACTGTATCAGTCGTTAGGGCTGGAAGAATTCGATGCGGCGTTGGCCTTGGAGGTTATCGAACAAGGCGGCAAATTTGCTACCGATGTCATAGCACCGTTGAATCGCGAAGGCGACGAACAAGGCTGTAAACTGAATAACGGAAAGGTGGTAACCCCGGAAGGTTTTGCAGCCGCCTACCAAAGCTACGTGGAAAACGGCTGGAATGCCATGCTTGGCGATATTGAGTATGGCGGTCAGGGCCTCCCCTACTCCATGGCTGTACCGGTACACGAAATGCTGAATTCGGCCAATCTAAGCTGGCGGTTAACCACTATGCTTACCGAAAGTGCCGTACTTGCCGTTACCAAACATGCTTCTGATGAGTTAAAAGCACAGTATCTGGAAAAGCTGGTAAGCGGCCAGTGGACCGGTACCATGAACCTTACCGAGCCTCAGGCTGGCAGTGACCTGAGTCTGCTGGCAACCAAAGCCGAGCCGAATGAAGACGGCAGCTATAACATTACCGGTAGTAAAATCTTCATCACCGCGGGCGATCATGACTGGACCGAAAATATCGTCCACATGGTGCTGGCACGGTTACCGGATGCGCCAGCCGGTGTGAAAGGCATCAGCCTGTTTCTGGTACCTAAATTGTTGCTCAACGAAAACGGCAATCCGGGCGAACAAAACGCCGTTACACCCAGTGCGCTGGAAAAGAAAATGGGCATTAAGGCCAGCCCCACCTGCGTAATGAATTTCGACGGTGCTCAAGGCTGGTTGGTAGGCGAGCCGCACTGCGGTCTGGCCTGCATGTTTACAATGATGAATGATGCCCGTTTTCAGGTAGGTCTTGAGGGGCTTGGCGCTTCAGAGGCCGCTTTCCAGGGCGCATTAACTTATGCCCGGGAACGTCTTCAATCCCGTGCACCACAAGGCGTACAACAACCCAATGACAAAGCAGATGCAATTATCTACCAACCCGACATTGCGCGAATGCTGCTTACCCAAAAAGCATTCACCGAAGGTAACCGGGCTCTGGCTATGTTATATGCCAAGTATATGGACATAGCGCATAACTCAAGTGGCGAAGCTTTCGACAATGCCCAGGCCATCCTGCAGTTTCTAACGCCTATCTGTAAAGCCTTTATGACCGATACCGGATTAGAATCCACCAGCCTGGGTATACAAATTTTTGGCGGTCACGGCTATATCCGCGAATGGGGCATGGAACAACTCATGCGCGATGTACGCATCGCCATGCTGTACGAGGGCACCAACGGTATTCAGTCACTCGACCTGATTGGCCGCAAACTGACCCGCGACCGGGGCGACATGCTGGGTGTTACACGTAACGCTTTTGCAGAGTTAGTGGCTGGCATCGCCAGCGATGAAGCTCAACAACAAGCTTCGGCCTTGCTGGACGAGTGGTATCAGACGTCGTTACAGGTAAAAGCCTTTTCGCCGGTAGATGCCGCCGCGGGTGCATGTGATTACCTGGCATACAGTGGTTACTGTCTGCTTGGCGTATTATGGTACTCCATGGCAGATTGTGCAGCACAGGGCGATAACCCGGTGCTGGCCGCAGGCAAACAAAAGACCTGTGATTTCTATATACAGCGGCTGTTGCCGCGTACTGCCGCCCATAAAGCGGCGCTACTAGAGTCTGCCGACACCTTACTGGCCATTGCGGGCAATGAGTTCGATTATCTTTAAGCCTGATGCAGAGCAGTAAAAAAGGCCGCTTTGTGAGCGGCCTTTTTACAATTAGTTTTTCGCGATAGTCTCTTCAAATTCATCATCAAACCAACGCTTGATCATGTCTTTCTCATAACGGAAAGGGTCGCTGCTGCGAAGCCGGCTTACCCGGTTCATGAAAGCCATTTCCTTTATGTTAACTTCAGCAGATTTAATTACTGTATCACCATTTTTAAGCTGATAACTAAACTCCATGCGCGGAATATACACCCTATCGATAATCCGGATATCAAAAGCCCCCGCCCGCATGGTTGGCCACACCTGACCGGCTAAATCCAAATCTGTAACGGTTATCTCAAGCGTCTGGCCTTCAGGTAAGGCTTCTGCCAGTTGGTTAAAGTATTTATCCAGTGAATTAAACACCCGGTCACGAAACTTCTTGCGCGATTCGTTACTTGGCCTGACGTCGGTATACGACTTGGGATCCTGCCAGGTAATTTCGACTTTCGTCGCTGTTGGTTCAGCAGTACTTTTTTGTGCCAGACTGGCGCCAGAAAGTACCATGAGCGCAGGTACTAATAACCACGACGCTTTTACATTTCGCATTGTAGAATCCCCCGAAAATTTAGCTCGAAGTCAGAGTATATACGTACTCATTTAACGATTAGAACAATTAACCGCCAAAAAGTTTAACGGTTTATTGTATTTTTGAGCCTATCAGGCTTCACCTGAACCGGGGATGAACAGAAAGAATCAACTATTTTGTGTGTCCGTTTTCAACACCGGAGAACGGCGAATCTCAGAGCAAAACGAATGTAACGTCACACCGTGAATATAGGGATTTCTATCCTCATTTTCACAATAAGCATCATAAAATTGCAGCGTGCGAACTCGCGAGGACAGCACCGTATCGAAGTAATCTTGCTGGTAAGGTCGCATTGCCGAGTATTGTACGGCCAGGCTATCTTTAATTTCAGCCAGTTGCTTACGCTCTTCACGCGTGGCGATCTCTTCCATCCAGTCACTCATGGTAACCTGCACATCAGACAGTAAGTACTGCACAAACGGTAGCTGCAATACCACTACCAAAATAGCGATTTCGATGATAACAGCGATTGAACGAAACATGTTTTATATTACTCCCAAACTAGTAGGATGAGTTTATCCCAGGTTTAATTGTTTAATAAGATATGTGTTTTATACGTAGTTATTAAGAGCCATAGCTGTTCTATGACAGTTCATTTTTTCGCCTGCCCCGGTTGTCGCATAACTGGTACCAAGTGTGTACACCCAAAAAATACGTTACACTGTCGCCGCGGCGATTCAGACTGCAATTGATCTATATTAAGTAAATTTAATATATGAGAGGTATACTGCTGCCGTTATCATATTTAGCTTCAATGAAGGTAGTCTCATGAACGATCAGATCCCGGTGAAAAACGTTACTCCGGTAAAAGTTCACAAACCCGAAAAACTCAAAGAGTCGAAGCGTTATACGGCGCGCGACAGAATCTACGTACGGTCGGTCAAAGGCCCTTTGGAAAACTTTCGCCGTTTTTTTGGCTTCTTTTTTATTGCCTTGTTCGTAGTCATTCCCTGGATCCAGTATGACGGCCACCAGGCTGTATTGCTGAATATTGTGGATCAGCGCTTTACGATTTTCTCACTGACCCTGTGGCCACAGGATCTGACACTACTGGCGTATATCTTTATTGTTTCTGCCTTCGCGTTATTTTTTATCACCACCTTTGCGGGTCGTGTGTGGTGTGGATTTATGTGCCCACAAACCACCTGGACGTACATATATGTATGGTTTGAAGAGTTTTTCGAAGGCAACCGTAACAAGCGTATTAAACTCGATGAACGCCCGATGGATTTCGATAAATTCTGGCGTAAAACGGCCAAGCATACCGCCTGGGTTCTGGTTGCACTGCTCACGGCGATGACCTTTGTTGGCTACTTTACACCGGTGGCGCAGCTGTACGTTGACTTCTTCACCTTCAATACCAGCTTCTGGGCCGGCTTCTCAATTATATTCTTTACTGTGTGTACCTATGGTAACGCCGGTTGGATGCGCGAAATTATGTGTACTCACATGTGCCCTTATGCCCGTTTCCAGTCAGCAATGTTCGACAAAGATACCTTTACTGTGTCTTACGATGCCAACCGCGGTGAACAACGTGGTCCTCGTTCTCGTAAACTGGCCCATGAAGACTTAGCCGAAAAAGGCCTGGGGGAATGTATCGACTGTAACCTGTGTGTGCAGGTGTGTCCTACCGGCATCGATATACGTAACGGCTTGCAGTACGAATGTATCAACTGTGGTGCCTGTGTAGACGCCTGTAACGGCGTGATGGAAAAAATGGATTACCCCAAAGGGCTTATCAGTTTTACCTCTGAGCACGAACTGGCGGGCGGCACAACCCATATCGTTCGTCCCAAACTGGTGGGATACCTGGTGGTACTCATAGTCATGTGTGGTTTACTGGTTGCCGACATTGTTACCCGGGTGCCTCTTGAGGTAGATATTATTCGTGACCGAAATTCGCTGTATCGTGAAAATATGAACGGCGATATCGAGAATGTGTACACCCTGAAAGTCCTCAATAAGTCACAAACTGAACACACTTACACAATTAAGGTAGAAGGTTTGGCCGAATACGAGTACATTGGCGAACAAGTTGTTACCGTGGGTGGCGGCGAGGTATACAGCCTGCCTGTATCTGTCGCAACTGATCCCTACAACCTGTCTGACCGGGTCACCGAAATATATTTTAATGTTTCCACCAAAGAGGCAGACGGCACTGTTGTAGAGGTTAGCGAGCCATCGAAATTCCTTTATCGATAAACAGGCCTTAATGTGAGTGACTTTACCTTTGCCGAACTGTCACCCGATATGATCCTTGCCGCACTGGAGCAGTGCGGCATTTTTCCTCAATCAGGACTCCTTGCTTTAAATAGCTATGAAAACCGGGTCTACCAGTTTTTGAGCGATGAGCAAAAACGCTATGTAGTGAAATTTTATCGCCCGCAGCGTTGGAGCAACGAGCAAATCCTCGAAGAACATGCATTCAGTCAGGCTTTGGCAGATGCGGAGATCCCCGTTGTTGCTCCCCTGGCTCATCAGGGCGAGACGCTGCATTTTGCTGAGCAGTACCGCTTTGCCTTGTTTAATTCCGTCGGGGGCCGTCAGTTTGAACTGGATAATCTCGATCACCTGGAATGGATGGGCAGGTTTATCGGCCGCATGCATAAGGTTGCCAGCAGTGCGCCTTTTACGCACCGCCCTACCATGGATATTGAAAGCTACCTCACCAAACCGCGGCAAACTCTGGCCAACAGTACACTGTTGCCGGAATCACTGCATACCGCGTTTTTCACCATCCTCGACCAGGTCATCGAATTAACCAAAACGCTGTATCAGCCGGGTAAACTCATTCGTCTGCACGGTGATTGTCATGCTGGTAATATTCTGTGGCGTGACGGCCCGATGTTTGTCGACCTTGATGACAGTCGCATGGGTCCCGCTGTACAGGACTTATGGATGATGCTCAACGGCGACCGCGCGCAACAACAAATGCAGCTTGAGACACTGATTGAATCTTACGAAGAATTTTGTGAGTTCGACAGCAAGGAGCTGACCCTGATTGAACCACTGCGGGCCATGCGTATGGTGCACTATATGGCCTGGTTGTCTGATCGCTGGCAGGACCCGGCGTTTCCCAGAGCCTTCCCCTGGTTTGCTGAACAACGTTACTGGGAGCAGCAAATCCTGGCACTCAAAGAGCAATTTGCTACGTTACAGGAGCCGCCTCTCTCTTTGGTGCCCTATTAACAGCCATCAACATAAAATAAAGCCATTATGTAAAACGGGTTGCCAGCTCCTTACCAGGATGGGATTTTCAAAACAGGTAAATCACCCCAATCCCTATTTCGGCTTCATAATCGCTGCGAGCTATCGGACTATCCCGAACCGCGCTGCTGTAGTATTCAAACAAGGCTTCACCGTAAACTTGCCAGTTTGGGGTGAGGTAATGTCGCAAACTATAGTCAACGCCCACTGAGCGTAATCCACCACTGAGAGTAATTTCATCTAACCCGGATTGTGCCGCTTGCATTTCGTCAATGCCGAAGCCATTGTTGGCATAGTCGCTGTCATGAAAAACCGCCACCACATTAATTTCCGAGCCGGTGCCATTTAGTTGGTCACCGAAGCGGCGGCCCACACCGAATAACGCCAGGTTGCCATCGCCGCCAGTGACAACTCGCCCTACCAGCCAGTACCGCCAATCTGAAGTCAATGCCCGACGTGCTTGTAACACCACTTCGAAGCCTTCTTCCTGATTGCCTAAGCCATCTAAATGGCCGTCGTCTGAATCACCTTCTTCACGGCCTTCTTCGAAACCCAGTAACGCTTCCAGCAACCACTTGTCATTACGAAGACCACGCCAACCCAACGCCTCTCCGGCGAAGTAAAAGATATTCTCCCCCTTTCGCCATTGCAGGGCACCAGCAGGCTGAATTTCCAGGCCAAATTCATCAGAGCCTTCGTAGGCTGTTTCGTATTCTACGCCGAGCCCCAGCCCGAGACTCCAGCCATCATTACCCCTGGTGAAGTCATCCAGCGAAGGAAGCGGTACCAATGCTTCACTCTTGCCCTGCGCTAAAGTCTGTTGTGTTGTCAGACCGGCGAAACAAAACAGCAACGTCAGTAATATCTTCTTAGTCATACCAATTCCTGCCACATAGATAACTTAATACTAGGGGCTGTTGATCTTTGCTGTACGATTTTTGGTCTATATGAAAGCATTTTAATCGCGGAGCAGTCCTGAAGGCATAGTTGTTCTACGTCAAAGGGCTGTGACAATGAGTAAAATGCTTTCATGACGACCCCTTCGGGTAGCGCCTGTGTATCATTTATACTGTGTTGACTGTTTTTGATTTAGCCCACTAGACCTGCAAACAGTCGCCTTGTCTAAATGATACACAGACTGCTGCAAAAGTGTACAGCGAAGAACAACAGCCCCTAGTCAAAAATTACAATATGGATAATGCAACTGCAGTAATAGAAACACGGCGCGGTTACATTACAAAAAGCGCTTTTTTGGCTAAGCTGCTTACCAAGCGATCAAAAAGAATACGTTAGCTACTGGTAATGGTTCAGATTCAGCAAAGATTATTATTCAGGGCGAGTAAAGGCTATTTAAACAGATTGGGTAACGCTTGCCATTTTGCACTGTTTTTTTTAAAACCACGGTCCATTTTACGGATGAGCAGGATTTATTGCAGATGAGCCGGGAGATTTATTGCCCGGCTTTTTTAGTGCTGAGTGCTTCTATTTGTTGTTTATCGGCCAGCGCATCAAAGGCGCCATAGCGAGACACCGCAAAAGCACCACACTGTGTCGCAAACCGTAAAGAGGCCAGGATATTCTCAAAGTTTGCCGCCCAATGAATAAACGATGCCTTGTCCTGTACTTCGCCAGCAAGGGTAAATAAAAAACCACCGACAAAGGCATCACCCGCCGCGGTTGTGTCGACTACTTGGGTTTTCGGTGTGGGATACGTTCCATTTGTATCCCGAGTGTAAAATGCCACCGGGTTAGCGCCGTCAGTGACCAGAATAAGTGCTACACCGCTGTCCAGCCAGCTTTGTATGCTGGCTTCGACATTGGCTTGGCCGTACAGCTCAACCAGTTCTTCATGACTGGCTTTTATAATATCCACTTTGGCGGCAGTCTCACTGATAAGCGTTGGCGCCATGGCGGCATCGTCCCAGAAAGCAGGGCGCAGATTGATATCCAGACATAAAATACTGCCGGCATCGCGAAACTGGCTCAGCGCTTTCTCGGTTACCTTGCGCAATTCCGGCGTACTTACCGAGCCTGAACAGAAACTGATAATACGAGGCTCGGCAAACAATGCAGGCTCCAAATCGGCCTGAGATAAATCAGTATGAGCAGCGTTATCAATATAGAAATCGAAAGAGCGTTCTCCGCTGGCATCCAGCCCAACAAAAGCCAGGGCCGTTTTACCTTGTGCAGAAAAGCCGGTAAACCGGGTACTAACTCCCAACTCTGCCAGCGTGCGATACAGGTATTCGCCAAACTGGTCTTTGCCGAGCTTGCCAAATAATCCGCTGTCGCCGCCCAGTTTGGCGACGGCTACTGCCACATTGGCGGGCGCTCCACCGGCAAATTTTTTAAAACTCTCAGTGGTACCTGTCGCATTCTGCTCTTTGGTTGAAAGCATATCTATCAATGCTTCACCCATACATAAAACCTGCATAAATTTTCTCCTGTTGGATGTCAGAGAAGTGTGAAATTAATCAAAAATAAATACCAATCCGGCGAGATCCACATCGAAGCGCAAACCGGCCACCCAGGCATTGTCTAAGTCTTCAACACGCCCTCTTTCATTAAACTGGTCCGGGTTCACAATGTAGTGGATATTCGGTTGCACGCGAATATTATCGCCAAACTGCATGCCATAGCTCAGCTCCATCATAAGCTGATAACCTGCAGGCACACCCAGGCCGCCGTTTATTTGCCTTAGCAGTGCCTGATCCTCGAGTGCTGCATCGCTATAATCCTGACGAGTAACCACAAAGCCAACAGTATCGGTATCGCGACCGGCAAAGGTACCATGTTTAACAAAACCAGCTTTCAGATAGTAATCCTGGGTGAGTTCACCCTCAATGCCAGTTAATACTGCGCCAAACAATGTAAGGCGGCGGCGGGAATTCAGATCCGGGCGCAGTACGGTTTGCTCAAATCGGGCGAATACACCGGAGCGGCCATTTTGGGTGGCGTAATCCTCGCCACTTATGGCTGCCAGATTGCCCTCAGCATCCCGGGACGGATCGGCGTAGTCAGCGCCATCGTACCAACCACCCACTTCGTATCGACGGGGATAGTCATCATTTTTCCAGGAGGTCTTATAGCCTAGCGTTACGGGCACTACTACGCCGGTGGAATCTGCAATTCCCCAGTCAAAGCCGTGGTCGCCGTCAGGCTGATGAGCGGTGTTTTCTTCGTAAACACCGGCATGTAAATACACTTTATCATTGAACCAAAACTTAGCGTGACCGCCCCAGCTCGATACGGGCCACCAGGTAAAATTACTGGTACGAAATACAAAAGTGGGGTTACCACAGGCCGAGTTAGTCTGAAAATACTGGCAAAGCTCTGAACCTAAAAACGAGATATTGGCCACCGTTCTGCCGGCTTCTACCTGCAACTGCCCGTCAAAGAAAGACGTCTCAATGGTAAAGCGAGCTAAACGAGAATTCTGCCCACCATAGATTTCCTGCACGGAAGTGCTGTTACCAATGTAATTTTGCGCCAGATTCTGGCCATGTCGGTTGGTAAAAGCAACGTGAATACGGGTGTCGTTCCACCCGGCCGCTTTATCCAGATTGATACCGGCGCCTACAAATAGCTGGCCTGCATAAGCGCTGCCCCGCTGCTTCCCGCCGCTCACATTAGCCGCGGCTTCGCCGGTATAACTGGCCTGCCAGTCGATATAATCCGTTTCAGCGGCCTGTGCTGGCACAGCAATACACCATGCCAGGAGCCCGCTGGTGATGGCACTACAAACCGATTTGGCGATCCCGCCGCGCAGTAAGGGCCGGGATAAGTCGATATTTTTTAAGCGCATTTACATCCCTCATGGGGGTGTGATTTTACAAAAACCACGATCACACCCTGTTAACAGCAAGTCAGGGGATCGCAATTTAATGCAGCTTAAATATTAAATCAACTTTATTTATTTATTAAATTTACAAACTGTATTGGGCCAGTAATGGCAAATTTGCGCAGCCAAGAGCCCGAGCGTCGGCGCCAACAGACCCTGGCAACAACCGTAACGGCGATAATCCGCGGCAATCTGCATCTGCCAGTAACTGCTCACATTTATGTAACAACACCTGCTTTACGGCGTCGGGGACGGCGCCCTCTATCACCACCGCATCCAGATCGAGGAAGGCATGAGCACTGATGGCGGCCTGTACAATTCCCTCGGCCGCCTCTTCCAGCCACCGGGCCACCGCAGGCAAATTATCCGGCCAGATGGAGTGCCTGGCGTGTAAAAAAGCCGTATCTACGTCCATTTGTTTTAGGTTTTTTTCCAGTCGATGAAGTGAAGCACTATCGAGTAGCTGGGCATTACCTGAACCCGCCAGCACCGGCAGAGAACCCACAGCACCAGCATTACCACTGCGGCCAACATGGAGTTTGCGGTTAAGCACCATGCCGCCACCAATAAAGGTACCCACAAAACAATACAGGTAGTCACTAAGCTCGCGGTGCTGCCCGAACCAGAGCTCTGCCGCACAGGCGGCAGTATCATCGTTACACAAATACACTGGCAGCTTGGTAAACTTCTGCACCGCCGCCAGTACATCAAACTCTTTCCAACGTGCGAGTTCATCTTCCGGCGCGCCGGCCTGCTCACTCCAGCGCCAGATTTCAAACGGCATGGCCACCCCCACACCGCTGACTCTGCCGACTTCCTCTTCATCGAGCGCCGACAAAATGGCTCGCAGCCCTTTTTGGGTAAAGCGTTGCATCGCTTCAATAGCGGGGAAATCCCAGTGTTCACACAATGAAGCCCGCACATTACCCAGAAAATCAATCAGCGATATCTGCATACTGCGCCGGCCAATTTTGATACCCAGTCCGAAAGCGCCGTTAGCTCGCAGTGAGAACGGCACGCTGGGCTGACCCCGCTTCCCCCGATGGGGCTCACCGCGCTGCAACAAGCCATCATGTTCGAGCCGGTTGATGATTACTGTAGCGGCCTGGGCTGAAAGGCCGGTTTGCTTGGCAATCTGCGCTTTAGGGAGTTGTTGGTGCTGGCGGATAAGTGTCAGAATTCGCCTTTCATTCAGTGCACGCAAACCCGACTGGCCTTTGGGTACTACACTTTTTTGCCATACCGGCGAAGGCTCGTTCGACGTTGCTTGCATGGTTTCAGACATAACACTTCTCTTAATTATCCTTAAATCAACAAGGTATAGTAGTCTTTCAGAAGCCCGGTGCAAAGCCCTGCTGAGTCCCAGGCTTAAAACGCGCGCAAAAAGAAAGAAAACAAATTAAATAAATTTTGTTGATTTATTGACACGAAAAATTTTTGTTGCTTAAATCGCTTAACTAATTTTTTACATGACGAGGCTTATCGTGCAAAAACGCGTGCCATTGGTTTCCAGGGAAACGTTGATCCCTTTTATTTTGCTCACCATCTGTTTTGCTGCCTGGGGTGTTGCCGCCAATATGACGGACCCTTTGGTTAAAGTGTTTAGCAAAATCTTTACAATGTCATCGCTGCAATCAGCGTTGGTACAGTTTGCTTATTACGGTGCCTATTTTTGTCTCGCAATTCCCGCGGCATTTATCAACAAACGATTCTCCTACAAAACCGGAGTTCTCACCGGGCTGGGTTGCGCCGCAGCCGGTGCTTTCTTGTTTTACCCGGCCAGTCAGACCATGACTTACGGATTCTTCCTGCTTGCGTTATTTGTACTGGCTGGCGGCCTCTCTATTCTGGAAACTTCGGCTAATCCCTATGTGATGGCCATGGGCTGTGAACAAAGTGCCACCCGTCGGCTAAACCTGGCTCAGGCATTTAACCCGGTGGGGACTAACCTTGGGGTATTTCTGGCCGCAACGCTGATTCTGCCCAACCTCAATCAGGCCTCAGCTGAACAACGCGCCAGCATGTCTGCAGCCGAGCTCAAAGCTGTGATTGGCGCAGAACTGGATGCGGTAATGGTGCCTTATGTGGGGATGGCCGTTGTGCTGGTTGTGGTGTGGATTGCTATCGCCTGTATTAAAACCCCGGTTAATGAGTCTACCGAACAAAGCAGCGAAAACATTAAGCTAGGGGCATCACTTAAACGTTTAATGCATAACCGGCATTATCGGTTTGGTGTCCTCGCGCAGTTTTTTAACGTGGGTGCGCAAACCTGTGTATGGACCTTTACCATCCAGTACGCCATGGCGGCGATTGGCGGTAATGAAGTCGATGGCGGTCAGGTGCTGCAGTACAGCATGATTGTGTTTCTTGTCTCTCGCTTTGTGATGACCTGGTTAATGCAGTATTTGTATCCGGCAAAGCTGTTGATGATCATGTCACTGATAGCGGCCGGGTTATGCATTGTTATGACTCAGGCGCCCAATACCGTTGGCGTAGTATCGCTGGTAGCAATTTCTGCCTGTTTGTCACTGATGTTCCCCACCATCTACGGTATTGCCCTGGAGGGCCTGGGAGAAGACACCAAGCTGGGCGCAGCTGGTCTGGTGATGGCGATTCTGGGCGGTGCTATCCTGCCATTGTTTCAGGCGGCGATCATCGACTCTTATAGCGTAGTTGTGTCTTACGTGGTGCCTGCTCTATGCTTCTTGCTAGTGGCTGGTTATGGTCTGTTTGATATCAAAAACAAAGCTATCCGAACCACTACTGCCAATACTGCAAACTCCGCTGCGGTAACGGTGAAATAATTTAACTACTTATTAGCCAGTCATCTGAGAACCTAAGAACGAGGGCTCTCAGATGATGGCAATGGCTTCATCGGTTTATTACTGACTAATAGTTCTGAACAGATTTGATTGTGATTCACTGCTGTAAATAAACAGCAGTGACCTGCCCTGAATATCAAAATGACCAACACCCGATTCAGCGAGACTCTCGATTTTGCCGTTTTGTGGATGGAAGCGCTTTATATGTCCGCCGCCTTCACGGTCGTACCAGTACCATAAACTTTCTCGTTTGCGCAGATTCCACTGCCTGCCGTTTAACAACATGGTTGCAGGAGAGCCCGGAATATCGGCCTTTACTTGCTGCGCGGAATAGTAAAGAGTGTGGTCGGCAGATAACCACAGGGTGTTGTTGCGGTCAGGGGTAAACTGAATAAACGTCCACTCAGGAGACTCTGCTGTCACACTCTGCGTGATAAGGTGATAGGTGTAAACCCGCCAACGCTCGCCTTCTTTAGCACTGAAGCTCAGCTCAGATGCAGATTTAAACGACACACCGCGAATTTCAGTTTGCGGAAAATCAACAACTGTTACCTCGCCGGTGGTTGCATTAATCAAGTGTAACTCGTTAAAAGTAAGCCCCGCTATATAGCGGTCATCCGGTGACCAGTGTAAATCCAGGTAATGGCGATTGTCGGTAAACGAGGTGATTTTTCTGCGTTCTCCCGAGAGCCGATCATATTCCCAAACCTGCTCTTTACCAGATGCCATGCTGATGTAGCCGATTGACTGATGATTGGTGGAGAACGTCGCCAGCAGCTCATCGACCGTATCGTTAGCAATACTCCCCGTTTCGCCGCTATCTAAATCAAGAATGTGAATGTCTGTATGCTTATCGCCCGACAAAAATACGTAATCAGTTTGATTATTAAAACGGCGGGGTAAACTTATACGGCGACTGCCTGAAAAGATAACCTGCTTATTTTTCCCCGATAAATCATAACTAAGTAATTGATAAGCTGGATGTTCACCCATAAGGATGACATTTTCCCCTGCATGGTCCCAAATTCCACAACAAATATACGCATCCTGTTTAAATAACAGCTCGAGTTTGTTGGTTGTTAACTCCAGCGCATAAAAGCCCTCCCATTGTTGCTTATCCGGCGAAGAAACAAGCAATTTATTTTCATGAGGGTGCAAATCAAACTGGCTGTTGCCAGATAAATAAAGGTCCGGCTGATTTAGCCGACGTTTAGTTTGAGTAGTTAAATCCAGCTCATAGATAGAGTAAGGGGTTCCCGCACCGGCATTCTCACTGAACACCACACGCTGATCGTTATGGGTAAACAATATTTTACCGTAGCTGCCAGCCGGACAACGGTGGATAAGTCGTGGCTCACCTGGAGTTAAATCCTTTATCTCAACGATGTAGTATTCACAGCGCTGTGCTGATGCTGCCAGATAAACCAGCTCGTCACCTTGTTTGCTCCAATCGCCAGGCCCGGTATTCAACCCGTCCGGGTGATTTATTTCTGAGGTTTTACCGTTGTATAAATCTTTGATCACCAGCCGTAAACGCTGTGCTTTAACCGACATAAATGCCATGCGACGTCCATCAGCGCTGAACGAGGGAAATACCTCATTGCCATCCATTGACGTTAATGCGCGAGCGAACGTGGCGGAGGGTCGTGGCGTTTGCCACGCCTGCCAAAAAACCAATACCACCACTAAAGCAAATATAACAGCAACGATCGGGAGTTTCAGAACAGACCAACCGGTCTCAGCAGGCTTTTCATCGGTCTCAGCTCGCTGCGCCTGCTCGCCATCAGGCACTAGAGCTTGCTTATCATGTTCATTAACCGTTGTTACCCGGGCCACAAACTTATAGCCCTTCTTAGGAAATGTCGCAATAAACTTCGGCTGTCTGGCATCGTCGGCAAAGGCGCGGCGCAATTTGGTGATCAGTCGGCTAACCGCATTGTCGGTGACAACCCGGCCTTGCCAGACCTGGTCAATCAGTTGATCAACGCTGATGATTTCATTGGGGTGCCGACAAAAATAAGCCAACAGCTCTACCATCATAGGTTCTAGCTGCAATGTCTCAGAAGACGAGGAAAGTGTCTGCTGCTGTTCACAAAATTGATAATTGGCTATTTGCCAGCGCATGGGACTGCCCTGCTTCGCTGTTTAGTTAAAAATACCACGTTGGTTTGATTGGGATCATCATAAATCATCAAAAATCATCGTTTGGTCATGCCTTTTTTCTCTTTTTATTTAGGCTGTTACCCATCAACTAACGGTATCTGAACTAAAGGAGATATATGTGTTTGCGTTAGCGTGTTGTACCTTAAACCACCTCAAAACCTGGCTTATACTGGCGCTTTTCTATTTGTTTGTGCTCGCAAGTATGACCCGGGTTAGCCTGGCTGCAGAGCATAAAGTACCGCCCCCTGCATCATTAATAAAAAGTGAACTCTCCAGCGAAAGTGCAGCAATCAGCCTGTTAAACAATACGGCTTTTAACCAACAGCTCGTGGCGCTTGCCACGAATTTGCCCGCTGACACTGTCAACAGCCAGACACTATTTAACCGCGTAGCTCTTCTTTCTGTACTAAACCAGCATCACGCGTTACTTGCTTTGCTGGATAGTGAAAAAAATGGCATATCATATAGTCATTATCGTTTATTTCACGAAGCCTTGAAGCAACATCCTGAAGCGCCAAAGGCTGTTTTTACCGACAATCTCAGGGAACATATCAAACAAAAAATAAATAAACTCAACAACGAGAGCTTATACCAATTACAAGATGCGCTTGGCTGGTCCGTACAAAGGGCACTGGATTATGTTGTAAACCTTTTAAAGCAGTATAAGGCGCTGCCTTCGCTGAATGAAGAGCAAGTGATTTCTCTGGTCACCAACGTTCATCTTTACCATGTACTTAAATCCGTTATCCCGGTAAGCAGTGAGTTAATTGCCGCTGAAAACCAGCACCGTTATCGTATCGAACCTGCCCGGCTGGTGAAGTTGGCCGGGGGCGTTGAATTAACACTCACCATCGTGCAGCCAAAACAATCAGCAACAACATTGCCCACAGCAATGCAGTTTACTATATATGCCGACGAGCGATCACACCTTACTACGGCGATCCACGCTGCGTCCCACGGATATGTAGGCGTTATAGCAAACTCCAGAGGGAAACGCCTGAGTAGCAACGCCATTACTCCCTGGGAACATGAAGGAGAAGACGCTGCGGCTGTCATTGAATGGATTAGCCACCAGCCCTGGAGCAATGGCGACGTGGTGATGTACGGAGGCAGTTACAACGGTTTTACTCAGTGGGCGGCCGCGAAACATATGCCGAAAGCACTAAAAGCCATAGCCCCCTATGCAGCAGCCAGCCTGATCACCGGCTTGCCTTACGAAAACAACATTGTATTAACTGCCAATTATGAGTGGGCTTTTCATGTTACCAATAACAACACTATGGACGATACCGTGTATGCCGACTGGGCCAAACGCAATGAGCTGCTGAGCCGGTTTTATCAAAGCGGCCTTCCGATAACCCAGTTGCCGGATATCGACGGTAAACCGAACCCGTGGTGGCAGCGCTGGATGGCTCACCCTGATTTCGATAAGTACTACCAGTCGATGGTACCGGTAGGAGAGGAATATCGCCATATCACTATACCGGTACTCACCGTAACCGGCTACTTTGACGGAGGCCAGATATCAGCGCTGGACTACCTTAAACGCCATAAGCGCTTCAACCCTGATGCCGATCATCGATTACTAATAGGCCCCTATTCTCATGGCACCGCGCAAGGCAAGGTGTGGGAAAGCTTCAGTAACTACACTCTCGATCCGGTGGCACTGGACAAAGACACCGAAGAGGTAGTGTTTGGTTGGTTTGATCATTTGTTATTTAATAAAGCAGTCCCAAAACTGGTCAGCCATGCGGTTAACTATCAGTTGATGGGCAGCAATCAGTGGCGGCATGCAGAATCACTCGCCGGGTTAAATTCTCAGGGCGTACAGTATTATCTGGGCACCACACCACTAGCAAATGGTCGATACCGGCTACTCACCCGCCAGGAGCAACTGCCAGCCAGTATCGAAATGACGGTTGATATGGCCGACCGCACCACCCAAAGGAATGTCAGCCCCTGGCCGTTAATTCAGGACAAGATTAACGATGAAACCGGCTTGGTGTATGTTACCGAAGCTTTTACCTCACCAATGGAGCTGGCCGGGGCCATAACCGGCAATATTGTGATTAGCACTAACAAGCAGGATGTTGATATTGGTTATAACTTTTATGCCATATCGCCAAAGGATGAGGTGTTTCACTTGAATACCTATCGCAGTCGGGCCAGCTATGCCCACTCTATGCAGCAACGACAATTACTCACACCGGGAAAGAAAACATCCGTGCCTATAGTGAACGCGCGGATGACAGCTAAGCTGCTTGAGCCGGGTAGCCGGCTGGCGATAGTGCTAAACGTCAACAAAAACCAGGATGCCCAGGTAAATCATGGCTCCGGAAAGCCGGTCAATGCCGAAAGCAGTGCCGATGCGGGTGAGCCACTGACTGTTAAATGGCATAATGACACGCAAATCATGTTGCCCTTAAAACCCTGGCGCAGTCAATGAATACACCTAAGCACATAGGCTCACAGCGCGGATCAGCTTGCATTTTTATCCACGGGGCTATTTATCCGGTAACGGTCCCGGTATAATCCCGCCCGCTCAGGTGCCTGATGCCAGTGCATCGGGATAATCGGGAAGTAAGTGAAAAGCTTACGCTGCCCCCGCAACGGTAATCACGTATTGCATACCTATGTTAATGCGATTCCCCTACGCCACCGACTATCGGGAAGGCGGGAATTCATGCCCCGGCATGACTGAAAGCCCGGAGACCGGCCTGTGCTGCGTCGGCAACTGCTCACAACGAGTTGGTTGCCACTTCTTATCCGTCTTAGCACTCGGCGGGAGTGCTGCAAAAAGAGTCCAGATATGACAATTCGATCCCTTTCCTGTGCGGTAGCCCTTGCGTGCGCCGCGAATATTGCCTGTGCCCAGCAATCCTCGGTAGAAACCATTACAGTTACCGGTTCCCGATTACCGGTTAGCCTGGACAAACTGGCGGCCTCAGTATCAGTCCTTACCGAAGAAGATATCCAGGCGGCAGGTGCTACCCAGTTAACCGATTTATTACGCGGCATGCCCGGCGTTAGCCTGAGTCAGTCTGGCAGCCCGGGTTCACTAACCGAGCTGCGTTTGCGTGGCAGCGAAACCAATCACCTGTTGGTATTGATCGACGGAGTGATTGTGAACGATCTCAGTCAGGGCGGCCTGGTAGATTTTGCTCATCTCACCGCTGATAACATTGCCAGAGTTGAATTACTGCGTGGTGCGCAAAGTGCACTGTGGGGCAGCGGTGCGGTGTCTGGTGTACTCAGCATCACAACGAAAGCGGGCAGTGAGAGTAATGACAGCACGTCATTGAGTGCTGGTATGGGTAACGCCAGCACTTATCGTGCTTCCGTCTCAACACAACAGTCGCTGGACAACCTGAATGTGTCACTGTACGCCAATCATTTTAATACCGATGGCGACAATGTGTCGCGTACCGGCGGCGAAGATGATGGCTACCGCAATACCACCGCCGGTTTCGGTGTAAACTGGCAGGCAACTGCCAATAATGCCTTTATGGCCGGTGCGCGCATGGTCGACTATCGCAATGACTATGACGCTACCGACTTCACTACCGGCCTGCCTGCCGATGCCGATAACGTTACCGATGGCGACCAGGTGACCTCTTACTTACAGTGGAATCTGGCTTTCGCTGAGTTGGGCTATACCAGCGAGCTTAAAGCCCAGTACCACAAGGATGATAATGATAACCTGACCAGCGGTTTCGACGCTGGTGGCACCACCGGCGAACGAAAGCAGTTGAACTGGACTCAATTTATTACTACCGACGTGGCTCAGTTTGCCATTGGCACTGAGTTACTCCGTCGCGAATTTGAACAGCGCGGACCGTCTGACTGGGGCGATCCGAACTACCGGGGCGATGACAGCACCAGCAGTATTTTTGCGGAGTTAAGCGGGCTCGGTACAGACGAGCTTACCACCCAGTTTAGTGTACGTTACGACGATAACGATCGCTTCGAGAAGGCCTGGAGTTATCGCGCCGGTGCACATTATGCTCTGAGCCGTCAGGTTAATGTTTTTGCAAGCGTCAGTCAGGCAGTTAAAACCCCTAACTTTACGGAACTATACGGCTATTTTCCGGCCCAGTTTATTGGTAACCCTGACCTTAAGCCAGAACAGAGCCGGGAGTTTGAGGTGGGACTGCAAAGTCAGTTCAGTCGTCAGCTTTCAGCCGATTTCAGTGTATTCACTACGCGTCTGGAAAACGAAATCAGCAGCGTATGGGACAGCACCAGCGGCTTAAGCTCGGTGGCTAATGCCAGTCAGGATTCCCGCCGCGATGGTTTTGAAGCATCGCTGCAATGGGTTGCTGATACCTGGCAGCTTACTGCCCACTACAGTTACCTGGATGCCACCAGCGGTGACGGTGCCGACCAGTCGGTTGAACTACGCCGCCCTAACCACACCGGCTCAGTGACCTACCGCCATTCATTACCGGTTCAGGGTTTATCTGTTTATATCAAAGCAGATTACACCGGCGTGCGTCAGGATATTTTTTATCCACCCACGTCATTCAGCGGCGAAGTCCTCAGTCTTGCCCCTTACTGGTTAACCAGCATAAACGTGAACTATGACTGGAACCAACAGTGGCAGTTTGGGGTCAGAGTGGATAACGCGTTGTCTGAGGACTATGAGGATATCATTGGTTACCGCGGTGCCCAGCGGCGCTTCCTCATGCACGCTAACTATCGCTTTTAACCGTTTGTCGCCGTTTAATTCGCCTGGTCGTCACTGACTAGGCGATAATTTAACGGTATGATAATCTCAACGTTTATTTGAATTAGAAAGGAAAACACTCGAATGAAGAAGTTTGCTTTGTGGGTTGTACTAGCATTGCTGATTCCATTACAAGCCTCTGCCGCAGTTAAGTGGGAAGAAGGTAAACACTATGAAGAAATCGATAAGCCCTTAAGTGACTCGCCAGAAGTCGTCGAGTTTTTCTCTTACTGGTGCCCGCACTGCTACCGCACAGAGCCGTTTGTGGCTGATCTGAAAAAGTCACTGGATGAAGGTGTTAAGTTTGAAAAGGTACACGTTAACTTTATGCCTTACGCCAGCCAGGAAGTACAGGACGAAGTGACCACGGGTATGTTGATCGCGAAAGCACTGAAGCAGGAAGACAAGCTGAGCGCCGCAATCTTTAACTATATCCATAAACAACGTGCCACCATTACCGGCATAAAAGACATCCGCAACATCTTTATTATCAACGGTGTGGATTCGGCGAAATTCGATAAGCTGGCCAAAAGCTTTGGCGTAAAATCAATGCTGGGCAAGAACAATAAAGAAGTAGAAGACTACCGCCGCGAAGTACGTTCAGTGCCCACCTTCATTGTTAACGGTAAATATAAGGTACAGATTGGTCGTGATCTGACGCCCACTGAACGCCTGGAATTGTTTAACTTCCTGGCAGCAAAACGCGATTAACTAATAAAGGGGTCAGAGTACATTATTGCTGGTGCAATAATGTACTCTGACCCCTTTATTAGTCTAGGCCAGCTTGTCGGTCGCTACCCGGTAACGAGGATCTTCGTTAACGTTTATCTCAACAAATTTACCCGCCTTGTTAAGCAAGCTCTGGCATTCCTGACTCACGTGGCGAATATGTAGTTTCTTACCCGCCTGCTCGTATTTGTCGGCCAGACCATCCAGGGCATCTATGCCTGATGAATCCCAGATTCGACTGTTTTTAAAGTCGATAACCACATCATCCGGATCGTTAACCACATCGAACAGCTCTTTAAAGTGGCTGACGGAACCAAAGAATACCGGGCCACGCAGCTCGTAGACTTTCCAGCCATCGTTGTCGATGTGCGATTTTGAGTCAATGTAGCGAGCGGCTTTCCAGGCAAACACCAGAGCAGAAACAATTACCCCAACCACTACTGCAATCGCCAGGTCGGCAATAACGGTAACGGCGGTTACCAGGAACAATACAAAAGCATCCTCTTTATTAACGCCGCGGATAATACGGAATGATGCCCATTCAAAGGTACCTATTACTACTACAAACATAACACCAACCAGCGCTGCCAGTGGGATCATTTCAATCAGTGGCGCGGCAAATAAAATAAATCCCAGTAATACTACTGCGGCAGTGATACCGGATAAGCGTCCACGGCCACCGGAGTTAATGTTGATCATGCTCTGGCCAATCATGGCACACCCCCCCATACCGCCAAAGAAACCGTTAACGGTGTTAGCAACACCCTGGCCAATACATTCTTTGTTGCCGCGGCCACGGGTATCGGTCATCTCATCAATCAGGGTGAGCGTTAACAATGACTCAATCAGACCCACCAGACACAAAATAACCGAGGTCGGTAAGATAATCATCAGCGTATCCCAGTTAAATGGCACCATGGGAATAGCAAAGGTCGGCAATTCGCCAGCCAGGGTCGCGCTGTCGCGTTGATCAACCGGGAGCATGTCGCGCACGAAGTCGATAACCGTACGGGCTTCCATATCCAATCCGTGCACTAGCAATGTGATAGTGATAATCGCTGCCAGCGATGCGGGTACCGCTTTGGTCAGTTTCGGCAATAAGTAGATGATTGCCATGGTTAAGGCTACCAATCCCAGCATGATGTACAGCATGGTGCCACTCATCCACTCCTGGGTCCCCAACGCGCCAGTGACTTTAAACTGCCCCAACTGGGCCAGGAAAATCACGATAGCCAGGCCATTCACAAAACCCAGCATAACCGGGTAAGGCACCAGGCGAATAAACTTTCCTAAGCGAAATACGCCGCACAATATTTGCAACAAACCGGCCAGTAACACTGCAGCGAACAGGTACTGGACGCCATGTTCGGCTACCAGGGCAACCATGACCACAGCCATAGCACCGGTTGCACCCGAGATCATGCCCGGGCGGCCACCAATGGCAGAGGTAATCAGCCCCATCATAAAGGCCGCATACAGGCCTATCATCGGCTCAACGCCGGCAACAAATGCAAACGCAACGGCTTCAGGCACCAATGCCAGAGCAACGGTTATTCCGGAGAGCACGTCATTCTTTACGTTACTTTCTTTACTCGTGATGATATCAAACATTACTATCTCAGCACTGAGGTGGTTAAAAATCGGTCGGCGATCCTACCATTACCAGGCTCATTTGTCCTTTAACAGTTTGTAAAAATCTGCCGCCCGATGCGATAAACGCCGTCAATCCTGCTCTGTACGGCATTGCCTGAGCCGGGTAAGCCGTTACCATGGTCGTTAACCTCCCCATTAGTAAAAACTTCATGTCTCTCAATAAGAAACAGCAAAAGACCCAGGCCATTATTACGGCGGCTTGTTATTATTTCTTGCAGTACGGTTACAATGGCGCCACTACTGATCTGATCCAAAAAAAGGCCGGTGTTTCTAAAGCCACCTTATATAACCACTTTCCTACCAAAGAGAGCCTATTTGCCTCAGTGGTGAGTACCCAATGCAAACACTTTATTGAACAGGCCAGAACCATTGGTCTGCCTGATGCTAACTTTTCAGAGTCGTTGTCGCGTATTGGTGAAGCTTATCTAACCTTATTACTGGCCAGGGAAAACCTGGCATTATTTCGCGCTGTGGTCGCCGAAGCGCCGCGCTTCCCGGGACTAGCGAAAACCTTTTACGATGCCGGGCCAGCCAGCATCCTGCCGGTGATTGCCGAAGCTATTAACCGCGCCCTACAAAAACATGAACTGGCTGATAACGGTTGCGAACCGCTGCGTCTGGCAACCGATTTCATTACCGTGTTGCGAGGCACATCACAGATGTATTGTCTGTTACATCCGGATTTTATCCCCGACCAGAGCAGAATCGCTGAATGGGTTTCTGAAGCCGTGGATATCTTACTTAATCAGGTTAGCCTACCATAGGATTGCATTGTGAATTCGCTGCGCCTACACTTTGCAGCAAAAATAACGTCTGAACGTCAGTTATGGATATTAAAGAATATATCGACCAATTCCCGGAAATCGCCGATCGCGAACGTCATGAACAGTTTACCTTGCTGGAAAAAGCCCGCGACACCAGCTTCAATCCCCCGGCGAAACGCCTATTCCAAATATATTGCTGGCTGCTACCGATATTTATGATTTTTGGCCTGGGCGGCATTTTGTATTCGTTTTTTGGCTACGGTAGTTGGCTACCCATAGCCGCCTTGTTGCTCGGGCTCATTATCTCCCGGCAAATGATTAATCAACGCCGTACTGCACTAATGCAAAAAGGATTACAGGAAGTGCTCGCTAAACAGACGCCCCCTGCTACACCTGAGTAATTCATGCACTCAGTGCAATAATGCACTCAAACACATCAACCCTGGCCTCTGCCATTATTTGCAAAGAGTTGATTAGTGTTCTCGAAGCCCCTTTTTCGCTCGCCCTTAATGCTGCGATACCAGACTCATGCACCCGAGCATGTGGGGTTTCCAGGTTAATTGATTCGTGACATGGCACTACTGCCATTTGGCTTATTCACAACACGATGAAAGGTAAAATACATTAACCTTTCCCGGCGCCAGCTAATTGGTGATATGCTGCTGTTTTCCTGACACTTTCACTACCTTCACAGGGTATTCTCTCGTTATGCAAGCATCCACCTTTGATTTTGCCATCACTGTTATTGGCCCGGTCCTCGTATTACTTATCATGGGCAATGTATTATTGCGCGCCAAACTTATTAATGATGAATTTGTCGCCACCGGCTCCAAACTGGTTTTTACCGTGGCACTACCAGCTTTATTGTTTATCTCCATAAGTCAGGCTGATTTCAGTAAAGCGGCGAATCCGGTACTGATCATTACCGGCTTAACCGGTACGCTGGGCTATTTTTTGCTGCTGATGTTAGCCAGTCATCTGATGGTACCAAACCGCCAGGCAACCGGGGTGGTCACCCAGGGCGGCTTCAGAGCCAATATGGGTATTATTGGTCTGGCTTATTGCGCACAAACCTACGGCAATGATGGTCTGGCAGCAGCCTCCGTTTATCTGGGCATGGTCACTATTTTGTTTAATGTTCTATCGGTATTCATTCTCAATTTTTATCAGGAAGGCAAGCGCTCACTTACCTCGCAGATAGAAGGTATTTTGAAGAATCCGCTAATAATAGCGATTGTTATTGCGTTACCATTCTCTTATTTCGACTGGCAGCTGCCGGTGTTACTCACCACCACTGGTGAATACTTCGCACAACTGACCTTACCACTGGCCTTACTGTGTACCGGCGCCTCATTGCAGTTCCGCTCATTCAGTGCGGACTGGTTTAATATTAGTCTTAGTTCATTGAGTAAATGCGTGTTTTATCCGGCTGTGATGGTGGGAGTAGCCTATGCAGCCGGGCTGCGCGGCATGCCTCTGGGCATTGTATTACTGATGACTATCGCACCCACGGCCGCTGCAAGTTACGTTATGGTGCGCACGCTTGGGGGGGATTACCGACTGGCGGCCAGCATCATCGCCATCACCACGGTATTATCATTGCCCCTGACGATTGCGGCATTCGATTTTCTCTCTGGCCAGGGGCTGCTTTAATCGTTACTGCGCTTAACGGTAGTTAGCCGAGTTTGCTGCCGCCCAGACACGCTGGCGAATCTACCGACGTCTGATTGCGCTTTTGCCATTCGGCCGGGGTATAGGTATGCAAAGCCAGGGCGTGAACCGGCCCAGCCAGTGCTTCAGCCACCAGCGCATTCACCTGGCGGTGACGGGCAATAAGGCGAAGTCCGTCGAAGGCTTCACTGACAACGGTAACCTTAAAATGACTTTGTACGCCATCCGGCACATTATGCATGTAACTTTCATCCAGCACTTCAAGGTACTGTGGTGCGAGTTCATCAGTTAATTGCTGCTCTATAAAGGGTTTTACCTGCATCATTTATGGCTCACCTGCATCGGAGTTTTCAGCTCCGGGAATATATCGAAACGTAAGGTTAATTCTACCACCGATAGGTTTACGCGTCTTGCTGAGTCCATGGTGGTAGTGTTGCTGCGTATCGCCGGCCATTACCAACAGGCTGCCGGGCTCCAGCATGAGTTCGCTGCGCTCGCTGCTGCGCAAATGCTTAAAACTAAAGCGCCGGGTGCTGCCCAGTGAGATTGATGCTATCACCGGACGGGGGCCCAGTTCGGGTTCATCATCGGCGTGCATCCCCATACCATCACTGCCGTCGCGGTACCAATTGGCCAGAACACAATTAAACGGCGCATTTAGTTCTGCACTCAGTCGTTGCTGCAGTTGCGTTAAACTGTCTATCATGGGATGCGGTGGCATGCGCAAATTGGAATAGGTATATTCACAATGCGGCGCGCCGTGCCACGATTGTAAGCGCGGAATTTTTACCTCTCGGCCGTACAATTTGATAGTATCCTGCCGCCAGGGTAATTCCTGCTGGAGCCGAAGGTACAGGTCTTCGGCCTGCTCTGGCAATAGCCAGTCAGACTGATAACGGATATCGGCATCGGGCAGTGATACCGGCGCCAGAGCCACCGCCTGACTGGCAAATAAGTTAAATTGCATTATCGATAACACCGGGCAAACCACACATCATGAACACAGAGTTTACACTATCTGATCGCACATTGACGCTGATCCGTTATCCGGCCAAACATCAGCACAAGAGTCTGCAGGCCTGGGACAGCGCTGACGAACTGCTGATAGAGTATATCAGACAAGAATTGCCAGCATTATCAGGCCAGCAGCCGTGGATAGTATTTAACGATGATTTCGGTGCGCTGGGGTGCACGTTTGCCCAGGAGCAGCCGGTATGGGTGTCTGACTCTAAGATTGCAGAGCTTTCCTTTAAAGAAAACCTGACGACCAACCATCTGCCTGATGTGCCAATGCAAGATTGCCTCGCCCCTTTGCCTGACTCCCCCGCACTGGTGATCATCAAAATTCCTCGTACCCTGGCATTGCTGGAAAGTCAGTTGCTGGCACTGCGCAGTGTAGCCGGCCCGCAAACCATTGTTGTCGCCGCTGCCAAGGTAAAAACCGTTACTCGCTCCGTCCTGGCTTTGTTTGAAAAGCATATTGGCCCGACTAAAACTTCATTAGCGAAAAAGAAATCACGCCTGATCTTCTGTCAGCCGGCTGCCAAGGTGCTTAGCTGTGAGGTCAAAAATCCGTACCCTACGGTGTGGCCCTGCCGACTGCCCAATGGCCAAACGGTACAGGTCGCCAATCATGCTAACGTGTTTTCCCGCCAGTCTCTGGATATTGGTGCGCGTTTTTTACTTGAGCATATGCAGGTCAGCGACCAGGACAACCTGCTTGATCTGGGCTGCGGAAATGGCGTATTAGGACTCAACGCACTGAGTATGGCGCCGGACGCTAAAGTCACCTTTGTGGATGAGTCATACATGGCGATTGCTGCGGCCCGCCTGAATGTTGAAAACAATTTTCCGGAACAGGTTAGCCAGTGCCGTTTTGTGGCGAGTAACTGTCTGGAATCCTTACTTGACCAGCCTACCCGGCCGAGCTTTACCAAAGTACTGTGTAACCCGCCGTTCCACCAGCAAAATACCATTACCGACCATATTGCCTGGCAAATGTTTCATGATGCCTATGAACTACTGGGAAAAGGCGGTCACCTGATTGTGGTAGCCAACCGGCACCTGGATTATTACCATACCCTTAAACGCTTGTTTGGCGGCGTTACCACCCTTGCCAGCCAGAACAAGTTTGTTATTTTTAGTGCTGCAAAACGATAAGGATAACCCATGCTAAGAGCTTTGCTATTTTCACTACTGATTTTTACCGTGTCTGCTGAGGCGGCCAAAAAAGAGGCTGATGACGGTTCACAGATCCAGCCTGATAATTACTACCCAAGGGTTAAGCTGGAAACCACCATGGGCGATATTGTCCTCGAACTGGACCGTCGCCGGGCCCCCATCACAGTAAACAACTTTCTGCGTTATGTGGATAAGCGCAGTTACGAAGGCACTATTTTCCAGCGCATAATCCCAGGTTATATTGTTCAGGGCGGTGGTTACACTGTAGATTATGAAGAGAAATCGTCTTATCCGGCCATCTTTAACGAGTCTGGCAACGGCCTGAAAAATTCCATGTACTCGGTAGCTATGGCCCGTCAGAACGATCCGCATACTGCAACCCGTCAGTTTTTCTTTAATCTGGATGAAAACGATAACCTCGACCCGGGCCGCAGTTGGGGTTACGCAGTGTTTGGGGCAGTGGTAGAAGGCTATGAAGTAGTTGATGCCATGGGCGAAGTAGCAACCGAATACAAAGCAACCCTTGGTTTTGCCGATGCCCCGGTAGAGCCAATTATCATCAATAAAGTGGAGCTGCTACCGCCTCAGTTTTGATCTGCCTGATGCTTTTCGGGCATATGTGACAGCCAGTCACTGGCGAAGGTAATACAACTTTCGCCGGTGGCTTTAGAGCGATACATGGCCTTATCCGCCAGACTCAATAATTCCTGCTCATTGGTTGCATCGTCAGGAAAACAGGCCACGCCGATGCTGGCGCCAATTTCAACCAGTACCTCCTGAATAAGATAAGGTTTGCAAATTGCGTCAATGATTTTATCTACCAGCGCCTTACACATGCTGTAAGACTGTATGTCAGTGAGCAGCAGGGTAAATTCATCACCACCCAAGCGGGCTACAGTATCGGAATCCCTGATTGTTTGTTTCATTCTGACAGCAACGCGCCCGAGTAATAAATCACCAAATTTATGGCCGTAGCGATCGTTGACCCCTTTAAACCCGTTTAGATCGATAAACAACAAGGCGATTTTTTCATCGCGCCGCAGGGCATGCTTTATTTCTACCGCCAAACGGTCATTAAACAAATGGCGATTGGGTAAATCCGTTAGCTGATCGTGATAAGCCAGTAACGTAAGTTCCTGTTGCTGCGCCTTTTGCTGACTGTCATCAATAATAGTAAACACGGTTGCAGGCCGGTTACCGATCATGACTTTACTAACCTCTACCTGGCAATGATATTGCTCGCCAATTTTACGCACACCGTACATTTCACCTTCATGTTCATACAACAAAGTATCCACTTTACGGCCAAGCAGCTCGCTCGTAGCGTAACCACTCATGTTTTCCATGAGCTTATTTACTCTGATAATTTTATGGCTTTCATCAGCTACCATAATGCCAGCAGCGATCTTATTCACTATGTTATCGACCAAATCCACAGAGTGAATGGCTTTTCGTACCCGCAAGCGGTACATCAAAATTGCCAGGGAAAAGTTAATAATTGCCAGGAAAAATGCCAGCCCCTGATAAAAGCGAATCGCCATGGCTTCAGCCTGGGTTTCGTGTTCAAGCTCAACGGTCAGCTTATTCATCAAATCAAGTAACATTAGGTTTTTTCGCTGTGCTACATCAATGGCCTGCTGGAGAAGCAGGTGGTCATATTCTCGACCAATGAGCTGTCTGACTTTTTGCCGGAGAGGTGACCACTCCAGTAGCGCCTGTTGCACGATAAGAGTGGTGGCTTCACTGGTTAAAGGCGCCACTTCAATAACATTGTGGACGGCCGAAAACGTTCGCCCCCCGCGATGAAAGCTATCGAGCGTGAGGTCGAAACGGTCAAAGGTTTCCCGCAGTTCTGCGAGCGCAGCAGTATAGGCTTCTTCGTTAGTGTAGGCGTTTTCCATCATCAGCAGGCTTTTCACCAGACGCTGGCTGAGCATCCGTTGTCTGCCGGCAAGGTTGATGTTGATGGCGGCCGCCTCAATGCGATAAGAGAGCCAGACATTTAGCGAAAGCGCAACGAAATCAAACGTCAGGAACAACACTACTGCCACCAGCGTAAGCTTTCTGCCATACCGCTGACTAATGAGGGTTAGTTGGGTTTTGGTAGATGCGAATAAGCCCAAGACGTCTCAGCTCCCTGCATAAATGAGATCGATTAGAATATGCTTTCTACAGTTTGGTATGTTATCTACTAAAGTATAGCATATCCCTTACAAGTTAAAGCGAAATTGACTTAGCCAGGCGATGTTAACCAACCTGTTGCAGAGGGCGCAGAAAGAAATCGTGAGGTAGCTGTTGCGGCTGAAATATCTTGCCCATGCGCTTAAAGCCCGAACGTTGAAGCACTGCCAGCGAAGCAAGGTTATCCGCCCGGCAAATAGCGCTGACCTGACGCTCACCGGTGTGGATTGCAGCCCAGCTCAGCACCAGGTTTACCGCTTCAGTCGCATAGCCTTTGCCACGCCCGTGGGGCAAAAAAGCATAGCCAAGATCCGGGCAACTCAGAAACGGACGACGGATAAAACCACACATTCCAATACGCTGATCGCCTTCTGTATCAATGGCTTCCACCAGCCATAAGCCATAACCTTTGGCAGCAAAGCTGTCACTGGCCACGCTAATATACTGGCTGGCCTGACCGTTGTTGTGAATACCGCGATCGCCGATAAACGTCAGCCATTGTTTATCATTGGTTACCGCCAGAATAAAGTCCACATCATCCCGGCTCAGCCGTCGCAGCCTCAGCCGCTCAGACTCCAGGATCATGACTGGCTTTCCAGCAACTGATCTATTAACGCAAAGTAAGCCGGGTTAACCACTGCCGCCCGTGGATAGCGGGGCGCCTCGCGATCGTTAACCCGGTGATGCTGCCAACCTGTGGTGGAGGCTATAAAACGTCGGGCGGCTGCTTCGCCGCCTAATTCAAGACAACCGGCCAGACAGGTGTCGATATAGCTTTGGTGGACCGGGTAATCGGCACTTGATGGCGCAACCTTTAACGACTCGCAAATCCAGATATCGCGCTGCTTTAACCACTCAATCAATCGCTCGGTGAGGTCGTCAGCCAGTTCAAAGTGTAACTGGTCGATGGTCACCGGCGTAAAGCGGTAATCCTGCTCTCGCTTTTGCAGCGCCGGGTCAAGAAGTGTGGGCACAAGTTGAGCATTCAGCCAGCCATCGGTTTTATGATAAGCGCCAACGTAGGTTTGCAATTCGGGTTCAGAGCGCGTAATCCAGCCCCGCTCGAAACCAAATACCTCAACTTCAACGCCATCGTGGGGAATACCTGAATGACGGCTACGGGAGTCACTGTTCATCAGACTGCCATAGCCAAGCACAATATGGGGCTCAGAAATGGCCGTCATCCATCTTTCAAGCTGGGCTATGCTTTCCATCGGTTAATACCCTAGAGACCGCGCTGCCGGACAATCTCATATAAACACACCCCGGTCGCCACCGACACATTTAAGCTGGATACGCTGCCGGCCATGGGCAGTTTTACCAGTTCGTCACAGGTTTCGCGGGTTAACCGGCGCATGCCTTTGCCTTCTGCGCCCATAACCAGCGCCATAGGGCCGCTAAGCTTACAATCATAAATCAATTGCTCGGCTTCGCCGGCGGTACCGATTACCCAAACCCCTTTATCCTGCAGCTGTTTTAAGGTTCGCGACAGGTTAGTAACCTGTATAAAAGGCACTACTTCAGCGGCACCACAAGCGACTTTTCGGGCCGTACCGGTAAGTCCTCCGGATTTGTCTTTAGGTACTATCAGTGCGTGAGCACCGGCCGCGTCGGCGGTACGCAGGCAGGCGCCGATATTATGCGGATCGGTCACCCCATCGAGAACCAGCAATAATGGCACCGGGGTAGTATCCAGCAACCGGTCCAAATCACTTTCATCCAGGGTTTTGGCTGGCTTCGCCCGGGCTACAATGCCCTGGTGCTGCTCACCTTTAACTTTATCGTCGAGCACTTTGCGGTTGCAAAATTGCACCGAGACGCCAAAACGGCGGGCCTGATTAACAATATTAATCAACCGCTCATCATCACGCCCTTTCAATACCCAAATTTCAATCAATCGTTCGGGTTCGTTTTCAATTACCGCCTGCATGGCGTGCAGGCCGTATAACCATTCTTGCTGAGCCATTAACCTTTCTTACCTTTTGCCGGCCGCCCCTGCTTGGAGCTGCCGCGCTTATTAGCTGTAGTGCCAGACTTTCCCGCTGGCTTACGTCGTGATTTACCAGAGTTTTTCGCACCGCTTTTATCGCCGTCTTTAGCACTACGACGCTGGCGGCCAGCCGGTTTTTCATCACCACTGCGCTTATTGACCACTTTGACTCTTTTGCCGCCCTGGGAGCGCAACCACTTGTTATCGAGCACCAGATCTATCTTACGTTCGTCCAGATTCACTGCCGCAACTTTTACTTCCAGCTGATCGCCTAAGCGGTACTGGCGGGCTCCGCTCTCACCGCTAAGCGTTTGCTTCACTTCGTCGTAGCGGTAGTAATCATCGTCAAGGGAGGTAATATGCACCAGACCATCGATATGGTATTCAGTGATGCGCACGAAAATACCAAAGCCGGTTACCGAGCTCACCACTCCTTCAAAGGTTTCACCCACGTGATCCTGCATAAACTCGCATTTGAGCCAGTCGCTGACGTCCCGGGTAGCATCATCGGCGCGGCGTTCAGTCATGGAGCATTGTTCGCCCAACTGCTCGACTTCTTCAGCGCTGTATGACTTGGCACCATGAACCGTCTGCCCTTGTTTTTTAAGGATAGATTTAAGCGTTCTGTGCACCACCAGATCCGGATAACGGCGAATTGGCGAGGTAAAGTGAGCGTATGCATCCAACGCCAGGCCAAAGTGACCGATGTTGTCGCCATCGTAGATAGCCTGCTTCATGGAGCGCAGCAGCATGGTCTGGATCAGTTCCTGATCAGGGCGACCTTGGGTTTTGCTGACCACCGCAGTAAAATCTGCCGGCGAGGCACCCTCTACAATGCTGTGCGGGATCCCTACTTCTCCTAAATAAGAGGTAAAGGCGGTCAGTCTGTCTGCATCTGGTTTGTCATGCACCCGAAACAGTGAGTGCGCTTTATTATTTTCAATGTATAAGGCCGCACTAACGTTGGCCATGATCATACATTCTTCAATCAGCTTATGGGCATCGTTACGCTCGATGGGCACGATGTTTTCAATTTTGCGCTGGGCATTAAAAACAAATTTACTTTCCTGCGTTTCAAACTCAATAGCACCACGCTGTGCACGGGCTTTTTTAAGCGCACGGTACAGATCGTGTAAATGGCGCAGGTGAGGCACAAAGTCTTCATACCGCTGATGAAGTTCTTTGTTACCGCTTAAAATTTGCCACACTTTACTGTAGGTAAAGCGAGCATGGGAATTCATCACTGCTTCGTAAAACTGGTATTTCTCCAGCTTGCCCGCCGGGCTGATGGTCATTTCACATACCATGCACAGCCGGTCAACCTCAGGATTCAGTGAGCATAAGCCGTTCGACAACACTTCCGGCAACATGGGGATCACTTGCTCAGGGAAGTACACCGAGTTCCCGCGCTCCAGCGCTTCGGCATCCAGCGCGCTGCCGGGCGTGACATACTGACTGACATCAGCAATGGCTACCCATAACTGCCAGCCACCGTTATCCAGCGGTTCACAGAATACGGCGTCGTCGAAGTCTCTTGCATCTTCACCGTCGATGGTTACCAGTGGTAACTGACGCAGGTCGACGCGGCCGGTTTTGTCTTCTTCCTTAACGCTGTCGGTTAACCCTTCAATCTGACGGGTTACACCTTTGGGCCATTGATGGGGAATATCGAAAGTGCGCAGGGCCATTTCAATTTCCATCCCCGGCGCCATGTGCTCACCGAGCACCTCAATAATCCGGCCAACCGGGCTGACCCGTCGACGGGGGCGCTGGGTAATTTCTACCACTACTACGTTGCCTTGCCTGGCACCGTGCGCGTGTTCTGGTGGAATAATGATCTCAAAGTTGATTCGGCTATCGTCAGGAATAACCATCCCCATACCCTGTTCGGTAAAGTAGCGGCCAACAATGGGCTCTTTGCGGGGTTCTATCACCTGATTAATATAGGCTTCGCGACGACCACGACGGTCTGTACCGCTCTCACGGGCTTCCACCTTGTCGTCGTGCATAAACACTTGCATTTGCCCGGCGCTGATAAACAAATCGCCGGAATTGTCATCAGGGCGCAGGAAACCGTAACCATCGCGGTGGCCTATAATTCGCCCGCGAATAAGCTGCTCCTGTTGCAGAACGGCATACCGCTTTTGTTTGGTAAATTGAATTTGCCCCTCACGCTCCATGGCGCGCAGGCGTCGTTGAATGCCAATCCGGCTGTCTTCGTCCTGGGCATTTACGTTGTGGCAAATGTCCATAAAGGTCATGGGTTTGCCATGCTCTTTAAGGGTTTCCAGCAAATATTCGCGACTGGCTACCGGATTGTCGTACTTGGCTTTTTCCCGCTCGTAGTGCGGATCATCTGTCATATAAACTCTGTGGTTTGATGTATTGCTGCCAGTATAATACTAATCTGGCTCATTAAATACTCAATTGCGTATAAGAATTGTAGTGGCCTAATTATATAACGACCAACAGCATAAAAAAACGGTGGCAACAGCCACCGTTTTTAATTGTGTTGCAGTTAAATGCTTCTGGCTTATTGTTTTTTCATCGACTCGTGAAAACCAGCCAGGTCCTCAACCTTAGTGGCCCCTTCGATATCTGCAAAAGGTTGTTCCACAAAGCTAGTCCCCCGCAGTTGTACAGAGATACGCGCTGCCTTGTCGTTAAGCATGGTTTGCTGATAAAACGCTTTAACATCTTCCAGGGTCACTTTCTCAACCGCGGCAATGAGTTTCAGCTCGCTGTCGAAGTCATATTTCTCGCGATACCAGTCTGAAATAAACGGTACCACTTCGTCACGCATGTTTTTAGGCGCTTCCTTCAGCGCCACCAGTGCACTGGTTTTTAACTTGGCAAACTCTTCCTCGGTTAAGGCATCCAGTGCGACTTCGTATTGCGTTTTAAATTCATCAAAACGCGCCTGCATGGCCGCCACGTCTTTCACAGGGGTTTGAATAAACATGGCAAAACCGGTGTAGTCACCAATGCTGGTTGCCATACCACCTACCGCATAAGCCAGTTGTTCTTCGGTGCGCAGCTTGTCAAAGGCGACGGTTCTGAAGTGGCCACGCAATACCGTGCCGGCTGCCCGGGTATCAAAACCCGGTGTTGGGTGTACCATCACATCAATCAACGCTACATCGGCCACGGTCAGATCCTGCTGCCAAACCAGCGTCTGTTCCGCCTGTGGCTGCCAGAACTCACGCATATTGTAATTTACGCTGGTGCGTTCATCCGGCAGAGCGTCTTTCACTAACGCTACAGCATTATCCAGATCGGCCTTATCGTAGTTACCAAAGGCAAAAATACGCAGCTGGTTTTCACTCAGCAGCGCCTGCATAAACGCCTGCATGTCGGCCACCGTTAACGACTCAGCCGCACTGATAAGTGCGTCGGTATTGAAGTTACCTTCACGGATGAGATTATTATATGCATCAAACGCCTGATAAAACGGGAATTTTTTGCCGGCATTCTGTAAACCGCGCACGTAGCGATCAACCGCCTGGGCAAAGTTCTGCTCATTAACGTCCACTACCAGAGCATCAAGGGCTTTGGTCAGTAACTCGGGCTGTTTATCGGTAAAGCCACCAATGGCCAGACTGATACCATTACCATCGTTAAAGCGCAGCGACATCCCGGCAATGCTGGCCTCGGTCATCAGCGCGCTTTGTTGCAGGCTGTACAAATCTTGCCACAGTGCCGTCATTACCGTAGCTTTAACATCCGATTCAGGCACACCTGAATTGATATAAACGGTCATCTCACCGCGCGGTTGCTCGGTAAATGCCTGACTGGGGAACGACCACACCTTAACGCCGTTTTCATCAATCACCAGTTCAGGTTTTTCCTGTGGTGTTTGCGGCTTAAGGGCAAATTCTTCCGGTAGCAGTGTATTGACGGCCGGTAAATTCAGCGCGATTTGCGCAGGCTTCTGCCAGCTGGCAATTTCTTCGTCGCTGATGGTATCAACCTGATATTTTCCGTCGTAGAAGTGAAGCTGGCTGTCTGATGGCTCATTTTTGCTGATATACCAGATGCGAACACGCTCAGGCGTTAACTGTGCCAGTACCTCTTTAATGGCTTCAGCATCAAAGGATTCATAGTAATACGGCGAAGATACCGCAAACTTAGCCGGTACTTCCTGCATCGCTGCCGCCAGATTAGACACATAGCCAAATTCATCGGATTTCTGCAGGAAGCGGAAACGATTGTTCAGGCTGGTCTGAATTTCGCTGAAGTACTTAGCATCAACGCCTTGCTCACGGATCAAATCGATATACTGCATCACTACAGCCACAATGGCTTCGCGGTTTTGCATACCCGCGTCGGTGAGGTCGATGTTGATGCTGAACGAGCCGTAGTTACCATACATGTTCGGCGACGCAGAGGCCGACAGATTAGAAATCAGGCCCATAGCTTTTAACTGATAAGCCGGTGTACCCGGCATTTCAGAGCCAATCAGGTAAGTTAAGAACTGGTTAGGCTTGGTGGCAAATTCATCGCTGTTATCACTGATGGTGAAATCAATGTTGAGTTTTTTAACGTCTTCATTGGGCACGTAATGAATTCGCTTACCGCCTACTTTGGCAAAGTCGAGCTTATCGTCAACCGTTGGGTTATCGATGTTCTTGTTTTCAATATTGCCAAAGTATTCTTCTGCCAGCGCTTTCATTTCGTCCAGCGGACGGTTGCTGATCATCGCCAGCTTCATAATATTGGCCGAGTAGTAACGCTCGTAGAAGTTCACCGTTTCGGTGTGCAGTTTGCTGCCTTCCTTATCGCCGAGGGTTTCCAGGTTACCAATCAGGAAGCGGTTGGCCGGGTGGTCGCCCATCAGACTGCGCGCCAGTTTAAACTGACCAAAGTAATCCATCTCGCGACGCATAGACCATTCCGCATTGACCGCATTTTTTTCTTTGTCGGTATACTCCGGGTAAAGCTTGGGCGCCTTAAAGAAATCAGAAAAACGATCCAGCGCTTCGCCGTAGGCATCGTTATTGATTTTAAACATGTAGTTGGTGATATCGAGCCAGGTGTAAGCATTGTGCTGGCCACCGTTGGCGGTCATAAACTCGGTATACCCTTTGGTATCCGGGTAACGCTCCGTGCCTAAAAACAGCATATGCTCAAGATAGTGCGCCATGCCCTGCTGTGACATCGGGTCGTGCAGCAAGCCTACACTTACGCTCAGTGATGCAGCCGATTTTTCGGCTGCCGGATCAGACACCAGCATCACTTCTAATTGGTTGGGTAAAGTAAAAGTATCGTACTGTCTGTCGTCGTTAGGCGATACCATTACGCTCTCTGGCGTAGCAACCGGGCTAGCCGGCGCCTGAGCTTTTTCTGTGGCACATCCGCCAAGCAGTGCAGCGGACACTACACCTGCAATCAAAAGCTTTTTCATTAAAATGTTACCTTATGCAGCGTTAATTTAGTGAGTTGAAACTTTCAGACCGACCCGGCTTCAGATTATGCAACTGGCGGAACGAATTTTCACGCAGCACACCATAAAGAAAAGCGCCGCAAGGCGCCAGTCACCGGTTAGACAGGATTGTAAACAAATATGTCAGCGATGCTACTGACCCGATATGCAGTTTTACTTACCGCAAGTCAGACATGTTGATCGATTAAAATTGCGTTGCCGTCGGGGTCGATCATGGCAATGCTTTCTGGTCCTGAAGAACCTGGCTCGGTTTTCTTGGTCAGAATCACCCCGGCATCGGTCAGGGCCGATTCTATGTCCTGCACAGATGTATACGAGTCCAGCGTTTTACAATCCTGATCCCAACCGGGATTAAAGGTCAGGACATTGCCCTCGAACATGCCCTGGAACAGTCCGATGACATTTTTGCCGTTGCGCATAATCAGCCAGTTCTGATTAATGTCACCACCAGACTCGCTGAAGCCCAGTTTCTCGTAAAATGCTTTTGAAGTATGAATGTCTTTTACCGATAAACTTACCGAAAATGCGCCAAGTTCCATGTGCTGCCCTCACTGATTAGGTAAACCTAACTATCGTCCAACCCCAGCCAAAATGCAAAGCTTTACAACGGGCGACAGGAGGTAGGCAAGCCGCGCCAGTTACGCTACAGTGAACATTCTTTTTCCTACAATTATCAAAGCGCCATGGACAGACGACGATTTATCAAACTTTCTTCTTTACTCGGCGGTAGCCTTACTCTGTCGACCCAGTTAACCGGTTGTGCTTCAGCCCCGAAAAGCACAGAGTATTTCCCTGCCGTCGAATTTTCCCATGGCGTAGCCAGTGGCGATCCGACCACCAGTGCCGTGATCCTGTGGACCAGAGCCGTACCGCACGACAACGACGACAGCGGTTATGTGCGCTGGCAAATTGCCACCTCGCCGGACTTTAACTCACCGCTGCGTGACGGCGTGGCAAAAACCACGCGCAACAACGATTTTACCGTTAAAATTGATGTTCAGGACTTACCCGCAGGCCGGTCTTTCTATTACCGCTTTTTTACCAATGAAAACCGCTCTGTAACCGGTACCACCAGTACGCTGGCGACGGGTGTAATTGATAAGCTGAAATTTGCTGTTTTTTCCTGCGCTAATTATCCGGCCGGTTATTTCAATGCCTACAAAGCAGCCGCTGAGGATAATGAAGTTGATGTAGTTTTGCACCTCGGTGATTACATTTATGAGTACCCGAAAGGCGGCTATGCGACGGCTAACGCAGAATCCATAGGCCGCGATTTTATGCCGGGTAATGAAGGCGAGCTGCTCACGCTTAAGGATTACCGGCTTCGCTATGCAACTTACCGGCAGGACAACGGCCTGCAATTACTGCATCAGCGTAAACCGTTCATCGCTGTCTGGGATGATCACGAGATTGCCAACGATACCTATATGTCGGGTGCGCAGAACCATTCACCCGACGAAGGCGACTTTTTTGCCCGGCGCACCGCAGCTATTCAGGCCTACTATGAATGGTTACCCATCCGTCCGCCCATGGGCGATGACAACCCGCAGATTTACCGCAGCTTCGAATTTGGCAATCTGGTTAACCTGTACATGCTTGACACGCGAGTAATTGGTCGTGAAAAGCAGCTTAACATGGCCGATTATAAACAGGCCGATGGCCAGTTTGACGGTAAAGCATTTATGCAGGCGCTGCATAACCCGGATCGCACATTGCTGGGCAGAGCCCAGTTTAACTGGCTGGCCGATGAAGTTAAGCAGAGCAGTGCCCGCTGGCAGGTGCTGGGTCAGCAGATCCTGATGGGTAAAATGCATTATCCGGCTGAGGTTCTAACCAGCGAGCGTGAAGCCGTGGCAGGTGCCATTGAAGGTCTGCTGGGCTTGCTCAAAAAACAACAGGCGGGCGCCACTTTGAGCAAAGCAGAACAGGCCCGTTTAGCCACCAAACTCCCCTACAATCTGGATGCCTGGGATGGTTATGCCGCAGAGCGTGACAAAGTACTCAGCTTGTTCTCAGATGCGCAAAAATCTTTACTGGTGATTGCCGGGGATACCCATAATGGCTGGGTGAATAAGCTTACTGACAACCGTGGCGAAACCGTGGCTATGGAGTATGCAACGCCGAGCGTTTCGTCACCCGGCATGGAAGGTTACCTGGGGCTGAACACTGACCAGGCTAAACGACTGGCGGGTGCACTGCCACTGTTAATTGACGATCTCAGTTACTGTAATCTTCATGAGCGGGGCTACATGACCATGTCATTTACCCTCTCCATGGTCACCACCCAGTGGCACTATGTAAGTAACATCAGCAACGAAAACTACGCCGTAGTTACCCGCCACACCGAGCGGTTTGTCAATTAAGCATTGGTAGCAAAGGGCCTAAATAGGCCCTTTGTAGTTCTCATTCCGGGCTTAGCGAATATACATCTGAGCGAAGTCCGGAATGCGATATTCTGCGCAAATCTGTTCAAAGCCTACACTTAACACCGAGTAAATTTCATCCAGCGCACTTTTATCATTGGTAGTTTTCGCGAGCATATTAAGCAGTTGTATAGCTTTATCTGGCTCACCATAGCAACCAAATTCTGATGCCACATGAATTTTCGCATAAATATCGCCTTCGTCGGCGGCTTGCTGGATCAGACTTAAGCCGTTTTCGTTATAGGTAAGTCGGCCCAGAATAAACTTCGCCCGCACTTTACCACGCTCTTCGCTGAGGTAAGACAGAACGCGCTTTGCTTTATAGTCAGACTTTGGATAACGGGTGTAGCGTTTGCCACTTTTGTTCGGCAACTGTCCGGCAAAAAAAGCAAAAGCGTGTCGCATTGCTTCGTCGGTCGAAAGCGTATCAAGGTGGGCAGATGTCACATCAATTGCCCTTGCCTCAAAGGCTTCGCGCTCAGCCATCTGGCTTTCGTGATGGGATTGCGTGGCACGGAAAATCTCAAAACCGGTTAATGCGAATAAAGACACGGTCAGGGTCAGGCAACATCCGGCCAGCGCTAGCGGCGTAGTTAAAAACCAACGATTTCTCAGTCGCCTGCTGCTGTTATGCGCGGCTTCTTCGGTGAGAACGTAAAATGCCCGGTGCTGCTCAAAGGGAATGGTTAGCCTGCCAACATAAGCTGCCGACCAGGCGCCAGCGCCGTATAAACCAACTAAAATAAAAGCCCTGACCGATTGGCCTTCACCAAGGCTGAGGCCAAACATAAAAGCCGCCACAACCACAGCAAGGTGTGCCAGCAATGCCATTGCCGCGAAGGAAAGTTGATAACCACGGCCGTAGAATCGCACTACAATCCCAATTGCCGCACCGCTGAGAGCCAGCATAACCGGTGCGAAGCGGTCGTCATACAAATAAAGTCAGTACCATAGGACCAGTATGGGAACTGACCAGAACGCCACGGCCAGTGCCGCTTTTAATCCATGTTGCCCGTTAAGCTTTGCATCGACGGCGTCGATTTCCTGTTGGTTTACTTCCACTGCCCTGTTCCAATTATCACTTAATCCTATGATTTTTTTACAGTATACAGGAAACCAACCGCGCTGCGGCAGTTTCTTTTACTTGCTCAAACCAGCACCGGGATTAAGAATCGAGCGGAGTGCGTGCAGCCCTCACTGCCCGGGGATGCATAAGCTTTTCAAGCTCTTCAAGGTAGGTAGCGATAGATTGATGGGTTTGCTTATCTGCCGTTACCGCATTGTATAACCATTGATAAGCGTCCTGATAATCGTAGGGTGAACCGTAGCCTTCGATAAACAGTTCGGCCAGTTGCATCTGGGCTTTCAGATTTCCAAGGGCTGAGGCTTCACGCAGAAATATCACCGCTCGTTTGCGGTCTTGCTGCACCAGCGTGCCTTTACTGTAATAGCGACCAAGCTGTTCAAGTGCGGCCGGCAGTCCCTGGTCGGCAGCCTGACGCATGAAGTCAACGCCTCGTTCCGGGTCGGCTTCAACACAAACACCCCAGGCCAGCATATCGCCCCATAAAAACTGATAAGCAGGTACTTTGAGCACTTCAGCCCGGGCTTCAATATCCTGGTTTAACTGGCAGCGATCCATCACCACCCGGTCGAGATGCTCGTTACGGTTGATCATGTTGATCAGCTCGTCCTGAGTATAAAGCTGTACCGCTTTAATCTCCTGTGCCTGCACTGCGCTACCGACTCCCAGCCACAGGACTGAGAGCATCAGTAATAAACCACCTTTATTCTGCATATCACATTCTTCCAGCTAACTCGTCGCCTCTTGGCGTTTTATCGGCCGGCGAGGCGAAAACCTAATTAAATTTAATATTCATGGCGCTGTTAATGCGCCGCGTGTGCTCTACCACATCAATACCAAGATCGGTGAGATAGCCTCCGTCTACCTGGGTTATCAGGCCTTTGGAATACAACCGGGCCGCAGCCTCAACAATGGACTGGGTGGCATCGTGGTGAATTTTTAAACCCTGCATCAGACTTTCGGCAGGAAACTTCAGTAACAGGTTTAGCTCTTCGATGACGTCGTGTGAAAAAGCCATAAGGACTCCAGGCAACTATTCTCTTTTAATTGTATAGCCAGTATGCGCTTGTTTAGCCAACAAGTCATGACCATATTTAGCGCTCACCAACCGGTGTTTAAAACCCTTCACTCAATGTTTATATAATACCCTTATTAACAAAAACGCAACCAGTGCATACCGCCTATGGCGAGAATACGCAGAATCGGCGCCCAGGAGTGATCGGCTCAGGGTCTTTAATGGTATACTCCTGAAAATAATCCTGTTTTGATGGGTATCATAAAACCCAAGGCACGCTGCTGGGATAGCCACAAACTATGAAGTATAGAGATTTACGCGACTTTATCAGTCAGTTAGAAAAGAACGGCGATTTAGTACGCATTACCAAACCAATCAGTACTAAACTGGAAATGACCGAGATAGCCGACCGAACCCTGCGCGCAGGCGGCCCTGCCCTGTTATTTGAAAACCCGGTAGATTTCGACATTCCGGTATTAATGAACCTGTTTGGCACACCTGAGCGCGTTGCGTTGGGCATGGGACAACATTCGGTAACTGCCCTGCGCGAAGTCGGTAAGCTGCTGGCCTATTTAAAAGAGCCTGAGCCACCTAAAGGGCTCAAGGATCTGTGGGAAAAACTTCCTGTTTTTAAGCAGGTTCTGAATATGCCTGCTAAGGAAGTACGTAAAGCGCCCTGTCAGGAAATAGTGTTAAGTGGTGATGAGGTTGACCTCACACGTCTTCCCGTGCAGCACTGCTGGCCGGGCGATGTAGCGCCGTTGATCACCTGGGGGCTCACAGTTACTCGTGGCCCGCACAAAAAACGCCAGAACCTGGGCATTTACCGTCAGCAGGTACTGGGTAAAAACAAGCTCATTATGCGCTGGTTGTCGCACCGCGGCGGCGCGCTGGATTTTCGCGAGTGGTGTCAGACCCACCCCGGCGAGCCCTACCCGGTTTCAGTAGCTTTAGGCGCCGATCCGGCCACTATCCTTGGTGCCGTGACGCCAGTACCGGATACCCTTTCTGAATATGCGTTTGCCGGACTGTTACGCGGCGATAAAACCGAAGTCGTAAAGTCAGTAAGCAATGACTTGCAGGTACCTGCCAGTGCCGAATTTGTGCTGGAAGGGTATATTGCGCAAGACGAAACCGCACCAGAGGGACCTTATGGCGATCACACCGGCTATTATAATGAGGTAGACGAGTTTCCGGTCTTTACGGTGACTCATATCACTCACCGTAAGGATCCGATTTATCACTCCACGTACACCGGCCGTCCGCCGGATGAACCAGCTGTGCTTGGTGTGGCATTGAATGAAGTTTTTGTGCCCATCCTGCAAAAGCAGTTTCCTGAGATTGTTGATTTCTATCTGCCCCCGGAAGGCTGCTCCTATCGCATGGCGGTAGTGACGATGAAAAAACAGTATCCCGGACACGCTAAACGAGTGATGATGGGTGTTTGGTCGTTCCTACGTCAGTTTATGTACACCAAGTTTGTTGTGGTATGCGATGACGACGTTAATGCTCGCGACTGGCAGGATGTGATTTGGGCGATTACTACCCGAATGGATCCTGCCCGTGATACAGTAATGATAGAAAACACGCCCATTGATTATCTTGATTTCGCCTCGCCGGTATCAGGGCTGGGTTCCAAAATGGGTCTGGATGCTACCAATAAAATGCCTGGTGAAACCGACCGGGAATGGGGTGAGCCCATCGTTATGGAGCAAGCGGTAAAAGACCGGGTGGATGCAATCTGGGATGAACTCGGTATCATGAACAGCGCAAATTCCGGACAATAAAGTAAACCTACAAACATTAAGAGATTCTGTATACATGTCACAAATTAGATGCCAGGTTGAAGGTATAGCACCACTGACCAAGACGGTTTATCGGGTCGACCTGACCCCTGATGTTTCTCTCGATTTCCAATCGGGACAGTACGTTTTGGTACACATGGCTGAAGACGATAAACGTCCTTTCTCTATTGCCAATGCGGCGCATGACAACAACCGCCTGGAACTGCACATTGGTGCCGAGCCGGGTAACAGCTACGCGGGCGAAGTGCTCGAGCGCATGCGTCAGGAAAAAGCCATTTTCATCTCAGGCGGGCATGGTCAGGCTACCCTGCAAGACGGTGATACATCAATGATTCTGGTGGCTGGCGGAACCGGCTTTTCTTACACCTATTCAATTTTAATGCAATCACTGAAGGTCAATCCAAACCGCGAAGTCACCCTGTACTGGGGCGGCAAGCACCTTGAGGATCTGTATTATCACAAAGAACTGATTTCGCTGGCTGCACACCATCCGCACCTGACCTACATTCCGGTAGTCGAAAACGCTGCCGATGACTGGAACGGTCGCAAAGGCTGGGTACACCATGCAGTACTGGCTGATTACGCCGACTTATCCGGCGTACAGGTCTATATTGCCGGGCGCTTCGACATGGCCAAGGTCGCCCGCGACGATTTCTTTGAGCGTGGCCTGACGAAAGAAAACCTGTTTGGCGACGCCTACGCGTTTATTTAATCTCACACACTGACGGTGGTTATAATGAAAATAATACGTCCACTTACTTTACTGGCTTTGAGCGCCAGCCTGTCATTGCAGGCTGCTCAGCTTGAATATGTTGATCAGCCTCAACTGCATGATATTGCAGCCAATGTTTCTGCCCAGCGGATAGAACAGGATATTGAGAAGCTGGTCAGCTTTGGTACCCGCCACACGCTCTCTGAAACTGAGTCGGATACCCGGGGCATTGGTGCCGCGCGCCGCTGGATCAAAGCCGAGTTTGAGCGCATTTCTGCCGACTGTGGCAATTGCCTTGAGGTGTATTACAGCTCTGCCACCATCAGTGGTGAAAAACGCATTCCTGACCCGGTTGAGGTCGTCAGTGTGATTGCAATACAACGCGGTGTCAGCGATCCGGACCGCTATGTATTGATGTCGGGCGACATTGATTCGCGGGTATCTGATGTGATGGATGCCACCTCGGACTCTCCCGGCGCGAACGACAACGCCTCAGGAGTAGCCGGCACACTGGAAGCCGCCCGGGTACTCAGCCAGTATCGTTTTAACGGCAGCATTGTTTACGCGGCGCTGTCTGGCGAAGAGCAGGGCTTATTTGGCGGTAAAATTCTGGCTGAACAAGCTGCTAAAGATGGCTGGCGGTTAAAAGCCGTGCTTAACAACGACATGATTGGCAACATTGAAGGGATCAACGGCGTGATAAACAACACCACCGCCCGCATTTTTGCCGAAGGCACGCGCCAGACTGAAACTGATCGCGAAGCCACCATTCGCCGCTTCACCGGCGGTGAGGTAGACTCACCCAGTCGCAACCTGGCCCGTTATATTGATTTAGTCGCCGACCGCTATATTCCTAATCTGGATACTATGGTGGTTTACCGCCTCGACAGGTTCGGCCGCGGTGGCCACCACCGCCCGTTCAACGACCTCGGCTTTCCTGGCGTTCGGATCATGGAAACTAACGAAAACTACGTGCGCCAGCACCAGGACTTACGCGAGGAGAACGGTATCAAATATGGCGATACCATTGACGGGGTTAACTTTGATTACGCGGCTAAACTTACTGCGCTCAATGCGGTGAGTCTGGCCAGTATGGCCTGGGCTCCCAGTCCGCCTGCCGAGGTAAGCATTAAAGGGGCGGTAGAGCCTTCTACGACCCTGAGCTGGCAGGCTTTGGACAAAGCCCAAAATCCGCATCTGGCCGGCTATAAAATTTACTGGCGCTACACCGATGCCCCGCAGTGGCAGTTTAGTCGATTTGTCGGCGATGTGACCAAATTTACCCTGGAGAACGTAGTGATAGATAACTATTCCTTCGGCGTAGCCAGTGTCAGTAAAGATGGCTTTGAAAGCCCGGTTGTGTTTCCGGGTGCCGCCGGAGCGTTTGGCGAATGATGTTTAAAGAGGTGTGGTAAATATGCAATTAAACGGTGCGGTGATTAGCCTTTGGTCAGCGTGGTTAATGGTGTTAGCCTTTCCTGCTGCGGCGCAATCGCCCATCACCCTGGTTGCTAACCCTTTACCCACACTGGTTAGCGAAGAAACCGAAAATGCCAGGCTCAATCAACTGGTTGAACAGGCATTCAGCGAACTCGGTGTTGAAGTCACTCTGGCAGTAGACCGCCCGGCCTTTTCTGGCAGCGGTTTACTTACCGGTAAGTACGACGGCGAATTCGTCCATTTTGCCTTGCAGGAACAGCGCGACAACCTGCTCTATAGCAGGGCCTATTTACCCGCCCTGCTGTATGTGGCCAGCAGAAAATATCCACTCGACGAAGTCACCCAGTTTTCCCACATTCGCAATAGTCGGGTGGCAACCACCAACCGAATTGCCAACACACCGGCAATGCGCAATATTAAGGCCGTATCCTGGGTGCGTAACCCGGCCCTTTTCGACATGTTTAGTCAGCTGTCAGAAAAACGTGCAGATTATGTTTTTGAAGACTGGCTGGTGATTGCCGAATTTAACCGGATGCTCACCAATAATGGTGAAAGGCCCTTATATGTATCACCCTATCCGTTGGTCAAATCAGCGTTAACAGTCAGCCTGCGTAAGGATTACCCCAATGCCCGACAGCTGCTGGACAGGTTTGATAGTTACATACGTGATATTCAGCGCGATGGCCGGTTTAACCTTGCTATGGCAGTTGGCTGGACCAGCATGGACATCAATGGTGATGGCACAGCAGACTGGATAACCAGCGCGCGAATGCACCATGACGATGTCCCCCCGATGTCGCAAAAGGGCGTGCTGCCACTGGATAAAACCCAACCGGGTGAGGCCTCTTTATTTGTAGTCGATGGTGAGCAATTCAGTAGCTGGCCTGATGCTCAGGCAAAACTTAACGACCATTCGGTATTGCCCCGCCCCACTTTACTGGATCGTGCAATCTACAAGCGCATGCTGCAGCGTTGGTAAACTCAGCAGTCATTATTGCTCCTAAGCAACATTAGGAAATCAAGATAATAGCCTAAACTTTCCGCTATTTGGCCAAGCCCAGAGATAGTCGTAACACTAAAAGATCTCCCAAACCCTGAAATTTAAACTAAAGTTTATACATTAACGGTTCGGGGTATTGAGATGAGCAGCACGATAATAAATATCGACAACCTAAACATAAAAAATATACTGGAGCATGCCCATATCGGCGTGATTATTCATCGCGCTGATACGTCTGTTGTTTATGCAAACCCAGCTGCAATTCAACTACTTAATCTATCTTACGATCAGTTAATAGGCAAAGATGCTTATGATCCGCAGTGGGCTTTTGTTGATGAAAATGGCTTACCACTGGAGCTCAGTAAATACCCTGTAAACCAGGTGCTAAATTCTAAACAGCGGATCGAGAACAAGACGATTGGCCTAATCGACCATACCACTAAAGACATATCCTGGTTTATGGTGAACGCATACATGGAAGGGCATGAGGGGGCGAAAAACTGCTTTATCGTAGTCACCTTTTCGGATATTACGGAACAGAAGAAGCCATTTTCAGCTGAGGATATTCTGGAAAATGCCCAGGATATTATTATCGTAACTGAAGCTGATAATATCGAGTACCCGGAAGGACCCAAGATAGTCTACGTGAACAGGGCTTTCGAAAAGCTTACCGGTTACACTAAAGATGAAGTCATTGGCGAATCACCGCGCATATTACAAGGCTCACTTACCGACAAAGAGGCCAGGAAGTCTATTTATCAAGCGCTCAGGAAAAAACAGTCCGTCAGTCAAACATTACTGAATTACGATAAATGCGGCCGCCCCTACTGGATAGATATGAACATTATCCCTTTGAAAAATAACTCTGGCCAGGTTACCCACTTCGCTGCTATTGAACGAGATATATCACAAATAAAGTTTCATCAAGAGCAACTAGCCAACAGAAACAACGATCTTAAAGCCTTAAAAGCCAATTTAGAAAAAAGAGTGCGGGAAAGAACGCTTTCACTCCAGCAGGCGAAAACGCAATTAGAGAGTATGGCTTACTTTGACCCACTTACCCAGTTACCCAACCGACGCTTTTTCAGCATACATTTGAGTAAGCTGATTGCTGCTGCAAAACGTCGCAAGGAAATGATAGCGCTCGGCCTGATAGATATCGACAATTTCAAGTCCGTTAACGATACATTTGGGCATAATGCAGGTGACGAAATATTAAAAAAAGTAGCAGAGATCATTAGCGACCTGTTCCGTCATGAAGATGCTATCTGCAGGTACGGCGGAGAGGAATTTGCTTTCTCAATAATTATCAATGAGAAAGACCAGGCCGAACAAGCTTGTGATCGTCTTCTTCAGGCAATCAGAAATGCACAATACCAATTTGAAGGGTCCAGCATCACAATTACCGCCAGTATTGGCGTGTTTACCACGTTAGCAGAGCATATTGAAAACGAGCATGAACTTTATAGAAATGCCGACTCTTTAATGTATAAAGCCAAGCAAAACGGCAAGAACCGTTACTACATGGGTTAGGCCTATTAGCTCATTGCGACAATCACCCTCTAAATGGTGAGAATGAGTACAGCCATAATAAACCCAAGCACTTAAAGTTCACTTCCACACGGTGCTTTTGCAGTAATATAAAACGGTGGCTCGCAAGCTGAAGACGTTGGATCTGAATTTACATTAGCTAAAGATAAACAAAGTTTATAAGTATTCACGCACCAACCTGTGGTTTTCGCAGTGCTGTGCGCGCCTTTAAACGGATCGGTAAATGACCCGTCACCTTCTGATGGATCGGATGGATGGGGCGCAACTAAGGCACCTTTTGTCTCGATGAACGACCGCCAGCAGTTCGACATCATTGTGTCATGAAGAGACATGACACTGTTTGCCACCATCAGGTGAGAAAACTGAACACCATCAATACTGGAAAGCAAGGGATGTATTTTAAAATCTAACTCAGGATTCTGGCTCGAAGGGTTAAACCCGCCCGCAGCAGAAACTTCAAAGGTAATAGCATTTCCTTCTCCGTAGATTCTGGTGGCTCTTTGCGACGGTTTTGTTGGATCAGGGCTAATAAAAAACGAGCCATCAGCCAGCGAAAGCTCAAATGACGGTTTGTTGGCAAAGGCTGAATTAACAAACCGGCTCCAACTCCTGCCATCCATTCTGCCCAGAATGCCCTGAGCAATTTGCTGGAAAACAGTTTGCCGCTTCTCCAGTGAGTTAAGTAATTCGGTAGGGTGATGTCTGCAAGCGTTCTCTTCGCTTTCTGAATGCTCCCCCTTAAGTGAGGTAGCGTTAGCAAAACTGCCTGTGGTCAGGCACGCTGAAACGATATATGCCCCTAAATTCTTCAAAAGAAATCCGTTTTATTATGAAGTTGAAACGCCAGTATCGGCAAAAGAAGCTATTTGTCAATCCATGAGCATTGCTGAGGCAGCGCCTTCAGAAAGGATGAGAGTTTACCACTGAGAACCGCGCCACTGACCAACCCATTCGCCGTTTTGCAGGATTTCTTCAACACTGTCAAAGGGGGCTGTAGAGGTAGCCATAAACAACCGGTACTCGCCGCGACTGTCTTCAAACACGTAGGTCCCGTTGGTGTCGGGACCGGCGATAAGTTTTAGTCGGGTTGATACACTTTGTTGCACTGTACCTTGTGAGTACGTTTGTGACATGGTTCTGGCCTTTATGGTTGAATTCTTATAAACAGACCCGGCAATCTGTTATTAACTTTCACCACAGGCAAAAACGACTGTGGCTTTAAAAAAACGCTTGTAATCCGGTTTGCGCACGGCCGAGTATAAGGCCATGAATATCGTAAGTCCCTTCGTAGGTATTCACTGTTTCCAGATTCAGCATGTGCCGCATAATGTGGTATTCGTCGGAGATCCCGTTACCACCGTGCATATCCCGCGCTTTCCTGGCAATTTCCAGCGCTTTACCGCAGTTATTACGCTTTATCAGGGAAATCATTGCCGGATCAAACTGCCCTGCATCAATCAACTGGCCGACTCTGAGAGCTGCCTGTAAACCCAGCGTAATTTCGGTTTGCATATCTGCCAGCTTGGTTTGAAACAGCTGGGTTTGCGCCAGTGGCTTGCCAAACTGTTTACGGTCCAGACCGTACTGCCGGGCCGCATGCCAGCAAAACTCAGCAGCGCCCATGGCTCCCCAGGCGATACCATAACGGGCCATATTCAAACAGCTGAAGGGCCCTTTCAGGCCGCTTACCCCGGGCAGCCTGTTTTGCTCAGGCACAAACACCTCGTCCATGACTATTTCGCCGGTGATAGAGGCTTTAAGCGACAATTTACCGCTAATCTCTGGTGTTGACAGCCCTTGCATACCGCGCTCCAGAATAAAGCCACAGATCGCACTATCCTGCGCCGTATTCTTAGCCCACACCACACATATATCCGCAATGGGTGAGTTGGTGATCCACATTTTGCTCCCACTTATACGGTAGCCGCCCGCAACTGGTTCAGCCCGGGTTTCCATGCTCGCGGGATCGGAGCCAGCGTTAGGTTCGGTTAAACCAAAACAGCCTATCATTTTACCACTGGCCAGTTCAGGCAGGTATTTTTGTTTTTGCTCTTCGCTGCCAAATTGATAAATAGGATGCATAACCAGTGAAGACTGCACGCTCATGGCACTTCTGTACCCACTGTCTACGCGTTCGACTTCGCGGGCAATCAATCCATAGGCCACATAACTCACACCGGCACAGCCATACCCATTGATGGTGGCGCCCAATAACCCCATGTCACCAAACCTACGCATAATATCAGGGTCAAACCGGCCCTCTCGGTTAGCCTGTAAAATACCCGGCTGTAAGGTTTCCTGGCAAAACTGGTGGGCCGAGTCCCGCAGCATACGCTCCTCATCACTCAGTTGAGCATCCAGCATTAACATATCCTGCCAATAAGGGTTAACCGACATCCTCATCTCCTGTTTATCATTTTTGTAGGGTAGTTTTTGGTAAGCATTTATAGTCTGCTTTTGTTGGTAGCATTATACACTTTACGGCCTGTTGCCCGGCTAAATCCCGCTTAAAGGCAGCGCAGTGGTGTACTTTATTTGTTCCATCGCAAAGCTCGAGGTGACATCGCCCATTGGCATATTCTTAATCAGGCGCTTATAGAAGTGATCAAAGCTCTGCATATCAGCCACGATGACCTTGAGCATATAATCGTATTCACCGGACATGCGATAAAACTCTACGACCTCCTCAAAGGCGCTGCAGTGCCGGGCAAAATCATTTAGCCACTGCTCATCATGACGGGCCGCTTTTACCTGCACAAAAACAGTAAGCTTTAAGCCCAGCGCTTCAGCATCCAGCAAAGCAACTTTACGGCTAATCGGCCCTTGCTGTTGCAGGCGCTGAATGCGCCGCCAGCAGGGTGTAGTGGTAAGCCCTACCTGTTCAGCAATTTCCTGTACAGCTATCTCACTGTCCCGTTGTAACAGGGCCAATATTTTTTTATCCGTGGCATCCATAGCATTATTTTCTAATAAAAGTTATTTATTGAGTTTTAACATTCACCAACCATGCCACTTATCGAAAATTTTAGCAACGCATTGCTTAGCTCAAAGGGCATACTTTTAGTCTCATTTCTTTGAACTACCGGATAACTGATATGTTTGATTCGCCTGCGGCATACCCCCAGCCTAACGCTTTTCGCCAGTGCATTACTGAGACTATCGGCAATACACCGCTGGTACGGCTAAACCGCTTGCCTGAATTACAGGGTGCCCGGGCTACCGTGCTGGCCAAACTGGAATATTTCAATCCGGCGGGTTCGATAAAAGACCGGGCTGCGTTGTCTATGCTGGAAGATTTGTTGCGCCAGCATAACGGTAACGTCAGACACATTATTGAGGCCACCTCTGGTAACAGCGGTGTAGCCTGTGCCTGGTTAGGCGCCGTATACGACATCCCAGTGACCATTGTTATGCCGGAACATATGTCCAGCGAGCGACAATTGATGATCCGCCATTACGGCGCCAATTTAATTACCACGCCCCGGGATAAAGGCATGCCCGGAGCCATTACTCACGCGCACAATCTGTTAAATGACATAGCAGGTGCGGTATCCATGGACCAGTTTGCCAATCCCGCCAATGCGGCCGCGCACCAGAACACTACGGCGCGTGAAGTATGGCAACAAACCAACGGACACATTGATGCGCTCGTTGCCTGTATGGGTACCGGCGGCACGCTCACCGGCATGGCGCGCTATCTGAAAGCCCACAACCCGGCCATTAAAATTATTGCAGCGGAGCCCAGCGCCTGCCCGTTATTAAGTAAAAGTGAAGGAGGCGAACACGCTATTCAGGGCGTTAATCCAGGGCATATTCCAAGGGGCCTGGATCGCAGTATGATTAATGAGGTACTGACTGTGGATTGTCAACAGGCTATTGAAACCGCCAGGCTGCTGGCCCGTAAGGAAGGCATGGCAGCAGGCATATCATCCGGCGCCACCGTGGCAGCCGCAATGGTATTAGGTAGCAGGGCCGAGTTTGAGGGCAAAACCATTGTCACCATACTGGCCGATAGCGCCGAGCGGTATTTCTCTACCAGCCTGTTTGCATAAGATAACTAGCCCAGCTTGTGCCACCATGGCGCGGTAAAATCAACATCGCCGGGGGCAATTTCTATGGCATTAGGTCTGACAAACCCAAGCCACCAGGTATTCGCGATTTCTTTATCGAAAAACACCAGTTGCTGTTTTTCGCTGAAAGCCTTATACGCATTAAAATACGCTTCGATTGGTAACACCGGGTGACTGTGGTCAAACACCACCCGGCCGCCGTGGGTTTTATATAAATGCGCATCTACGGCAAATTGCAGGGCGGCAAAGCTGGCCAGTTTATCGAGTTTCTCACCGTTTAATGCTTCACTGGCAAACGCCTCTTTAAACGAAGCAACAAATTCTGGTGATGCCGTCAGGTTATTGTTGGCAGCATATTGGCGCACAAAATGGTGCTCAACAAACTCTACAATTTTGGTGAAGTTCTGCAACTCCCGGCGCTCAGCGCCCATGGGATCCTCTTGCAGACTGGCCAGTTCTTCTTCAGTGGGCTTAAAGTCGCTTTCTGTCAGCGTATGGGAACCAACAGACACCACGGGCTTATCATCTGCCACAGACGGAGATAAATGGAAACAAAAAATGAATAATAAGAATAATTGAAAAACGCGCTTCATGGCCTCTATGCTCTTTACACACATTCGCCATGCAGGACGTAAGCGTACCGCTCACAGCTAGTGTGATTGGTTTACCGGTAAACCACCAGAGTGATGGTTCAGAATAGAGAAGGCCCCTACCTTTCGGTAGGGGCCTCACAAATTATTTAGATGGCTTGTACGTTAGCCGCCTGCAGACCTTTTTGTCCTTGTTCAACTTCAAATTGAACTTTCTGACCTTCTACCAGGGTTTTGTACCCATCGGAGATGATTGCACGAAAATGAACAAATACGTCTTTACCGCCGTCGTCCTGCGTTAAAAAGCCATAACCTTTTTCAGCATTAAACCACTTAACGGTACCAGTTACTTTAGACATGAAAACCTCAAAAAAACTCTGTAAAACCTTTGTGCCATGTGACACGAACTTGCTTCTTTAACTAGGGGTGACTCACGGCAAAACTATCAAACAGGTCATACAGCGCTAACTTCCATTAGCGTTTATAACTGCGCGACGTTAGTAACGAACGAAAGCACAACTATTTAAAGAACAATACCACTATAACCACACCCTGAGTAAATTGATACTAAAATCACCCAAACTCTTATAATTTCATTAAAAATTAATTTTAAGGTCATATTGAAATAACTGATTCGCCAGCAAAATTTGGCCTTTCAGTGAGCTTCCAAACTCAGCGACGGCCCTTCCACCAGGCCACAAACCAACAGCCACCGCCCAGTAAAGCCAAACCGGTCGACAGGCTCCAGTGAGCCGGATACAAGGGCAGAATCGCCGCTACAATAATAAGAGTAGCACCCACAATGCTAAAGTGCAGCGCCTTCTGTGCCCGCCTTTGTTGCTGCAGTAATGCGGCATTGGCCTGCTGCTGCTTTTCCGGGAAGTGTTTCACCTGTTTAAGGGTGTCATACAGCAAATCCGGCATATCCGGTAGCTTTTCGCTCCAGTACGGCAAGTTAGACTTCACCTTGGAAAACATTGCTCTTACACCAATTTGCTCGCGCATCCAGTTTTCCAGGAAAGGTTTGGCGGTCTGCCATAAATCGAGCTGCGGATACAGCTGGCGGCCGAGGCCTTCTATATAAAGCAGTGTTTTTTGCAGCAACACCAGTTGCGGTTGCACCACCATATTAAAGCGCCGCGCGGTATTAAAGAGCTGAACCAGCACATTACCAAACGAGATTTCGGCCAGCGGCTTTTGGAAAATCGGTTCGCAAACCGTGCGAATAGCCACCTCAAATTCATCGATATTGGTATCGGAAGGTACCCAGCCAGAATCGGCATGTAACTGCGCGACTTTTCGGTAGTCCCGATTGAAAAACGCAATAAAGTTCTCGGCCAGGTAACGCTTGTCTTCCTGATTGAGCGTACCGACAATGCCAAAGTCGATGGCAATGTACTGCGGATTTTGCGGGTTTTCCCGCGCCACAAAGATATTGCCCGGATGCATGTCCGCATGGAAAAAGCTGTCGCGGAACACCTGGGTAAAGAACACCTCAACGCCGCGCTCTGCAAGAATACGCAGGTTGGTATCCTGCTCTATCAGCGCTTCGATATTAGAAATAGGGATGCCGTAGATGCGCTCCATGACCAACACGTTTTTAGTGCAGTAATCACTGTAAATATTGGGCACGTATAAAGCTTCGGAACCTTCAAAGTTACGCCCTAACTGCATACCGTTAGCTGCTTCGCGGTTAAGGTCGAGTTCGTCCACGATGGTTTTTTCGTACTCTTTAACCACTTCAACCGGGCGCAAACGCTTGCCATCAGGTAACCACTTCTGCAGCACTTTGGCGAAGGTCAGCATCAGCTCGGTATCGGCTTTAATGGTTTTGCGAATATCAGGTCGCAGCACTTTTACCACTACGTCGGTGTTGCAGTCTTTCAGTTTCGCCGCGTGCACCTGGGCAATACTGGCCGAGGCAAGAGGTGTTTCGCTGAACTCGCAAAACACCTGATCGAGAGAAGAAATATTCAGCGCTTTAAGAATAATGGCCGTGGCGCGCTGACTATCAAAAGGTTTTACCCGGTCTTGCAGCATGGCCAGCTCGTTGGCAATTTCCGGCGGCAGCAAATCACGCCGGGTCGACAACATCTGACCAAATTTAATAAACACCGGTCCCAGCGCCTGTAGGGCAAGGGTTAATCGGGCGCCGGCATTTTTCTCTTTGTGCTGGTTACGGATCCAAAAGATACTCATGCGCATCAGGCGCACATACCAGGGCAACCACTTGGCAGGGATGAGTTCGTCCAGACCATGCTCGAGCATGACCCGGTTAATATGGTAAATCCTCAGTAACTGCATAGTTCCTACTGTTTGCTCCGTTCCAGTCGCTCAAGTCGCGCTTCGAAACGCTCGGCATCATCACGCAGACTGCTAACCTGATCGGAAAAGTGCATCACCGCCAGTTTATGGGCCGCCAGTTGCTTTTCATCGGTAAGCGCGCTACCCAGAATGGCCTCGGCTTTGCGGCCGGCTTTGTGCAACTGTGCCTGGGCTTTGCCTACTAACCCAAATAACTCGTGGGCGATAACATCGTTGGTTCGAAGGGCCAGTTGCTCTTCCAAATCAATATTCAGTGACTGTAGTAAACCAGAAAACGCCTGGGCAATGGCCAGCTCGCCATTCACTTCCAGCTCACCGCTTTTAATCAACCGGGTTAACTGACTGGTGTCACGAAGGCTGGGTAGTACACTCAAACGGGTTTTGATGATGCATTCGTTATCGCCAGCCGGGCCCGGCGCATCGGCCAGAGCCAGCACATCAACCTTGCTGGAAAACACCAGTGCAAAGCGCTGCTGCAGGTCGTCAAGCTCAACTACCAATCGCTTGCCTTGCAGTTGGCTTAGCTTTGCCGCTGCGTCAGGGTCGAGCGACAGCACCTTATTCAGTGCTGTTTCGATAGTGGCAGTAAGCAGGGGTACCGCGGGCATTAAAATTTATACCCCCGGTGCAAGGCCACAATGCCGCCGGTCAGATTCTGGTAATCGCAGTGTTCAAAGCCCGCGTTCTCAAACATAGACTTAAGGGTGTCCTGATCCGGGTGCATGCGAATGGACTCAGCCAGGTACTGGTAGCTCTCGCGGTCGTTGGCCACCAACTGCCCCATGGTGGGCAGAATATTAAATGAATACCAGTCGTAGGTTTTCGACAGCATTTCATTGGTGGGTTTGGAAAACTCCAGCACCAACAGGCGGCCACCGGGTTTCAGAATCCGGAAGATCGAGGCCAGCGCTTTATCTTTATCGGTGACATTACGCAGGCCAAAGGCCATTGTTACCAAATCGAAATGATTATCCGGAAAAGGCAGGGCCTCAGCATTCGCCTGCACATAGTCGACATTGCCAACTACGCCTTTATCACGCAATTTGTCACGACCAACCGATAGCATGGAATGGTTAATATCGGCCAGGACTACCTGACCAGCCGGACCAACCAAACGGGAAAACTTAGCAGCCAGATCTCCGGTACCACCAGCCAGATCAAGCACCTTGTGGCCACTCTTAATGCCACTACAGTCTATAGTGTAGCGTTTCCATAAACGATGAATGCCCATCGACATAAAGTCATTCATGACATCGTATTTAGCTGCAACGGAATCAAAGACACCGGCTACCATAGACGCCTTTTTAGTCCGGTCGACAGTTTTAAAGCCGAAGTGCGTCGATTGTTCAGCTGAACGGGTTTCTTCACTGTTTGGTGTTTGTTGTTCTGACATGGGTAAGTTCTTCTTTTTAGAGTCCGGGATCTCAACACCCTGAAAGCGCGAGAAAGAATGATGAGCCGGCTGATGCAATGCGGCAAGTGTAACCAAAACCGTGGGCGCTTACCATCCTGTTCATAATGACTTGCCCGATGTTATTGACCGGGCGCAACAACAGCCGGTAACTCAGCCAGTGAGTTTAACACCCGGTCCGGATGATAAAGCTGAATGTCCTCGCCATGGTTATATCCGTAGGGTAACGCGAAGACCGCACATCCAGCGGCTCTCGCCGCATGAATATCAGATTTTGAATCACCAATCATCAGCGCTTGCGAGGGAGTGCCACCCAGCTTATCCAACGCAAACAGCAAAGGGTCTGGGTGAGGCTTTTTATGGGCGCAGGTATCACCGCTTACCACTACCGAAAAATAGTGTTCCAACTCTTTCTCTGCCAGTAAAGGCAAGGTAAATGCTTCAGCTTTGTTGGTCACGCAGGCAAGTTTATAACCGTTTGCCGTTAACCATTCAAGCGCCGGTATTACGCCTTCGTAAACGGTGCTGCGTTTGCCGTTATGCGCTTTATAAGCGACCAGAAAAGCTTCGTAGGCGGGGGTAAACAAACGCTCATCGGGTTGCTCGTCCATAGTGCCTGACACCGCGCGCTGCATAAGCTTCTCGATACCGTTGCCCACCCAGCAGCGCACTGCGTCCACCCCGCGGGGTGGCAAACCTACCGCCTGCATGGCTATATCCACGCAATAGGCGAGGTCGGGCACGCTGTCTACCAACGTGCCGTCGAGGTCAAACAATATAAAGGGGTATTGCTTCTCTTCCATGACAGACGACCTTATTAATTTAAACGCGATTATCGCCGCAACTGTAGGCCAAAATCTGACTCATCTCCTGCAGACTGCGGCCACTCTGGGCCTGCCAGTCGGCAAAGGTATTGGCAATGGTGGTAAGGCTTTGCTTTGATGTCAGGCCGCCGCTGATCAGATCATAAGCCCGAAAATACCCTTCTACATCGCGGCTCAGCAAAAATGTGTCGATTCCCAGCGCACGCAATGCATAAGGGCCGGTATTACCGCCCAGTCGTGCGCCGTGCTTTTTAAGGTGGGCCCACAGGTCGATAACAGCAGCACCGGTAAACTGACTGGCAAATTCACCAAAGCTTGTGTGCGACAAACGAATGTCATTGAGCATTAGCGCGTTGTCGCGGATGGTCATCACTTTTTTAAGGTTCCGCACGATCCGTTTATCCGTAGCCCGCTGTTCGAGCATTTCATCGGACATCAACAGCACCTTTTCAACCTCGAAGTTAAAAAACAGCGCTTCAAATTCCGGCCACTTTTGCTCAATCACGCGCCACACAAAGCCTGACTGAAAGACTTTTTTGGTGAACGCCGAGAGTACCCTGTCGTCACTCAACGCCTTAACGCGAGTCGGCGGTAAGGGCTGACTGACCAGTGCTTCCAGCCCCCGTTCGCCGCCCTTTCGGTCAGCCGCCCGGGCATAGATAGCGGCAAATGATTCCGCCGCCATCAGGCACCTGTCGCCACTATGCCGTTATGGCGAAGCAGCGCATCTACTTTAGGCTCGCGGCCTCTAAAGGCCACAAATAAATCCATTGGCTCGCGACTGCCGCCCATTTCAAGAATATTGTGCAGGAAGTCGGCGCCCGTTTGCGGATTAAAGATCCCTTCTTCCTCGAACCGGCTGAACGCATCGGCAGACAATACTTCTGCCCATTTGTAACTGTAGTAACCGGCGGCATAACCACCGGCAAAGATGTGCCCGAAGCTGTGCTGGAAACGATTAAACGAAGGCGGCTGGAGCACAGCTACCTCGTTGCGAACCTGCGAAAGCACCTGCTGAACATCCACATGCTCGCCGTCTTCCATGTGGAGCAGGAAGTCGAACAGGCTGAACTCAAGTTGACGGATCATTTGCATCGCAGCCTGATAATCCCTGGCGGCCAGCATTTTATCCAGTAATTCTTTGGGTAGCGGCTCGCCGGTTTCGTAGTGACCGGAGATAAAGCCAAGTGCCTCTTCCTGCCAGCACCAGTTTTCCAGAAACTGACTGGGTAATTCAACTGCATCCCATGGCACACCATTTATGCCGGATACCCCGGGCACCGACATCTGCGTAAGCATGTGATGAATACCATGACCAAATTCGTGAAATAAGGTTACTACTTCATCATGAGTAAACAGGGCTGGCTTGTCACCGACCGGACCATTGAAGTTACAGGTGAGGTATGCCACCGGTGTTTGCAGATCGCCACTGGCCTGAAAACGGCGCACCCGGCACTCATCCATCCACGCGCCGCCACGTTTTTTAGAGCGAGCGTAGAGGTCGAGGTAGAACTGCCCGCGCAGGGTGTCGTCTTTGTCGGTAATAGAGAACAGGCGCACATCTTTATGCCAGGTATCGGCATTTTCGACTTCCGTAATAGTCAGGCCATAGAGTTTCTCTACCACCGTAAATAAACCGGCCAGCGCTTTGCTCTCGGGGAAATAAGGCCGCAGTATTTCATCTGAAATACTGTAACGCTCCTGCTTTAGTTTCTCGCTGTAATAGGGAACATCCCAGGCTTCAAGCTCGTCCATCTGATGTTTTTCGGTGGCGTAAGCCCGCACTTCGGCCAGCTCTTTTTCGGCCTGGGGTTTGGATTTGGCCGCAAGGTCGCGCAGAAAGCCCACTACCTGTGAGGTTGAATTGGCCATTTTGGTAGCCAGCGAACGCTCTGCATAGCTGGCAAAGCCTAATAGCGATGCGATTTCTGAACGCAGGGCCAGCGTTTCGTTAATAATCGCAGTATTATCCCACTCACCGGCATTGGGCCCCTGCTCGGATGCACGGGTTGCATAAGCGCGGTACATTTCCTCGCGCAACGCACGGTTATCGGCATACAACATTACCGGCAGGTAGCTCGGGATATCCAGCGTGAATAACCAGCCCTGCAGATCTTTCTGGTGGGCAGCCTGTTGCGCAGCAGCAAGTGCCGACTCTGGCAACCCGGCAAGCTCTGACTCATCGGTAATATGTTTGGTCCAGCCCATGGTGGCATCCATCACATTGTTGCTGAAGGTCGACGATAACTCAGATAAGCGCGCCTGAATTTGCGCAAAGCGCTTTTTTTTCTCCGGTGGCAGCGCCACACCAGACAAGGTGAAGTCGCGTAACGTGTTATCAATAACCTTACGCTGCGATTCATCCAGTTGCAGATACTCATCACTGTCGCGCAGAGCCTTGTATGCCTGGAACAACCCTTCATGCTGCCCCACCCAGGTGCCGTACTCCGACAGCAGCGGCAAACAGGCATCGTGGGCTTCACGCAGTTCATCGCTGCTGACTACCGAATTCATGTGCGATACCGGCGACCAGACTTTGCCCAGCACATCGTCTGCTTCATCGATTTTGCTTACCACATTGGCATAGCAATAATCACCACTGGCAACCACCGTCTCGATGGTTTGCTTACAAGCTTCAATTGCTTTGGTGATTGCAGGCTTTACCTGATCCGGGGTTATTTTAGAAAAACGTGGCAGGCCATTTACCTGTTCGAGTGCAAGTGTAGTCATAGTCGTAATAAGGATCCGTTGCCAAATTGATATTGCTTTAGTGATGGGGTTCACAGGCTAAAAAAACAAGCCCCGCAGCGAGCGGGGCCTGTACTTTTTACGTGATGGATTCAATTTGGTTCAGTCAATGGCATTTCAGGCATTAGCGCTGCAATCCGCGCGAAAATAAATGCACTGCAACCGGGCCTAACTGATACTGACACGCTGCGTATTATCAACCGGATTCGCCGGACGTGGGATGAGAACCCGTAACACACCGTTGTCATAGCGTGCTACCACATCAGCATTGTCGTTAACGGCAAAGGGTAAGGCGACAACCCGCCTGAAGCTGCCACTGCGACGTTCTCTGACATGAAAGCCTTCGTCTGTTGTGGATTCCTGTTCCTGCTTACGCATACCTGAAAGCACTAAACGGTCTTGCTGAACTTCCAGATGAATCTCTTCTTTCTTCATGTCCGGCAAGTCTGCAGTTAACTCCAGGCCTTCATTGGTTTCTTTCAAATCCAGCGCCGGCATATAACCTGTATCGCCAGCGGCGAAGCCTGCCATAGCCGGGAAACCAGCAAAGAAATCATCAAAAACACGATCAATTTCGCCTTTTAATGCACCAGGGTGATTACGACCAAACACTCTTGGAAATAAACTCATAACCCCTCCTTAATCGATACCGATAGTTCGTTAACCTGTCATCCGTTACCCGCCACGCCAATACTACTCAATGTGGGTGACTGTCTGCTTCCTGCATCATAAATATGGTTGGCCGAAGTAGGGTTTTCAAGCCGCCGCAAGGCCAGCTATTGCGCTAAATCAAACTTTTTAAGCTGGCGGATTAACCCCCCTGCTGCGCTTTAAATTTGGCATAGAAAGGCTGTCTTATCATGAGTTTTTCAAATTCCTGACGGGAGACTGCCGGGCTAAAAATGTACCCCTGGATCTTGTCGCAACGCATGGCCTGAAGACAACGTAAGTCCGCCTCTTCCTCAACGCCTTCAGCAACCACCTCAATACCCAGTTTCTTGCAACTCACAATCAGATTGTGGATAAATTCCTGCCGGGGGCTATCGGTGTGCAGATTATCAATCATTACCTTGTCGAGCTTAAGGGTATCGATGGGCAATTTAGACAGATACGAAAACGACGTAAAGCCAGCACCAAAATCATCCACGGCCAGCCTTACACCGAGTAACTTAAGTTGCCACAACAGCTCCTCAAGATAATGCGAGTTTTCAGCCAGCGCGGTTTCGGTTAGCTCTAGCTCAATAAACGAAGGGGGCAAATAATAATGCTGTAAACGTTCACTAATAAACTCCACAATACGCGAAGACTGTAACTGCTTGGCAGAGATATTGATCGCGATGCTCTCCAGCTCAGTACTAAAGCGCCTTAGTTCGCTGGCGACTTTAAAGCCCTGCTCCAGTACCCATTCGCCAATGGCTTCTATCTGACCATCCAGCTCCGCCAGGCGCACGAATTCTGAAGGGGGTACCCAGCCTAAACTGTGATGTTGCCAGCGCAGCAAAATCTCAGCACTGTTGATCATACCTGAGAGCAACTGCACCTTGGGTTGATAGGCCAGTTTAAATTCTTGATTTCGCAAGCCACTCTGAACCTCTGCGCTCAGTCGTTGCTGGCGGCGGTACTGCGAAATAGTGAAATTATCCAGCTGCGAGATACTGATACGGTGACTGTCACGAACGATGGTATCAACCAGGCTGCTGATCAGAATATCATGGTCGAGCTGCGAATCCCTGAGGTTCCGAAAACCCACGCCTACATGACAAAATATCGATGTCCCTTTAATTAAAAAGGTACGCTGCAACTGCTGACGAATCTGGCAACACAGGGAGCGGGTAATTTCAACGGTAGACTCTTTAAGATACAGAGCAAACACTCCGGCCTGAGTACGTTGTAACAGGTGCGGCTGAGTGACCATATATTCCAGACGCTGGCCAATATAAGCTTCAGTTTCCAGCGCTGCGGCCTCCCCATGAGCCAGACTGATGTCAGAAACGTTCATCAGCTTGATCAGCACCACAGACTCAAAATCGCGCAGATTCGGTTTATCATTTTCGTGTTTAAAGACGGCCAGCTGCTGCGCGGCGGTTTTTTGCCCTACCTTACAGCACTGATTAAGCACCTTAACGACTTCATTACGTAAATCCTGGCGATTCCAGGGCTTGGTGAGATATTTTGTCAGCATCCGCTGATTTAGCAATTCCACTGCCGCCTGCAAATCGCCTTCACCGCTGAGCATAAAAACATGGGTATCCGGCGAATATTGATTAGCGAAACGCACCAAATCAACGCCATTGACGTCGGGCATTTTATGATCGGTTATTAACAGAGCGACTGACTGCTCGCGCAAAACAGACATGGCTTTTCGACCTGAAGTGGTCGTGGTGATGCTGCAGTTGAGATCTTTAAGTTCACGCTTAAGGGCGTTAACCACCCCTTTTTCGTCATCGACCAGCAGTAGGTTAAGCCCTTTTTCTTGACGAACACTGTGGATATCACGAGCCATGCTATCTACCTCTTTTATGATAACAATAATCCGCTGTGCGATTCCCTGCAGACAGACCTTTTATTTTATTTCAGTGTCACAAATTAGCACAATGTCACTATTGTCGCAAATTATACATTTTGCTTAATTGCCATATTTGAATAACAATGCTATATATAACTATCGATGAAAACTTAAGCTACAAGGCTCACCTGTGAAAACACTGACATCCGGCGAAATTGCCGAATATTGTGACGTTAATCTCCGAACGGTTATCCGCTGGTTGGAAAGCGGCAAGTTAAAAGGCTTTAAATTACCTGGTCGTGGCAACAACCGGGTTCTTATCAACGATTTTATCGATTTTCTGGAACGCCATAATATGCCGATACCGGATAACCTGAAGCCCGAGGCTTCACCGCTCATCCTGATTGTTGATGATGAGCTACCGGTGGCTAAATCTATCCAACGGGTGGCGCGGCGCGCAGGTTACGACACGTTGATCGCCACCGGCGGTTTTCAGGCAGGCATGATGCTGAGCCAGCACTCGCCACGGCTAATGACCCTTGATTTAAGCATGCCTGGTATGGACGGCTACAGTGTATTGCAATACACCCGAGAACAAGAGTCGCAGCGTGGTCTGAAAATTATTGTGATTTCGGCACTCGACGATGCGAGCCTGGAAAAGGCTAAGGAACTCGGCGCCGACGCCACCCTTACCAAACCGTTTTCAAATCACGATTTGACCCAGCTGTTTGAAGAATTCATGCAGGTATAAGCGGTACAGCAATGCGGAGCGAAGTATGAAATTTGTGCTTGTTATTCTGGCTATTCTCGGGTCGTCGAACACATTGGCCGACACCAGCAAACAGGCACCTGCCAACCAGCCGGCACAATACACTTTTGGTGTGGTTCCTCAGCAATCCGCTTATCGACTGGCTCAAATGTGGACGCCCCTGCTCCAGCATCTGACGCAGGAAACCGGCTTATCATTAAGCTTTATCACTGCCAAAGACATCCCCAGTTTTGAGGATGAGTTAACCGCGGCAAACTATGATCTCGCTTATATGAATCCCTATCATTACGTTGTATTTCACAGCAGATCCGGTTATCAGCCGCTGGTGAGGGACTCTGAGAAAGGCCTGCGGGGCATTATCGTGACTCGTAAGGACAGCCACATCACCAATATTGAACAGCTACAGGGGGCAACCCTTGCTTTTCCTGCCCCGGCCGCTTTTGCAGCCAGTATTATTCCGCGTGCCGAACTCAATCGGGCGGGCATTAGTATCAGCCCGCGTTATGTAAATTCTCACGATTCGGTCTATCTTAATGTCATTAAAGAACTCTTTCCGGCGGGAGGCGGTATTATCCGATCACTGGAACATTTACCGGCAGCGCAACGCTCACAACTTAAAATACTATGGCAAAGTAGAGCCTATACCAGTCATGCGATTGCTGCCCACAGCAGGGTTCCCCTTGCGCACCAGAAACTCCTGATCGCCGCGTTGGAAAAACTGGTAACCACCGAGCAAGGTAAAGCTTTACTCAAACAGTTGAATTTCAATCGCCTCGATGCCGCAGAAGATAAAGACTGGAACGACATCCGCGCATTGGGCATAAATTCGCTGTCGAGACCGGACATCTGAGCCAGCATCATGCGCCTGTCATTACGTACCAAAACCGTCGCCGGTACGGCGTTAATCGAAGCTACACTGCTGCTTGTTCTGATTATAACGAGCCTGACGTTTATTAACGCATTAATCGAAGACAACGTGGTTAAACGTGCACAAACCACAGCGAACCTGTTTTCGTCGATCACCCGGGATCCCTTGCTGTCACTCGACCTGGCTTCGCTTGAAGCATCGGTAGAAGAACTTATGAATAATCCGGATATCGCTTACGCCAGGGTGCTCGACCGTCAGCAACGGGTGCTTGCTCAACGCAGTCGTGAGGGAATCGCCGAAAAACTATTTAAACTGGATACATCTGTACAGGGCATTGACGACTCCGTTTATGACACCCGGGAACCGATTACCGTAGCCAACGAATACTTTGGCGAAGTGCAAATTGGGATCGACGTGACCTTAGTGCAAACTTCGCTGTTGCAAATTCGCAACTGGATCATCGCTCTGGCGCTACTGGAGATGGCACTGGTAGCGCTGTTTTCATTTGGTTTAGGTACCTATCTGACCTCCCAGTTACACTCTCTGCGTCAGGGGGCGAAAGACATGCTAAAAGCCATTCCCACGCAAAACTACAGGAGCGTTGCAATCCCGATTAAAGGGCGTGACGAACTCTCCGAACTGGCCATGTCGTTTAATACCCTGGTTAATACACTGGCCGAAGAATATGAAAACAGAAGCGGAGCGCAGGACGAACTGAGAGAGTTAAATCGCTTATTGGAAAACAAAGTGAAAGAGCGCACCCAGGCGTTAAGCGACAAAAATGCCGAACTGGAAAATGCCAACAAACATCTGAAAGAAACACAACAGCAATTATTGCAGGCGGAAAAAATGGCTTCAGTGGGTCAGTTAGCCGCTGGTGTAGCCCATGAAATCAATAATCCCATAGGCTTTGTGAGCAGTAACTTAAGCACATTAAAAGATTATTTATCACTGTTCCAAATTCTGCTGGATATGGCCAAGAAGCTTCACAGCGATGGAGCCACCGAGGCATTAAAAGCCCGGGTGGACGAACTGCAGGCATTTTATGCGCAGCATGATCTGGACTTTATCGGCGAAGATATTGGCCCCCTGATTGATGAGTCGGCAGAGGGGCTACAGCGCGTCAGTGAGATCGTTAAAGGTCTGAAAATATTTTCCCGAATCGACTCAGAGGAGTCCCAATGGTACGACCTGAATCATTGCCTTAATACCACGCTGACGATGGTCAATAACAAGCTCAAGTATATCTGCAAGGTAGAAAAGCAGTTCGCAGATTTACCCAAAGTGTACTTTAATTTGGGCAAGTTAACTCAGGTCTTTACCAACCTGCTTATTAATGCTGGCCAGGCAATTGAAGTCACTGGTAAGCAGGGCGTAATCAATATCGCAACAATACGGGAAGGCGACTTTGTGAAAGTCCGTATCCAGGACACCGGCTGTGGGATCAGTCAGGAAAATCTCGAAAAATTGTTCAATCCGTTTTTTACCACCAAACCTGAGGGGCAAGGCACCGGGCTGGGCTTGTCGATTACCTATGGGATAATTCAGGAACATGGCGGCCAGATTCAGGTCTCCAGTACACCAGGCGAAGGAAGTATCTTTGAACTTGCCTTACCTATAAACGGTCTGGATGACCAACAGCATTCCGTAGCGCAACACTAACGGTCAGGATCATCGAGGAATTACTATGTCAAACACCGAAGCTACAACGCCAATATACTCAGTACTTTGTGTTGATGATGAACAAAATATTTTACGCTCTATCAAGCGGGCACTGTTTTCCATGAAGATCGACCTCACGCTGGTAGAAAGTGGCGAAGAGGCCCTGGCGATTATGGCGCAAAAAACCATTCATGTGGTCATTTCGGATATGAAGATGCCGCACATGACTGGCGCCGAACTGCTCGAAAAAGTTGCCGCAAAATATCCTGACACCTACAGAGTAGTGCTAACCGGCTTTGCGGATATCGACGCCACCATAAAAGCCGTTAATCAGGGCCGTATTCATCGTTACCTGCAAAAACCCTGGGACAATCAGGAACTGATTACGACCATCGAAGAAGGGCTCGAACGGGTTAAACTCAAAGACGAAAACGCTCGCCTGCAAAAGCTGACGCGTCTGCAAAATGCCAGGTTAAAAGAAGTTAACAACGATTTGGAAAAAACCGTGCAGAAGCGCACGCGACAAATCAAAGCGGCGCTAAACCGCATTGAAACCCGTAATAACGCCCTTGAGCAGGTGTTGTTTAATGTGATTTCCATTAATCCGGATATCGATGGCAAATTTGCCATTGAGGTAAGTGAACTCACTAAAAAACTTGCTGCAAAGCTTGGCTGTAACCCGGATGAAAGAAAGCTATATAGTTACGCCAGTTTGATTGGCGAATTGGGGTTATTAGGCTTACAACCGGAAAATTTCCGTCCGCCGTTTGCCAAACTCACTTACCAACAGCAAAAGGATTACCTGTCGCAGACTCATCTGGCTAAGATGATTCTGGCACCAGCAGAACATATGCAGCCCATCAGTGAAATCATCGAGTTTCAGTTTGAGCACTACAACGGCAGCGGTTTATATCACAAAGTGGCCAAGGAAATTCCGCTGGGCGCGCGCATCCATGCCATCGCCCGCGACTACTGGCGCCTGGTAGGCGGCCGTTTAAGCACCCAGCGTCTGGAGCCAAGAGACGCCAAATCAGAGCTCAAAAAACACCGCAACACCCGCTATGACGGCGAGATTCTTGATTTATTGCTTTCCGACCATGATATCGATAAGCCCAGCTTCATTGAGAATCACCTGACCAGTGAAGAGTTGACGGCCGGCATGGTGTTAGGCAATAACCTGTACAATGATAATCATATTCTACTGCTACCCGCCGGCCATGTATTTTCAGACGCAACCATCGCCAAACTAAAACAATACGAGCTTGAGCACAAACGTCACTTTGAGATTATTATCGAGAATGAAAAAAGTGAGGAGGTAAGCTAGCAAGGCTACTGAATAACTTACTTAACGCCAGGCAATTCAACGATCATTATAATGCTGTCACACCGCTTATTTTAAGGTGGCCGGTAACTGTTCTTCCGGGCGCAGCGTTAACACTTCATAACCATCGGCTGTAACGGCGATGGTATGTTCCCATTGAGCCGATAATTTTCGATCACGGGTAATCACCGTCCAGCCATCTTTTTTCAGTTTGGTTTTATGGGTGCCCTGATTGATCATGGGTTCAATGGTAAACACCATACCCTCGCGCAAAACCAGTCCGGTACCGGGCGTACCCACATGCAATATTTGCGGCTCTTCATGCATTTCACGACCAATGCCATGACCGCAATATTCCCTGACCACGCTGTAACCATGTTGCTCGGCATGCCGCTGCACAGCATCACCGATATCGCCAACCCGGGCTCCGGGCTTAACAGATTCGATGCCTTTCCACATGGCTTCGTAGGTGACTTTCACCAGCCTCCGGGCTAGCGGTGAAACCTCACCAATACTATACATTTTGCTGCTGTCAGCAATATAACCATTTTTCTCCAGGGTAATGTCCAGATTAACAATATCCCCTTTGCGCAGGACTTTAGCTACCGATGGTACGCCGTGACAAATCACCTCGTTCACCGAGGTGTTTAATGCATATTCATAGCCATACTGCCCTTTACTGGCAGGGCGACTCTTTAAGGTTTCAACAATATAGTGCTCCACAAATTCATTGATCGCCATGGTGGTCACACCAGCGGCAACAAATTCATCCAGCGCACCAAACACACGCGCCAGCAACTGACCGGCCTCGCGCATTAATGCCACTTCCTGTGGCGTTTTAATTATCACGCTACTCATTTACCAGTCTGACCTTATTCACTTTTTGCTGGCGCATCTCCTGTTCCAGAATTTGTTCGTAAGTAAGCGAAGGGTTTTGTTCTGCTAAGCGGCCTATTTTCATCCAGAACTCAGCCTGAGAGTTAATTGAGCGTTCCATTACCACGCTGTTCTTGCGCACCTCTTCGTGCAATTGATCAGAGATTTTTACGATGCCCATTCACCTCACCTAAAATGCTACATAACACTACATAATGCTACACTATATACTCAATAAAAACGCCAGGCAAAAAAAAAGCCCGCGGCCGGAAGACTGCGGGCAAAATGGGAAGTTACACACATGAAGAAAGAAATGTTACAAGCTACTGCTAGCTTTTGAGTTCACCGCTCGCTGATTCAATGTGCGCGCGGACAAACCACTGGAACTGCTCAAGCTGGGCTAACTGACCGGTTACCATATCTTCAGATACCGGGTCGAGTTCGCTCAGGGTATCAATGGCTTTACGATGATCTTCGTTCACGCCGTTGTACACTTTATCCAGCGCAGTCAGATGGTCTGTTACCAGGCCCTTGCCTACCGAATAATCGTCCCAGCGACGACGTTCTACAATCGATTTTGGCGTACCTACCGGTACACCGCCAAGGGTAGCAATACGCTCGGCAACGGTGTCGGTCATTTCACGAACGGCTTCAACCTGAGGGTCAAGCATTTCATGCACACCAATAAAGTTGGGGCCTACCACATTCCAGTGAATGTGCTTCAGCGTAAGCTGTAAATCAATCAAGGCGACCATACGGTCATCAAGCACAGAGATAGCATCTTTTGCTGCATTGTCTTTAATGCCCGGTGCGGTAAATTCTGCAATTTTTACGTTGCTCATAATTCCTCCTGCTCGTTAAAAGTGGGTAAAGGCTGACAAGGTATCAACCTTTCAAATTCGTACGATTAAGAAGTTGCATAGCCTGTGCCGGATTGTCACCAAACACCCTAACACCCCGCCATACCTGGCTTTCAACGGCACCAATCATTATTTAAGAGCCTCATTGCCATGCGCTGATAAAGGTAAATAATGCAGGCGCCTGTAAATTATTCAGGCCAGACAAACTGTTAAATGATAAGGTTGAAAAAGCTTGGGTTAACGTAAAGCAAACCCGTAACCATCAAAAAGGACACGCGATGACGCAAGCAGGACGAGCGCTGGTATTCATATTTCTGCTTTTTCACCAACAGGCGCTGGCAAATCGGCCAGCATTTCTTACTGCAGAAATGGATAACGAATATCGCCAGGTTATCAACCATCTCAGCGAAGTATTGCCAGCCACAGATTTGCCCCTGGCTTATTTAACCTTGTTTTTGCCGATGAACTTACTGGATGTCCGTGCCACGAAACTCTCTCCTCAGTCGCAGCAGGAATTTTCAAACTTTAATCTGGGTGTGCTGGGACATCAATTCTTAAATATTAATAAGCAACAATTGAGTCGTCTGCCTAACATCGCTATCTGTCAGAACGATGATTGCCTGAAGGAACGACTTGACCAGATAAATCAGTTTTTAACCGTGGCCAATCCCTTCATTGAGGAGATTACGTCTCTTAAAGCACTAAAAGTGGTGCAACATACCGCCCCCGAAGTATTTCGCATCAACAATACCTTTATCACGCCCACGGATATTATCGACTACACGCCTTCTGCCGAGGCCGGTTTCGTTCCCTCTGGCAATTATACGCAGTGGAAATCTTTGTCCGCCCTGCCCGACATCGCCCGTCTGGTTACGCAGACCGCTGATATCCGTGAGTTGATGGGGTTGTTTAGTGTTAGTGCGATAGTTAATACAACCGCAGGGAATACGGATATTATTTTCAGCGGAATCAGCGACAATCACTGGGGTGTGCTGATGAATTTGAAAGCCAAGGCACCTGAAAAGGGTCAGGTAAATGCCCAAGGGCTCGAATACGAAAAAATAGTTGATTTAGGGGACGGTCGATACTATTACCAGACTAACTAAACAATGAGTTTCACCTGCAGCACGGTTTGTTCGGTTACGCTAAATCATGCACAATAGCAGCACTACAATGACGAGAGAATTTGCAATGCAAGAGTTTGACTATATCTGTATTGGCGGCGGCAGTGGCGGCATTGCCTCAGCCAACCGGGCAGCAAAACATGGCAAGAAAGTCCTGCTTATTGAAGCAAAAGCGGTGGGCGGTACCTGTGTAAATGTGGGCTGTGTACCTAAAAAAGCTATGTGGTACGGCGCTCAGGTAGCAGAAGCCATTCATAAGTACGGCCCGGATTACGGCTTTGATGTAACGGTAAATAAATTTGACTGGTCCACGCTGGTTAAGAACCGTCAGGCATACATTTCTCGCATTCATGCCTCATACGACCGGGTGCTGGGCAACAATCAGGTAACCCTGCTCAAAGGTTATGCAAAGTTCGTTAATAACACTACCGTGGAAGTCGACGGCGAGCAGTACACTGCCCCGCATATACTGATCGCCACGGGCGGTAAGCCCTTCCGCCCGGATATTCCCGGCGCGGAGTTCGGCATCGACTCAGACGGTTTTTTCGAGCTCGACGAGCAACCAAGACGTGTTGCCGTAGTTGGCGGTGGTTATATAGGTGTAGAACTGGCTGGCGTGCTGCATGCGCTTGGCAGTGAAACCCACTCTATCCTGCGTCAGGAACTGCCCCTACGCGGTTTTGATGCCATGTTGCAGGAAACGCTTAAAACCCTGATGCTCGAAGAAGGCATCGATATCCACGAAAAAACCGAAATTAACCAAGTCACTAAGCTGGACAACGGCGATCTGGAACTGGCGCTAACCGATGGTAATACGCTTACCGTTGACTGCCTGATCTGGGCCACCGGCCGCAAGCCAAATACCGCAACGATTGGCCTGGATAACACCGACGTTGAAATGCGTCAGAATGGGCAGATTGTGGTCGATAAGTTCCAGAATACTAACGTTGAGGGCATTTACGCGGTAGGCGATATTACCGGCCAGCCTGAATTAACCCCGGTTGCGGTTAAAGCCGGACGGATGTTGAGCGAGCGCCTGTTCAACGGCCAGACCAACGCCCACCTCGACTATGATCTGGTGCCTACCGTGGTCTTCAGCCACCCACCAATTGGTACCATTGGTATGACCGAAAGCGAGGCAGAAGCCAAGTTTGGTAAAGATAACCTGACCATTTACCGCTCAAATTTTGCGGCCATGTATACCGCTGTTACCCATCATCGCCAGCTTACCAGTATGAAGCTCATTTGTGCCGGCGAAGATCAGAAGGTAGTAGGTTTACACGGTATTGGTTACGCCATGGATGAAATCCTGCAAGGCTTTGGCGTGGCAATCAAAATGGGCGCAACCAAAGCTGACTTTGACGCCTGTATTGCTATTCACCCCACCAGCGCCGAAGAATACGTTACTATGTAATGCAAAGTACGGGAGAGTAAAACGTTACGTTTACTCACTCATAAAATGAATAAAGCTGACCTTCAGTTTTTGTTGGTCAGCTTTTTTTATTGGTAATTGTTGATTACGCGATATCTGCATCAACACTTTACGCTACGTTTGTTGAGAAGTTCACGTATCGGGCAAACAGCACTAACACTGCAGGTAGGTTAGGAAAGTATCCTGCTGCCGATAAATATTAGTCACTTCAGTTCGTCCGTCCGGATAATTTACAGTGATCACTTCCGCAACTAGCCAGTCAGTGTTGTCAAAAGTCGGTTGCTCGCAGCTTTTAGGTATTAGTTGAGAAGTTGCAACCCTTTGAGCTTCCCTGAGACTCCGCTGAAACGATGTACCGTAGTGCTCAGCGTGCGTAAACGTTCTGCCATCACTGGTAAATGACGCATCTCTGTTTACTTCGATTTCAACCACTCCTCCCTTTTTGCGAACATCAAGCACTAACTCAGACCCATCTGCGTATTTGTTGATTAGCCTGAAAGTCGAGCGGTTCTTCAGCGTGGCAAAATCGTTGTTTAAAGGACTAATTATTTCGATTACATGTTCAGATTTGTTCTCTGTTGACATCAATGCGTGAAAACCCGCTTCAGAGGCAACCGCGTTATCAATGGCTGTATTTAGTGCTCCGGCACAATTGACACCAATACTGGTATAGTCAAGTGCGGTCAGGCAAAGCTCAGCGGCTTCAATTTTGTGATTGGTAAAATCTTGCGGGCAGGCAGTAAAATCGCTGCCAGGGTTTGTGGCACATACCTCTCCTCTTTCAACCCCTAAAGAATTGGCTTGGGTATGCTGTGGATAAGCTGAGAAGAAAAGCGTAATTGCCAGGAGTAAGCTGGCTTTTGTAAAGGTTTGAAAGTCCATTAGTCCCTTAGTCCATTCTTGTACAATGCTGGTCGCACTGGCTTCTCACAACACCGTAACAGTTTGAGTGAACTCGTTCAAACAAGCGACATTTGTGACTGACTAAAAGATGCATCAGTAAACCTGTACTCCAGGGCGCCCGGAGAGTCTCTGTTGTAGTTTTCTTTACTGAGATAAACTGGCAGGCGGATTCATCAACCTCGTACTATAGTTAACTTACAACCCCTTAAATCCTTAAGTGGTTGTCTCAGTGGCAACGAGGTAACCGCATAATGCTCGGTGACGAATTACTTTTTACCAACGATGACGAAACCGATCTCGAAGAAGAGCTATTAGCAGCCTGGACGGTGCTGGTGGTTGATGACGAGCCGGAAATCCATGCAGTCACCCGTATGGTGTTGGGCGATTTTGTGTTTGAGCAACGGCCGCTGAATATCATTACTGCCAGCAGTGCTGCTGAAGCCCGCGACATCCTAGTTGCTGATACCCATAAAGCGATTGCGGTAGCGATTATCGACGTTGTAATGGAAACCACTCAGGCCGGTCTTGAACTGGTGCGCTGGGTGCGTGAAACGCTCAATAATCATGTGATCAGGCTGATCCTGCGTACTGGTCAGCCTGGGGAAGCACCGGAAGAACGGGTGATCCGCGATTACGACATCAACGATTACAAAAACAAAACCGAACTCACCGCCATGCGCCTGAAAACCAGCATGTACGCTGCGCTGCGGGCTTACCGTGACATTCGACTGATTGAGCGGCACCGACAAGGCCTGGAAAAAATTATCAGTGCCACCACCGAATTTATCGAGTGCGATACCCTCCCGCAATTTGCCTCCGCCATCTTAAATCAAATTTCTGTACTGCTTGGTATCGAGAGTTCGGAAATTATCTGCTGCGCGGTTTCCCGTGACATCAAAACCGGCAACCGCTACAAGATTCTGGCTACCAATTTACAAGGTAAATCCGTATCGATGATCCCAACTAACGTGCAATCCCGCATTGAAAAGGCGTTAAACCAGCACAGCAACATTCAGGGCAACGATTACTTTGTCAGTTATTTTACTACCCGCAGGGGCATGGAAAATGTGCTGTACGTGGCGAAAAATGAGCCACTGGAGCCGGTCCAGCATCATTTGCTTTCGTTTTTTGCCAACAATATCGCGGTATCCCACGAAAACCTCAAACTGCGTGAAGTGATCCGGGACTCGCAACGTGAGCTCTCGTACATTATTGGCGAAGCAGTGGAACTCCGCTCCAGGGAAACCGGTTCGCACGTGCGTCGGGTAGCGCATATCAGTGCCCTGTTAGCCAGGCATTACGGCTTATCCGACAACGATGCCGAAATGATAAAACTGGCATCGCCGCTACACGATGTAGGCAAAGTCGCCATCCCGGATTTAATTTTAAACAAACCCGGCCCCCACACTGATGAAGAACGGCAGATTATGCAAACCCATGCCAAAGCCGGGTTCGACATGCTACGCAAAAGTGATAACCCGATTTTGCAGCTTGGTGCCACTATTGCCCATGAGCATCATGAATGCTGGGATGGCAGTGGGTATCCCAATGGCCTCAGCGAAACTACTATTTCGGCGGCCGGGCGCATCGTGGCAGTTGCCGATGTATTTGACGCGCTGGGCAGCAAACGTTGCTATAAAGGCCCCTGGTCTGAAACGCAAATTCGTGAATACTTCAATGAACAACGCGGCAAACAATTTGATCCCAGACTGGTTGATTTGTTACTGGCTAACTTTACCACTTTCACGGCCATTCGCGGCCAATTCCCTGACCCCGAATAAACCGGGCAGTCTACCTTCCAAACTTATCCGATGAACTGCAACATCTTACACTAAACATACTTTATACTGACCGTTAACAATCCAGGGAAGATTGATTTTGCTGGGGCTAAGTCCCGGCCGTTACAACAAAACAGAAGTAGAGAATAACAATGAAGCTAACGACAAATCTGCACACCCATAAGCAAAAATTAACCTTATTGAGTGCTTCGGTATTAACTTCACTTTGTCTGCTCAGCGCCCCGCTGGCAGCACAGGAAAGCGATGACACTGCTACCGAGGACAAGTGGGAAGTGACTAACCCCCCCTATCCTTTGCATGATGTCACCATCAACACCACAGAAACCACGTGGTCGAGCCTCGACGTAGCACCAGATGGCGAATACTTTCTCTTCGACATGCTCGGCGACATTTATAAAGCGGACCTCGACGGCGGCAACGCTACGCCGTTGACCCAGGATTTCGCCTGGAATATTCATCCGGCCATCTCGCCCGATGGCAGCAAGATTGCGTTTATCTCAGATCGCGGCGGCGTGTCGAACGTGTGGGTGATGGATACCAACGGTGAAAACCTGCGCCAGGTCACCAAAGAAAAAAATAACACTATCCACTCGCCTAAATGGAGTCCGGATGGCGAATACATTGTGGTGACCAAAGGCATTACCTCAACCCGCAGTATCCCGGCTGGCGAAATCTGGATTTATCACCACTCCGGCGGTAGCGGTCTGCCGATCAAAGAGCGCGTATCCGGTAAACGTGAACAAAACAACATTACCGATCCGGTGTTCTCTCACGATGGCAACTATATTTACTATACCCAGAGTACCTCTGGCGGCTACCGTTTCGACTATAACCGCGATCCGCTGGAAGGCATTTTTGCCATTACCCGCTTTGATCGCACTACCGGTGAAGAAGACCGCGTTATCTCCGGTACTGGCGGCGCCGTGGTACCAACCCCTTCACCAGACGGTAAGTACATCGCTTTTTTACGTCGGGTGAAGTACGACACCGCGCTGTTTATTAAAAACCTGGCCACCGGTGAAGAGACCCTGCTAACTCGCGACATGGAGCGCGACATGCAGGAAGGCTTTGGCGTAGAAGGCTACTATGCCTACTTTGACTGGACTCCAGACAGCAAAGCAATTGTGTACTGGGCCAGCGGCAAGTTTCATAAGCTCAATATAAAAGACCAATCGGTAAACACTATCAATATCGCCGTTGAAGCCAAGCTGCAATATGCCGATGCATTACGGTTTGATGTAGACGTAGCGCCGGATACCTTTAACGTAAAAATGATCCGCTGGTCGCAAAAATCGCCCGACGGCAAATCGGTGCTGTTTCAGGCGCTGGGCAAACTGTACGTCAAAGATTTAAGAAGCGGCAAAGCCAAACGCCTTACCCGTCAGGATGAGCATGATGAATACTACCCACGCTATTCTGCCGACGGTAAGCGCATTATCTACACCACCTGGAACGACCAGAAGTTGGGAGATGTACGCATCGTCTCCGCCCGTGGTGGAAAGGGTAAAGTAATAACCCCTGAGCCTGGGCACTACGTAGAGCCAGCGTTTTCACCCGATGGCGAGTTAGTGACCTACCGTAAATTTACCGGCGGCTACCTGCTTGATCCTAAGTATTCGGTAGAGCCAGGCTTATACGTAATGGATCTGGATAAAGGCGAGCCCAAAAAGGTCAGCAGCTCGGGCACTCAGCCCCACTTCGCTGGCGACAATGAGCGCTTATTCTTCACCGAACGCAGCTACGATTCTCCCTACGGCGCTACCCAACTGGCCAGTGTGAATTTGCATGGCGATGACCACCGGGTGCACTTATATGGCGCCGATAAGGTAGCCGAATACCGCCTGTCGCCTGATCGTAAATGGGTCGCCTTTGTTCATCAGTTTAATACCTATGTTACGCCATACGTTGACAACGGCAAGAAAGTCACTATTGGCCCGAATATGTCTTCTCTGCCGGTTACTCAGCTATCTGATCGCGCCGGTGAGTACCTCACCTGGGCACCAGACAGCAGCAGTGTGGGCTGGTTCCATGGCCCCTACTATTTCGAGCGTAAGCTGGAAGACGCATTTGCCTTTGCCGGTGATAAAGCGGCCGATGAACTGCCGGATCCGCTCTCAGAAGGCCTCGACTTGAGCTTCACCGCCACCAGCGACAAGCCCAGCGGATATAAGGCGCTGGTAGGTGGTACAGTGGTTACCATGCGCGATGCCAACAATACCCGGGAAGTTATCGAAGATGGTGTGGTGCTGATCCTGGATAACCGCATTGCCGCGGTTGGTAAGCGCGGCGAAGTGGATATCCCCGGCGACGCTATGCTGATTGATGCCTCAGGTAAAACCGTTCTGCCCGGATTAGTGGATACCCACGCCCACGGCGGACAGGGTCGCAGCGAGATCATCCCGCAACAAAACTGGATGCAGTATTCCAACCTGTCGTTCGGCGTGACCACCATTCACGATCCGTCTAACGATACCACGGAGATCTTTGCCGCGTCGGAGCTTCAACGTGCAGGTGAGCGCGTTGCCCCGCGTATTTACTCTACAGGGACTATTTTGTACGGTGCAGAAGGTATCGGCTATAAGGCACAAATTAACAACTACGACGATGCTTACTTCCATGTTCAGCGCCTGAAAGACAGTGGTGCTATCTCGGTGAAAAGCTATAACCAGCCGCGCCGGGATCAGCGTCAGCAAGTGTTGTGGGCCGCTAATAATCAGCAAATGATGGTAGTGCCGGAAGGCGGTGGCAAGTTTCAGCAAAACCTGACCATGCTGGTTGACGGCCATACCGGCCTTGAGCATTCACTGCCTATTGCCCGTGGCTACGATGACCTTACCCAGTTATGGAAAGCTACCGACTTTGGTTACACACCAACCTTTGTGGTGTCTTACGGTGGCCTGATGGGTGAAGAATACTGGTACGATCGCACCGAAGTATGGAAGAACGAGCGCCTGCTGCGTTATGTGCCTTCTACCATTCTGGATGCCCGTGCCATCCGCCGCCCTACCGCGCCGGATGATCAGTACAACCACGTGAATGTGGCTGCCTACGCGAAAGAGTTGCGCGACAATGGCGTCAGTGTTCATATTGGCGCGCACGGTCAACGTGAAGGGTTAGCCGCTCACTGGGAGATGTGGCTGATGAATCAGGGCGGCTTTACGCCGTGGGAAGCTCTGCGAGGTGCCACCATTGATGGCGCAACGCATCTGGGCATGGGCAAGGATCTAGGCAGCATTGAGCCGGGTAAACTGGCCGACCTGATGATCACCGACGGCGACGTGCTTAACGACATCCGCCGCAGTGAATATGTCACCTACACCGTGATTAACGGCCGCGTGTATGATGTTGCCACTATGAACGAAATGGGTAGCAAGCAAAAACGCCAGCCATTCTTCTTTGAAGGTAACAACAAAGCCTTTATGCCGCAGCAAACAGCGGCAGAAGTGGATGCTAAGGCGCACCAGTATCACTGGAAGCATACCAACCACTAAACGCAAAAGCCGGAACCAGTGTTCCGGCTTTTTTCTTTATGGTGCTTAGCGACCTATTGATAAGCTCCGCTGGCATAGTGAAGCTCGTAGCTATGGCTGTAGATCTCCAGAATATTGCCAAACGGATCTTCCATATAAATCATCCGGTAGGGCTTTTCACCCGGATAATAATAACGCGGTGCTTTCATGCGCTTTTTACCACCGGCTGCGACAATTCTTTCAGCCAGTCCTTCCACATCCGGGTCCTGTACGCAAAAGTGGAAAATACCGGTTTTCCAGTACTCAAAGTTATTCTCCGGATTTTGCTGATCCTTAAATTCAAAGATTTCCACACCAACCCTGTCTCCTGTGGATAGATGCGCAATGCGAAACTTTTCCCACCCCGCACCGAATACATCGGTACACATCTCACCTATGGCTGAGTTATCTTCAACAATTTCGGTGGGTTTCATAATGAGATACCAACCGAGGACCTCGGTGTAGAATTTAACGGCAGCGTCCAGATCGGGTACTGAAATACCAATATGCGAAAACGTGCGAGGGTAAGGCTTTTGATTATTGTCTGTCATGGTTAACTCCTGAGTAATTTCATGGGGTCAGAGTAACTGGACATGACTAAAACATAAAATTATTATATTTTCTTAAATTGATAATTTTAATTTATGTAATGCTGAATCCCAAATACCTTAAAACCTTTGCAACCCTGGCGGAAACCGGCAGCTTTACCAAAACCGCCGAGCGGTTGTTTATGACTCAGCCCGGTGTTAGTCAGCATGTGAAAAAGCTGGAGCAAAGCTGCGAATGTGAACTGCTCGTGCGGTTAGGAAAGGGCATCGAACTTACCGAACAGGGCCGACAGGTTTACCGCTATGCCCAACAGGACGAAGCCCGACAACAACGGTTTCTTGAGCAGTTAAAATTTGACGAACCCCATCAGGGGCGCTGCATCCTGGCCTGCTCTGGCGCAGTGGCCCTGCGAATATATCCCGGGCTTACAGCCCTACAGGCCAAATATCCTGCTCTGTCGATCCATGTGGAAGTTGCCCCCCGGCATCGCATTGTGGAAAGTGTAAAACAAGGAACCATTGATATCGGCATTGTAACCAATACACCTGCAGACGAGTCCCTCAGTGCAGACTATCTGGCAGAAGAGGTGTTAAATCTATTCCTGCCAGCCACCGTCACCGATTTAACGAGCATTAACACCACTCTGGGTCGACTCGGCTTAGTTGATCATCCGGATGCTGCTCATTACCTGCAGCTCTATTGCAATCATAGTGGCGAAGAGAGCCTGGCCAATCTTGAAATACCAAAACTAAAACGCAGCGGTTACGTGAATCAGCTGTCGCAAATTTTGCTGCCGGTAAGTGCCGGGGTGGGATTTACCGTACTGCCAGCCAGCGTTGAGAAACATGCCGGGCACGGCAGTAATATTGCTGTTTACCCCGCTGCCTGCACGGTATCAGAACCGCTTTATCTGGTTCGTTCCCGACACCGCAAGCTGCCGGCAAGGTATGCCGGTGTAACAAAGGCGATATACGACGCTGTTCAGCAAAGCTAACTCATCACCCGCCCATGCATAATCATCGTATAGACACACATGGGCGGCTATAACGACTTAACTGCCAGCCATCCCATTGGCATCAAAGATTTCTATCCAGTAACCGTCGGGATCCTTGATAAACGCCAGGTAATTCATACTGCCATCCTCAACGCGTTTCTGGAATTCAACGCCTAATTCGTCAAAGCGCTTACACGCCCCTTTTAGATCCGGAACATGAAAACCAATATGACCAAAGCCGCGCGGATCACTGTTCCCGTTGTGATAGCTAGTGGTTTCGGCGCTGTCGTCCCAGTTATGGGTGAGCTCCAGCATAGCCGGGCGGCCAAAGGTTTGTGCTGTACGCTTACCTTCATCTTCGCTGATGTCAGAAAAGTCTTCGCCAGTAGTGAGAAAATATAAACTGAACTTCATTTCAGGGAAGTCCAGTTTGCGAAGCAGGGTCATACCCATTACACGGGTATAAAAATCCAGCGAACGGACCGGATCGGCAATCCGTAACATAGTCTGATTAAATACAAAGCCGTCGGTGGCCGGGTCTTTTTGTTCACACAAGCCTTCGGCTTGTTCAAAGTGGCGAGACATACGTTGCCCTCATCTGATTTTGAATTGATGTATAACACTGGGGACTAAACACAGTTTCACAATCCCACTTGCCGCTCGATTAAGACACTTCGCAGCTAGTTTGCGCGGTTAGCAGGAAAAGGCTGTAGCAGCGTTTCTACCAGTTCGGTTAACGCCTGTTGCACGGTAATGCTGTCGCTGGACTCTAATTCTGCACGGCCTGCAGCGCTGTAGATAAACTCGCCGTCTTGTACCACCTCAATTTGCAGGTTCTGGTATTCGGTAACCTGCTCGCCCACCGGTACACTAAAAATGCTACCCAGTGAAATACCGCCAGAACGGCCAAATACGCCAGTGCCAAGGCCAATACTGACCGACGATCCCCCTTCTTCCACCCGATTGGACGGAAAAAAGCCCACTCTAATGTCGGCCTCATCTTCGCTTGCTACGGTCAGTCCCTTACCTTGCAACACGGTAGTAATGGTCGACGCCATATGCTGCTCCAGGGTGGGATTAAATGAGTTGAGCGGTGGCTGAACATAAAAAGTTTTTAGTGCGGCGAAGTTAGTTTCTTCAAGCATTTTGATTTGTGGTTTATTGCTGGCGCAGCCGACAAGCAAAGCGCAAAATAAAAACACCAGCATTACGCAGTGAGGGAAAGACGTGCGGGCCTTCTTGTTATTCATCATGATGATCATTGGGTTTAGTTACCTTTTTAACGCTGTAAACGGGGTGTTCGGATCGTTTTAGCGGGGAAATAAGGCCAACCAGGAGGGCAAGCCCTCCTGCTCAGAACCCGATAAATTAGCGATTACGGCCATATTGCTCATGGGAAGACACCCAGTCGGAACTGGAGATCGCCGAGGCCAGCGAAATTTCACCGGCCAGTGCCACCGCACCGACGATTTCGGCAAACTTATACACCTTACCCCGGCCATAACAGCCGAGTAATTCCAGGCATTCCCGCTGTGTACCAATGCCGGTACCGCCACCATAGGTAGCCACAATGAGCGACGGGATAGTCAACGAGATATATAAATCGCCGTCCTCGGTAAGCTCAGAATACATGATACCAGCGGAGGACTCCGACACGTTAGCCACGTCCTGCCCGGTAGCAATAAACATAGCAGTAATGCCATTAGGCGAATGCAAGCCGGTATTATTCACGCCGGATAAAAACGAACCAACGCCCGCTACCCGGCCGTGATAATCGATTTGTTTAGGATCCACCCGCATAACCGACAGCAAATGCTCGCGCTTAATGGTGGCTTCGGCAATCACCCGTTTACCCCGGGTACGCATAATATTAATCTGCGAAGCTTTTTTATCGGTAGCGAAGTTCGACTCCAGATAAAAGTTTTCGATGCCTTCGTAGTGATCCAGGATCCAGCCACAGGCGGCAAACGTAGCACGCCCCACCATGTTTTGCCCGGCCGCATCACCGGTACGGTAGTTGAAGCGCAAAAAGGCAAATTTGGTCGACAGGAAACTATCAATGTAAGTGAGTTTGGCAATGGACGACGTGGCTTCTGCTTCCTCTCGGATTTTGTCAATATTCTCGTTTACCCAGGCAACAAAATCCCGCGCGCCGCGAGCATCAGAAAACACAAACACAGGTGCGCGCTGCATGGCATCATCCACTACCGTGGATTTAATCCCGCCACTCATGTTAAGCAGTTTCATCCCGCGATTATAGGAGGCCACCAGCGTGCCTTCGGTAGTCGCTAATGGGATCAGAAAATCACCCTTGGCATACTCGCCGTCGATGGTGACCGGCCCGGCAACACCGATGGGTACCTGCGCCACCCCGATGAAATGCTCCACATTGCCACGCAGTGTGTTGGGATCAATAGAGTACTGGCCAACATGGTGGATATTGGCGCCGGAGAAGTTTTCGAAGAACTTCTGGCGTTTTTCAATTATCCCCGGCGAGTAATCATCGTGGGGATCGCGGGGAATATGCCCTTCGGCCAGATTCGGCGCCGACACGTTATCTTCCACACTGAATTTAAGTTTGCCGAAAGGCGATGCCCTGAACACCAGCTCAATAGTGTGTTTTTCCGGGCTCACCGGCAGGGTTTTATTAAGGTAAACCGTAATGGCCTGCTTTAACTCAAAAGGCACTTCACCGCTTTCGTTCAGCTCTGTCATCGACATAATTTGCTCAGGACCAACCTGCAGCGTGACATTTTCAGGTGCAATAACTTCTCCATTAATGGCAATACTGTCTACCTGTTTGAGTACGGCATCTTTAAGCCGGTTTTTAAGCATAAACTGCAAACCATCTTCAGTTTGCGTCAGGCTCCCATGGGTGTACAACTGGCGGAGCAAAATACTGGGTATAAACATAACTACGGCTTCCTTGGCAAAACATACATCAAGTGTAGAGCTTTCTTTGCTAACCACAATATATTAACAATCCGCATTAGGAAAGCCGCCGTCAGCACACCTTTGACCTGCAACAACTGTCAGACCAGTGTTTCCATGGCTAACACAAAAGCCTAACACAAATGAGACACGCACCAGCATTTTGAGACACCAGTCGGCTAACGTCCCCTCAAAAAGTGCACCGGGCCTGACCTTCGCCGTAAATCAGGGCTTGCACACATAAAGTTGAATCATCAACCCACAGCAGGAATGGACGCCATGCAAAGCCAAACTTTATTTCGCCAACAGGCCGTCGTTTCACAGCAGCAAAAAATCGATGGCGCAATATTACTCAAGCCCAGACTGCCCACGCTTATGATTACCGTGCTGCTGTGTAGCTGGTTAATTGGTGTATTAAGCTGGCTATTGGCAGGACGTTACACTTATACCCAAACCGTCACAGGCTGGCTGGAACCCGCCCTCGGGATTACGCCGGTTTACGGGCCGGTATCCGGCGCTATAGTCAGCGAATTGCTGGTTAGTGAAAACGCACAGGTACAAAAAGGCACGCCACTTATCAGGCTGACCCGGGACGCTATTTTTCATAACGGCCAAAGTATCAACGACGCTCTCATTAAAGAGCTAGAGACGCAAATTGAACGTCTGCAAAACCAGTACAGGCTTACCCAGAAGGGATTCACCACCCAACAGCAACGCCTGACTAAAGCTGCCGAACGACTCACTGAAGATCGCTCCCGTCTCGCCGCGATGCGCCGGTTACTGGATAACAAAATGGCCTTACTGGATAAGCAAATTCAGTCGTTCACTGAATTAACCCACCAGGGATTTTCCAGCCGCCAACAATTACAAACCTTAGAAAGCCAGCGTCTCGACGAAACCTATCAGCGTCAGAACCTTGAACGCGAATGGATTGCCACCTTACAAGCCATTGAAGACAACCAGTTTGCCCGCAATGAAGCCGAGCACTCCCATCAGTTACAACTACTGAATATAGAGAACCAAATCAGTGAGCTGCAAAAAAGTCTCGATCAGCAATACAGTCAGCAGGAAGTCATTATTATCGCGTCGACGGACGGCAGGGTAACCAACCTCAATGTAAAACCAGGCCAGCGCGCACAAAGCAATGTGCCGCTGCTTTCACTGATGCCACTTAACGCTGAGATCTCTGCGCAACTGTTAATTCCGGTTGCCGCAGCAGGCCAGATATCCCCGGGGCAGTCCATCAGTTTACGCTACGACGCCTTTCCGCATACTCAGTTTGGCACCTATAAAGCGACCATCGATTCCGTATCCCCTCACCTGCTGCTACCCCAGGAGGTTGCGCAAAAACCACTGGCGATTAACACCCCGGTGTATCTGGCGAAGGCAACGCTGCAAGCCACCAGCATAGAACATTTCAATCAACGCATTGCACTGCGGGCAGGCATGACCTTTGCCGCTGAAATAGCCATTCGCGAACGCAATCTGATGCAATGGCTTTTCGAACCACTCTATGCACTGCACGGAGGTGTGTTATGAGCACTGCCACGCTGTTCAAACTGCCCCTGCAACTCAGCTGGCGCCGCTCAACGCCGCAGGTATTACAAGCTGAAAATGCCGAATGCGGACTGGCCTGTATCGCCATGGTAGCCGGTTATCACGGGCTCAATATCGATCTGGCCAGGCTACGCAGCTTACGTGCCTTTAGCCAGCAAGGCGCTAATCTTAAACAGCTGATTGATTTTGCTCACTCACTGAATCTCAACAGCCGGGCCTTAAAGCTGGAACCAGAAGATATGGCCAACCTGCAACTGCCCTGTATTCTGCACTGGAACATGCAGCACTTCGTTGTGTTAACCAGAGTAACAAGTAAAGGCGTTGAGATTCAGGATCCGGCATGTGGTAAACGCCGCCTTAGCTGGCAACAGGTCAGTGACGCATTTACCGGCATTGCCCTGGAGCTTCAGCCAGGCAGTGATTTCACGCCGCAAAACCTGCGCCAGCCATTAAAGCTTAGCCAGCTATGGCAGCGTATCGTGGGTATCAAGCGCTCATTGCTGATATTGTTTATTTTGTCTTTGCTGCTGCAATGTTTTGCGCTGGCGTCGCCCTATTATATGCAACTGGTTATCGACTCCGTGATAGTCAATAACGATGCTTCGCTGCTCAACGTGCTGTTTCTTGGTTTCTTTCTATTAATTGTAGTGGAAGCTATCACTAATCTCACCCGCCAGACTGCCGGCATTGCTATGTCAGGCCACCTTGCCCAGCAACTCTCGGTAAATGTGTTTACTCATTTGATCCGGCTGCCATTCAGTTACTTTTCTCAGCGTCATATCGGCGATATGGTGGCTCGTTTTGGCAGCTTGCAGGAAGTCAGACGCTTTATCAGTCAGGGTATCGTCGCGCTTATTTTAGACACTCTTATCATGCTGTGCACGCTGGTTTTAATGGCGTTTTACAGCCTTAAGCTGATGCTGATTGTGATAGGGATTGCTGTATTATTTCTTGCCCTGCGGTTAATGTTGCTTGGCCCGGTGCAGCGCTTACAACAAGAGAAAATTGCCTGTGCCGCGAAGGAAAACAGCCACTTCATTGAAACACTGCGGGGTATTCAGTCAATCAGAATGCTCCGGCTTGAATCGTTCCGATTACATGGCTGGCAGCATTTACTGACCGATACGCTCAACCGTGATATTCGCTTACGCCGCTGGGAAATGGGGTTCAGTATCGTACACCTGCTGTTGTTTGGTATTGAAAACCTGCTGGTGGTTTATCTGGCTGCCACGCTGGTGATGGAGCAGGCTTTTACCGTTGGCATGCTGTACGCATTTACGAGCTACAAGAACCGCTTTAATTCAGCCATCAACGGATTACTTGAACAATTAGTCCAGTGGCGCTTATTACGCGTGCACCTCGACAGGCTCGCGGATATTGTCCAAACGCCGGTAGACTTTACCTCACTGGCGCCTGCGTCTTGCTATTCGCCGGCCCATATCCCGGTGGCGCACAAACTGACGATTGAGGATTTAAGCTTTGCCTATCAGGGGCAGCCGCCTCTATTCGAAGGATTAAATCTTGAAGTGTTACCGGGCCGGATGGTGGTGATCACCGGCGTGAGCGGCAGCGGTAAGTCGAGCCTGGCCAAATGCCTGACCGGCTTGCTTCCGGCCACTTCGGGTCAGATCCTGATAGACGATAAGCCGCTCAACAGTCGCGATCCAGCCCAGCGGATCAGTGCTGTAATGCAGGATGATGTGTGTTTGTCTGGCACTGTTATCGACAATGTCAGTGGCTTTCAGCAACACATCGACATGCCGCGGTTAATAGAATGCTGCCAACTGGCCAACCTGCACGATACCATTACCAGACTGCCTATGCAGTATTACACCCTGCTCCAGGAAAGTGGCACCAATTTTAGTGGTGGCCAGCGCCAGCGCTTGTTTCTCGCCCGGGCGTTGTATCAGCGTCCGGCTCTGCTGTTACTCGATGAGGCCAGCAGCCATCTCGATGCCAACAGTGAAAAGCTTATTAATCAACACCTTTCACGGTTACCCATGACCCGGGTGGTTATTGCCCATCGGCGCGAAACCATTCAAATGGCCCATCAGCGGTATCACCTGGCAGGCGGCCAGCTGACGGAAGTAGCCATCAATTATACGCCTGATTTACCAACCCCCACTCAACAAGGAGATCATCATGTTTGATCAAGAGTTATTAAGCCCTGAACATTTGGAACAGTTGTCTAAACGTGAACTTCAGGTGGCGCACAAAATTATCGAAGGCTTACCGAACAAAACCATTGCCTCGCAATTGTTTATCAGTGAGCGAACGGTGAAATTTCACTGCGCTAATATTTATCGCAAGCTGGAAATCCGTAACCGGGCAGCGTTAATGGCCCGCTATTTCAGAACCTTGTACACGCAAATCCCTACGGTGTAAGCGGGAATGTGGCAAGTAAAGCCTGGCCGGTACAGACGTACCGGCCGGTTTGTAGGTTTGGAATTAAAGGATGAAGCGGCTTAAGCTAACACGTGAATTAGTTTTTATCAGATCGATAACTTTCAATCGTTGCCGTTTGATATTGCCTGAGCAAATATCGCTTCAAGCGGAGATAAATCTAAATTAACACCTGCAATATTTGCATCTATCCAGTGTTTTTGAGATATCCGTGGCCAGGAAATATCGTAACCCAACGTAAAAAGCAATTCTTCGAAAAAGAAGTGCTGAACCCGGCCGTTACCTTCTCTGAATGGATAACGTGAGTTTATCTCACAAAATAAATCAGCAACCTTTGATATTAGCGATTCTTCTGTATCCATTAGCTCAATGGTTTGGGATGGTACTGAATAGCTTACTTTGCTTCTGGCTCAATACGTGACCCTGTACAAAATCGCGTGTCGCCTTTTGAGATATCAACATCTCTTATTTTACCTGCCCATTCATAGATATCCTGGAAAAGATGATAATGGAGCTGTTGGAGGTGGTGCAGTGTGAAATCAGTTATTACGAGCCTTGGTGGCTTGTAGGTTCTGAAGCGCTCTGCGGTGAATTCAGCTTCTGCTTCCGCTAATGTTTTTGCGTCACGAATACCTAGAAGATTGATCAGAACATCGGAACCGGGGTAACAGTACCGGTCCTGCGTTACCCCGTACTTATCGCGCATACTTCCGTTTTAAATCAGCAATGGTCTGCCGCTCATTACTTTTTTTTAAAGTAAGTCCTTCATAGCTCAGGCTTACTTCGAAGTTGTTCATATTCGGGGTAAACCGACCTTTTCGGCTGTTGCCAGCCTTTGAAACAGTATTTTTCATATACCCTCCAGATCTGTTGTAATTTTACCCTATCATGGAATAAATAGCCATTTTACGCTATCAGGACAACCTGACGAATATGTAATGAAAATGGTCGAGATTGCTTTCTGTTAGTCACTTCAAAATGTGGACTAAGTGGGCTGGTATTATAGAACTTTGTACACGCAAATCCCTACGGTGTAAGCGGGAATGTGGCAAGTAAAGCCTGGCCGGTACAGACGTACCGGCCGGTTTGTAGGTTTGGAGTTAGAGGATAAAGCGGCTTAAGTCTTCGTTATCCACCAGGGTTTCAAGGTGCTGATTAACGTAATCGGCATCAATGATGTAGGTTTCGCCCTGTTTTTCTGAAGCTTCGTAAGAGATATCTTCCATCAACCGTTCCAGCACGGTGTGCAGTCGGCGGGCACCGATATTTTCAGTTTTCTCATTCACCTGCCAGGCCGCCTCGGCAATACGCTGAATACCACTTTCGGCAAACTCAACGGTTACCCCTTCGGTTTTCATCAGCTCAATATACTGCTCGGTAAGCGATGCATTAGGCTCGGTAAGAATACGTTTAAAGTCTTCAACTTTCAGCGCTGAGAGTTCAACCCGTATAGGCAGACGGCCCTGTAATTCCGGGATCAGATCCGACGGCTTGCTCATCTGGAAGGCACCGGATGCAACAAACAGAATATGGTCGGTTTTGATCATGCCGTGCTTGGTAGACACCGTAGAGCCTTCTACCAGTGGCAGTAAGTCACGTTGCACACCTTCGCGGGACACATCGGCCGAGTTGGCGCCTTCACGCTTACAGATCTTATCGATTTCATCCACAAATACAATGCCGTGTTGCTCCACCGCTTCGAGGGCTTTTTCCTTAAGATCTTCTTTGTTAACCAAACGCGCGGCTTCTTCTTCAATCAGCACTTTCATGGCATCTTTGATGCGCATTTTCTTTTTCTTCTTCTGCGACCCCGAAGAAGACAGGTTCTCAAACATTCCCTGCAGCTGATTGGTCATTTCTTCCATGCCCGGCGGTGCCATAATTTCTACACCAATTTGCTGCTGGGCAACGTCGATCTCGATTTCTTTGTCATCCAAAGTGCCTTCACGCAGCTTTTTGCGGAAAGACTGACGGGTGCCGCGATCTTCCGAGCGCTCTTTTTCGCCCCAGGCATTTTCGGCAGGCGGGATCAGGATATCCAGAATACGCTCTTCGGCGGCTTCCTCGGCGCGATAGCGCACCTTTTCCATTTCCTGCTCTTTGGTCATTTTTACCGCAATGTCAGCCAGGTCGCGAATGATGGTTTCGACTTCCTTACCCACGTAACCCACTTCGGTAAATTTTGTCGCCTCAACCTTGATAAAAGGCGCATTAGCTAGCTTGGCCAAACGACGGGCAATTTCGGTTTTACCCACCCCCGTTGGACCAATCATTAAAATGTTTTTCGGGGTGACTTCCTGGCGCAGTTCTGGCTTTAACTGCATGCGGCGCCAGCGGTTACGCAGTGCAATGGCAACCGCGCGTTTAGCGCTTTGCTGACCAATAATATGGCGGTCCAGTTCGTGGACAATTTCTCTTGGTGTCATTTCAGACATAATTAACCCTTATGTAAAACTGACGGTAGTCAGTATGGCAGCCGCGCTCGGGCCACTGCCAACACAATTCATTTAGTAATCGAGTACTTCAACCGTTTGATTATGGTTGGTGAACACACAAATGTCGCCGGCAATAGATAAACTTTGGGTGGCAATTTCGTGTGCCGTTAACTGCGTATTATTCAATAACGCTGTAGCCGCGGCTTGGGCATAGTTACCACCTGAGCCGATGGCAATCAAATCCTGCTCTGGCTGCACCACATCGCCGTTACCAGTAATAATGAACGAAGCGGTTTCATCGGCAACAGCCAGTAAGGCTTCCAGACGCCGAAGCATGCGGTCGGTACGCCAGTCTTTGGCCAGCTCTACTGCCGCTTTGGTCAGATGTCCCTGGTGCAGTTCCAGTTTAGCTTCAAAGCGTTCAAACAAGGTAAACGCATCGGCGGTACCACCGGCAAAACCGGCTAATACTTTGTTTTGATACAGGCGGCGTACTTTACGGGCATTGCCTTTCATTACGGTATTGCCCAAAGACACCTGGCCATCACCGGCCATGACAACCTGATTATCTCGTCTGACTGATACTATTGTAGTCACGTTTACTCCACTGTAGTGGTTTGGCACAGCATACCGCCGGGCGGTCTGTGCGTTGACAATGAGTAGTAGGTGGGGGGAGCCTGACGATTTTTCAAGACTAAAAAGAGGAATATACGCGGGCGTTTGCAACGGCCAATAAAAAAGCCGACAACTGCCGGCTTCCGTTTGTTTACAAATTCCAGAACCAAATCTGACAGGTGGTAATATTCACCTTGCGCAGTGCGTGTTTGGCACGCTCGGCGTCGCGTTTGGCATCAAAGGGGCCCAGGATCACACGAAACCATTCGCCATTGGCGCCATCGCTGTGCCGGATCTGCGCTTCCAGCCCCTGAAACGCAATTTTAGCGCGCATTTCATCGGCCTGGGCCCGGGTTCTGAACGAGGCACACTGCATCAGGTACCGCTTGTCGGATTTTTCCTGCTCAGCCACTTCAACTTCTACCTCGTAACCCGGCAGTGTTTTGATGTATTCCCACTCCTCCTCGGGCAGTTCGGGGAGCTCATCCTCGATAGGCGCAGGCTCTACCGTGAGCGGCTGGGCGGTATCCGGATCGGCATTATCTTTAATTGACCACAAGAACCAGGCAAAGCCCAGCAACAAAGCTACCACAACGGCCACCGTTACCCAGGGTACAGTAACCTGTGGTTCCTGCTGGTTGCGACCTTGTCTGGCAGTATTTTTGTTTTTTGTTTTCTTGGTATTTTTCTTTTGTGGCGCACGTCCACGAGAAACGTAATCGCGTTGAGACATAATGCTGTATCGATTTCCCTGTGTGGATGATTATTATTATCTGCAGGCAGTGTACCTGCTCTTTGGCAAAAATGCTGCTTTAAAGTGTGGTTAACGCTGAAAGTTTACCAGTAACCACACTTAGCTAAGGTCGACCGGGTCAATATCCAGGCTCCAGCGCACCTTGCTTGCCAGAGGTAACGCTTCAACCTCCTGCAGGTGGTGTTTTAGCCAGCTATGCAGCGCAGCACGCTGCTGACTCTGCAATACCAGCATGTAGCGAAAACGCCCCTGGCGCTTCTCAATCAAACAGGGCAACGGCCCGATAAATTGCCCTTTGGCGGCATTCACACTGGGGCGATAGCAATCGCGTATTTGCTGTAACAGGTTGGCGGCGAGTCCGGCTTCGCGGGCTTCCGCGCGGAAAATGGCCTGACTGCTATACGGCGGCAAAGCGCCCAGCTTACGCTCTTGCAATGCCTGACGAGCAAAATGCGCAAAGCCGTTATTAATGAGATCCTGTAAAAGTGGGTGGCCGGGGTTATCGGTTTGCAGCCACATTTCGCCCGGTTTACTGGCGCGACCGGCACGACCAGCCAACTGCGTAATCAACTGCGCGAGTTTTTCCGCCGCCCGAAAGTCGGCCGAGAATAACGCCCCGTCACAGTCAAGCACAACAACCAGCGTTACATGAGGAAAATGATGCCCCTTGGAGAGGATTTGCGTGCCCACCAGCAACTGATATTTGCGTGCATTGATTTCATTAAGACGGGTGATGAGCTTGTCTTTTCCCTTTACTGCATCACTGTCGATTCTGACTTGTTTTACATCCGGGAATAGTTGACCCAATCCCTGCTCGAGCTGTTCAGTGCCAATGCCTGAGGTTTGCAGATCATGGCTGTGACATTCACTACACTGCTCAGGCATTCTTCTGCTAGCGCCGCAATGATGGCACTGCAGTCGGCCCTGAGACTTATGGTAGGTAAACGGCCGCTCACAACTTTTGCAATCTACCGTTTGCCCACAATGATGACACAGCACCGCCGGAGCAAAGCCGCGACGATTTAAAAACACTAACACCTGATTACCCTGCTGCAGATGGCTGCGCATAATGCTTATCAGGCCCTGCGCAATGCCGGCGTGCAGTGGTTGGTCACGAGAATCGAGTACCTTTAGCTGGGTGTGGCTGGCACCGCCAGCGCGCTGACTCAGGGTTAAGTGGGTGTAACGCTTATTCAGCGCATTATTCAGGCTTTCCAGCGACGGCGTAGCACTGCCCAGAATCAAAGGTACGTTTTCGGTATGGGCGCGTTTTACCGCCAGGTCGCGGGCGTGGTAACGCAAGCCATCCTGTTGCTTAAATGACTCATCATGCTCTTCATCCACAATGATCATGCCTGGTCGTTTGAGCGGCGTAAAAATAGCCGAGCGGGTACCAATGATAATCCCCAGCTCTCCGCGGCGCGCCTGTTGCCAGACTTTTACCCGGGCCAGATCTGTCATTTGTGAGTGCAACACGCCAACGTTAATGCCAAAGCGACGTTCAAAGCGCCCTACCGTTTGTGGTGTCAGGCCTATTTCAGGCACCAGAATCAGCACCTGTCTGCCCTGTTTAAGCACCGGCTCAATCACCTGCAAGTACACTTCGGTTTTACCACTGCCGGTAACACCGTCGAGTAAAAACGGCACAAAGTGGCTGGCTTGCTGGTTGATAGCCGCAATCGCCACGCCCTGCTCGGTAGAGGCCGTAGGCGGTGTTTGCAACAGACTGAATGACGCCCAGTCCTGTTTTTCAGTCAGGCGAATACTGGTTTGTGTGGTCAGTGCTTTCTCTTCCAGCGCCTTTAACACCACATTTGAAAACTTTGTTTTGATTTCTTCAGTGGCCAGCGGCTCCCGGGCCAGCAACGCAATGCATTCGAGCTGCTTTTTGCCCCGCAAGGTAGGCGTTTGCGCTTCAGCTTGTCCGGCATCGGTTAAGGTTAACGCCGGTACGCTGTCACTCAACGCCCCGCCTTTGCGCAACCGCGTAGGCATAACCGTCGCCCATACCTCACCAATGGGATGATGATAATAATTGGCCAGCCACTGAGTTAACGCTTGCAGGGATGCATCAAACAGCGGTTGCTCATCGAGGACTTCGGATACCGCTTTTAGTTTAACCTCGGACTCAGTGTCGTCGCTCGGGTCGTCGTAACTTGCTGTCACGACCCCAATTAACTGGCGGCGACCAAAAGGTACGCTCACCCGCACACCTGGCGCCAGCATTTGTTCGCTGGTGTAACTAAAGGTTTGTCGCAATGGTACCGGAACGGCTACATCAATGATTGGCATAGTGAATTTTGAACAACACACAATATCAGGCTGAGTTAAAGTAGCGGTTATCCTAACATGCGGATAGCAAAGTATTGCACGAAAATACTTGATTGATTATTCGGCATCCATTAATATGCGCCGCTCTAAAAAGCGGGCGGTATGTCGCCTGTAGTGAAAATTAGTCACGTATGGTGGCCAACTTCGGGTTGGTTAGCGATGCGGCCTTATTTTGAGGTAATCCCATGAAACAAGATATCCACCCTAAATACGAAGAAATTACTGCTAACTGTTCTTGCGGTAATGAAATCAAAGTTCGCTCAACACTGGGCAAAGACATCAACCTGGACGTATGTTCAGCTTGTCACCCTTTCTACACTGGTAAGCAACGTAACGTTGATACCGGTGGTCGTGTTGACCGCTTCAAGAAGCGTTTTGGCGCACTGGGCAAAAAATAAGCCCTGCATTGAAGAAACAACCTTGAAGAAAAAGCGCCTTTACGGCGCTTTTTTTATGCCTGTTTTTTATCATTATGTTAATTGATTCGGCAAATGGTAAAACCATTTCCCATAACTAAAACAAATTACGATTATTTGTTCGGCAACGTGGCGTTCAAAGCCTGTTCGCGATATGTTAGATGTATTCACAAGCGTGTAAGGTACTATCACTTTTTCAGTTGATAGATACCATGCCATATGACATGCGCTGTGATACAGTTCGCCTATAATAACAATAACCTAGCGACTGGCTTACAAGATAAAAATTACAGGACTTATTAAAATGTCAGATTTTCGCCAACGTGCCCTCGACTACCACGCAAAACCTACGCCGGGCAAGATCCGCGTAGAGCTCTCCAAACCGGCAGAAAGTGTTGATGATCTCGCCCTGGCTTATAGCCCCGGCGTAGCGGAACCCTGCCGCGAAATCGCTGAAGATCCCAACGCCGCCTACACCTATACCGGCAAAGGTAATATGGTTGCCGTTATCAGTAACGGTACCGCAATCCTCGGCCTCGGTAACCTCGGTCCACTGGCCTCCAAACCCGTAATGGAAGGTAAAGCGCTATTATTCAAACGCTTCGCCGGGCTCGACTCGATAGATATCGAAGTAAAACACCGCACCACCGAAGAGTTTATCAACACGGTGGCCAATATTGCCGACACCTTTGGCGGTATTAATCTGGAAGATATTAAAGCGCCGGAATGCTTTGAGATTGAACAGGAGCTGATCAAGCGCTGTAAGATCCCGGTTTTCCATGATGACCAACACGGCACCGCCATTGTAACGGCAGCCGGAATGCTTAACGCACTGGAAATTCAGGGCAAAGAAATTGGTGATGCTAAGATTGTTTGTATGGGGGCTGGCGCCGCTGCCGTTGCCTGTATGGAATTGCTAATTAAATGTGGCGCCCAGCGTGAGCGCATTTATATGCTCGACCGTAAAGGGGTTATCCATACCCGCCGTGACGACCTCACGCCGCACAAGATGCTATTTGCCAACAACACCGATAAACGCACCCTGGAAGACGTAATGGACGGTGCAGATATTTTTGTTGGTGTATCCGGCCCGGATTTATTACCGCCTGAAGCACTGGAACTGATGGCGCCTAACCCGGTGGTATTTGCCTGCTCTAACCCGGATCCGGAGATCAAGCCTGAAGTGGCTCTGGCTACCCGTTCTGACTTAATCATGGCTACCGGTCGCTCTGACTACCCTAACCAGGTTAATAATGTATTGTGCTTCCCGTTTATTTTCCGTGGTGCACTGGATGTTCGGGCAACTGCCATTAACGATGAAATGAAAGTCGCTGCGGTAGAAGCACTGCGTTCGGTATCCAAAGAGCCAGTCCCTGAATCGGTATTAAAAGCCAGTAACGTGGACAGCCTGACCTTTGGTAAGGATTACATTATTCCAAAACCGATGGATCCGCGCCTGTGTAGCCGAATTGCCAGAGCCGTTGCCCAGGCCGCTATCGACTCAGGCGTAGCGCGCCTTGAAGTGATGCCGGATTATCAGTAATCGCAATCCAAACGCATAATCAGGCCATTCTTCGGGGTGGCCTTTTTGTTACCAGTACTATTACACTTCGCGCAGTTGACTGGGGGTCTGGCCGGTCCAGCGCTTGACTGCCCGCCGAAAGTTAGTGATATCGGTAAACGCCATTTTTAACGCGCTCTGCTCGTTATTGAGCTTTTGTACCTGCAGATAGTATATGGCCTGCTGGCGACGAATATCGTCGTGCAACAAACTAAAGGTGGTGTCGTGATCCGCCAGTTTGCGTTTAAGTGACGCCGGGCTTAAGCCGAGTTTACCGGCAATAGCCGGTAAGGAAGCATTGCTGCTGCGGCGCAGGTAATAGCGCACGGCATCAAGCAACGTTACGCGATACTCACGCTGCTCCAGAAAACGGCGCAGGGCAAACTGTTTAAACATACGGTTGGGCTGTAAACACGGCGTTGCCAGCTCTGATCTTGCCACTTTAATGGTAAAGAAGGGCTGGTCGAAAGCCAGTCTGAACCCCAGACCTTCTTCGTATTCCTGGATCTGCCGCGGGCGGGCAAAGGGAAAAGAAAAATGCAGCGCCAGCCGTTTACCGGTGCAGTGGCGGGCCAGCGCCACCAGCGCCGCGCAATAGGCTTCGGCCATAAAACGAAACTGCTTACCACTGCCCATGGCGTCCTGTAAAACCAGCAGTATATCGTCGCCCTCGTCATAGCGAAAAGCGGAAACAAAAGGATAAAGGCGGGTCTGAAACGAAGGCAATGCTCGTAAACACTCGCCAAAATTCCGCGCATGGGTAAAGTAAGGCAACGCATCGTTAACAAAAGCCGATACCAGGTGATGGCCAAACTGAAAGGCCAGATCGAAGCCCTTGTAATGTTGGGTAGCATTACCGCAAAGACGTTGCAGCTGATTACAGCTTAATGGCTTTGCAGTTAGTAAGTCTTCACTGAATATACCCGTTCCACGCAACAGCTTTTGCTCCGGGGCGCCACGGGCCACCGCGACCTGCACCAGGCTTTGGGCAAGCTGTCTGGCAGGCAGCGCTTTATCGGTGCGGGAAAGCAAAGCGTTTTGCGTCATCAGGCAGCCTGCCGGGAAGACTCATCTAACTGACGATTAAGGCCGGCCATCATTTCAGCCAGCGTTACCTGCTGTTGCAACTGGGCACTGACACTGCGCACTGAGTGAAAAATCGCGGTAGTCTGGCCGCCACTTCTGAATGCCACGTTGCGAATACTGCATTCTAACTGACGGGCAAACTCGCTGGCCTCCTCGGCGGCGATTTCCGGCATCAGGATAACAAATCGGTCGCCGGCATAGCGGCAAGCCAGGTCGACGGCTCTGAGATTCATCACAATTAACTGCGAAATCTCTTTTAAGAAGCGATCGCCCTCGGCATGGCCGTAGCGCAAATTGAATTGCGAGAAATCATTGATATCCAGTATCACTACAGCCGCCTTAACGCCCTGTTCCTGTAATTCCATGGCTCTGGCTCGCCAGTAGTCGGCCCGGTAAAGCTGAGTGATAACATCGATTTGATCGTGGGCGCGATACCACATTTCGCGGCGTTGCAGCTGCTTATTGAGGGCCAGCTGTTCCTGATGCCACCAGTACAACGCAACACTCATCACAACCATACCCATTGCAGCCGGAATAGACTCCACCACACTGAGCCAGTGCGCAGCATCACTGTAAAAAGTAAATTCGTCGAATACGTCGAGCATGGCTGAAAAATTAAAAAAGGACAGACCCGCTACCAGCAGCGCCGTAACTTTACCCGGCGGGCGACTGATCATCACCGCGGTTATCCAGCACAAAGTGAGCAGGCAAATGCTGCCCTCGCCAACGACATCCAGCCACTCGACTTCGGCAATATCTTTCAACTGGCCATTGGTAACACATAGTGTCACTGCCAGCCCCAACACCAGCAAGACAAATGCCAGTAAGCCCCGGTGTCGTGTTAATAAACTAAAATCCATCATCATATCCGCATGTAAAAACGTGATTACCTGCGCCCATTGTTAATTGAGAGGCCGGTAATCTTAGGGGTCATTCTGGCTCAGGAATATGACACTGGTGTGATGCTTTTGCCCTTTGCTTCTGTGTCATTTTCTTTTTTTTACTAATAAACAAAGAGTTGCATGGGGGTCATTTGGGCTCACTGAGTTTGAAAAAAGCGTATTCCCAACGGTTTCCGGCTATTTTTCAGACAACAGCGGCTAACACCGTCATCGATTTGTCATTTTTGCTTTCTAGGGTAGCCGCCAACACATACACAACTTAAGAGAACACTCATGAAAAATCGTTTTTCCAGTCTGGCGTTGGCTGTCAGTACCGTTTGTTGCTCATTTGCTTCAGTGGCTGCGGATAACGCCGGCTTAATTGGTCAGTTGACCAACAGTAACCAGGACCGCGTTTTTGCCGGGGCAAAAATTGAAATTACCGAATTAGGTCAGGAAACTTTCTCCCGCCGTGATGGCACTTTTCGCTTTAACAACCTGCCGGCCGGTAACTACACCCTGGTGGTGACGTACCTGGGCGCAGAACCGGTTTCTCGCCAAATCACCCTCACCGAAGGTGAAAACATTACGCCGGTCATTACTCTGGAAGGCGCCAGTGAATCACTGGAAGAGGTTATGGTACGCGGTCAGCGTGGCGGCCAGGCCAGCGCCATCAACCAGCAACGCATGGCTGATAACATTAAATCCATCGTTTCAGCTGATGCCATTGGCCAGTTTCCGGACCAGAACGCTGCCGAATCATTACAGCGCCTGCCCGGTTTATCTATTGAACGCGACCAGGGTGAAGGCCGTTTTGTCGGTATTCGTGGTATCGATCCTAACCTCAATAACGTGACCATCAACGGCCTCAATGTGCCTTCTCCGGAGGGCGGCGTTCGTTCAGTGGCACTGGATGTGATCCCTTCAGAGCTAATCCAGACGCTGGAAGTCTCCAAGTCTGTCACCTCAGATATGGACGGTGACGCCATTGGTGGTTCGGTAGAAGTGAAATCGGTAAGTGCCTTTGACCGTAAAGGTCAGACTGCCAGTTTATCGGGTCAGTTGAGCCAGAACGAATTACGCGATGAGATGAGCCCGAAACTTTCCGGTACCTACACCAATCTGTGGAACGATACCTTTGGTGTGGCGGCTGCTTTGTCATATTTCAAACGGGATTTTGGTTCAGACAACATTGAATCCAACGCCGATGACGAAATTGAACAGCGCCATTACACCATTACCCGTGAACGTCTTGGCGCAGCGGTTAACTTCGACTATCGACCGGACTTCAACAACGCATACTTCCTGCGCACCCTGTACAGCGAATTCTCTGATCAGGAGTACCGTCAGGGAAATATCTTCGTATTAGATGGTGAAGACTCTGAAGTTGCCCGCGAGTCTAAAGATCGTTACGAGGAGCAATCTATCCTTACCATCGCTGCCGGCGGTGAACATGTGCGTGGCGAATGGACATTCGACTATCAGCTCGGTTATGCCAAATCTGATGAAGATGAGCCGGATGCGCTTTACTACACTTTCGTTGCCGAAGACGACAGCATCGAAGGCGATATGCAGCGCGTGATCCCAACTGTCACTTACGCTGCCTCTGTGAATGACTTGAGTAACTACGAAGTCGACGAAATCAGCTTTGAGGATAATTACGCTAAAGATACGGAAAACAGCATTAAAGCAAACCTGAGCAAAACCTTTGCCGAAGACCCGTACCTCAGCGAAATCAAAGCCGGTGTTAAATACCGTACCCGTACCAAAACCGTAGACAGCAACATCTCAATTTATGACGGTAACTTTGATGACATGGATCCCACCCAATTTGCTGCCAGTGACGTAGACTGGGGACTGGGGGATTTTGGACCAGGCCTTAACCGCGGTGAAATGCGCGCTTACTTCAACCAGAACCGTAGCACGTTGGAACTGGCTGAACTCGATTCTGAGCTGGAGTCAAATGGCGCCTCTTACGAAACCAACGAAGATATCTTCGCGGCCTACATGATGAGCACTTTCGATATTAACGACCTGCACATTGTGGCTGGTGTTCGTTATGAAAAAACCGACTTCGATACCTCTGGCATGCGTGTTGAGCTGGTTGAGGATGAACAAAATGACGTGGAAGAAGTCGTTAACACTCCATGGCAATCAGACCGCAGTTACGACCATTTCCTGCCCAGCATCAACGTTAAGTACAACGTCTCAGAACAGCTAATTGTCCGTGGTGCTTATACCCAGACCATTTCCCGTCCCGGCTTCGAACAATCGGCGGCTTTCCAAATTATTGAAAGCAAAACCGAAGAGGATGATGGCGTGTTTGTTACCGAACGCGAAGCTGAAGTAGGTAACCCGCAATTACTGCCCTACGAGTCAGACAACTTCGACCTTTCGGTAGAATATTACCCGGGCCAGATTGGTGTGCTGTCTGCCGGTTTGTTCTATAAGCAAATCGACAACTTCGTGATCTACGCCGATGTAGCAGGTACTCAAGGCTGGGAAGGCTACGATGAAGTCATCCAGCCACATAACGGTGAAACTGCCGATCTGACCGGTTTAGAGCTATCGTGGGTTAAAGCCTTTGATAACGGTTTGTTACTCTCTGCCAATGGCACCTTCTCTTCCTCTGATGCCACCACACTGCTGGACGGTGAAGAGTATAAAACCAGCCTGCCTAACCAGTCGGATACGGTTGGTAACCTGACCGTAGGTTACGAAGATAACAGCTGGAGTCTGCGCCTGGCGATGACCTACAAGAGCAAGAACCTGGAAGAAATCGACGGTGATATGCTGCGTATGGAAGATGCCCACCAGCAGTTCGATTTTATGGGTAAATACTATATCAACCAGGACCTGACGGTCTATTTCAACGCCATTAACATTGGTGATGAGCCGTACTATCACTACTTCGACCGCCGGAGTCAGAATGCCCAGTATGAAGAGTACGGCCGTACCTTCGAAATTGGTTTTAACTGGCAACTATAAGCTCTATCGGTAATTAAGGCGGGCTAGCGCCCGCCTGAAACTTAAGGTTTTCAATGAGACTCATACATTTACTCACACTCACCACGTTGCTTTGCGCGCCACTGACACAGGCTCAGACAGCGCAGCAGGAAGTCTTTGGTGAGCACTATTACCAGACCAACCAGATCCAGTCTTCATTCACCGAGAACGATGATGACTATACTTTTCTGGTGGTTGGTGACTGGGGCCGCAATGGCCATTTCGCCCAGCGTAGCGTTGCCAAATGGATGGATATTGCTGCCTATCAGTTTGATGCCGAGATGATTATTTCCACTGGTGATAATTTTTACGATAACGGCATTGCGTCGGTTAACGATCCCTACTGGCAATCCTCCTACGAAAATATTTATTATGGCCCGCATCTGTTTATCGACTGGTACGTGGTGTTAGGTAATCACGACTATCGCGGCAACTGGCAGGCGCAAATCGACTACTCCGCTATCAGCCGTCGCTGGAATATGCCAGCGCAGTACTTTGATAAGCTCATTACTCTGGAAGCAGGCGGTTCGGTGCATCTGATCTTTTTAGATACCAGTCCGCTCAATCCGGATTACCAGCACGAAGCCAAATACCGGGAAACCCAACGTCAGGATAGCAAGGCCCAGCTGGCGTGGTTCGAACAAACACTGAAACGTCATCAAAACGCCAACTGGACCATTGTGATTGGTCATCACCCGCTTTATTCGAGCGGTAAGCGGTATGGTAAAACCAGCGCCGTGCGCGGCGTGATAGAACCCCTCCTGGAACAGTATGAGGTGGATGCTTATATCGCGGGTCACGAGCATGATCTGCAACATAACAAACCTGCCGGCAGCAGTGTGGAACATTTTGTGTCCGGCGGCGGCTCTGAGATCCGCCCGGTAGCACAGCGTGAGTTTACTGCGTTTGCCAAATCCTCCGCCGGCTTTGCCGTAGTACGGGTTAATCAACAACAGTTCACCCTTGAATTTATTGATGATAAGGGCGAAGTCATCTACCAGTATGCACTGGATAAAAGCCGGGAGTCAGCCCAATGAAAACCCTAAAATTTACTCTGGGGCTGATGACCAGCCTGATGCTTGGCGCCTGTACCGCCAGTGATCCAGGAAGTCCGCAATCAGCTGAACCCGAGTCAAGTTTAATCCTGCGCGCCTTCCCCGTAACTGGTGAAAGCCTCAAACCTGTGGTGACCAACACACTCAAAGGTTATCTGGTCACCAGTGAAGCTGAGGGACTTATTTGGGTGTCGCCGGAAGGTCTGCAGATCAGTCAGTTTACCGATCACATTGCACAGGCAGACTGGCGCCAGCTGCCCGGTTCAGACAACCTCATCGCCATTGCTGCCATTGATCAGAATACTTCAGCACTGCATCTGGTGACACTCGATACTGCAACCGGAGAGTTTAATCTAAAGGCATCAGTGTCCTCAGACACTGCCGACCGTGAAACCCTTTGCCTGAGCCGTCAGGACGATACGCTGCACCTGTTCAGCTCCGATGCCCGGGGATTGATGTCGCACTATCTGCTGAGCACCGGGCAGAACTGGCAGCTCACGCCAATCCGACAAATGATGGTGGGGCCTGATCTGTCATCCTGCGCGGTGACAGATGAAAGCAACAAGCTGTTAATCGCCGAAGAAGGCACCGGTATCTGGCACTACAGTGGCAACGCTGAAGGCGAAAATGCCCGTACTCTGGATTACTTTTCTGCCGGTCCTGAACTGGAATCGGTCGCCGCTCTGACCGATGGCCGCTATTTTGTGGTGGCTACCGACCAACCGTTAATTTATGAGCGTGGTCAGCGTAACCGTCAATGGCCTTTGCCAGCAGAGCGTGAACTCAAATCAATCAGTGCCGCCGTGGCTGGCGATACCCTTTATCTTGGCGCTTTCGATGAAGCCAGCGGCGAATTACTCGCCGGTTCGCTTAACAATACAGTCACCGCCACCAGCGCTCCCGACAGGGTATATACCCTGAGCGCCGACGTGCAAACCACGCCGGTCAACCGCTATGGCGATGCCGCTGATGATCCGGCTATCTGGGTAAACCGAGCCAATCCAGCCGCCAGTCTGGTGTTGGGCACCGATAAAAAGTACGGTCTCAATGTCTATTCACTAACGGGTGAACAGTTGCAATCATTGCCCACCGGCCGGGTCAATAATGTGGATGTGCGTTATCAGATTGATACGCCAACCGGTACGCAGGATATCGCTGTTGCCAGTAACCGTTCATCACAAACGTTGTCGGTATATTATATCTCCGTCACCGGCCTTGTGACTCATGCCGCGGAACTTCCCACTACCTTATCGGATGTTTACGGCTTGTGTAGTGGGATTATCGATGGTCAGTTGCATACGTTTATTAACGATACCGACGGTCGCTACCAGCAATATGCCGTAACTTTTACCGCAAACGGCCCTGCAGCAGAACTGGTCAGTGAGTTTAGCCTGCCCAGCCAGCCTGAGGGATGTGTGGTTGATGATGCCAATCGAATGCTCTACATGGGTGAGGAAGCCGCAGGCATTTGGCAAAAGTCGCTTTCACAACCACTCAGTGCACCCGGTCTGATAGCCTCTGTGGGAGGGGAAGTTGAAGCCGATGTTGAAGGTATGGGTATTTACACCCTTGATAATCAACGCTACCTGGTGGCGTCCAGTCAGGGCAATAGTCGGTTTGCAGTGTATGCGCTGGATGATGGCAACCGTTTGCTGGGTTCGTTCCGGGTCGGCATCAACGGTGCTAGACAGATTGATGGAGTGTCAGAAACCGATGGCCTTGAGGTAACCTCAACACCACTTGGCCCGCAGTTTCCTGACGGACTCATGGTCGTTCAGGATGGCCGCAACGTAATGCCAACCGCTCCGCAAAACTTTAAACTGATTAGCGGCAGTAAACTCGCTGAGTTTATTCGCCAGAAACGCTAACCTCCCCGATCCGGCCTCCTTTGGTGGGCCGGATCGCACGCTTACAGCACCTATCAGTACACCCTGCCGTTACTTATCATCTTGAATACTCAGTTATAAGAATAGATAAACATAACCCTGCGACGCCCCATAAAATAATTAACAGTCACAATTGTCGTCACTTTAATCTCTTCAAGTAGCCATTAGCGTGTTGCAAAAATGACAACTTCCAACTTGCAGGATTGTAAAAATGGCAAATACTTATATGAAACCGGAAGTCGGAGTCCTTTATGAGTTTAACAGTGTTGGTGGCAGATGATTCCAAGCTATCCAGACGCAGCGTAATCAGAGCGATGCCACCGGAGCTTGAACCAACAGTCATAGAAGCCACCAATGGAAAAGAGGCTATCGAAACCTTATCCGGTAACGCTGTGCAACTGGTTTTGCTTGACTTAACCATGCCTGAAATCGATGGTGTAGGCGTGCTTGAATACCTTTCTGAACAGCCTTCATCACCCGATGTCATTGTTATCAGTGCCGACTTCCAGCCGGAGAAGCAGCGCATCGTGATGTCGCTGGGCGCCAAACGGTTTTTACGCAAACCACTGGACAAGGAAGAGCTGGCAATGACCTTATTTGAGTTAGGCTATCTATGACCCATGCAATTGCTCTGTCTGAGGACCAGCGGGATGCCCTGCAGGAACTCATGAACATTTCCATGGGCCAGGCTGCCAACAGCCTGGCCCATTTAATCGAAACCAAAATCGGTATTTCCATTCCTAAAATCACTGCTGTTACTCCTGATGGATTGTATGAGCTAGTCAGCCATCATCAACAAGCCTATTACACCCGCCAGTCTTTTATGGGTGACATTCATGGCGAGGTGATGTCGATCCTCACCCGGCATGGACTGACAGAAGTGGCCGAGCTACTCGAATATGAGCAGCCACTGTCGGAAAACGACATCAACGAAACCATTCTGGAGCTGTCTAACATTCTTGCCGGTGCTTGTCTGGCAGGGTTGTCTGAACAACTCGAGTTGGCTACCAACCTGCAGATGCCCACGTTATTTGCACCGCAAAAAAGTGACTTTTCACAATATGACTGGCAACACAGTCTGGTGATGGAAGTAAAGTTCGACATCCAGATTTCGTCGTTCACTATGCGCGTGGTGTTTTGTCTGGACGATGCTTCATTAACGCGACTTAAATCGACCATCGACGAGTTACTGGGTTAACCCGTTATGATTAACCCATTGCTGGATAAACTGCCAGTTGGAATTTGTCTGGTTAATGAGGCCTATGAAATTGTTTTCCTGAATGCTTTTTTTCTCGACCGAATGCCGGTTGAGGTACGGGGTGATGCCTTAGGCAAACCCCTGGCCGAGGTTTTTCCCGAGCAAATTAAGTTTCTCAAGCGGCGCATAAAATCGGTTTTTGTGCTTAAGCATCCCAGTTTCAGTTATTGGGAACAACGCCCACACATCTTTCCTTTTAAAAGCAGCCGCCCTATCACCGGCGAAGAAACCCAGATGGTACAGAATATGGAAATTGTACCTCATAAGGACACCGACACCGGCCAGCAATACGCCTGTATTTTGATCCAGGATGTCACCGCTCAGGCCAGTTATTTTAAAGCCCAGGCCCAGCTCGCCGAGGAATTAAAAACAGAACACGAAGCCCAGCGCAAACTTATACGTAAACTCGACAGAGCCCAGTCGCAGCTTATTCAGGCGGAAAAAATGGCCTCAACCGGTCAGCTGGCTGCCGGTATTGCGCACGAAATTAATAACCCCATGGGCTTTGTTACGGCCAATTTAAATACGCTGGAACAATACGCACAAAATTTACTGGAAACCTGTCAGGCCACCAAAAAGCTCTTTGCCAGCCATGCTCCTGAGCATGTTGAAGCATTACAAGAGCTGTATGATGCTACCCATGTAGAGCTAATCGAAGAAGATATGGGCCCGCTGATTCAGGAGTCGAAGGATGGCCTTAAGCGGGTCAGCGAAATTGTCTCCACGTTACGCTCCTTTGCCGAAGAGCCTCAGCACACCTGGGGTTACCTGAACCTTCACGACACTGCTAATCAGCTGGTACAACTTGTCAGTACGCAGTTTAAGCGCCCGAATTTCAAGGTAACCTGTGAGCCTGCTCAGTTAAAATGGTATTGTGAGTCTGCCAGCCTTAAACAGGCCCTCACTAATCTGATGATAAACGCCGCTCAATCGATTGATGATACCGGTTTAGTGATGCTCGATATTAAACAAAGTACGAGCGGTATTGTGGTAAAAATAGTCGATACCGGCTGCGGTATCAGCCAGGCAAATTTAAAACGCGTTTTTGAACCTTTTTATACTACCCGGCCAGAGGGTAAAGGTCAGGGTCTCGGCCTGTCAGTAGCCTACTCTGCCATTGAAAAACACAAGGGTAAGCTGGTCATCAATAGTCGTGAGGGAAAAGGTACTGTCATTGAGGTGCGTTTACCCGTATTAAAAGAGAAAGAAGAAGACAAATCTGCATCCAATTCAAACGCTGAATCGTTATAAGTCAGACAAGCTCACAAAAAAATGGGGAAACAATGGAACAGGAAACACTACTACCTTTGTTGTGTGGCACAGCGCAGGGAAAAAAACAGGACTTTGCCAGGCTTTACCAAATCACCAGCGGTCAGGTGTATGCGGTAGTGCTGAAGATGCTGCAAAACACCGCCCTGGCGGAAGAGGCCACGCAGGATGCCTACATCAAAGTGTGGCATAACGCCGGCAGTTATCAACGAGGGAAAGGCACGGTCTTAACCTGGATCATAAGTATTGCCCGCTACCGGGCGCTGGATCTGATGCGCCACCACAAGGTAAGAAAAGAAACACCGCTGGATGACGATGATCACCACCCTGATGAAAACAGCAATATTGCTGCCAGTGACTTCGCCCACCCGAAGTTAAACGAATGTATGGATGAACTGGATAATCAGCAGCGCCAGGCCATTCATCTGGCTTATTTTAACGGCCTGTCTCACCAGGAAGTCGTCGATCACTTATCTTCGCCATTAGGTACCATAAAAAGCTGGATCCGCCGGGGCCTGCAAAGTTTGCAAAGGTGTCTGTCAGTATGAATTATAAAAACGAAACATTACGCAATGCGCTGGCCGCAGAATACGTATTAGGGACTTTGCGCGGCGGTGCACGCCGGCGCTATCAACAACTGATGATGGAAAGCCAGCTGATCACCGAAACCACCTGGATGTGGGAGCAGTATCTTAACGGGCTGGGCCAGAACATGCAGCCGGTTGAGCCACCCGCATCAATCTGGCAGGCCATTGAACGCCAGCTGGGACTTGCTGATGACTCGGCTGACAGCAATGTAGTAGCAATGCCAACGGCTAAATCCTCACGACCTGTGGTATGGCAGGCTATCGCCGGACTGGCAACGGCAGCAGCGATCATTCTGGCAGTCGTGCTGATGCCGGCTACACCACCCGTTAAGGCTCCGGTAACCGACATTGCAGTTGTCACCGATGCTGAAGCAAAACCGCTGTGGCTGATTGAGATCAGCACCTCTACCCTGGCAGTCAGAAGTACCGCTAATCTCACGGCCAGAACAGATAAAGACTTCGAGCTTTGGATGGTCCCCGCCGATGGTGGTGCGCCAATTTCGCTGGGCCTGCTACCGGAAGGCGGACAACTGGCTATCAGCCGCCCGGACTGGTTTGACTTAGCCGACATTGCAGCTCTGGCGGTTAGCCTTGAGCCGAATGGCGGCTCACCATCCGGTGCGCCTACCGAGGTTCTTTACATCGCCCCCATCAGCGCAGTGTAACCCGCCTTTATAATAGCCCCCGCCCGGGGGCTATTTTTTATGTTTCTTTTGCTCTAAAAATCACCCCAATAAAACTAAAAACAACTTTTATTTATTTTTTTAAATTATTTTGCATCCACAGCCCTGAGTTAGTCGTTTGGCTTAATACACCAACAAAAAGGGGTAACACCATGCAAAAACTACTACTCTCTGTCATGATCGGCAGCGCACTGGCAGCAACGGCTGTGCAGGCATCCAGTCACCGTGAAGCGCCGGGTATCGCCCGCGCGCCGGCTCTGGACAGTACCGATTTTTATGCCTTTAACAGTTACGAAAGCGGCCGTGAAGGCTATGTAACACTTATTGCTAATTACATTCCATTACAGGACGCCTACGGCGGTCCGAATTACTTTGCCATGGATCCGGCAGCCGAGTACGCCATTCACATTGATAACGATGGCGACGCCATGGAAGACATCAGCTTTGCCTTAAAATTTACGCCCATGCTGGCAGCAGATAATCAGGGGGTTGCTCTGACGGTTGGGCCTGACGGTAATCAACGCAGTGTAAAAGTACCGCTCAAAAATATTGGCCCGGTAAGCGCCGAAGATATGAGTGCGGTTAACTTTTCTGAACAGTACTCGCTGACGATGGTTGAAGGCGACATGCGTACCGGCGCCCGCACCGAAATAATGCCAATGGATGCCATGTATTTTGCCAAGCCGCTCGATTACATCGGCAACAAAACATTTTCCGGCACCGCTGAATACCAGCGCTATGCCGACCAGTATGTTTATGATGTGATGCTGCCTGGCTGCGAAATGCCCGCCAGAGTATTTGTGGGCCAACGTAAGGATCCGTTTGTAGTGAACCTGGGTAAAACCTTCGATTTGGTTAACTACGTACCGGTAGAGGGTGACAGTATGCCTGGCGCAGGTGATGGTAACGGTTTCCCCGGCGGCATTACTCAGTCAGACAGCAATGACGATCTGGCCGATAAAAACGTTACCAGTATTGCCCTTGAAGTACCGGCCAGCTGCGTAACCGGCGACGGTAACGGTACTATCGGTGCCTGGACCACCGCCAGCCTGCCGCAGGCCAGAATACTCAATCCTAATGCCACTTTCAGTAAACCCGAGGTACAGGGCGGCGCGATGACTCAGGTGTCACGTCTGGGTAATCCACTGGTTAACGAACTGGTCATTGGTATTGGTGATAAAGATAAGTTTTCTTCGTCGCACCCTGCCGACGATGGCCAGTTTGCTGACTATGTTACGCACCCTGCTCTGCCGGAGCTGCTGAACATCCTGTTTCGTGATGCAGTAAACTCCACTCTGGGCACCGACATAGAAACCCTGGCACCCACTAACTTTCCGCGTACCGATTTAGTCACGGCGTTTTTAACCGGTTTCCCGGGTGTTAACCAACTGGCTACGGTCACTCCGTCTGAAATGCTACGTTTGAATACCGCCATACCGGCAACGCCCGCTGCAGAGCAATCCTGGGCCGGGGTAGCCGGCGACGATCTGGCGGGCTTTCCTAACGGGCGTCGCCCGGGCGATGACGTTGTTGATATCGCACTGCGCGTAGTCATGGGACGTCTGTGTTACCCCATCCCGGTTAATGGTGAGGAAACTGACCTGGGCCTGTGCGACAGCAGTGATGCCAGTGTGGGCAATGTCCCCTTTACTGATGGCGCACCGCTGGATGCCAGCATGATGGACACCAGCTTTCCGTATCTGGCAACCCCACTGCCTGGCTCAGAGTAAAAGGAGGCTGAAATGAATAAGTTCATACCAATATGCGCCCTGAGTATCGCGCTGACTGGCTGCTTTGACAGCGATGATAAAGACAGTTACGACGATATTAACCGGGCGCCTGTGGCCAACGATCTGGACGTTACTACCCAGACCGAAACCCCGGTTACCGACATGCTGACGGCCACCGATGCCGATGGTGATGGCCTGACGTACGCCCTGTCGGGCGAACCCGGCTTAGGCAGCGTTACGGTAACTGGTAGCGGGGAGTTTACTTACACCCCCAATGCAGAAGTCACTGGCACCGATAGCTTTTCGTTTACGGTGTCCGATGGCACTGCTTTCGCGGTGACCGGTAACGTAACCATTACCATTGAAGCTCTAGAGGTACCGGTATCTACAGCAGTGCGATCGGCATTTAACCAGAATGCTGATGATACGCCACTGGCGGTAAATGGACGACTCTATATTCAGGATACAACCAATCCTGCAGAGTTTGACGATTTACTCAACAATTAAACCGCAAGCCAGGGACGGCGACCTTCAAGGAGCAGTGATATGAAACGTATTTTCCCCATCAGTCTGACACTCACCGGATTACTCACCGCCTCGGTAGTCACGTTTATAGCGCTGGCTCTGATTGGTGTAAAACAAGCAGTAGCCCACACTTATCATAGCCACAAGCCGGTAAAACCGGTCACCATGACCGCCGAACAAATGAGTGAGCTGGTAAACCAAAGCACTCGCCCCAACTTTAATGAGCAAGACTTAGCGCCGGTAATGGCAACGCTTGAAACACTGGCAGAAGCGGACCGCATTACCCATCAGGAGCGCCTGGTTTATGCCCGGTTACTGCAACATCAACACAAATTTTCTGATGCGCTGGCAGAGCTTGATACACTGCTGGCAGAGCGCCCAGATCATCCATCGGCGTTATTATTACAGGCAAATGTTCAGCTTAATCAGGGGCAGCCGGCACTGGCAAGGCAAACCTGCCTGCAACTCATGGGTAAAACAGCGGAGCTGGTCATGGCAACCTGCTTACTGGAAGCCAACATGCAGCTATCACCGTCGACTCAGTATTATTCGCAGTTACACAACATCAGCAAAAAGTTTCCAGCAGCATCAGCAGAGATAGCTTTGTGGGTTAACGAGGTGCTGGCCGATCTGGCATTGTTTGCCAATAAGCCTGCTACCGCGATTGACCATATTGAGCAGCAACCCGACAGTGTATGGCCAATCAGTAGCTGGGTTGCCTGGTCGAAAGCTAAACTGGCCCTGCAACAAGGCAATGACATACTGGCCAGGCTGGCACCAAAAATAGCCAATAATCCGGCCCCCAACGACAGCGCGCTACTCTATCTGGCACTTGCCGAACAGCAAACCGGCGAGGGGCAAAAATGGACAGCGGCCATGGCCCAGCGGGTATTTGTTCGCGAACAACGCGGTGATACTACCCATGCCGCTGAAGTGGCGCTTTATTACCTGCACCTTGCAGCCGAACCGCAGCAGGCACTGCACTGGGCCAATATTAACTGGCAACAGGCCAAATCATTTAATGATGAACAGCTGCTCAGCAAAATTCGCATGCTCGCCGCGGCAGACGGCTAACAGTTTTCACAGGTCTGGTAACGATAAACGCCTTGCTCATCGCACTGGCGGGTTACCAGTCCTGTTTTTAACAGATGGTTGAGGTGAGCCAGGCCCTCTGCCAGCGCAAAAAACAACATTTGCCCGCTTAATTTTCGTTTATAGAGTACCGCCAGGCACGCCAACAGTGACTGCGGCGTTTTACAATGCGCCAGTAACCTGTCGAGCAGTTCCTGGTGATGCTTCGCCAATTCATCGCAACGAGTGTGCAAGCCAGTATAGGGCTGGTTATGAGCGGGAAGCACCAGCGTATCTGCCGGTAACTGTTTGAGCTGCTCTAAACTTTGCAGATATTCGGTTAATGGCTGGGCCTCCGGTTCGCGACTGTAGACACCAATGTTAGGCGAAATGTAGGGCAGGATCTGGTCGCCGCCAATTAACAGATTAGCATCAGCATCGAACAGGCAAACGTGCTCAGGTGAATGACCACCATAAGTCAGGATCTGCCATTGCCGATTACCGATACGCAATGATTTACCTGCCTGCAAACGCCGGTAAGCCAAAGGAATAGGCGCCACAGAGTCAACGTACTGACTGTGATCGCTGACATAGCTTTTTGCCTCGGCTTGGCTTAAGCCTGCCTGAACAAAATAATCCATTGCTACCGAGGTATCTGCACCGGGATTAGCAGAGACATAAGCTATCGCCCCATAATATTCCAATGCGCTCATATACAACGGCACTTTAAACGTCGGACACAGCCAGCCCACTAAGCCGCAATGATCCGGATGCATATGGGTAGCTATCACGCCTGCTACCGGTTTATCCAGTGCAGTCAGAACCTGCTGCCAGATAGCCTTACTTTGCTCGCTTTGTACCCCGGTATCCACCAGATAAAGGCCGTCATCGGCTTCCAGTATGTACAGGTTGATATGGTCGAGGGCAAAAGGCAGCGGCATACGAAGCCAGTAAACGCCGGCGGCGACCTCGCAAAAGCTGCCCGAAGCTGGTATCGAATGGGTACTTGGCGTTATCATTAGTGCTATAACATTAATTAAATCTGCGTTTACTATACCATTGTCATTTCATGACTTCTGCCACTGTGCGTTAGATTTACCGGGCTGTACTATAAAATGACGACTACGCTAACCGGTCAGGGCATGGTACTAACCGCCAGAGTCTTACCAAAAGGCGCGCAACAAACTCTCGAAATCTGGCTTGCCACCGAGCAGGGGCCGGTAAAGCTAATTACGCCGGTGCAACCAGCAACCTGTTTTGTTACACAAAATGCGGCCGCAAAAGTTGCCGCAATCAGTCAGGCCCAGCAGTTAAAAGCCAGTCTTAAAAATCTGCCGCTTAATACCTTCGGGCATGAGCCGGTAAGCGTTATAAAATGCCCGCAGGACCGTCAGTTACATATCCTCAGACGCCACTGTGAAGAACAAGGCGTAACGCTCTTCGAGGCGGATATCAAAACCCCGGATCGCTTTTTTATGGAGCGGTTCATCACCAGCGGTGTGCACTATCAGGGCATTGCTCCGCAGCACGACAATACGGTAACCCAGGCACGCTTAAAACCGTCGGAGTATCGCTGCGATCTGAGCGCCTTTTCCTTTGATATAGAATGCGACGAACATGGCCATTTATATTCCATAGGTATCGCCTCCCCGGCGTTAAATATTGTGTTGATGATCGGCGAGCCTGAAGACGCTGAGGTGCCTTTTGAAATTATCTGGTGCGCAAACGAAACCGCGTTGTTGACCGATTTTATCAGGCTCATCCAGCACCACGACCCGGACTTACTGATTGGCTGGAACATTAAGCAATTCGACCTGCCGGTATTACATGATGCAGCGACCCGCTGCGGCCTTAAACTTGCGCTCGGACGGCAACACAGCAATGTGGATATTAAAGTGTTTGATGATAACCGGGCTTTGGTGGATGTCCCCGGGCGGGCCATAATTGATGGCATTGAGGGACTGAAAACCATGACCTTTCAGTTTGATTCTTTTGCCCTGGATAACGTTGCCAGCGAATTACTCGGTAAACGTAAACTCATTGACGATCCCGACAAGCTCGGCGCCATAAAAAAGCTCTTCACTCACGACAAATTAGCACTGGCAAAATATAACTTTGAAGACTGCGTGCTGGTTAATGACATCGCTGAACAGGTGCGGCTCATTGATTTCCTTATTTTGCGCAGTGAACTCACCGGCCTGCGCCTGGGCCGTCCCGGCGGTTCGGTAGCCTCATTTATCAATTTATACCTGCCCAAGTTACACCGGGCAGGCTACATATCGCCGAATCGTCCGGCAGATGGCGGCCTGGCCAGCCCTGGCGGTTATGTGATGAGCTCAAAGCCCGGACTCTATCAAAATGTGCTGGTACTGGATTTTAAGAGCCTGTACCCCTCGATTATACGAACCTTCAAGATCGACCCTTTGGGGTTAGTGGAAGGGCTTAAATCACCCGAAACCGCCATTCCCGGCTTTAAAGGTGCCAGCTTTCACCGTAGCCAGCACTTTTTACCGGATATCATTACCAACCTCTGGCAGCAACGCGACGAAGCCAAGCGCCAGCAGGATAAACCCCGCTCCCAGGCCATCAAAATTCTGATGAATTCCTTTTACGGGGTGCTTGGCAGTGGTGGTTGCCCGTTTTACGATCCTCGGCTGGCCAGCTCCATTACCATGCGCGGCCACGAAATTATGCAGCTGACCGCCAAGTGGATCAAAGCGTCGGGATATGACGTGATCTACGGCGATACCGACTCCACTTTTGTACACATTGCTGATGACGTATCCGCAGAGCAGGCATGGGAGATTGGCAAGCGATTAGAACAGGACATCAACCAGCGATGGCAGCAACGCATTCGCGAGGAGTTCGATTTAACCTGCGAACTGGAAATTGAGTTTGAAACTCACTACGAGCGCTTTTTTATGCCCACTATTCGTGGCTCTGAAGCGGGCAGCAAAAAACGCTACGCCGGTTTAATTCGCCGTGAAGGTAACACTGAACTGGTGTTTAAGGGGCTGGAAAACGTGCGCTCAGACTGGACCCAACTGGCCAAAGACTTTCAGCTCGAGCTCTATACCCGTATCTTTAACGACCAGCCGGTTGATGATTATGTGATGACTATTATCAGTGGTATTAAGCAGGGCGAATTTGACGATGGCTTGGTGTATACCAAACAATTACGTAAACCCTTAAAGGAATACACCAAAACGGCACCGCCTCATGTTAAAGCCGCGCGCCATGCCGATGAAGAAAATGCCCGTACAGGCAAACCTTTACGCTATCAGAAGCGCACTAAGATTCGTTATGTAATGACCACCACGGGCCCGCAGGTGGTTGAATATTGCAGTCAGCCGCTGGATTACGACCACTATATAGAAAAGCAAATCCGGCCAATCGCCGACAGTATCCTGCCAGCCATTGGCGGCGATTTTGAGTCGCTGGCCAGCCAACAACTGGGGCTATTTTAAGCCTCACGCACAGAGCCGGTTTATTCAAACCGCTCATGCCAGCTCAGCGCGTGGTTGAGTAAGTGTGGGACATGGGAATTCTGAGGCACAATGACCAAAGTAGCGCCGGACTAAGCAGAAAAAGAAAAGAACGCACCTGAGTGTGAAAAAGGTGCGTTTAAGTGCTGCAGAGCAGCCGTAAAAACTGACACTTTACAGAGTTATCCAAAAGTATATATAAGACCTAAGTGGTAGATGTGGCCGGAGTTGTAGCAATTTGGTTAAAGGCAAAAACAGCGCGCGAGTTTATTGTGAAAAATTGGTAAAACCATCCACTAACAAATTGATTTATATTCTTATTAACTTTTGAACTATATTATAAACTGTTTTTCAGATAGGAATTGGGCGGCAGTTTAAGCCACCCAACCATGGGGTTTATAAGCCAAAGGATAAGCTGCCTTACCCGTCATTTGTTCCAACCAGATGGCATGCGGAGGTAAGCCCTGGCGAGCCGCTTTTAAGCGCAACAGGATCTCCTGATTCATACTGACCGGTTTACCCGTATTACCAAACTTTTGTCGATAATGGTCGGCGGCGAAATGCATACCGTACAAAATGCATTCGTAGCTTTCGTGATTCCACAAGCCCGCGGCATCGGTTATTACACGGCCGTTAAAACTGGCAGCATTTTCCATACCCGGCAGCAATTGATCTTCAAAATCAGAAGGCGAAGGCGGCTTCTGTTTCCAGTATGCCAGTTTGGCCTGTAAGCGCGGATTGATATGTTCGGGCTGCTGCACAGCCTGCCAGAATGCGGTGTCGGTTCGCTGGGTTAAGCAGTAATGCATATTAATGAAATCGAGGATCTCGTAATAGCGATTACTCATCAGGCGATTGTAGCGGTCTGCTAATACCGCCATGTCTTGCGCACTATGAGGGAAGTGCTCAGCCAGCAGCACCGCCCCGGTATCTGCCAGAAACAAACCGGTTGACTCCAGCGGTTCAATAAAGCCACCACTTAAACCAATAGCGATGCAGTTATTCACCCAATGCCGTTTACGATGACCCACCTTAAAATCCACAAAGCGTGGTGACAGGTTTTCGGTATCCGGCCCCTGATAAGCCCTTAACTCACGCTCAGCCGCTTCTTTAGAAATAAACTGGCTGGCATGCACATAACCTACGGAGCGCTGATTGGCCATGGGAATATCCCATATCCAGCCGTTAGACATAGCCGTTGCTGTGGTATATGGCCTAACCATCCCCGGATAATGCGAGTCATAGGGTACATGCATAGTCACCGCCCGGTCGCACAATAAGTATTGCGCCAGCGACTCGAAGGGCTCATTCAGGGCTTTTTCCATCAATAAGGCTTTAAAGCCGGTACAGTCGATATATAAATCCGCCTTTACCGACTGACCGGTATCCAACTCCACGCTCTGAATATCACCATCAGCGGCGGTTTTTACCTCACCAATATTGGCGCGCGTGTGCTTAACCCCTCTGGCTACGGAGATATCGCGCAGGTAATCGGCAAACTTCTGCGCATTCATATGATAGGCATAGCTTAATGGCGTATTGGAGCCGGGCTTAGCGACTTTGGGCGATAACCCCCACTCACAAATAAGCGGTTGGGTTGAGCAAGTATCCATAAACGGAATGGACCGATCACTTTTAAGCCAGTTAATGCCCGCGAAATCGATGGGTTGTACCCGCATACGGGTAAAGGGGTGATGGTAAAAGGTGTTATTGTTATGCACCCAGTTGACGTACTTGATGGACTGCTTGAAGGACGCATCAGTAGCACGCATAAACTCAATTTCGTCAATACCGATCACACTCAGTAAATGACGAATGGAGGGTACCGTCGCCTCACCCACTGAAATACGGGGGATATCCGGCGATTCAACCAGCTCAATAATGACATTGCGTTGCTGCCCCCGGGCATTTAAGACACTGTGCAGGTAAGCGGCTGCCATCCAGCCGGCAGAACCGCCACCTATGATTGCCAGTTTTTTAGTCATGGTTTAGTTGTACCCCAGGATCTGTCGTAAACCCGGCGCGGCAAAGTCGACCAACTGGCGCTGTGCCGGCGGCAGAGTAGCCGGTATCTCGTAACTGACCTCTTTAAGGTTTTCCCTCGCGGTCCCGCTTTGCTTGCGGTCGGAGCCGGTTGCGACACGCTGTTGCCAGTCGCCGGGCAACTCGTTAATTCCCAGCACCGACAGTAAATTAGTAAAGTAGGCCTCTGCCCGTTTACTGTTCAGATCGTTGAGGTGGCTGATCAGCTCTTCATAGCGTATCAGTTTCACACCGGTACCCAACCAGGCTACGCCGTTATGGGTAAAAATGTCTTTTAAGTCCGGCACCCGCTGGTGAATGCCAAAAATCATCATATTGAGTATTTCCTCAATCGTCAGCTTGCCTGATTTAAGGTGGTCCAGCTGTGCCTGAAAGGTATCTGACAAAAAGAACCTGGCGCGGGCCAGTACCCAGTCGTAGGGGTCGCGGACAATCAGTACCTGTTTAACCGTGCTGAGCGCCAACGCAGACTGATCGGAAAATAGCAGGTGCCCCCAGCTTAATTTAGGGCTGGCAGGATCAAACGCCGCCATGTTTTTGGGCAACGTGGGAAATTGAATAAAGTCGTTGTGGTATTGCTGTTCAACCGGCACAAACATCCGGAATATATTGCGTAGCAGATGAGTGCCACATTTAGGCACCGAATTTAAAAACACCCCTTGTTGCAGTGGCGTTTGTTCGAAATCGGCATTTAAGTCGTTGAGGTTATCGCTTTTCGCGTAAATTCGAGGATTCTTTTTTATCTTTTGTAGCGAACCATGCGGTTATACATAACATAAAAGAAAGCCGGCTAACACTTTCAGCCGGCTTTCTGCGTTAAGTAATGCTTAGAACTGATATGTAGCGTTGAGGAAGATTCGACGTCCGTACCAGTCATACTGACTGTAGAACGCAGAGTTACCTTCGGTGTTCAGCTCACCCAGATTCAACGTAGTCACGCGAGGTGGCTTCTTATTGAATGCATTGGATACACCCACAGTGGTCTTCAGGCCGTCTTCTGCAAAGTCATAAGTGAATGAGAAAGCGTGATACATAACACTGTCTGAAGCCAGTACTACGTCGACTTCATCACCACGGACGGTGGCTGTGTAGTCGCCTGTACGCTGGAAGTAGCTGTCGACATTCGACACGGCGCCAATGTAGTTAACCCGCCAGTTTACCGACCAGTTGTTACGATCGAAGCGCAGGTTATAGTTAGCTACGTGTTTAGGATCGCCAAACTCACCGTTGGTGTCGATAACAGTATCCTCAAACAAGCCTTGTCTGGCTTCTTTCTGGAAGGTGTGCTGCATATCGAAGGTGACTTCACCGTAACCCACATCCACATTGTAGTTTAACGCGATGTCATAACCACGGTTGCTTTGCTCAGCCACGTTGATAAAGCTATCACGGATTTCGGTGATGCGGTTATCGACCGGATCACGATCGAACTGACCACAGATAGGATCGGTTGGGAAGAAGTCTGAGTTATAGCAGCGGCTAACGATGTTGGCCGCACCGATTTGAGTTACCTCGCCTTCAATCAGGAAGTCAAAGTAGTCAATTGACACACTTAAATCAGCAAACTCAGGTGTCCACACCAGACCTAAGGTTTTAGCCACTGACGTTTCAGGCTCAAGTACACCAAAGCCACCACCGGTAACTGTGGTGGCCGAAATAGCACCACCGGTAAAGTCGGCCGGAATGCCATCTGCCGCACAGTTGTCGGCAAGCGCCTGCGAGATGCTACCATCGGTCAGGTTATTACCCCAGTTAACACACGGATCCACTGAACGTTGCCCCAGGAAGCCGGTTTGATCGGCCAGGTACAGCTCAAACAATGCCGGTGAACGGAACGACGTACCACGCGATGCACGAACACGGAACTGATCATCAATCTGCCAGTTCACACCAATTTTAAACGTGGTATCGTCGCCTGACGACTTCACATCGGTATAACGCGCTGATAATTCCAGATCGATAAACTGAGCCAGGAATACATCACTGATTACCGGTATATTCAGCTCGGTAAACACCGCTTTGGTCTCGTCACTACCAGAGGTAATGCCTGCTGCTGAAGAGCCCCAGGTATTTTGCGCCAGAGTGGCTTCTCCCGGGGTATCCTTAATGCGGTCTTTCTGGAAGCTGGCACCGAATACTGCACCGACTTCACCTGCTGGTAGTTCAAATACCGGACCAGATACAAAGCCTTCAAAGGTTTGTTGGGTGTACTTGGTGTTACCCACTTCGTAACCAAACATAAAGTCACGGACCTGCTGCGACACATTACCGGCCAGCAATTGCGGATCAAGCCATGGAATATCCACACAATCCACACCACGTACTGAGGTGGTAGTGCCGGCACATGAGCCAGACTGGAAGTTTTGGTCGCTGATCGCGTCATCATAAATGATATCGCTACCATAATCGCCATCACTGTTGCTGTATTGATAGCTGACATCGTAGTACCAGTCTGTGCCAGGGATATCACCGGTGATACCTGCAACGTAGCGCTGGTACTCAACGGTAATCTTATCGTCTGCGTGATCGGTAATAGCCGTAGGGCTTAACCACTGCGCACCTCTCCAGCCTTCACTTAAAGGATTGCCGGCAAAGAAGTTTTCGTTGTAGATATAGCTCCAGTACTGACGATAACCGTTAGACTCGGTAGTACGACGATTTAACAGCGCTTCGGCATAGAGTTGAGTGTGATCGTTCAGTTCGTACTCGGCCTGACCAAACAGGGTAATTTTCTCTGTTTCCGGAATAAGTGAAGATGAATCCTGGAAAGGGTGGTCGGCGTTAGAGACAGCATCTGATGCATCATCATAGTTAACCGGGAACCATCCCGGAGGGGTTCTCATGTTATTCGGATTACCCGGAATTGGATTGAAACCAGGGATATACTGGCCCAGGTCACCGTCGTAATCGTATTGCGCTTTAGCACCACTTGGTACGTTATCGGTTGCGCCACCATCCTGGTAGTCATAGATCCATACATGGCCCCATAACAGGTCATTACAGTGGTACTTGCCGGTACGAGGATCGATGTTGTCAGCACGCTCGCCGGTAGCCGGATCGAATATATAGCGCTCACCACAGTTAAAGTAGTCGCGGTTTCCTTTAGCTAACTCACGGTCAAGCTGGTAATCGGCTGTCAGGCTAAAGAAACCTTTATCCAGTTCCTTACCGTAGGTACCGCTGAAACGGTACTGCTCGCCACCACTTTCAGTAGGCTGCGATGCAAACACGTCAAACTGACCGCCGGTGTCTTTTTTAGTGATGATGTTTACCACACCCGCAACCGCGTCTGAACCGTAAACGGATGATGCACCATCTTTAAGAATTTCAACACGCTGAATAGTGGAGATAGGCAGTGTGTTAAAGTCGAAAGAACTTACCCCACCACGGGTACCGGCAGGTCCGGCACGACGACCGTTTAACAGAACCAGAGTACGGTTCGCACCAAGACCACGTAAAGAAAGTGTTTGTGAACCGGCACCACCATTGGTATTAAAGGCAATAGAGGATGCAGCAGTTACCTGTGGTGAGCCTGCGGCAACCGTAGAGGCCTGAAGCAATGAGCCGATCGAGGTTAAGCCCTGATCGATAGCCATATCGGCATCGATAATATCAACCGGACGCGCTTCATCGAAGCCACCTGAGCGGATACGAGAACCGGTTACGGTAATTTTTTCTGTTACTTCTTCTGCTTCGTCTGCTGTCGATAAATCGGCTTCTTGTGCAAAAGCCATTTGTGGTGCTAATAACGCCCAATTATTAACGCCAATGGCTTACGCCGAATTAGCGAATTATTGTTTTTTGTCATTAAAATAAACTCCGAAAGAATCCCTGTTATATACACGGCTCAGGCAACGAACACGTGTACCAGCTGTGTTTTATTATTAGGATCACAGCTACCCACCGGCACTATATGCTGTTTACCTGGTGATTACAGCCCAGAAATTAGACTTTAGGATAAGTAACGATGTCGTGAGATAACTTGGCAGCTCAGGTAGAGTTTTATATAGTTTTAGTAGAAGTATTGACCAAAAATGAGAAGCTACGTTTTCCATCCCGCAGCGTTACAGACTGAAATCCAGGCTCATACCGACAATTTACTAGACAGGAAGCACCTTGCAGATTACTTTTCACCCCGAAATCAACTTTCAAGCAATTAATGCCGAATACCAGCACGATAAGCGCGTAAGAGTGCAAAGTTTGATCCCCATGGATCAGGCTGAGCAGATTTATAACAGTCTGAGCAAAGAAGCGCCCTATAAACTGGCGCTACTCCGCGATGGCAGACCAACCACGCTGGCGGACAATGAATGGAAGCAGTTGCCTGATAATCAAAAACAGAGTCTTCATGCTGAAACCATGCAAAACGCCTCTAAAGGGGTCGGTTTTATTTACGGCCGCTATCAGTTATCGCATCAAAAGGAGCCCATTGCTAATCTGGCTGCACTACATCAATGGTTGAACAGTGAAGAAGTACTAAGCTGGGTACGGGAAATGAGTGGCCATCAGGACATTGTTGCAGCGAGTGCTCAGGCCACCCGTTACACTACTGGTCAGTTTTTAACCCGCCATATGGATACACATAGCACCGAACAACGCCGCCTGGCCTATGTGTTAAGCTTTTCGCCAAACTGGCATCCGGACTGGGGTGGTTTGTTACAGTTTTACGAGAAAAATGGCACACCAAGAGATGCCTGGGCGCCAGGCTTTAATACCCTGAGTATTTTCGATGTAGAACACATCCATAGCGTTACTTACATCACGCCTTTTTCATTAACACCGAGGCTATCTGTTACCGGCTGGTTCAGAGCCACGCCGCTCTGAGTTTAAAAACATCTAGTACCGATCCCGGTAATCGCAGTGATTACCGGGAATACCTGGATTGTCAGGTATTAAAACCAAACCTATTTATTATCATGCCGTTGCCGGAAGTCGACCAGTGCCTGGTCAGCATCCTTTAAAGTGATGTTCTTCAGTATCTTTTCTATCACAAAAGATTCTTGAGGTGGTGCACTGCGGATGTTATCCAACACTTTAAAATAGCGTTGCATTACGGTTTCTCTGGCACGCACAAGCATTCCCTCTTCCTCTAAACGCCTAAGCTGGTTAGACATAGACGCCCGGTAGCTTTCCAAAGCCTTTGCCGGAAACTGGATAACCTCATAAGTCTTCTTATTTTCAAAGCCAGCTCGATTGCTTTTAAATTTAGACGCTACGCTTTTACCTCTTGCAGTACCCCCCCTATCGAGACTGGCAACGTACTCTACCTGACTACGGTATTTTCTGTGCAGAATAAATGCTTTTGGCGGCAGGGATTCTTTCGCTGCCAGAGAATGATAACGGTTAGTTGGAGTGAATTTGTTAAATGAGGATTCGATTCTGATAAGCGCGTTATCCATTATATTATGTGGATTGAGTAGTCCGGGCGTAATAAAAGTTTTATATACCGACTTTAACTGTCTGGCGGGTTGTACGTTTATAGCGTCACTGATAGCAGGTGAAAAGGCTTCGTGATCCTTGACTTTGTTTGCCCACTGAAAGCTCATCACATCAAAGTAGGGTGCCGACTGGATAAAGTCAGATATCGAAGTAGTGAGGTCATAAGGTACCCAGAATTCATCAATATCCAGAAACATGACGTGATCAAAGCCCTCTTCCTTAGCTTTACGAAACGCATTACGATAAATTTCTATTTGCGGCTTAGCCCTGGAGTTCTCGAAAACAGCGTCAGCATTAATGAAGGATACAGGTTCACTATGCAGACCCTCAGCCACCTCAAGGGTATTGTCATTACAGCCGTTGTAATGAACCTCAATGGCTGAAATACCAAAATGCAAATGATGGTAAACCCACTCAGCTAAATAGGCGGCCTCATTTTTAGCAATCGCCACTAGCTTTATTTTTAGCTTAGAATCTTGCTGCTTATAAGCCTTTCGATAACTCGGATATGTCAATGCTGCGATCTTCGACCGTATGACATAGTAAACCGTACTTAGCTTCATATTACCTGTACAAATATCCCTTTCTTATTATCACCGCACTATACGATTTATTGCTTCATGGTGATAGTGGTTTACTGTTGAACGTAGTGCACTTTTAAACTCTTATGAGCGCTGTGTATGGTGCACTTTTGAACTACACGGTTGCACGATGGGGGTCCCGGTCTTCGCCGTGCGAAACCGGGATGACGGTTCTTTCTTTTATCTGCGTAATGTTGGTAGTGAAGAAACGAAAAAAGCCCGCTCTAATGAGCGGGCTTTTCTCTTAATTGGGAGCCTGGCGGTGTTCTACTCTCACATGGGGAGACCCCACACTACCATCGACGCTAACGTGTTTCACTTCTGAGTTCGGAATGG